>Ga0182024_10000121_pt1 | contig 165789 bp, 139 predicted proteins | sample P32metaG_FD_120480 | JGI IMG/M metagenome (GOLD analysis project Ga0182024, IMG submission 120480) | Permafrost microbial communities from Stordalen Mire, Sweden - P3-2 metaG (Illumina Assembly) | ecosystem: Environmental > Terrestrial > Soil > Wetlands > Permafrost | place: Sweden: Stordalen... | reverse complement strand
GTGGGAAACGCTGTTCATCAGAGTGCAACCAGCCGCCGATCGCCTGCAGCAGGCTTAACGTAAACGCCCCCCCGGTTCTTGACCTCGGTCGATCCTGTCTACGCAGGCTTGCCGAAAGGACACGGACCTTCCAGGATTAAAGCTGCCATTAACGCCCGCGGGGGAAGCGGCGCTGAAACATAACCTCACCGCCACGATCGATCCGGAGAGCCTTTGCATCCTCGGAGGGATTCCCAGGCACGACGCCAGCGGCCTTCCTTTTGAAGTTCTGCAAGGCGCCAACAAAGTCGCTTTCCTCTACTGGTATAGCTACTACCGTCTCATTCCCGTCGACCCGAAGCGCAAGCATTCCGAAGATCCAGACCCGTCTTTCTTCGGAGAAGAACTCGGTCATTGGGAAGGAGACGTCTTGGTGGTCGACTCTATCGGATTCAAAGATACGCAAGTGTGGGCCGACGAAAACGCCAACCCTCACAGTGACGAGTTACATGTTGTCGAACGTTGGACGCGACCGGATTACGATCACATTCGGGTAGAGGCGCTTATCGATGACCCCAAGTTTTATGTCAAGCCGTTCACGTATAGGAGAATCTGGGTCTTGGGAAAACCTACCGATGAGCTTCACGAGTACTCATGCAGCGAAAATAATGTGGATCGCGATCATCTCGGGTTTGGCCCGGGGCCGATCCGTCCGGACGGAACTCGGGGCTTTGACGACCTGAAGCCGCTTCCACCGCCGTTACCCCAAAGCACAAAGAAATAGGAGAAACGCTATGAAACGAAGGCTGATCGTTCTCGCAGTGAGCCTGGGCTTGGCCGGGGCCGGGACTGCGCTCGCCCATCATTCCTTTGCGGCCGAATTCGATGGCAACAAGCCGATCAGGCTGGAAGGCAGTTTATCGAAAGTTGAATGGTCGAATCCGCATTCCTACTTCTATGTCGACGTGACTGATGAGAAGGGCACCGTGAGTTGGGGCTGCGAAGGCGCCAGTCCAGGCGTCCTTTCACGCCAGGGATTCAGGAAAGGCGACGTCAAACTTGGCGACAAAGTCGTCGTCGACGGGTACGCCGCCAAAGACGGCGCTCACTTGATGAACGTTCGCAGAATCTATTTGAACGGCAAACTGATTTTCGACGGCAGCGGCGAGGGCGGCCAGTAGGTATTACCGAGCCGCGACCGTCAGGAAGCGGTTTTTGCCACGGTAGTCAGAGCCAATATTCCCAATGCCGCGTGGCCACCACATAACCGCACAGGCAGGCATTGGTCACCGCGGGGGCGAAGGACCTAAACGTGGAATCTGGAAAGTAAATGTCCACTCCGCCTTATTCAGCCCAATCGACTTTTGTGACGCGGCGATCCAGCCCTTGTGCTGGTCGGCGACTATCTTGGCAAGCGTTAATCCAACACCACTTCCTTCCGTAACCGCACGGGCCGCATCGCCCCGGCCACGCTGATGGAACAGATTTCGTTCTTCGGCCTCGCTTACTGCGGGACCGTTACTCGTGACCTGCAGTGTGATGACTGGACGGTTCTCTCTCAGCTCGTCACACACATGAACGTCGACCATATCGCCGCTCGCAGAATACTTAACCGCGTTGTCGATGAAGACGCTGGGAATGATGTGGATTGTGCGTTGGTCGACGAACGCGTCTGAGACAGAGGTTCCTGATAGGCGAATCCTGACATCACGGTTATCACCAATGACGCGATAGATGGGAACAATCTTGTCGACCGTCCTATAGAACACCCAAGGCCGGGGCGTGAAGCTCATCGCGGAGGCTGGGTTCGCGAGAAGATCTAAGGCATCGAGCTGCACTGAAATGAGTCCTGATGCACGATGCGCCCGCACCAATTCAGCCGGTGCATCATCGGGGTCACCTGTGGTGCTCTTGTTAGTGCACGCTCGTTCCATGTTGGTTTTTATGATCTGATTGAACCGTCGAATCTCGTGCAGGGCGTCGAGCCGACGCGCGAATTCCTCTTCACGGTCTATATCTCCTCGGCTAACGATTGCCCCTACCTCGACGGTCCAGTTTCCTACTGCATCGGCTGCCACCCTGTTCCTCGGATATTCCTTTGCCCGTCTGCTCTCGTCGTCGCCTCCCATGCGTGGTGCACCAACAACAGCAGTCACGGCTATGTGTGCAGCCCCGACTCTGGCGGGCCAGACGGAGAATCCATATGGACATTGCTGCCTACCGCCTGCGCGGTCCAAACCCCGATAGAACCGCTCGCAGTCCCCCCGACGAAAGACCTTGTGGCAGAGTTTCGGTGTAGCATGATGTAAACCATTCGATGGAACGCTGGGCGCATCCAGGTTAACAAGGGGGTAGGGAGAGCACAGTGTTGCAACTCGCTCGAGAACGTCCATTTGTACCTACCCGTGCGAGGCTAGCGAGATTGCGCCGAGTTCAATTGCCTTCGTCACGATTGTCTCGACCAGCTTTTCCCCGCTGCCTTTTGCGATCCGCTTTGCAGCGGCGATCGCTTTCTCGCGGTCAATTCCTCCGACAAGAGCCTTCGAAAGCGCCGATTCGAGCTGTTGTCTCTGCTCAGACGTGACGCCGATTGCTTGCGCAAGGGCACTGAATTGGTAGGCGGGCGTTAGGACCTCCGACAAATGCAACTCTATCTGTTCAAGTGTCTCGCGGATTCCAGCATCTTTCTTCACTACGCCGTCACAAATTCGGAAGAAATCGGCTTTAGATGCATCGAACGTCCGCGCGGTGAACGCTAGAATACGCAAGCTTGGATTAACCCGCTTCAAATATCGGAGTACATCGAGGCCCTCATCATTTCCGAACCGAGGTCCAATGCCGCCATAGTCAAGTAAGAGTAAGTCGTAGAACGCATCCACTAAGTTGTGGAACTGCGCGGCATCCGTCGATGTGAGGTGGTCGATGGATAACCCGTGACCGCGAAGGTCCTGCAGCATCTCGGGGGTCTCGTCGTCCAACACGGCAATGCGCCCACGACGCACGATCTCTGTACGGGGCAATGGCTCGGTCAACGACGCGATCGACGTGAGTTTACGGAAAGGCCACACTGCCATAACAAACGGAGGACAATTCAATTATAACAATATGAACGCCTAGACATTGTGCCTCCTACAACCAAGCTACAGGATATGGCGATCATTCGGAAGCTGACCACAATATGTGGAGGTGACGAAAAGTGACGACCCCATGGTCTGCCAGCAATTTACATCCAATATTCCCAGTGCTTCGTGGCCACCACATAACCGCACAGGCAGGCGTTGGTCACGGCGTGCACCAGGATGCAATCTCCGAGACTCCGGGTCCGCACCATCCACCAGTTGTAAATCACGCCGGTGATCAATCCGACATCCCAATAAGGACCGTGCTCGGACGCAAAAAGGATGGCTGTGACCCAGAACGCCATGGGTGTGTAGGTGCCCAGCTTGATTTGCTCGAATCGTGGCGAGATCAGCCATCGCATCAGCCACGCTCGCCAAAACAATTCTTCAATAATCGGGACCAGTACGACCGCGCGTAAGATGCGCGTCCATAAGACCACCGGCGCCATGATTAGCTGTTCCGGCACCGGGGCGCCCATGCGGCCGAGGATCGCATTCTGGAAAAGCCAATGCTGACGGTATCCGGGGAATAAAAGATCGGGCCCAATCCAGATGACAAACACCGCCGCCCCCAGAACCAGCGATTGGAGCGCGTGAGTGCAGCGAAGATCGATGACGTGCCGCGAGAATATCCACAGAATCGTCGATAAAGCGACCACCCGCACCGGGTAATCGATGCTGGGCGGAAGAGCCGCATAATTCTGGATGGCAAGAAAAGCCATGAAGCTGGCAAACGGCAGCACATACGGAAGGCTGGGCCAGCGCTTTTCAAGTGCGGCGATCAATTTGATTGTCCTGGAATCGATTAGCCGACTTTGGCCATCAATTCCTTGATTCGGCTCTGGTCCCGATCGTTCGGTTTATTGCGCAGGGCCGTTTCCAATTCTTTCTTGGCTTCGGGCCGGTCGCCTTTCTGGTAAAGGGCCAGCGCGAGGTGCAGATGGAACGTGGGATTGTTGGGTGTCTTGTTCACCAGGTCGCGCAGCATTCTCAAGCTGTCATCGGTAAGATTCTTGTGGATGTAGATAAGCGCCAGCGTGTCGATCACGTTAGGATCGTTGGGGCGTTTCTGTTGGGCCCGCTGGGCATATGCCAGGGCTTGATCCAGATCGACGCCGTTGTCAGCCTTGATGTAGGCCAGGTTGTTCAGTGCCTCCACGTTATCGGGCTGCAGCTTGATCACTTCTTCGTACGTTTTCCGCGCCTCTTCGTCACGGCCCGTTCGGTTGTAGAGAAGGGCGAGCTCCAGCACAGGCAGGTAATTAGCCGGATCGATCTCTTTGGCTTTCCTGAACGCCTCGATGGCGCCATTCAGGTCGTTGCCGTTGCCCTTGGATTCACCCAGACGAACATATAGGTCCGCGATCTTGGGATTCTTGTCAATCAGCATCTGGTACTGACTGGCGGCCTCCCCGTATTTGCCGGCCCGGAAATAGATCTTCGCCAAAGACAGCCGGTAATCGGCGCGGTCCGGGGCTTGCTTGAGCTGGTTCTGGGCGATCTGGATAGCCTGGTCCCACTGGCTTTGGGCCACTTTGCTTTCCATGATCCCTGGCAGCCCACGCGGGTCGTTAGCCTGCATCAGAGCCTGGAAGGCGGCTTCGGCTTGCTTGTAGTTCTTCTCGGTAAACTCCAATTGGCCGAGCTGAAACACAACGTCGCTCGATTTCGGGAACATTTTCAGTTCGGTGGCGATCTCTTCCCGAGCCTTTTGTCCTTCACCCAAGCGCATAAGGGCGTTGGAACGCATCAAGCGGGCGGGGAGATTGGTGGGATCGGCCTGTAAGATTTGATCGGCTGTCTGGACGGCCGACGAATTCTCGCCGTGGGCCAATTGCAGCTCGCCCAGTGCCAGCTTGGCGGGCGTATAGCGGGGCTCGAGCTTGATAGCCTCCTGGAAGTGTATCCGCGCCTGGTCAAGATTTTGGCTGTCGCCCGGGGACATGTAAGCGCGGCCGAGATTGTAGTGCAGAGTCGCGTTCTTAGGCGTTTTTGCCACCAGCGGCTGCAGTTCGGAAATCACAGTCTTGATTTGCCGCCGGTCGCCGGTCTGCAAAAGCAACGTGGCGTGCATCGCGATCACGTCGGAATCTTTGGGATCCTGTTTGAGAAGGGCGTCCACAATCTTGGTGGCCTCATCGTGCTTTCCTTCAGTGCCCAGCACCTCCACCATTCGCTTCTGGTAGGTCCGCTTGTTCTTGCCGTCCTCCTTTTGACCCAGGTCGTATTGCTTCAAAGCATCGTTGAGGTCGCGGATCCGCAGGTAGAAGTCGCCGGTCTCCAGATGGCCATCCGGGTAAATTTTTGGATTGGAGGTTAACCGCGCCAGCGTGGCCGTCATTTCCGGCTGTCGTTTGGTCATGTAGTAGTGCATGGCCAGTTGAAGCAGATATGGCCCCTGCGCCGGATTGTTGTCGACCTTCTTCTTCAACAGCTCTTCGCCTAACTCAGGGTGATTGTTCCGGACGTAGTAGTAATAGAGGGCATCGTACATGGGGCCATAAGTCTTTTGCTTCTCGATCAGATGTTTTGCATACGTTTCGGCGGCGTCATTCTGCTTGTCCGCGAACAGCGCCTGCACCAGCGACAAAACGAGTTCCGGTTGGTCTGGCTTGACCTGATTGGCGGCTTCGAAATTTTGGATCGCGGCTTTCACGTCCTTCTGTACGAGCGCCAGATAGCCGGCGATGCGCAGACCGTCGTATGACTTAGGATCCTTTTTTAGTAACTGCTGATCCAGATCCTTCACGTCCGACAGGATTTGCCGATTGGACCCCGGGTTCGCAACATAAAAGAGCAGCTCCAGATCGGCCAGCTTAACGACTGCATCCGTATTCGCTGGATCCAATTCCCGGGCGCGGCTGAAAGAGCGAGCGGCCTCAAGCGGAATGCCCAGTTGCAGGTTGGTGAGACCCAGCCGGTACCAAGCTTCGCCATAGCGCGCGTCCTTATTGAGGGCCCGGCGGTACATTATCGAGGCTTCTTTGAACTTGCCGCGGTTGAAATACTTGTTTCCATTGTCGACGTACTTACGACTGGCCGCTTTCGGATCGGTATTGCAGGCCGCGAGCAGTAAGAGTAATGGAGTTACCGACAGTAAGGGAACGCGCTTCATATACATACTATCTACACACTAGAACAACGAACGGCCGGTTGCAATGTAACAGGAGTCGCAGAACCATCTCCTAAAAAAATTACGTTAGTACCAGGACTATTGGCAGATCATCGCAACGCCGCCAGCAAGGTTCCGGTCTGCCGCAACACGGACAGCCGGGCCTTCTCGACGGCATGCTGGGCGTCATAGAAAGCGATCCATTTCTCCTGCTCATTGAGGCGGGAGTCATCCACCTGCTGCTCGGTGGCGCGGCCTTCGCCTAACTGCGCCAGCAGCACCGAGACTTGCTCTCGCGCATAGTCAAGATCCAGGCGGGCTACGTTTTCAGCGGCGTTCGCCTTTTGAAGATCCTGATAGCTTTTCTGGGTGTCGAGCTGAATGCGATTGCGGGCCTGGTTCATCTGCGTCCGTAATTCAAGAATGTCCATCCGCGCTTGCGCTGCCATCGCTTTGGGAGCCGACCCGGTCAGCAAGGGGATCGTAATCGCGACGCCTAGCTCTCCGTTGTTGCGCTGGAAATGCGTGAAAAAGTCCTGATAGTTGCTCTTGGCGAATAGCGCATACTGGGCTACCACGTCGATTATCGGCAGGGGAGTCGCTTTGTACTCACGAACTTCGAAGCCCTTGGCCTGAAGCTGCGATTCCAGCCGCCGCAGCTCTTTACTGTTTTCGAATGCCTGCTCCAGGGCCGCCTGCTCGGTGGCCGGGATCTCCGGCGCCGCTCGCTCCTCGTCAACCGGTTGGACGCGATCGCCCGCTGTATATCCGAGAACTACAGCGAGTGAGGCCTGGGCGTAGTCCAGGTCGTCCCTTGCGGCTTCGTAGCGTTGCTGAGCTCTGGCCAAATCGGCCGCCAGGCGCTTGTTTTCGATGGGAAGCGCGCGGCCCTCGTCCACCCGCAGCTTCACGGCATTGCTTACCCGCGCCAGGCTCTCCATCTCGGGCTGCAGGGACTGTGCGCTTCGCATCATCTGTTGAGCGTCCAAGAACAGCGAGGCGGTCTGAAAGGCGATCTCATCGCTTTTGGACTGCGTGGCGATGGCCGCCGTGCGCGCGTTTTCCCGCACCTTGGCCAGTTCGTACTTCTTGGGTTGGTTGAACAAGGCCATATCGGTGCGGGTCTGGATGATGGAAGGCGCCGCGCCTTCAATGCTGCTCGGATATCCCCACACCTTCGCCAGCCCGCTGCCGGCGTAGAGTTTGGGCACAAACGGGTCTTTGGCGATCCGCACGCTTTCCTGCGCCTTCTGTTCGTCGAGGCGCGAAAGCATCAAGTCCGGGTTCTCCTTGAGCGCAATCTCCACCGCCTGCCGGAGCGTGAGCGAGTGGATCTCGGCAAAGGAGGCCGCCGTTGAAAAAAGTAGCACAAAAGTATGTCTGAACACCCCTCCAGATTAACCGATGCAACAACCTGTGCTGCCGGGAGTCTTACTAGGTGAGAGTTGGAGTGAGGAGGAGCAAAAAAAAATGACAAATACTATGTTTTCGCGGCGGGCAGTGGCCAAAACACTGGTTTTTGGCGGGCTTGCAGGCACAGCCATGAGTGTTTTCGGGCAGGAATACGGGCGGGCCAGGGACCTGGTGGGTCGAGTGCAAGAGGATCTGCGGCGCGCTGCGGATTTCACGGCGACTAAGCCAAAAGAACGGGATCGTTATCGCGACGTTCAAAGGAAGCTGTCGGAGTTCGATCGCGACCTGAGCCACGGACATTTCGACAAGGGTAAACTGGACGGCGCCATCGATGAATTAAGAGATGTGATGAGGAGCAACACGCTGGAATCGCACGACCGCGACACGTTGGCTGCGGACTTATCAGACCTGCGGACTTTGAAAGACGATCGCTAAGAGCGGGACCTGGTACCTACCAGGGACCTCATATTGGCAGGTCGGAGACCTGCCCCACGGGCTACCACATCGTGCCTTCGGGCATCCAGCCGCGGGTCAGATAATCGATGAAGAACTGTCCCAGCAGCAGGATCAGCCAAAAGAACCCGGCTCCGGCAAAGAGCTTGGTGAGCGGGCTGTCGGCTTTGACGTTCATGAAAAACAGGATGACCAGCATCATCTTGAAAAACGCGATCAAGAGCGCCACGACTATGTTCCAGGGGCCAAGGTCGATCTGCGCCACCCCGTAGGTGGTGAACGTCATGAACGTCAAAATGGCCCAGATGATCACGTAAGTTCGAACGCTAGGGATGGAATGCATAACTAGATAATCTTCTTGGTGTGTCCTATCAAGTACAGCAACGGGAAGAGGAAAATCCAGACAATGTCGACGAAGTGCCAATACAGGCCGCTTACTTCGACTGGAGTGAAATAGGCGGGGCTGAAGGTCGCGCGCCGGGCCATGAGGAAAATCGTGGTCATGAGGCCTAGACCCACCACCATGTGCAGGGCGTGGAAACCGGTCATGAAGAAATAGAAGCAAAACATGATCTGGGCTTGCCTGGCAAATTGCGGGGCTTCGCTATAATCCCAGTGGCCGCCGAAGAGTGGCACCTTGTTGTCCACCCAATGCTCGTGATACTCGAAGCCTTTGATGACTAAGAAAGCGAGTCCGAAAATCATGGTGAAGATCAGAAACAGTTGGAGCGCCTTCTGTTCACCCAAGCGGGCGGCACGTACGGCCAGAGCCATCGTCAAACTGCTTACGATCAGGACGGCCGTGTTCATGGCGCCATACAGCGGATTCATGTATTGGCTGGTGCTGGCGAAGGCTGCCGGATACATGGAGCGGTACACCGTGTAGGCGCCGAACATTCCGCCGAAGAACATGATTTCCGTGAGCAGGAACACCCACATTCCGAGCGTGGCGGAGTCGAACTGCTGAGCCATGTCATCGAAATGATGCCGAAGATGCGGAGAATGCGCGGCGGGGTCGTGCTCTGAGTGCTCTACTACCGTCGAGTGCGTGTCAGCCAACGTGCGTCTCCTTATAGTTGTGATAGGCGTACGCTTCTTCGGTCACAATGGGAGTCGTCTCAAAATTGTAAGTGGGCGGCGGTGACGTGGTCTGCCACTCCAGGCCGGTGGCGTGCCAAGGGTTGTTGCCGGCTTTGGGGCCGTATTTCATCGACCACAAGAAATAGATTAACGGAATAACGTACCCCAGGCCAAGGACGGTTGCGCCGGCCGTAGACATTACATTCAGCACCTGGAACTCGGGTGCATAGGCGTGATAGCGGCGCGGCTGGCCCAGGTAACCGAGAATGAACTGCGGGAAAAACGTCAGGTTGAATCCGGCGAATACCAGCAGGCAGGCGAATTTCGCCCAGCCCTCCGGATACAATCGCCCGCTTATTTTTGGCCACCAATAATGCATGCCTCCCAGGTAGGCGAGCACCATACCGCCGACCATCACGTAGTGGAAATGGGCGACTACGAAATAGGTGTCGGTCACATGTACGTCCACGCCCAAAGTTCCCAGGAACAGCCCGGTCAAACCGCCGATCGTAAACAACCCGATAAAGCCGAACGCATACAGCATCGGCGTATCAAAACTGATCGAGCCGCGGAACATGGTGGCGGTCCAGTTGAACACCTTGATAGCCGAAGGAACCGCAACCAGCATGGTCATTATGGAGAAATACAGGCTGGCGTACATCGACATTCCGGTGACGAACATATGATGACCCCACACCAGGAAGCCAATGATCGCGATGCCCAGACTGGAGCCGGCAATAAACGAATAACCGAAAACGGCCTTGCGCGAGAAACAGGTCACCAGTTCGCTGATCACACCCATGCCCGGCAGAATCATGATGTACACGGCGGGATGGGAATAGAACCAGAACATGTGCTGGAACAGAATCGGGTCGCCGCCGATAGCCGGGTCGAAAATGCCGATATGGAAGGCCCGCTCCAAGCCCACCAGCGCCAGCGTGATCGCGACCACCGGAGTGCCCAGAACCTGAATGAGCGAGGTTGCGTAGTTGGCCCACACGAACAGCGGCAGCCGGCCCCAGGTCATTCCCGGCGCCCGCATCTTATGCACCGTGACGATGAAATTCAAGCCTGTCAGAATGGACGAGAATCCGGCGATGAACACGCCCACGGCGGCGGTGATGACGAAAGTATTCGAATAGGTGCTGCTAAACGGCGTGTAAAAGGTCCAGCCGGTGTCCACGCCACCCAGAACGATAGCCGCCAAAGCAAAGGCCGCTCCGGCGATGTAAATGTACCAGCTCAGCAGGTTGATGCGCGGGAAGGCCAGATCTTTGGCGCCGATCATCATAGGCACGAAGAAGTTTCCAAGCGTCGCGGGAATGGATGGTATCAGGAAGAAGAACACCATCACGATGCCGTGCATGGTGAAGAACTTGTTGTAGGTGTCGGAGTTCACCAGGTCGCCCTGCGGCGTCAGCAATTCCAGCCGGATCAGGCTGGCGAAGATCCCGCCGATGAAAAACATCACCGTGATCGAAATGATATAGAGCACGGCGATGCGTTTATGGTCCTTAGTGAAAAGCCACGACTGCCAGCCGTACTCCTGGTTCAGGTAATTGGGGGTTTCCACCGCCCGAGGGTCTTGTAAAACAGTACTCATTTTTTTCCACCCGTGTTTGGGTTTTCAGTGGTTGTCGCCGCTCCGCCAGGGGCAGCCGAGCTTTGTTCGGATACCGGCGGCGCTCCCTGGATAGCCAGGGATTTGACGTAAACGATGAGCTGCAGCAATTGCTCTTCGGTAATCTGACCCTGGAAGGTCGGCATGACGTCGGTATGGTAGCCGGCCACCAGCCTGGCATTGGGGTTTAGAATCGATTCGCGGATATACGCATCATCCGCTAAAACGGTTTGGCCGCTCTGTAACTGCACGCGCGAGCCATAAAGTCCACGCAAGATCGGACCGCGGCCCTGCTGATCGAGTTGGTGGCAGGTGGCGCATCCCAATTGTCCGAATAGCTTTTCGCCCTGCTGCGCCATGGTTCCTTCCGTGCCGTTCCCGGCCAGCCAGTTCTCATAATCGTTCTCGGTCATCACCGTGACCCATCCCACCATGCCGGAATGCTCGGTGCCGCAGTATTCGGCGCAGAAAAGATGGTAGCGGCCCGGCTTAGTAGCGGTGAACCACATGATGTCGTAGCGGCCGGGCACTACATCGTGCTTTATCCGGAAGGCGGGGATGAAGAAACTATGGATCACGTCTTCCGAGGCCAGGGTGATCTTGACGGGCCGGTTGATGGGCACGTGCAACTCGTTGATCTCCCGCTGGCCCTCCGGGTATTGAATTTTCCACATCCATTGCTTGCCGACGGCGTAGATGTCCATGGCACCCGGCGGAGGACTGGCATTGGCGAAGAAGATCTGCGCACCCCACCAGAAGAAGGTCAGCATGACCAGGAATGGAAGCACGGACCAGGCGATTTCGAGTTTCAAAGAGCCGTGAATGGGCTCGGGGATCTCGTCTTCGGAACGGCGCCGGTACTTTAGCGCAAAGAAGAAGACCGCCGCGAAGATCAGCGCCGTCATTACGACCGAGACGGCGGTGAGGTAGAAGTAGAGATAGTCGACGCTAGTCGCGATCGCCGACGCAGCTTCGGGGAAAAGGGGTACCTGCATTGCTTAGGCCGGCCTCCCGCGTTCAGAGTCTGTGCCGCGCCGCACCAAAAAGAACACCAGGGCTCCCAACCCGAGTATCGTAGCCGAACCGAGCACTTTGGTGACGTTTTGAATGATCGCGCCGTATTTTCCGGTCATTGGATCATAGTGATAGCAGAAGAGCAAGACCTGGTCGGCCAAGTCGCCGATCTTGTTCTGGGAAGCCTCCACCAGTCCCAACCGGAAGTCTCGAGGCTTGTACTCGATTCCGTAAAAATAACGCGCTATCTTTCCCTCAGGTGTCAGCACCATGATGCCGCTGGCGTGCGCGTACTGCTTGGTTACCTGATCGTACTTGTAGTGGAAACCGGCGGTGTCGGCTAGCTTTTTGATCGCGTCTTCCTGGCCGGTGAGAAAATGCCAACCCTGGGCCGCGCCGTTGCGCTTGTACTTTTCCACGTAGTTAGCTTTCTTAGCGGCCGCCAGCTGCCAGGTCTCGGCGGGATTGAAACTTACGGTTACCACGTCAAAATCGGATCCCAAGTTGAGCGAGATCTGCTCCATGCTGTGCGTCAGGCCGTTTAGCACCATGTCGCATAGCATCGGGCACTGGTAATAAACCAGCGCCAGGACCACCGGCTTCTGCTGGAAATACTGGCCCAGGCGAACAGTCTGGCCAGTCTCATCGTTGAAGGTCAACTCCAGCGGTATCTGGGCGTTGAGATTTTGATCGATTCCGACGCCGCGGACCATGGCGGGCAGGCCAAACTGTTGGGCGGGGGCGGGGGAGCACAATAAATAGGTGACAAGCGTCGGCAAGAGTGCCGACGCGGCACGCAAAAGTGCGTGCGCCACGCTAACTTTACTGTTTGGCATTTTTACTTCCTTTGGTGATATCGTCGAGATAATTATGATACGGTAGGCCTTTCTGGGCGACCATATCCATGGCGCGATCCACCGGAATTCGCACCGTGCCTGCGTTTTCATTCACCCAGGCATAGGATGTCAGGACGTGATCCTCCAGCACCCGCAGATTTTGCAGTTGGAGATAAGGCTTGTCTTCCACGCGCGGCTCCGGAGGCAGCGGCGGCTGGACGTAGGTGACCTGCGGCGGAAGATAGGTATTGTGGAAATAACGGAATATTCCGATCGTCAGAAGACAAACCATAAATGCGCCGATCAATAGCACAAACAACGACACCACGATGAAGCGGACATCCACTTCACGATGTTCGTGGCCAGCGCCATTCGGGCTGGGTGCGACCGGGTGTTCCATGTTGACGGGGTGGTGTTCCATGTCAGTGTCCATGCACGCGCAGGAGAGAGTAAGTATCGCGCGGATCGTTCGCGGGTAATAACGGCCGGGCTTTGAGATGGCGGATGAAGAAGGCGATCCAGATACCGCCTATACCGACCAGAGCGGCGATATCGGTCCAGTAAATCTCTAATCCATGCTGCCGGAAGGCCGGCGCCACAACCCAAAATACGTCCACGATGCGGACCAGAATCATCCAGACTGCCAAGGCCCGCAGCCGCTCGGGATGCTTTTTGACGAAGCGCATCAACAGCAGGAAGAAGGGAACGCAGAAATGGAAAATGGAGATGAACCACGCCACATAGCCCCAACCGCCGCTGAAGCGTCGAACGTACCAGGGAATCTCGTCCGGCAGATTTTCGGCCCAGATGATAAGAAACTGAGCGAACGACATGTAAGCCCACAGCATGGTGAAGGTCAGCATCAAATTCGCGAGATCGTGATAATGCTGCCGTGTCAAGAAGCCGGCGAACGGCTCGTACTTGGAAAGCAGCACCAGCACCGCTATAAGAAAAGAAAATGTCAGCAAAACTTCGCCCACCGTGAACATCCACCCATAGATGGTGGAATACCAGTTGGGTTCGAGCGACATGATCCAATCGATGAAGGCGTACGTGGTCGTTACGACGTAGATCAAAAGGGCCGGAGCGCTAGCACCCTTGATGCGCCGGAAGAGGGCTGGATCTCCAGTGCGATCATGCTCGTTGGCCATGCTCAGAATCCGGAAACCGAAGAAGAACCAGATCAGGAAGTACAAGATGGTTCTTCCGATGAAAAAGGGCACGTTCATGTACGCGGCTTTGTGGCCAACCGCGAAATCGTGCGCTCGAACATCGGCGTGGGTCCAGGAGTAGAGTGTGCCCATCCCGAAGAATATCGGAATCACGAACAAGGCGATGAGCGGCAGCGTTTGTAATCCTGATTCGACGAACCGTCGAACGGCGACGCCCCAGTTTCCGCCCACCACATTGTGCAGGAAGAAGATGCCCAGGCAACCGAGCGCCAGGCCGCTCCAGAAGATATAAGCGAAAAGGTATGACTGCCAGAAATGCGCGGCGTTCAGAAAGAGGCCTACCACGCTGAGGGCCAAAGCCACCACGCCGACCAAAAACGCGTTGCGCTGGATGCGGTCCATCCGCGGGAGAAGAGTTTCGGTGGGCGTCATCGAGCGGCTCCTGGATTGGGTTGGGTCGTCGCGGGGGGCGGAGCGCCGGCTGCTGGAGCGGCTTGATCCAGGCCGTTGGGCGCCGGTTCTAGTTTCAGGTTTTGGCGCTGGTCGGCCGGAACATCGCTCAGTTTGGCCGATTCGCTGGCCTGCAGGACTTTAATGTAAGCGACGATCCGCCAACGATCATCCGTCTGGACGCGCGAGGCGTAACTCGGCATCGCCCCGAACCCGTTGGTCATCACGTCGAAAAAGTGTCCCACCGGCGCGTTCATAAGCTTTTCGTTGTAATACGATGCCGCCTGCCGGAAGCCTCGCAGCACTACCATGCCGTCGCCATCGCCTAAACGGCCGTGGCAAGGCGAGCAGTAAATATTAAAGCGGTCCCGGCCGCGTTCGATATCGGCGCGGGTGATAGGAATGGGAAATTGATCGATGTCCTGGCCGTTGAATTTCCCGGTGTAGCGCGCGGTGTCGATGCGTAGATGCCCACGGGCTATCGTTCCGTCGATTTCCGGCCGGGCAGACCGGTGATCGGCAAAGAAATCGCTTTCCGCCAGCGGTTTATAGCGCGGCTGGTCCTGCATGTCGCGGCGGCAGCCTGCCAAAGCGAGCAGCGCCAGGGCCCCGATAGAGATGGCGATCTTATTTCTCAACTTCGGCCACCTCTTCGGGATTGAGTTCCTCCAGAAACTGCCGCGTCTGGATTAGATCGAACTTCGGATCGTCGGCTTCGATGCAAAGGAAAAAGCGATCCACCGATGCGTGCGCCGCAAACGAGGGTACGTTGAACACCGGATGATACGGCATGGGCAGCTTGTTCATCGCAAACATGCCGAGCACCGCGCTAAGCGCCGCTAATAAAACGGTGCACTCAAAGGTGATCGGAATGAACGCCGGCCAGCTATCGAACGGGCGGCCGCCGACGTTGTGCGGATAAGCAATCACGCATATCCACCACAGCAGTGAAAAACCGCCGATGCAGCCCGCCAGGCCGCCTGCCAGAACAACCGCCGAGACCCAATGCTTAGTGAAACCGATGGCTTCCGCTAGACCTTCGACCGGCATCGGAGTGTAGGCGTCCATCTTGCGATAGCCCGCGGCGTAAGCGCGGTTGGCGGCCGCGACCAAATGCTCCGGGGTCTCGAATTGCGCCATTAGGCCGTAGATTCCGTGGCGATCCCAAAACGTTTCGTTCATATCAGTCCCCGTGTGCCGGTTTTGGCGAATCCTCCAGTATGTGGGGCGCCAGATGATGCAGCACCTCGCGCACCTCGAAGATCGAAATCGCCGGCAGCGTGCGTACGAAGAGAATCATCAGCGTAAGGAAGAAGCCGATGGTGCCGAGCAACACCGCCCAATCCCATTGAGTCGGATAATACATGCCCCAGGAAGAGGGTACGAAGTCGCGAGTCAGGCTAGTGACGACAATAATGAACCTCTCCAGCCACATGCCTATGTTCACCACGATTGATACAAAGAACAGGCGCGGGACGTTCTGGCGTACGCGCCGCGACCACAGCGACTGTGGGATCAAGATGTTGCACAAAATAAGAGCCCAGAAGAACGGCCAGTACGGGCCAGTGGCGCGGTTGTGATACATGAACATCTCGTGCGGATTGCCGCTGTACCAGGACATGAAAGCTTCCATCATGTATCCATACGCGACAATCAGCCCGGTGCCGAGCATTAATTTGGCCATGGCGTCCAGGTGGCGCATGGTGATCAGATCTTCCAGGTGGAACCACTTGCGCGTCGGAATGGCGAGAGTGATCACCATCGCGAAACCGGAATAAATGGCGCCGGCGACAAAATAGGGCGGGAAGATGGTGGTGTGCCATCCGGGCAGGAGGCTGATTGCGAAGTCGAAGCTGACGACGGTGTGAACCGAAACCACCAGGGGCGTCGCCAAGCCGCCTAACAGCAGATAGGCCATCTGGTAGCGCGACCAATGTTTGGCCGACCCGCGCCAACCCATGCTGAGCATCCCGAAGACAATCTTTTGCCATTGCTGCTTGGCGCGGTCCCGCATGGTGGCCAAGTCCGGCACCAAACCGACGAACCAGAACAGCAGTGAGACCGTGAGATAGGTGGTTACCGCGAACACGTCCCAGACCAGCGGACTGCGGGGCTGCGGCCAGATCCACATCGAGCTGGGGTAGGGAATCAGCCAATAACCCAGCCAGGGGCGGCCCATGTGAAGGATCGGGAACATGCCCGCCTGAGCCACGGCAAATAAAGTCATGGCTTCGGAAAATCGATTGATGGAAGTGCGCCAGTCCTGTTTCAGCAGCAGTAAAATGGCCGAAATCAGCGTTCCGGCGTGGCCGATACCGATCCACCACACGAAGTTGACGATGGCATAGCCCCAGGCCACCGGAATTACAATGCCCCAAACGCCGACGCCCTTGTAGAGCAGCCATGCTGAGGCCACCAGCAGGCCCTGCATCAAGGTGAAAGCGATCAAAAGGCTGATCCACCACTGAGGCGGCGTCCTCTCGACCGGCATCAGGACGGTGTTGGCGATCTTGTCCGTCACCGTCCCGTAATCAAACCCCGGAGCGATGATTTTATCCGGGCCGGGGTCGATCGCTCTTCGATCTAGTTCTTCCGTCTTCACGCTCTAACCTTTCTCGATGTCCGGGTTCGGATTCTTCAGACGGCCAAGATACGTGGTTCTGGGCCGCACATTCAAATCTTCGAGCAAACTATAATTCCGAGCTTGCGCCTTGAGCTGCGCCACCTGGCTTTTTGGATCGTTAATATCGCCGAACGCGATGGCTTTGGTGGGACATGCCTGGACACATGCCGGGACGATCTCACCCTCGGCGATGCGCCGGTTTTCCTTTTCGGACTGAATCTTTGCGGCACTGATGCGCTGGATGCAATAAGTGCATTTTTCCATGACGCCGCGGCTTCGGACCGTCACGTTGGGGTTACGCAGCGGATACAGGCTCTGCGTGTTCCAATCCGAGTACAGGAAAAAATTGAAGCGGCGGACCTTGTAGGGGCAGTTGTTGGAGCAATACCGGGTGCCGACGCAGCGGTTATAAACCATCTGATTGAGGCCATCGCCGCTATGGACGGTGGCCGCTACCGGACACACCAACTCACAAGGGGCGTTCTCGCACTGCATACAAGGTACCGGCTGATAATACAGCTCCGGGTTGTCCCAGTTGCCTTTGAAATAGCGGTCCACGCGAATCCAGTGCAGGTTTCGTCCGCGCGCTACTTCGATCTTACCCACCACCGCTATGTTATTTTCCGCCTGGCAGGCCGAGACACACGAGCTGCAGCCCACGCAAGTATTCAAGTCGATGGTCATGCCCCACTTGTAGCCTTGATACCGATAGTCCGGATACAAGGTAAGGTATTGGGGCAGGGGTTGCTGGCCTTCCTTGGCGTCGGCAAACTGCGGATTCTTCTTGTATTCGTCCAGTGTAGCGACGCGAACTGGCTCGTCCACCTCCATCGTTTGGGTGTGCTGGGTGGTGGCTAACGTGTGATGTCCACTGACCTTCTGAATCTCGAGGCCAAAGCCGCCGTCAGGCTCGCCCGACGTGCGTAGCAGATAAGCGTTGAATCCCAGTTCGTTGCCGACTTGTCCGGCCATCGTCCGGCCATACCCGAGATGGACCATCACGCTGTCGTTGGCCTGTCCGGGCATGATCCATACAGGACCGGTTACGCTGCGTCCCTGGTATTTCAGCTCCACCACATCCTCGGTGTTGAGGTTGAGGCGCACCGCCGTGTTGGGGCTAATCCATACGGCGTTATCCCAGGTCATCTTATTCTGGGGTTTGGGCAGCTCCTGCAGCCAGCCATTGTTGGCGAAAGATCCATCCCAGATGGTGGGATCGGGCCGGAACAGAATCTCGAGTCCCTGCGCCTGTTGAGCCGCCGCGGCGGGGGGCGCTTTAGCCGTTACGTTGGCCGCCGCACGCGTGCTATTGGGAACCACGCCGTTATACAGCGCCTGCTGCCAGAAGATGTCGAAAGATGCGCCCGGAGCTTGCGTTTGCCAATAATCCTCGACAACATCGTGGGAACTCTTATCCGGCTGGCCGGCCAAGGTCGCCATCACTTCATAAGCGCTCTTGCCGCCGTAAAGCGGCGCAATCAGGGGCTGTTGGAAGCTTACGGTTCCGTCGAAACCCCGCACGTCGCCCCAGGTCTCGAGATAATGTACTCCCGGCACGTGCCAGACGCATTGCGCGGCGGTTTCATCGTAGAAGAGACCGAGATAACCGCGCCACGGGACCTTTTGCAGCGCGGCGGCGAAGTTTAGATCAACCGGCGTGTTATACACCGGATTGCCGCCCAGAATCAGCAGAGAAGTGACCTTCCCGGCGTTCATATCGCCCACCAGTTCCTGCAACGACGTCTGCTGATCGACCGGATTGCCTTCGATCGGCTCTGTATAGGTCACCGTCTTGCCCGCATTTCCGAGCGCCTGATTCATGGCATGCGCCAGCGCGTGTACGTGCGGAGGTTGATGTTCACCGGCGATTACTATGGAAGCCCCCTTATGGGCTTGCAAATCGCGCGCAATGGCGGCGGCTTCGGGGTATTTTCCGCCGTTCTGCGCTCCACCGACGCCCAGCGCGGCAGCCAACTCGACGGCCCAGGCATCCACTTCGCCGCCCCGCAACACGAAGCGATGATCGGCCATTCCGCCGGTGGGCGATGGCGACGGCTCGACCACATATAGCCGGTTCATCGTGGTCTGGTCGGGCGGTTTTCCTTGCGCCTGCACTTGCGGCGGCAAAACCACCGGTCCGCGGTTTTCGTCGGCGTAACCGGCGGATTGATTGGGACGCGACGGGATCGGCCCTTCCTGATAGCCTTCCTGCAAATTTTCCTTGGCTTGGGGAGTGTGGGTCACATTGGTCAGCACGCGCCGCCGGTCGGCGAACTGGCGGGCGTACGGCAGATTACCCGGTCCACAGGCCAGGAAGTCGGCATCCAGCGAAACGATGACGTCGGCCTGATCAAAGTGATAAATGGTGTTGACGGCGCGGCCGAACGACAGTACGGCGCCGCGATATGCATTATGCCGGCCACAGGGTTCGTATTGATGCCACTTGGCGCTGGGAAGCTGTTTCAGAAGCCCGTTGATCTGATCGGTGAGGGCCGGCGACGTCACGGTCTCGGTCAGGATTCTGAAACCATCGCCTTTCTTAGCCCCGGCACTCTCTCGCACCGCCGCAAGAGCGGCCTGAAACGCGACCCAACTGCTGATCTGGCCTTTATTGGTAACGGCCCGCGCGCGATCAGGATCGTACAGCGTCAGAATGGAGGCCTGTTGGAAGTAGTCCGAGGCACCCAGACTTCCGGGATGATCGGGATTGCCGTCCACTTTCGTGGGGCGCCCCAGATAGCTGGTCGCCAGCAGTCCGGTGCCGATGCCGCCCATTTGCATCGCGGTGGCGTAGTAGAGCGGCAGGCCGGGGACAAACTCCTCCGGCTGGCGGACATAGGGAACGATCAGTTCCTTGGGCTGCTTGGTGCAGGCCGTGACGCCGGCCAAAGCCAGCGACGCGCCCATCAGCTTCAGGAAATTACGGCGGTTGGCCGGCTCCAGAAAGTCGGTTGTCCGGACCGCGAATTCATCTTCCAGGAAAGCCTTGAACTCGTCGGTTTCGGCGAGCTCTTCCAGGCTCTTCCAGTAGACCGGGCCCTGGGCTCCATCCAGGCGGGCCCGAATCTTGTCTAGATCGAGAGCGGGTTTAGGATTCATCGGTGACACGTATAACAATCAGTCAAGCTTTGGATGTGATACTCCTGGACGAGCTTTCGACCCAGCTCTTGTTGGTTCGCCGGCGGTTCGTAGGCCATGTTGAAAACCTGATCGCGCGGGCGGACATAGTTCTCGGGATTGCGGTGACACTGAATGCACCAGTTCATGTAAAGTGTGTTTTCTTTGTACATCAGCGGCATCTGATCCACGCGGCCATGGCAGGTGGCGCAGCCGATGCCCTTGTTGATGTGAATACTGTGATTGAAGTATACAAAATCGGGAAGATCGTGGATGCGGGTCCATTCCAGGGATTCGCCGGTGCGGAAACTGGCGCGAACCGGCTCCAGGATCTCGGCATTGGCCCAAATCTGCGAATGACAGCTCATGCAGATTTCCGTGGCCGGGATTCCCGCGAAGGAGGACGTTTCCACCGACGTGTGGCAATAGCGGCAATCTATGCCGTCGTCGCTTACGTGGTGCTTGTGGCTGAAGGGGACCGGCTGTTCTTTGACGACTTTAACATCGGTGATGTAGTGCCCCCGGTCCATCGAATAGGCAAATGCGAGGAGCAGACCCGCTCCGAGACCGGCCCCTACAATACTCAGGGTGGCGATTGAATTTACGCTGCGGTGGAAGATCTGGGCCATCCAGTTAGTCCTGTATGACCCTCTATCCTAAATCAAATTGCAGCAGAATTGCAAAAAATATTATCTGGCAGGTTTGGATGTTAAGAAGATTACAAATTGGTAAGGGGGCGGCTACCTCCGTATGACCGCCCCCGAGAGCCCAGCAAGGCCAATGCTAGCTCATGCGGCGAAGCGTTTGCCGACAGCGCGACGAGCTCTCAGCAAACGAATTCGAACTGCGGTCTCGGTCCAACCGTGGGCGCGCGCGATTTCCTGGACCTTGTAGCCTTCCAGGTAATGGCGTTGCAGCACCATACGGTCGTTCTTCTTGCAGGTCTTCAAAATGCGGCGGACGTCTATGGCCGCGAGGTTAACTTTGGGCGGTGTAGCAAGTTCGGGAAGCGTCTGCAAGAAAGGCTCGCGACGCATGCAACTACGATGGATATTGAGCGCGATACTGTTCATCCAAGTCAGAACCATATTGGAATCGCGCAACTGACCAAGCCGTTCCCAGCCCTTCACCCACGCAGCCTGCGCAGTCTCCTGCGCTGCATCATAGGTGAGTCCTCGCGAAACGAGGAAACGGACCGTCAGGTTATAGCCCCTCTTATAAGCGTTGCCGTATTCTTCCCGGGTCATGTTTATTTTTTAACTCCGCTCGCGATAAAGGCAGTTTTCGTGCCACCGTGACCGGATAGGCAGGGGTACTGGTGAAGGAAGCCGCTAAGTATAACGGGTTGTTACCTTAACACGGCATTACGCTAAGTATTTGTGGGCGTAGCACCTAGTAATTTCTCCAAGTATCCATTCGGAAAGATTTTCAGGTGCGAAGCAAAAATTTCCTGATCGGAGCGCTGCGGGAGTTGCTCTCGTTTGATCGGAATCAGGCCCCGAAGGTTTCATGGATAAGCGCGAATCTGCCGAATCTAATGTGAATACACTTGGTAGAATCGATGGAGAACCCATCTTGAAACTCGCGCTCGAGTCGACAAAGGCCACCCATGAGGTCTTAAACCAGCCTCCGCCGCTGGTGGACTACAATCTCTTCACCACAGACCGTATTCTTGACGCCGCGCTCGAACGAGAGGGAGCCGGGTGGGCCCGGCCGCAGGTCGAAGAATTTGGACGGCTGGTTGGTGCCGAAGAGGCCATCCGGTGGGGATTTCAGGCTAACGAGAATCCTCCGGTCTTACACACTCACGACCGATTCGGCCACCGCAGCGACGAAGTGGAATTCCATCCAGCCTGGCATGAGCTGATGCGCCTCGGGATCGAGCATGGTCTCGCCAGTCTGCCGTGGTCTGAATCACGGCCTGGCGCACACGTGGCGCGGGCGGCTCTGATGCTGCTCGCTTCCGAGAACGAAGCCGGGCACACCTGCCCGGTCTCGATGACCTATTCGTCCGTTCCAGCCCTTCGGAAACAACCCGATCTGGCGCGCGAATGGGAGCGGCATATTTTGATGGCGCGATATGATCCGCGCTTTCGCCCATTGAACGAGAAGTCGGGCGCGCTGATCGGGATGGCTATAACGGAGAAGCAGGGCGGATCCGATGTGCGCGCCAACATAACTTTGGCGGAAAGCATCGAGGGCGGTCAATCGCGCTCCGATTACCTGATCAACGGCCACAAGTGGTTTTGCTCGGCGCCCATGTGCGACGCATTTCTGGTCCTCGCTCAGGCGCTCAAAGGGTTGACGTGCTTTTTGCTTCCGCGCTGGACTCCGGATGGTGAGCGCAACCGGTTTCACATCCTGCGGCTCAAGGACAAGCTGGGCAATCGTTCAAACGCGTCCTCGGAGGTGGAATTCGACGGCGCTTGGGCGCGGCGCATCGGCGAGGAGGGCCGCGGGGTGGCCACCATCATCGAAATGGTGCAGCACACGCGTCTCGATTGCGTGATCGGTTCGGCTTCCTTGATGCGTCAGTCGGTAGTTCAGGCCATTCATCATGCCCGGCATCGCCAGGCTTTCGGCCGCTTATTGATCTCTCAGCCGCTGATGCAGAACGTTCTGGCGGACCTGTGCCTGGAATCCGAGGCAGCCACGGTGTTGATGATGCGTCTTGCAAGGGCCTTCGATAATCGCGAACGGGATGCCGCCCAGCACGGTTTCGCGCGGCTCGGAACTGCCGTGGCTAAGTATTGGATTTCAAAGCGTGCGCCGGTTCAAGTGAATGAAGCGCTGGAATGCTTGGGCGGCAACGGCTTCGTCGAAGAGTCGATTCTTCCGCGGCTTTATCGCGAGGCGCCCCTGAATTCGATTTGGGAAGGCTCGGGTAATGTGATTTGCCTCGACATCCTGCGTGCGATGAAGAAAGAGCCGGACGCGGTGGCCAGCGTCGGGGATGAGATCCGCCTGGCGCGCGGCGCGGACCGCCGTTTCGATGCCTATGCCGATCGGCTGGAGAAAGACCTGCCGGAGGCCGTAACTGAAGTGGAAGCGCGCAGATTGGCGGAGCGTCTGGCTTTAGCCCTACAAGCCTCGCTGCTAATCCGGCACAGCATTCCGGAAGTAGCCGACGCCTTTTGCGCCACGCGACTTGCTAACGAGGGCGGCCGAGCCTTTGGAACGCTTCCGGCAGGTGCCGGTTTTCGGGCGATTATCGATCGGGCTTATTCGGACTGAAGAAAATGAATCGCCATGTAGTCCTCGTCGACGTAGACCTCGCCAACCTTCAAAGCATGACGCTCGTGGCCGAAAACCTGGAAACCCGCCGCCGCGTAGAGCCGTTTCGCCCAAGCTTGAGTATGGCCGACTGTGAGCATTACCTTCTCCAAGCCCGGTTGCGATCGAGCGCGTTGCAACACCGCTTCGAGTAATTCACGTGCAATGCCTTTTCCCCGGTGGCCCTCTTTGACGTACACGCCCCAAAGCCGGCCTTTATGGCAGTCCTTACGATTCTGCTGGCGAGCGAATCCGACGGTCCCGATCAGTTGGCCGTCGGCGAATGCGCCCAGCACAAAGTTATTCGAGTTTGAGGGGCCAATTCGCGCGGCAACCGCTTCCACTGTGGTCACCCGATGTTCCTCGGCCGAAGCGCCGAAGGCCTGCGGTTCGCGCTCCAGCGCCTCCAAACGGAGATGCCAGAAAGCTTCCGCGTCATGCGCAGCGAGCGCGCGAATCTCCAACCCCATCTGGCGTCAGTGTAGCTTAGCCGCCGCGGCTGTACTGGCGGCAATATTGGGGATCACGACGGCGCGCGGCCAATCGCCGGAGCCGCCCGATCCGTTGGAGCAAAAAAAAATCCTGGCGGAAGCCACGGAGCACGCTCTCAACCACGAGCAGGATCTTCCCAATTTCGTCTGCACCCAAACCACTCGTCGTTTTGAGGATTTCAACGGCCAGAACGGCTGGCGGCCAATCGACATCATCGTTGAGCGGCTGACTTATTTCGAACACCGGGAAGACTACAAGGTAATCGAGCTGAACGGGATGCCGGCCAGTATCGCGCATGAGCAACTGACTGGCGCTTCGTCTTCAGGGGAATTTGGGTCGGTGATGAAGTCCATCTTTTCGCCCGAAACGGAGACGAAATTCGCCTGGCAGAACTGGTTCACGCTGCGCGGACGAAAAATGCACGTGTACTCATACGGCGTACTCGTTTCGAAATCCAACTATCACATCAAGGTCCCCGAACGAAAGCTGGATCTTGTGACCGGCTACCACGGGCTGGTTTTCATAGACGCTCAGCGGCGCATGGTGCACCGCATCACGCTTCATCCGGACGGGATTCCACTATCCTTCCCGATTCAGGATGTCAGTCTCGCGTTGGATTACGAATACAACCGGATCGGCGACGCTGATTACCTGCTGCCGCTGCAATTCGAGCTTCGTTCCCGCGAAGGAAAGCTGTTGGTGAAGAACGACGTGGATTACGACAACTACCGCAAGTTCACCGCGGATTCCAGCATTACGTTCGGCAGATAGCGGCGATCAGCAGTCTCAGATGAAGGCCGTGGTCTTCACGCCCGAAATGTCGAAACGCTTGCGGCAGCGCATGTTCTTGCACATCACTTTGTCATCCAGCAGGACCATGTAGCTGGCGGCCTTTTTGAATTTGGCCCGGTCGCGCTCGTCGGCGTTACCCGGCAAGCGATCCACTTTCGTTCGCACCAGCCAGCGTAAATCGTAAGCTTCCGCGCTGCGGCAGAAGGGGCAGTTTAGCGTGGCAGGCTTGGTAGTCTGCGATTCTTTGTAAAAGGCGCGCTCGTCCATATTCTTAGGCCTCTACGCCACGGCCAGCGCGGATTGCGCTGTCACGAAGCTTGCATCCAGCAGCCGCGCGAATTCGTCGACGTCGGTTTTGCCGATATTCAAGGGCGGCGAAATGCGCAGCACGTTGCCAAAAAAACCGCCCTTACCCACTAGAATCTTGTTCTCGCGCGTGGCCTCCATCAGAGCCGGCATGAGGGCGCTGGCGGGTTTCTTGGTGTCGCGATCTTCCACCAGTTCGACGGCTTGCAACAACCCCATGCCGCGCACCTCGCCGATGATCGAATGCTTGTCCTTCAGCTCGTTGAGCTTGTTGCGCAGATAGGCGCCCATCTCGGCGGCGTTGATCGAGAGCTGGTGGTCTTCGATGAAATCAATCACCGCCTTCGCGGCTGTGGTCGTAACTGGATTACCGCCGAAAGTCGAGATGGTGGCGCCTTTAACCGAATCGGCGACTTCCGGCCGCGCGATGGTGAGACCGATGGGCGCGCCGTTGCCCAGGCTCTTGGCGCTAGTGATGATGTCCGGCTGCACGCCCCACTGCTCGATTCCGAACCATTTGCCGCCGGTCCGTCCCCAGCCAGTCTGGACTTCGTCGCTGATGAACAGGCCGCCATATTTCTTGACGATGTCGGCCACAATTGGGAAATATTCCTTGGGCGGAGTAACGAAGCCGGCCACGCCCTGGATGGGCTCGGCAATGAACCCGGCAATCCGTCCCGAGGTGGTGGTGCGGATCACTTCCTCCACATCCTGCGCGCATTTGACGCCGCAGGAAGGATACGAAAGGCCATATGGACAGCGATAGCAATAGGCATTGACCGCGTGTACGATTCCGGACTGCGTCACCGGGCCGAGGCGCCAATTCGATTGCGCGGTCAGACTCATGGCCAACGCCGAACGGCCGTGGTAAGCATAGCGCAGCGCGACGATTTCCGTCGATCCGGTATAGCAGCGAGCGGTCAGGATGGCGGTCTCGTTCGCTTCGGTGCCGCTGTTAGTGAAAAATGATTTGGTTAGCTTCTGTCCCGGCGTAATCTGGGCTAGTTTCTTAGCTAGCGCCGCCTGCGGTTCAGTAGCGAAGACGGTGGAGACGTGCTGGAGGCGATCCATCTGGGCATGGACTTTGCGATTCACTTCGTCGTTGCAATGGCCCACGCCGATGGTAACAATGCCTCCGAAGAAATCCAGGTACTGATTCCCATCTGCATCCCAGACGTATTGGTCTTTCCCGCGCGCGATGACCAACGGGTCTTTGTAGTAATGAAAAACGGATGGATAAAGGTAGTCTCGATGAGCCAGTAAAATCTCTTCTTTGGTCATGCTGATAATAATACGCCCGCCGGACACCGCTGTGGGCCGGCGAAGTTAGCGCAGCCCAACTTATCCAGAATTTCGTAGCTGCCCAGGTGCTGCCCCTGTGTCCTGTGGCACTATAGCATTGCGACTGACTCGTCTCCGCTGGTACCGAGTTCTTTCCCACTATCATCGAATGATGAAGATCGCGCTGGACGCGACTCCCCTGACAGTCCCGAGCGGCGGCGCTAAACGCTACACCGAAGAGCTGAGTCTGACCTTGGCTGCAAATTTTCCGGGGGACGAATTTTGGCTGCTCTCCGATCAGCCCTTCGAGCCGCCTGCCAATGCGCCTCGCAACCTCAAGACCGGTAGTGGGCCAAGAAATGTGCTGGAGCGCAGATGGTGGTTGTGGGGCTTGCAAAGCCAAATCTCGAGGCTCGGAATCGATGTCTTCCACGGCACCGATTTCGCGGTTCCCTATTTGCCCGTTGGTCCCAGCGTCATGACGTTTCATGATCTGTCGCCTTGGCTGGATCACTCCTGGCACAGCGCAGCGGGCCGCGTGCGCCGCCGAACACCGGCCTTGCTAAGGTTGGGCCTGGCTACCATGGTGATCACGCATTCCGAAGCGGTGAGAAAGCAGGCCATCGAACGTTTTCGTTTGCAAGCCGGCCGGGTGGTCTCAGTTCCCCTGGCTGCGACGGCGCATTTCCGTCCTGTGTCTGGGCCGCGCGAAGGGCCGCCCTTCCTTTTATACGTCGGCACTCTCGAGCCGCGTAAGAACGTGAATCTCTTGCTCGAGGTCTGGCGTGAACTGCGAAAGAAATATCCGGTCGATCTGGTTCTGGCCGGGCGGCGCCGCGAGGATTTCCCGGAGATTTCGCCGGAGCCGGGGCTGTATCAGCGCGGTCTCACGCCTGAAGAAGAGCTTCCCCAGCTTTATTCCAACGCCCTGGTCTGCCTGTATCCGTCTTACTATGAAGGCTTCGGATTGCCGGTGCTGGAGGCCATGCAGTGCGGCGCGGCCGTGATTGCATCCAACGATCCGGCGGTCTCCGAGGTTGCCCGTGACGGAGCGATTTTGCTGGATCCCAACGACCGGCGCGCGTGGATACAAACGCTCGAATCATTGCTCGGGAATCCTCAGCAACTTCGGCTAATGCGCGAAAAGGCGCTCGCTCGAGCGGCGGACTTCTCGTGGACGAAGACCGCCCAGCTCACTAGAGAGGTTTATGAACAGGCCGCCGAGCGCTTCCGGAAAAAATCCTAAGGCTCTATTTTTGTCGGCGGAAGCGCCCTATCCGGCCCTGGGAGGCGGCCCGTTGCGATCGGCGTCGTTGCTCGAGTATCTGGCGCGCAGCTACGCCGTGCATGCTATCGTGTTTCGCCAAATTGGCGAAGCCGATCCGCGCCTGGCAATTCCCCCAGGCCGCGTCGAGCGCCTGGACGTTATCGATCTGCCGTATCATTCCAAACGGCCCGTTGCGCGCGCGTTACGTAACGCTCTGCGGATCATCCGGAGCCGGCCGCCTCTGGTCGATCGCTTTTCCGGATCCGCGCGCCGGGTCTCGGAGTTGCTGGCCGGCGAACAATATGAGACCGCCATCATCGAACATTTTTGGTGCGGTCCGTATCTCGAACAAGTGCGTCCGCACTCGCAAAACGTGATTCTTGATCTCCACAATATCGAGTCGGCCTGGCATAAGTCTTTGGCGGATTCCGAAAACGGGCTGCGAGCGTGGGCGTTGAGACGATTTGCAATGGCGTCGGTGGCGCTGGAACGCAGGTGGCTGCCCCAATTCGATTCTATTTTGGCAACCTCAACTGCCGACGCCGAACTTGTGCGCCGCCTCGCCCCCGGCGCGAATGTCTCGGTATTCCCGAACGCCCTTCCGGAAACGCCGCTGCCGACGCGGCTGGAACGGCAGCAGATCGCCTTCAGCGGAAATCTGGAGTATGCCCCCAATATTTCGGCCGTCCGATTTTTTCGGGAGAGCATTTGGCCCATCCTGAAATCGCGCTGGCCTGAGTTAAAGTGGAAAATAATCGGTAAGAATCCGGATGCTATTCGCCCTTTCGTCTCCGGCGAACCGCGGATTGAGATAACCGGGTTTGTAGAAGATGCGGTAACCGTTCTGGCGGAGTGCCAGGTGGCCGTGATTCCTTTGCTCGCCGGAAGCGGTACGCGCGTCAAGATACTAGAGGCCTGGGCCGCTGGAACGCCGGTTGTTTCCACTACCCTCGGCGCGCAAGGGCTCGACTGCGCCAACGAGATACATCTCTTGCTGGCCGATGAGCCGCAACGCTTCGCTAGTGCTATTACGAGGTTGCTCACCTCGCCGGAGGATCGATTGCGAATTGGATCGGCAGGCCGGCGGCTCTTTGAAGAGCGTTATACATGGCCGGCAGCCTGGAAAGCTCTCGATTCGATCTTTGGAAACAGAGGGCCAACAAGAACCGTCTAATCGGCGGAACCCATCCAGCCTATCCAGCAGCAAATGCATGTAATATAAGGGCAAGGGTGATAGCGTTCGATCTTGTAAACATTGTGTAAACGGCAGTCTGCCAATTGAAAACGCTCTATACTGGAGAGGGTCATGCGCTTTTCCGTGGATGCTCATGCGATCGGCCAGCACTTAACAGGGAATGAGACTTATGTTCGAAATCTGCTGAATTGTTTCGCCACGCTGGACCAAGACGCCGATTTCATTACCTATTTGTCTCGGGAAGACGCCTTTGCCGATGTGCCCCCGCGTTTCCTGAAGAGGCGCGTTGCCGTGAATCCATTCGTGAGATTAGGATTCGATCTTCCAAGAAGACTGCGGCAGGACAAGCCACACCTTCTGCATGTGCAATACACCGCCCCGTTGTTCTGTCCCAGCCCCGTCGTTGCGAGCGTTCACGACGTCAGTTTTCTGGAGCATCCCGGCTATTTCACTCCTTTTCGCGCGCTACAACTTCGGTGCACCGTGAGCCGGACAGTAAAATCGGCCGCGCGCGTGATCACGCCCAGTGAGTTCTCAAAGCGCAGCATTCTGAGCTCCTACCGGCTGGATGAAGAAAAAGTGGTGGTTTTGCCCTATGGTGTGGCTTCCGCGTTTCGCCCCATGCCTCGCGCGGCGGCGCAGCGATGGCTGCACGGGTCCTTTGGTTTGCGCGCGCCTTTTATACTCACGGTCGGGGACTTAGTGCCGCGCAAAAATCATGTTGGTTTGATTAGAGCTTTCGAGAAACTGGTTCGCACCCATCCGGAACTGCCCCATCAACTGGTAATTGTCGGCAAGGAAAACTGGCGTGCATCTACCGTTCGCGCCACTGCCAAACAGTCCAGCGTGGCGGATCGGATTCACTTCACCGGCTTTGTTTCCGATGAAGGCCTGCTTCGATTTTATGGAGGCTGCGATCTGTTTGTTTACCCCTCGCTCTATGAAGGGTTCGGACTGCCGATCCTGGAAGCCATGGCATGCGGCCGCGCGGTGGCATGCTCCAACACCTCCGCCATGCCCGAAGTAGCCGATTCGGCCGCCATTCTTTTCGATCCCGCCTCCGACGATCAGATTGCGCTGGCTTTGCGCGACCTGTTGTTGAATTCGGAACTTCGGCAGCGTATGGAGCGTCTGGGGATGCAGCGCGCTGCAATGTTTAGCTGGGAAAGAACAGCGGTGAAAACGTTGGATCTGTATTATGAGGTCGCCGGAGAGGGCAGGCGCAGCTCTGTACCCTCCATGAGAACGATCTCGGCCCGAAACTGATGCTATATCGCTTCCACAAACCGACCGCTCCGATGCTGTTCGCGGCGGCTCTCGCAATTTCTGGGGCGCCGGCCAGTGCTCCCGGCTTCGAGAATGAACAGCTCCGCTACAACATCAATTGGCCGAGCGGTCTCAGTCTGGGCGAAGCGCAGCTGCGCGCGTCGCTCTCGAAGCCGGTTCCCGATTCCAAATCCGGGGCCGATGCGGCGGGCCGGCTGCATCTCGAATTCACTGTAGATGCTGGAATCCCGAGTTACACCGTTTCCGATCAATACCGTTCGGAAGCATCCGCGGATTTTTGCTCCGCCGAATTCCAAAGGACCATCGCGCACGGCTCCAAGAAGACCGATGAAAAGCTTACCTTCGATCAGCAAAATGGAACCGCCAGCCGGGAGACGTCGGGGGGCGGGAAAACGGAGCTGAAGTCGCCCGCCTGTGGCAAGGACGCGCTGGCGTTTCTGTATTATGTGCGTCATGAATTGAGCCAGGGACGCATTCCGCCGCCGCAGACCATATTTCTCGGAGCGCCGTACGATATCCGCATCGAGTTCATGGGCACGCAAAAGATTCCGCTCGGCGAAAGGCAAGTAGACGCGGATCGTGTGACTGCGTCAGTCAAGGGGCCGTCATCGGAGATCAGCTTTGAAGTGTTCTTCCTGAAGGATGCGGCGCGCACCCCGGCTCTAGTACGGGTTCCCCTTCCGCTCGGCAAGTTCTCGATGGAGCTTGTAAGATAATTGGGAATTCTTCCGTAGTCATCCGTGTCGATTAAGCTCGCGTTCTTTTCTCCGCTGCCGCCTGCCCGGAGCGGGATCGCCGATTATTCCGCCGCTTTGCTGGACGAGCTGGGGAAACTGGTGGAAGTAGAGACATTTTCGTCCAAACCAGCCCGCTTCGATCCGAAAAAGTTCGACGCCGTGCTTTATCAGATCGGCAACAATACGCATCACGATTTCTGCTACGAAACCGCGCTCGAGCATCCCGGCGTGGTCGTGGTCCATGAGGCGAACCTCCATCACCTGATCGCCGACATGACCATTAAGCGCGGCGACTGGGATGCTTACATGCATGCTATCGAGCAGGAAGGCGGCGCGGCGGCGCTCGAATATGCGCAGCGTGTCCGGGCGCTGCAGGTCGGACCGGATTACCAGGGAGTCCCGATGCTTCGGCGGCTGCTATCGCGCTCGAAAGCGGCTGTCGTTCACAGCGGGTGTGTGGAATCGGAGCTGCGGAACGCGGGCTTCGAGGGGCCGGTGGCGAGAATCCCGCACGGCGCGTGGATCCCGAAAGCCAGCCGCATGGAATATCGCGTGCGGCTGGGCCTGGATGAGACCACTCCGCTGATCGGCATTTTCGGATTTCTGAAACCGTACAAGCGGATTGCCGAATCTCTTCGCGCGCTGCGGAGACTCGTGCGCGTCCAGCCCCAAGCCAAGATGATCCTGGTGGGCGAGCCGCATCCCGACTTCGCGCTCGAATCGCTGATTCATTCGCTCGATCTCGCGGCGCACGTGCGCATCTTGGGTTTCCAGCCGAGCGAAGAGTTCGTGGGTTATATCGCTGCCTGCGATATCGTTCTGAATCTCCGTTATCCGACCGTGGGCGAAAACTCGGGGACGCTCATGCGCGCGTTGGGGCTGGGAAAAGCGGTAATCGTTTCCGCGGTCGGATCGTTCAGCGAGCTGCCCGACAGCATCTGTCTGAAGGCGCCGGTGGATGCCAGCGAAGAGGACCACTTATTCGAATATTTGAATCTATTGGTTAGCCGGTCGGATGTTCGCCGTGCTTTAGGCGACAGGGCGCGGGCATGGGTGGAAATGGAGTGTGCCTGGCCTACGGTCGCAAAAAAGTACGCGGAATTCTTGGAGCATATCGTGAATGGGCATGCAATAGCCTCGCCGGCGCCGCTGGTTGCGGTGCCGGACATCCAGCCTGCGCGCGAAGCCGCGAGCGTCGAGCCGGAATACATTCTTTCCTGGTCGCCCGACCCGGCGGCGAAAAGTTATATTGAAACGCATCTGACGCGCTTGGAAAAGACGCTGGCCATTACGCCGCCCGGCGGGCCCGGCGATCGCATTCTCGAAATGGGCGCATATCTGCAAATCACTCCGGCGCTTAAAACGCGGCTTGGCTATGCCGAAGTTCGAGCGTGTTACTACGGACCTGCCGGCCGGATCGAACCGCGGACCAGCATCTCGACCGAAGGCGAACGATTCAGGTGCGACGTCGAATTGTTCGACGCGGAAAAGGATCGTTTCGCCTACGATGACGAGTACTTTTCGACTGTGTTGTGTTGCGAGCTGCTCGAGCATCTTACGGAAGATCCGATGCACATGATGTCGGAGATCAACCGGATTCTCAAACCCGGCGGTCACTTGGTCCTGACGACGCCGAATATCGGATCGTTGCGCGCCATTGCTGCGATCCTGGAAGGATATCATCCGGGATTCTTCCCGGCTTATATTCGGGCTCCCGAGGATGGCGCTGAGCCGGAGGCGCGCCACAATCGCGAGTACACGCCCAAAGAAATCGTGCTGCTGCTGCTGGATTCCGGTTTCGAAGTGACGTTGCTGGAGACCGGTGCATTCCGGGAGGAGCCTAAACCCGAACTCGCCTGGGTGAGACATCTGCTCCAGCGGTACGAGCTTTCCGAGGACCTGCGCGGTGAGGGCATCTATGCCGTGGGCCGAAAAACCGGCTCGGTGCGCGCGCGCTATCCGGCCTGGCTATATCAGTGATGAGCGCTCTATATCGCGATGTCGTGGTCGAGGCCCATGGCTCGGCGCTCGAAATTCGTCTGGCGCTCGAAAACAAATCCGTCCAAGCGTGGAAACCCGAGAATTTCTCGGTAGGCTGGCAATTCTTCGATCCCGAGACGGATTTCTTCATCCTCGAAGGCCAGTGGATCCCTCTGCCGCGCGAGATTTCGCCAGGCGAAATAGCATCCTTCGAGATTTCGATTCCGTTCCCCCCGGATACAGGCGGATATCACGTCTATGTTTCGCCCATCCAACAGCCAGAGGGTTGGGCGTACCTGCGCGGCCAGCCTTTTCTGCGGATTCGAGCGCATACTTCGGAGGGCCAGGTGTGCGTCCTCGATCACGAGATCGCCACCACGCGCGCGCTTCGATTGCGGCGGCTCTGGCACGCATTGCCGAAGTTCTTTTCCTCCCCGATCCGAACCATTAGCGAGAATCATCGATTGATCGGCTCCATGGCGCGGCGCGATATCCTGGCGCGTTATCGGGGCTCGTTCGGCGACGTCTTTTGGACGATTTTGAATCCGCTGTTGTTGATGGCCACCTATTTCTTCGTGTTCGGCGTCGTATTGCGAACCCGCTTCGGCCCCGATCAGAGTTCCACCAGCTTCGCGCTTTACTTTCTTGCTGGAATGCTGCCGTGGCTGGCCTTCACCGAGCCTGCGGGACGAGCGCCCCACGTGATTCTGGAACATCGCAATTTCGTCAAGAAACTGATTTTTCCGCTGGAGACTCTGCCGGTAAATCAGGTGGTGGCGGGATTCGTCACGGAGGTTTTCGGCGCCCTGGTTTTCCTCGCGGCATTGCTGTTAATTCGCGGCGCCGTTCCGTCGTCGGTGATCTGGCTGCCCGTATTGCTGGTCCCACAATTGCTCTTTACACTAGGGGTTTGCTGGTTTCTATCGGCCTTGGGAGTTTATGTGCGCGACCTCGGCCAGATCATGGGATTCGTGCTGACGTTGTGGTTCTTCATCACGCCCATCTGCTATCCGGAGACGAGTTTGTCGACTCTGCCCGCCGGTGCGTTTGCGATCTTGCGAAAGAATCCGTTCTATGTGCTGGTGCGCGGGTATCGCGCTATATTTCTCGAAAATCACGCCCCGGAATTCCTGCCGCTTGCTAAATTATGGGCAGTTGCCATAGTGGTGTTTCTGCTCGGATACGCCTGGTTCTACAAGCTGCGTAAAAATTTCGCGGATGTGATCTAAGCCGAGACCGGCGGCACTCGCGCGCTAGCGTCTTCCTCGTCGTCCGAATCTTTGCGCGGCCGCGTCTTGGCCACCAGATTGGCTGCCCGGAGCAAGGAATCGAACGTCCCCGCATCCGTCCACCAGCCATCCAGGTGCGCGTAAGTCATCGATCCTTCCCGAATGTAGGCATTGTTGACGTCGGTGATCTCCAGCTCGCCGCGGCCCGAGGGCACCAGCTCGCGAACCTTCTCGAACACCGTGCCGTCGTACATGTAAATTCCGGTTACTGCGAAGTTGGATTTCGGTTTCTTGGGCTTCTCTTCGATGCCCACGATATGGCCGTCACGAAGCTCGGCCACACCGAATCGCTCGGCGTCGGTGACCTCTTTGAGCAGGATCTTGGCGCCGCTCTTCTGTTTCGTGAAATCGTCCACCGCGTCGCGGATGGTTCCCTCAATGATGTTATCGCCCAGGACCACGCAGATCTTGTCACCGTCGGCGAAATGCTCGGCCAGCCCCAGCGCATCGGCGATTCCGCCCTCGCCTTCCTGATAGGTATAGTCGATATGTTTCAGTCCAAATTCCCGGCCATTGGCCAGCAGCCGCAGAAAATCGCCGGAGTTGCGCCCGCCAGTCACTAGCAAAATTTCCCGAATTCCCGCATCCACCAGCGTCTGGATGGGGTAAAAAATCATGGGCTTGTCGTAAATCGGAAGCAGGTGCTTGTTGGTGATTTTGGTTAAGGGAAACAGGCGGCTACCCGTACCGCCGGCTAAGACGACACCTTTCATTCAGACTCCTCTGTTTGTACTCGACGCAGAACCTACATCATAACAATCGGCCAGGTGTGCATGATACAATCGGTCCGCCATGCAGCTTTATGAATGGGATCAAGTCACGAAAGAGCAGATGAATCCGCTGTTTACGCGCCAGGTGATCCATGGAAAAACGATGACCGTGGCGCGCCTCGATATTCGAAAGGGCTGTATTGTTCCCGAACACAGCCACCACAACGAGCAAATCTCGATGGTTGAGCACGGCTCCATGCGGTTTATGCTGGGCGGAGTGGAAAAGGTCGTGAAAGCCGGCGAAGTCCTGCAGATTCCACCGCACCTTCCGCACAGCGTCGAGGCGCTGGAGGATTGCAGCGTCGTCGATTTATTTTCTCCGCCGCGCGAAGACTGGATTCGCGGCGACGACGCCTACTTGCGAAAATAGGTTTTACCCGTGAGCATCACTGCCGATCAGGAGCGCGGCTTCTATGACGGCGTTTATGCGCAATATCTGAACGTCCCCGATAGTGCTCTGGTCTGCAATCGCCAGACGCTGGAAGCCGATCTGGTGAACCCAGCCCGCGCTATTTACGAGCGCCGGCGTCTTTACCAGACAGTATTGAACGTCTTGCTGGCGGAATCCGTAACCGGCCGAAGCGTTCTCGATTATGGCTGTGGAACCGGCGATTGGGGCCTGATGCTGGCCGGCGAAGGGGCGGATGTAACTCTGCTGGATCTTTCGCCGGTTGCGATTGAATTAGCTCTGCGCCGTGCGTCGGTGAGTGGCGTAAGCGGACACGTTCAGGGCTTTGCGCGAGACGCAAGCGATCTAAGCTGTTTTCGCGATGCACAGTTCGATTTGATTTATGCCAGCGCCGCAGTCCACCACACGTTGAAGTATCCGAATGCGCTGGACGAGCTCTTGCGCGTCCTCCGGCCCGGTGGCAAACTGGTCCTGGCGGAAACCTACGGCAATAACCGAATTCTTAATTCCTTTCGCCGGTTACGCTGGAAATCCAGCAGGCAGCCCGATGAAGCCGGCGAGGAAATACTGTTTAACGACGCACACGTCGATCTGCTGCGCACTCGGCTAAGCGAAGTCACGTTGATGCCTTTGAGCCTCCTGGCAATTGCCAAGCGTCTTTTTCGCGGCAGATTCGCCAGCAGACCCGTGCGCTGGATCGTGGCGGCTCTGGAACTCGGCGACACAGTTCTACTAAACATATGCCCGCCCTTGCGGCGTTATTGCGGCGAGCTGGTTCTACTAGCCCGCAAGTGATCGTAGCCGAGCGTTGAGATTTGTTTCCCTTGAAAAGTGATCGTGCCGGGCCTGCCTTTCACTATGGCGCCTATTCGAAGCCCATGAACACGCACACCTGGCGGCGCGGCGTATAGCAGTTCGTAATCTTCGCCATCGTGCAGCGCCTGTTCCATGGTCGCGCCCTTGAGAAGCGGGATCGATTCGAGCTTCGCGGCCAAACCGGAAGCCACGCAAAGCCGGTGCAGATCGAGCGCCAGCCCGTCGCTGATGTCCATGCAGGCCGTCGCCTTTCCAATGAGCTTGAGGCCGGCATCTAAGCGCGGCTCGATGACGCTCTTGTGCCGCCAGCCACCGAGGGGCCCTGAAACGTAGAGGATGTCGCCGCTACGCGCGCCCGACCGCAGCAAAGCTTTTCCTTTGGCGACGAATCCGCACACCATCACATCGCAGACCAACTGTTTGGCGTGCGAAATGTCGCCGCCTGCGAGCGAGGCTTTGGCCTGGCTCAACATTTTATGGATACCGCGATACAGTCCGTCGATCCAGCGCTGGCCGGTCCACGGTGCCAGAGCGATTGAAACCAGGCAATACAGCGGCGTGCCGCCCATGGCCGCAATGTCGCTCAGGCTGCGCGCCACGGCCCGGTATCCGATCTGCTCCGCCGTTGATTTACGCGTGAAATGCACGCCTTCGATGCTGAAATCGGTCGTGAATAGAAGATCCACGTGGGGAGGCGCAGCAATCACCGCGCAGTCATCCCCGATCAGTGGAGCGCGCCGGCGCAGCTTTTTAACGATCGTGTCTTCAGTCACGCTCCCAGTAGTCGCGAATCGATCAATCACGATGCGATGGCCGCAACCAAGCCGGACGGCAGCTCCTCGCCAAAGACTTTGCCGGGATCCTCCTCCACTTCGCCTTCGAGCGCCGGGATCGATGTCTCAGGGATTTTTCGGCGGACCAGATCAATTGTCGCCGGAGCCAGATCGCGCGTGGAATCGCCCGTGCGCCGTGCAATCGCGACCAAAGCGTCTTGGGATTTCGCGATTTTGAGCAGCGCTTCCACCCAACGCGTTGCGACCGGCGCGGGCAGCACCTGATTAATCGGTCCATAGAAGAGCTTGCGGGCGCCGATTCGCGAAAGGCACCACAGACTGGTGTCCACCATTTCGCCTCGCTTGATCTGCGCGACCAGCGCTTCGCCAAGCTGCGTCTTGGTCTGAAGCGGCAATAGTTCGAGACTCGCAGCGGTGCGCCACATCTCGCGTAATAGACTATTGTTGATGCGAGCGCGTTTGGCCCCGCGCGGCAGCAGCACCGGCGACAGGCGCTGGAAGATATCCACCTGCTGGTTCTTGTTCAGGCCGCCCGCCAGCCGCCCCCAGAAAATCCACCAGTCGATCTCGTTCTGGATTTGATTGCCGAATTGAAGTCCGGCGGCGTAAATTCGACGCGCCTGCTCGATGCGATAGTCGTCGCCTGGAAAACCGAAACCCGGCCGCAGGCAGAATCCGCACAGGTTGAGCCAGCGCAGCTCTAAGGCGGGTGACTTTCGGCGTCCTTCCGAGAGATCCAGCATGCGGTCCGCCAAGCGGCGGATCGAGCTGAGCGGCCAGGAATTTCGTCCCAGTGCTAGGGTCTGTTCGAGCTTGCCGGGAAGCTCCTCGGGCGCCACTGTTCCGTGGCGAAAAGTGGCATTGAGCAACGCCTCACCCTGGGCCAGCGCTTCTTCGCTAACCACGGCCGCCGGCCGGGCCGCCGATGTAGACGCAGTCTTGCGCAGCTCGAACTGCAGACGCCAGCGATGCTCGCTAATCTTGGAATCGGCCCAAACTTCCAGCGTCCCGACTTCGGTCAGGTGCGCGCGCAGCTTCACCGGAACCAGCCGCTCGCCCGATTTGCCGAAGCGGATGACGGCGTTGAGGGGTGCGTGTAGATGAAGATCTTGCGTCTCCGCCGGCCCGAGCGCCAGCCCCGCCGGATCGTCGACGCGGGTCAATGAACTGTATAGCCGGAAAGAGACCGGCTTGTTCGCCACCAGGTGCAGATCCTGGCTGTCGAGCTCGAGTGTTCGGCCCTCTTCCGTACCGCGCGGCACCAGACAAACCGCTTCGTTCTCGCCGACACCGACGTAGTATGCCCGCGGAAGACCGCCGCGAACCAACAAACCCGCACCGGTGGCTTTTACATAGGAATAATACGCGGCGCCCACAGCGACCGCGAGGTCCAGGTCGCGATTCTCCAGCACCAGCGGCCGCCGGCCATACCAGCGCTCCATCACGTCGGCCACGCGCTGCTGGCAGATGTCTGGAATGAAGAATCCGCCGTTGAACAGGATCGCGTCCGGCTGCGCGCCTTCGTTAGCGCTCAAGAATGCCGCCAGATGCCGCGTGATCGCCGGATCGGAAACATAAGGAAGGCCCAGTTCCCGAAAAAGACTGCGCTTTTCCTCGGCCGGTTTTTCGTCGATCCCGCAGAAAGGCAGAAACCCATCGAGCGTAAGTTCGAGCGCTTCCGAGCGCAGAATTTCAGTCTTGAGAGTGCCGCCTACCAATGATGATCCAGCGCCGAGCACGGTGATCTCGACGCTCTTGAGATTCGGATCCGCCAGCATCCGCTCCTTAGCCGCCGCGCATTGCCGTCGAAGTCCGCTGCGCTGACGAATCGAGAGCTGCGTATTGAGCTTAGCTTCCACCAGCCACGCCAGCGTGAGATCCAGGTTATCGCCGCCGAGCAGCAGGTGTTTCCCCACCGCGGTGCGCGTGAATTCTATCCGGTCGCCATCGCGATGCACGCGGATCAGCGTGAAGTCGCTCGTTCCGCCTCCGACGTCGCACACCAGCACCAGTTGGCCGTCAAACAGGCTTTTCTGGGATTGCGCCAGATGATTAGCGATCCAGGAATAAAACGCAGCCGCCGGTTCTTCCACCAGCGTCAGCTTCTCGATTCCGGCGTCGCGCGCCGCTTGCACGGTGAGCTCGCGTGCTTCTTCGTCAAACGAAGCCGGGACGGTCAGAACAATATCCTGGTTGGCAAGCGGATCATTGGGATGTTCCTTGTTCCACGCGTCGCGGATATGCGCCAGCACGGCGCTCGAAACTTCCACTGGCGAAAGAATGCGCCCGCCTTCCTGGGCGTCCCACGGCAGGATCTTGGCCGTGCGATCGACTTCGGGGTTCGACAGCCACGACTTGGCGGAGTGGACGGACTTGGTGGGAACCAGCGCGCCCTGCTCCCGGGCGTAAGTTCCCACGTAGGTTTGATCGCCTAGAAACAGGAACGACGGCAAAGTTCGGCGCGACTCCACCTGACCCTGCGCCACGTACTGTGGAATCTGCAGCACTTTGATTTCCGGATAATCCGGCAGCTCTCCTTGCACCGGCGCGATGTAGGCGAGGGCCGAGTTGGTAGTGCCCAGGTCGATGCCGATATTCATTCGGCTGTTACTCGACTTCTACCTCCGCCGGAGCGATTACCGCGACGCTCTGAGCCGGCGGAGTGGGCGGCAGATCGATCTTTTCGGCCCGCCAGCCTTTGTGCCGCAAAATGCCACCCGGCGCTTTGCCGCTGACCGGCACGTTGCCCAGCAGTTTCACCGTGACTGGATCGTTGCTCTCGAGCTTGGTGAAGCTGCCTTCCACGGCATCGATCACCGGCGCTAAGCGCAGATAACGATTCAGCGATTCGCGGCACTGGTCGTGCAAATTCCGCACTGCCGCGCCCACTTGATCGTCGGAATAGGCCGAGATGTCCTCCATCATGAAATCGATCAATCGCGAATCCCGCTGAAGCAGGCCCAGGATTTGCAGGGCCCCATCGGATGGGTTGGCCTGGGGAGCGGGCTTGGCAGCCGGCTTGGCCGCGGGAGTTGGTGATTTCACCTGCGTGAATCCGAACGCCTGAGCAATATCACCCGGAAGGCGCCCGGTAAACAGGATTGCGAAAAAACTGCGAAAAGCGAGTGCGATCCTACTCAAAATGTTCCTCTAAGCATTAGGATACACTGGCCGTGGCAAGTACCCGAAGCAAGTGGTTGTTCGTTTGCAAGTATTTTCATGATGCGCCGCACTTTCCGAGATCGCCAGGACGCCGGCGTCCAACTGGCCGCTAAGCTGGCTGCTTATGCCCACGATCCGACGGTTTTGGTGCTTGGCTTGCCGCGCGGAGGTGTTCCGGTTGCAAGCGAGGTCGCTCGCGCGCTGCATGCCCCACTGGATGTTTTCGTGGTGCGTAAGCTGGGCGTTCCCGGTCACCGCGAACTGGCAATGGGGGCGATCGCGAGCGGAGGCGTTCGCGTTCTCAACAACGACGTGATCGAGTCCTTACAGATATCGGCGCCCATCATTGACGCGGTTGCAGCGTACGAACAAACCGAGTTGGAGCGGCAGCAGCGCGCCTATCGCGATGACGTTCCTTTTCCAAACCTCACCGGCCGCACCGTCATCGTTGTGGATGACGGACTGGCGACCGGGTCAACCATGCGGGCGGCGGTGCGTGCTCTCCGGCAAAGCAGTCCTGCCCGCATCGTCGTGGCAGTGCCGGTTGGCGCGGCTGAAACTTGTCGAAGCCTGTGTGAGGAGGCCGACGAAGTGGTTTGCGCGGCTGTTCCGCAAGATTTCCATGCTGTCAGCCTTTGGTATGACGAGTTCTCTCAGACTACGGACCAAGAAGTCCGAAGCCTGCTCGAAGCGGCTGCGGCCCACGACGCGCCCACACGCTAACACGAACGCGGAGGCCCAGCACGAATGTGAAAGGAGAAGCGCGATGAACGACTTGAGAACCTCGCAGGGAAGCGCCGGTCTGGCAATCGAGCACGCACCGGTTACCGTAGCGGTGGATTCGATCCGCCTGGAAGGGGATTGGAGCGTGCCCACGGCGGCGAAAGGCGCCGTTTTGTTTGCGCACGGCAGCGGCAGTTCGCGCCATAGCCCGAGAAATCGCTACGTGGCCGACGTTTTGAATGAGGGTGGTTTGGCAACGCTGCTGATCGATCTGCTGACCGCGGACGAGCAGGAGGTCGATCTGCAAACGGCGCAGCTTCGCTTCGACATTCCTTTTCTCGCCCGGCGCCTGGAGACGATCACGAAATGGCTTGCGCGGATTCCGGAAATGCGCCATCTCAAGCTCGGTCATTTTGGAGCGAGCACGGGCGCCGCCGCCGCTTTGTCCGCGGCAGCCGAACTTCCGCGCCTGGTGAGCGCGGTGGTGTCGCGCGGAGGCAGGCCGGATCTCGCTGGAGCGGCCCTCGCGCGCGTGGAAGCGCCCACCCTGCTAATCGTCGGGGGCGCAGATTCGGTGGTATTAGATTTGAATCGCAAGGCCCTTGCGCTCCTGCATTGTGAGAAACAGTTGCAGGTGATCCCAGGCGCCGGCCACTTATTCGAAGAACCGGGCGCCCTAAAGAAAGTATCCGCGATGGCGCGCGATTGGTTCCTCGAAAAGCTGACTAAGGCTGATGCGGTCCACGCACGATAGTCGAGTCTTTGAGCTTGCCTAGTTCGCGGCGGGCGATCACGGCCCAGGAGCTGTTGGGATCGAGTTTCAAATAAAGTTTCCAGTGCCCCATTGCCTTCAAGGGCTGGCCGGTGGATTGATATAGGAGCGCGACATTGTAGTGTGCATCGGCATAGTTCGATTGAAATCGGATCGCCGACAGGTAATGTGCCAACGCCTCCGCGCGATCTCCCTTTTCGTCATACAGGTTGCCCAGGTTGAAATAGGCGAGCGCGTAGCGCGGGTCCACTTCCAGGGCTTTCCGATACTGACTCTCCGCCTCACGCCAGTTGCGCGCATTGAAATAAACCGTGCCCAGGTTGACCAAAGCTCCCGCCGACGTGGGATCGATTTCGGAGGCCTTCCGGTACGCTTCGATGATTTCCTCCATGGGCGCGCCGGTCTGCTCGAGGTCCAGGCCTTTCTCGAACCACTGTTCTGCTTCGAGACGGGATTTATGCTTGCGCGCCGCCGGATTCTCTCGGGCTGTCTGGCCTGGAAAGGCCAGCAGCTTACTGATCTCAGCCTCGTCGAAATCCAAAAGTAATTGCCCGGAGATGGGCTCCATTTTTTGGCCGGCGAACTGAACCTGGATCTTTTTCCCTCGCGAGTAGATCTTCAGCTCGGTGAGCGGGTCGTGCACGTCCCGCAGCCGCGCGCGCAGCGCGTCCAGAGCTTTCCGGATCTGCGTCGCCGGAATCTTATTCTGGCGCAGGCCCATGAGAGTCCGCAGCGCGAGCATGTCTGAAAAGGTGAAAGATCCGCTGGCCGACACGAATTTCTGCTTCTCCCAGCTTTGAAGCTGGCGTTCGGAAACGTCGAGCAGCCGGCGTACCTCCTCGCGCGAATAGGCCTGCTTAGTTGCGTGAGCCGGCACGGTGAAAGTGTAACAAGGTCAGCGGAGGATTGGTGAATCCACAACGTCAGTAACTACTCGAACAAGACCGCCAGCGGCACGCTGATCGCCGGATCTTTCGTTTCGAGGACTCCGGACTTCGCCTCGAACATCCCTTCCGACGTGACGACATATCCTTTTCGGTTCCGCGGGTTGATGATCCACACGTACGGCACGCCGAAGTTCAGATAGTCGTCAATCTTTTGCTGCATGTACTGCATGGTGTCGTCCTTGGAGAGGATCTCGATGCAGAGGTGGGGTGGGTTGGTAAAGATCTCGCCCTGTTCCTGAAATATTTTTATTACCGTGACATCAGGGATCCTAAATCGCGTCCGGCTCACCTGGACGCGCTGCTCGGGGTATGCCCGTATCCCCCATTCATCACGCCGCGCGCCAAGACAAAGGATAAGATTGCCCTGAATTGTGCTGTGTGTCTTCTCTCCCAAGTTCCGGTCTACGATCTCGCCGTCAACATATTCCCGATCCGGGTCATAGCTCGTGTTGAGGTATTCTTCCACTGGTATCAGAGTGGCCGCAATTTCCATAGATTTAACTCAATCCTCGAACAAGACCGCCAGCGGCACGCTGATCGCCGGATCTTTCGTTTCGAGGACGCCGGATTTCGCCTCGAACATCCCTTCGGACGTGACGACGTATCCTTTTCGATTGCGGGGATTGATGATCCACACGTACGCGACGCCGAAGCTCAGATAATCGTCGATCTTTTGCTGCATGTACTGCATGGTGTCGTCCTTGGAGAGGATCTCGATGCAGAGGTGCGGCGGGTTGGTAAAGATCTCGCCTTGTTCTTGAGATAGCTTCACTACCGTGACGTCGGGGATCCTAAATCGCGTCCGGCTAACCTGGACCCGCTGCTCGGGGAAGGATTCGATTCCCAGTTCCTTCGCGTGCAGCTCAAAATGAACAAGGAGCTTCCGCTGGATTCTGCCGTGTGTCTTCTCTCCCAAGTTCCGCTCTACAATCTCGCCGTCAACATATTCGCGATCCGGGTCATAGCTCGTGTTAAGGTATTCTTCCACCGGTGTCAGAGTGGCGCTTCCCATTACTTCAGGTTACTTTATTTGGGTGCCCAAATGCCGATTTCACAAGTTCCAGCGCCTCAGCCGTGCTGTGGATACGAGCCTCCAACTGCGCGTCCTCAGCCAGTTCCAGCATGCGCGCAAACTCCGGGCCAGGCGCGTATCCGGCTTCAATCAAGTCGCGACCGGTGAGCAGCCGCGCCGGGCGCAATTCCTCCGCCGGTAGCTGCTCGAGCCTGGATTTTGCAAACTCATAGTTCTCCAGATTCCCGTGGCTGGCCGAACAATCCAGGCGATGCAGCTCCAGGTGTTCGTCGAAGCGATCCATGCGCAGCATCCGTTTTAGTTTGCTCTCGCGCATCTCGTGCACGTGGCCGAAGCGCATGTGATTGGCCACCAGCGCGATCACTTGTTCTATCTCCGCATTCGAGAATCGCAGGCGCGTCAGGATATTGCGGGCGATCTTCTCGCCCAACTCCACGTGGCCATCGAAGCGGATTCGCTCGGCGACGCGAAAGGTTCCCGGCTTGCCCACATCATGCAACAGGACGCCCAGCGCCAGCGTCGGAGATGTAGGCGAATGGAGACCATCCAACATCAGCAGCGTATGGGTCCACACGTCGCCCTCCGGATGAAACTCCGGCGGCTGCTCTACGCCCTTCATAGCGGCCACTTCCGGCAGAATATCGGTAAGCAAGCCGGAAGCATCCAGCAACTCGAGGCCCCGCTTGGGAGCGCCCTCGGTAAGTATCCGAACCAGTTCATCGCGAATGCGCTCCGGCGAGACCCGCGTAATCCGATCGTGAAGCTTACGGATCGCGGCCATGGTCGCTGGTTCGATATCAAACCCGAAGCGCGCCGCGAAACGAATCGCGCGCAGCATGCGCAGATGATCTTCTTCGAACCTTTGCTCCGGATTGCCGATCGCCCGGATTACGTGATTGCTCAAGTCGCCGAGGCCACCGGCGTAATCCACCACGTGTGATGTAAAATCAGCCGAAGCTTGTGCCAGCGCAGGATCCAGCAGCAGGGCATTGATCGTGAAATCGCGCCGCAGCACGTCCTGTCTCGCGTCGCTTTCAAAGCTGACTTCCAGCGGATGCCGGCCGTCGGAATAAGCATGATCGCTGCGAAAAGTGGCCACTTCAATGCCATCCACAATGACCACGCCGAATTGCGCGCCCACCAATTGGGCCTTCGGAAATATCTCGATTAACTGGCTCGGCTTTGCGTCGGTCGCGATATCGTAGTCCGCCGGCTCTCGCTTTAGAACTAAATCGCGCACGCATCCGCCCACCAGCCAGGCCTGGAACCCGCGCGCCTTAAGTTCTCCGGCAATTTGAACTGCCGTGCTGAGCCCCATGTGATCATCGTAGGATATAACTTGTGTCGCAAGGCGTAATTAAGGCCTGTTAACGAGCGCCCGAGTAGAATGGAAATAGCCTGGTAGATGTCCACCGAAGTTAGCAAGACTACCACGACCACCGCCAAAGTCGTGGTGGCCACCACGGTAGCCCTGTCCTTCATCAGCTTCTGGCGCGGCGCATCCATCGTTCTTTCCGACCTGGCTTCGTCCGCTTATTATGCCGGCGGCATCGCGGAAATCGCCATTGGACCCGCTGCGCCATGGTTCGTGCTGGGCGTGATGCTGTTCAGCTTCGCCGTTCGATCCGTGTACATGGAAAGCTGCAGCATGTTCGTGCGCGGCGGCGTGTACATCGTGGTGAAGGACAGCATGGGTCCCTTCGTGGCGCGGCTCTCTGTCTCCTCGCTGGTGTTCGATTACATTCTTACCGGACCTATCAGCGTCGTAAGCGCCGGCCAATATCTGGGACATCTTCTGGACGAAGTCGCCAAGATGCTCGGACAGTCGTTTCCCTTTAACGTGAATCATTTCGCCGCGTTCTTCGCCGTGCTTGTGACCGTGTACTTCTGGTGGCAGAACATCAAGGGGATTCACGAATCGAGCGGCAAAGCGCTGCGTATTATGCAGATCACCACCATCATGGTGATCGCGCTGGTGATCTGGTGTCCGCTGACGATCTTCCTGCGCGGTAACGCTAACCTGCCGCCCGCGCCCCTGCCGCGTAATCTCCAGTTCAACTCCGAGGCTCTGGGTTGGCTTAAAGGAACCATCTGGCCAACCATTCCAATGATCGCGCTCATTGTCGCGTTCGGACACTCGCTGCTCTCCATGAGCGGATTCGAAACGCTGGCGCAGGTCTACCGCGAAATCGCCTATCCCAAGATGAAAAACCTGCGGATCACGGCCAACATCGTCTGCTGGTATGCCGTGATATGCACTGGCGTTATCACCGTGTTTGCGGGGATAATCATCAGCCCGCAGGACATTCGGAATCTGTACGCCGACAACCTGCTGGGCGGATTGGCGATGCAACTGGCCGGACCCCAGCTATTGAAACTGGCGTTCCACATCTTCGTGGTGATCGTCGGCATCTTGATTCTCTCCGGCGCTGTCAACACGTCGATGATCGGTGCCAATGGCGTCCTCAACCGCGTGGCCGAAGACGGTGTGCTCCTGGATTGGTTTCGCAAACCTCAGAAACGATTCGGGACCACCTATCGCATTATTAATCTCATCACCGTGTTGCAGCTCGCCACCATCGTCTTGAGTCGCGGCGACATGTATCTGTTAGGAGAGGCTTATGCGTTCGGTGTAGTGTGGAGCTTTTTCCTGAAGTCGCTGGGAGTATTGGTGCTGCGTTATCAGCGTCACGATCAGGAATACAAATTTCCGTTCAATCTGCGCATTGCTGGCGTGGAGATTCCCATCGGCCTGGGAGTCACCACCTTGATCCTCGGTTTCGTCGCCATCGCTAATCTGTTCACCAAACAGATCGCGACCATTTATGGCGTGGCTTTTACTCTGGTCCTCTTCGCCGTGTTCACCGTCTCCGAGCGAGTCAACGAGCGAAAAAGACGTCTGCAACACCTGGAGAAGAAGCCGCTCGAAGAGTTCAATCTGGATCATCAGCCCCAGGTCGGCGCCGGAACTTTACACGCGCGGCCTGGTTGCGTGCTGGTGGCGGTGCGCGATTATCACAATATGGAGCATCTTCGAAAGGTCCTCCGAAAAACGAATCTGCGGCGCCACGACATCGTAGTCATGACGGTGCGAACCATTTCCACCGGCGCGGGCGAATACGATCTCTCCGACGACCAGATCTTTAGCGACTACGAGCGAGAGCTATTCACTCATGTCGTGGAAATAGCGGAGAAGGAAGGCAAGCCGGTGGAGCTTCTGGAAGTGCCTGCCGTCAACCCGTTCGATGCGATGGTGCAGTCGGCCGCCAAACTCAAGGCCTCGCGGCTGGTTACGGGAGTCTCGGCTCGGATGCCCTCAGAAGAACTTGCGCGCCGCATCGGCCTGGCATGGGAGAGCCTGCCCGAGCCTCGCCACGCGTTTTCACTCGAAGTAATCAGTTCGGATCGTCCATCCATCTACGTAAATCTAGGACCGCATCCGCCGCGCCTGTGGCCGGAAGATGTCGATCGCCTGCATGACCTCTGGCTGCGGTTAAGCGATGCCGAAGGCGTCGGCGCCAAACTCCATCACCGCGATATTGTCGGCGTAGCGTTGCGGCGTCTGGAGCGCGACCTCAGGGTCGGCGATCCCAGCCAGGTGATCGACGATCTTAAAGACGAACTGCGCAAATCTTGACGCCTATTCGCTTTGCGGAATGCTAGGCTTTGAGCGCCAGCACCCGCAAGCGCCGGTAGTCCACAGTCCAGACTCCATCCCGATACCGCTCCGGCCGCAGAAGGTCGACAACCTGGCGCATCTTGGCGGTGGCTTCAGCGGCAGGCATACCTTTGAAAAAACTGCCGCAGAACATCCGCAGCCAGTCTTCCATTCCGTTCTCGCCCTCCAATGCCGTGGGCCGGTCGAATAACTCGGCGCGGCTTACCTCCAGGCCATGCCGTTCCAGTTGCGCTGCATATTCGCCGATGCTCGGGTAATACCAGGGACACTGCTCATTGGACTCCGGCCCCAAAGCCGCGCGCAAGGCCCTCAGAACCGAGCGCGTGTTACCGTGGCCCCCAAACTCAGCTACAAATCGTGCCCCGGGCTTTAGCGCCCGCGCAATCGACTCGGCGGCGCGGTCCGCCTGCTTCACCCAGTGCAGCGCCGCATTGGAAAAAACTGCGTCGAAGGGTTCTTCAAAGTGGAAGCTGGTTGCATCACCCAGCACGAAAGACATACCCGGATAATTCTGCCGCGCCTGCCCGATCATGTTGGCCGAGTTGTCCAGCCCAACCACCTGGGCGCCTCGCTTAGCGATCTCGGCGGTCAGTTGCCCGGTACCGCAGCCGACATCCAGAATACGCTCGCCGGATTGCGGCGCCAAGAGTTCCACTACGCCCGCGCCCAGCCGCCAAACGAAGGAATGTTTGCCTTCGTATTGTTCCGCGTCCCAGGGACTGCTCACGCCTTTTTCGTGCGTGCCTTGGTCTTTTTCGCTGGTTCCGGCGCTGCCTCGGGTGGAGGCTCCTCCGCAACCACGGCAGGCCCGGAATTCACCGACGACAATACTTCTTTGAACAGCTCTTGCTTTTTCAGTTCCTTCTTGGACGGCGGAGCCTGCTCGTGGCGATAGTCATGATCGTGATAGCAGGTCCGGCAGCGGACCTTGGCGGGCTCTGCATTTACTAGAGATACGATGGCATGGTTTGTGATCCTGCGGCACTTTATGCAGTGATCGTCGATGATATCCCCTAAACGGTGGTCTGACATAGGAAAAATCGGGGTTCTGGGCTGAGTATATCAAAGTTGGAATGACAAAAACCCGGCGATCGCAGCGGCCAGCATAATCCATAGCGTGTCGACGCGCGTCAGCACAATGAGCGCGAAGCTTGCCACCACGATAGCCAGAGTTATTGGTCCGGTGATTGCGTCGCGCGCCAGCGGAACGGCGGCCGCAACCATTAGACCCGCGCCGGCCAGCAATACTGTTCGCGTGACGGACTTTATACGGCGGCGTTCAGCGCGCTTGCCGATCAACTGGAGCATTGGAATGATTAGAAACGCCGGGGTGATCATCGCCAGCCAACCGGCGCAAGCGCCCGGAATTCCCCCCGCCAGGTAGCCCACGCTCACCACATAAATGCCTATCGGCCCCGGACCCAACCGGCCTGCTGCCACCGCGGTATTTAGTTGCCGGTCCGTCAGCAGGTGATAATGGACCACGAAGTCGCTTCGGATCATCGGCAGCGAAGCCAAGCCGCTGAAGGAAGTCAGGGTGGCTTTCAGAAGGAGCAGGTATAGAAGGACGACGTTCACTGCCGCACCCAGAAGAAACCAGTGACCGCTGCGACTGCGATGACCTGCAAAGGCGACAAGCCGGCCACGCGAAACAGCACGAACGACCCGGAGGCGATCAATACCGGCGACAGCCAGGTTCGTTTGGAACATTGCCGCCGCACCAGCAGCGCCGCCGCGCCGATCATTGTCCCTACCGCCGCCGCAACCATGGCGCCGAAAATGGCTCGCGCCGCGGGATGCTCCACTCCCAGTTCCCAGGCTCGCGTCAACCAGATCACCAGAACCGACGATGGAATGGTGAGGCCTAGCACGGCTATCACCGCGCCCACTCCGCCCATCAGGTACCAGCCTGCCGCCGCGCAAAATGCGAGCAGGTTGGTTCCCGGCGTCAGACGCGCCAGCCCGAAAGCGATCGCAAATTGATCCGGATTAAGCCACCCACGCCGGTAAAGCTCGCGTTGCAGAACCGCGATCGTCGGATCTCCTCCGCCGAAAGCGGTGGTGCCGACGCGCAAGAATAAGCGGGCCGTTTCGATTAGTCGAGGCTGCGCCATGCCACCTGAGAGAGCGTCTCTCTACCGCCCCGCATCCGTCGGCGCCGAGCCCTTCTTCGTCCATTCCCCGATCCAGTCTAGGAATGAGTTGTACCAAAGCACGCTATTTTGCGGCTTCAGAACCCAGTGGCCTTCGTCGGGAAACTCCAGCAGCTTGGATGGCACTTTTTGAAGCTGCAACGATGTGAAAAGCTGCAGTCCCTGCGTGTAGGGTACGCGAAAATCCTGCTCGCCGGTGATCACCAAAGTCGGAGTGTGGAAATCTTTCACGAAATAACTGGGCGACCATTTCGCGTACGATTCCGGATTGTCCCAAGGCGTGCCGTTGAATTCCCAGAGCGGAAACCACAGCTCCTCGGTACTGCCGAACATGCTGCGCAGGTCAAACACGCCGGCGTGCGAGACGAAAGCCTTGAAGCGCTGCGTGTGACCGAGCATCCAGTCGATCATGTAGCCGCCGTAGGAGCCACCCGCGGCCGCTAGCCGGTCCGGATCGGCGTAGGGCAACGCCGCGACATGATCGACGACGGCCATGATATCGTCAAAGGCTTTGCCGCCCCAATCGTCCCTAATGTCTTCAGTGAATTTTTGCCCGTATCCATAAGATCCCCTAGGATTTGGCATTACGACTAAATACCCGCTAGACGCGAATACTTGAGCGTTCCAACGGTACGTCCAACTCTCGCCCCAATCGCCTTCGGGGCCGCCATGGATCAGGAACAGTACCGGATATTTTTGATTCGCCTGAAAGCGGGGCGGCTTGACCACGAAGCTCTGCACGCGAGTCTTATCGACGCTCTCCACCCAGAACTCATCGAGCGGAGTCAGGTCGTACTGGGCCAGCAAGGCATCGTTCAGATGAGTCAGCGCTACCGGTACTCCGCCAGTCGACGCGGCGCGGAAAATTTCGCTGGGAGCGGACCCGCTTTCTCCGGTGTAAATCATGGTCTTGCCGTCCGACGTCAACTGCATATCGTCCAGGGTGCTGGCGCCATTCACAATCACCCGGCTGGCCCCGCCGGTGGCCGGGATCATCTCGATATTCTGCCGTCCACGATCCACTGCCGTGAAAAAAAGCGCGCCCGAGTCCGGCGACCAGGCAAAACTTTGCACCGGCCGGTCCAGGGTGTCGGTCACCGCGTTCACCTTGCCGGTGGCCCGCTCCAGCACGATCAGCCGCCACCGATCGCTTTCATAGCCAGGCCGCTGCTGGCTCCGATAACTCAGCCACTTGCCGTCCGGCGAATACTGAGGACTTTCGTCGACGCCGGGATTCAGTGTGATCTTCTTCGATTCGCCGCCGTCCATTGGGACCACGAACAGGTCCGTGTTGGTGCTGGTTGCAGGTGTCGAATCGGCGTTCATGGCGTAGCAGAGTTCCTTCGAATCCGGCGATATCGCATAATCATCCGGACCTCCCAGAGAGAAGGGTGGAACGTCCCGATCTCCGGGCGTGAGATCTTTCAAGGCTGTGCCATCGATGTTCACAACCAGCAGGTGCGAACGTCGCTTGCCACGCCACTCAGTCCAATGTCGGAACAACAGTGTCGTGTAGCTTCTGGCTTTAACCTTGTTGTTCTTCTCGGCGTCCAGGCGGCTCTTGGCGCAGCCATCGTCCGGGCAATCCGGAAAGACATCGCTGGTAAAAACAAGCTTATTGCCATCCGGCGACCACAGCACGCCGCCTGCTTCGGTCGACAGAGTGGTCACTTGCCTCGGTTGTGAACCGTCCTGGTTCATGACCCACACTTGTGACGACCCGCCCCGGTTGGAAATAAATGCGATTCGCTTGGAGTCGGGTGACCAGCGGGGCCGCTCATTATCGGTGCCGTCGGTGGTAACTTGTTTGGGCAGGCCGCCAGCCGTAGGCACGACATAGATTTGTTTCGGCTTTGTGTCCTGCTCCAGATCCACGCTCTGGACCGTGAAGGCAACCGCTTTTCCGTCGGGTGAAAGCTGCGGTTCGCTGATTCTTTGGATCTTCAGGAGTGCCTGGACGTCGAAAAGTTGCCTCTGCGCCGCCGCAGCCGCAATCAACATCAAAGCCAGGCTGACGGTTCGCACCAATAGCATATGACTCGATTGTAAGCCAGCCGCGGCAGGCGAAAGTGTCGCCGGTCTTAGAGGGCTAGCTTTCCTTGATAATTCATGTCGCTAAGACGAAACTTGTGATCGAATTTGATGCCTTGTGACTCAAAGGAAAAGACCACCTCTTTGTCGTCGGCGGAAATCACCTTGCTTCGCGGGAACAAGAATCGCATTTCACTGGCGCCGTTCGGCCCCTCAAACTGGACATCCTCGGCGTAGATCGGGCTCTTCCCTTTGGGAACCAGCCGTGCGGCATCCAGAAATCGAGCGCGTAGTGCATCATTGCTGCTCTTGGTATTGGCGTCGCGGTCCTGGTCATTCGAAGGCGGCGAATCGACGTCACCGTTCCTGCTGCGCCGGCTGGGCATCCGAAATCCGACCACGGTGATAATGTAATCCTTTTGACTGGCATCCGCGAGCGCCTTGGATTCATCCGCGGTCAGGCTTCGTTGACGCACCAATGCTTCCTGCACCGGCTGAGCGCTCTGCCAGCGGACAGTGATGTTCATGGAAGACGGACGGCTGTCGCCGTTCGGGTATCCACCACCTCCGCCGCTCGGATACCCTCCGCCGCTCGGATACCCTCCACCGCCCGGATAGCCCCCACCGCCCGGATAGCCGCCTCCGCCCGGGTAGCCGCCACCGCCCGGATAGCCGCCGCCTCCACCGGGATAACCACCGCCGCCCATGCCACCCATCCCGCCCCGGCGACCTCGTTGTTGTGGCTGCGCTGCACCTTCGGGAGCAACCGTTTTGTCTTTCGCCCAAGGCGAGTCAGTAAGCACTTTGGTCACTTCCTCGCTGGTCCACTCCTTGGAATCCTTCGTTTTCCAGGGGTCGGCCGCGAAAAGCACGAGCGCGCCCGCAGTCGCCAGTATTGTGAGTTGTTGAACAGCTTTTCTTTGCATCTTGTTGGGGCAGACGCCCGACACTACTATACAGTTACCAGAAACCGGACTATGCTACCGTCGAAGTTTGTGAAGTTTTGTAATGTCAGCCGATTAGTGGCCCTGGGAGCATGCTTTTTCCGTTAACCTGGGTGACAGTTGGGACGTCCTAACCACATTCGCTTTAAAAATGAAAACAAGCTTTTTTCTTCCACTTGCGTCTCTGGCCTCGATGGCGCTCTTCGCCGCCACGCCCGACGCCTCTCGGATACTCGCGACTTCTTCGCTGCGATTCGAGCCTGGACCTGGAATCGACTCGAACGAGTTTGTCGTGCGCGGTTTGCGCTCCCATCTGGTCTTCGACGGCAGTGCTGCGAAAGTTGAAGCCGGGGGCAAGACGCTGAGCTTTGAGTTCGCGGGCGCCGATCGGCATGCCCGCCTGGAAGGCATCGGGAAGCTCCGCTCCACAACCGGCATTTTCATGGGCAACGATCCCTCGAAATGGCGTCGCGGGGTTCCGAACTACGCGCGCCTTCAGATGCGCGGGCTTTATCGCGGCGTCGACCTGGTTTACTACGGCAACGCCGGAGAGTTGGAATACGATCTATCGGTTAAACCCGGCGCCGACCCACGCCAAATCCGGCTCGCATTTCAAGGTAGCCATCCCAGCCTCGACCGCAATGGCAACCTGGACGCCGGCTTGATATTGAAACGTCCAGTTGCCTACCAGACCGCCACCAACGGCGCGAGAATCGCGGTCGACAGCAGATTCCGCAGGAACTCCGATGGATCTTATGGATTCGCCCTTGGGCGATACGACCATGCGCGGGAATTAGTAATCGATCCAGTAGTTACTTTGCAGCAATATTTAGAAGGGTCCTCCCAAAACATCGGATATGCCATCGACCACTCTTCCAACGGCCTTCTATTCATCGCCGGCACCACCTATTCCAGCGATTTTCCGACGGCCGGCTCCGCTGCTGGAACGCTTCCGATTGGCGGCGAGGATCTGTTTCTTGCCATTATCGACCCCACCCTTCCTCCCGCTACCCAAATCACTTACGCGGCTTTCATTGGCGGTGACGCGGATGACTCATTGGGAGGCATGGCCGTCGACTCGAAAGGCTACGTCTATTTGACAGGCACAACCGCGTCGCCCAATTTTCCAGTGTTGAACGGCGCGCAAACCACTTTGACTGGAACCACTAACGTATTCGTCATGAAGCTCGACCTGTTCGAGGTCCCGCTATATTCCAGCTATGTGGGAGGCACCGGCACCGATACCGGAAACGCAATTGCCATCGATTCCCAAGGCAGGATGTGGGTGACAGGCGGAACGCAATCCACTGATTTTCCGATCGTGAACGGCTTCCAGGCTGCGGCCGGAAGCCAGGATGCGTTTGTGATCGGTGTCGATCCGACCCAGTCCGGCGCCGGCTCCCTGTTCTACTCCACTTACCTGGGCGGTTCCTGGTGGGATACCGGACGCGGGATTGCAGCCGCAGCCGATGGAACGATCTGGATTACGGGCGGAACTTACTCGTACAACTTTCCCGTCGCCGGGCGTAGCTTTAGTTCCGGCTACAGCTCCGGTGGCGATGCGTTCGTCGCGCAGATCAATACCACGCCCGGAGGCAGCTATCTGCAATACGGAACATTTCTCGGCGGCAGCAATCTTGAAGAGGGGCGCAATATTATTCTCGATCCCCAAGGCCGCGTGATCGTGTGCGGTTATACCGTGTCGCAGGATTTCCCTGTTACCGCCAACTCTCTCCAGACTCAATACGGTGGAAATACCGATGCGTTCGTCAGCATTTTGAATCCGGCTAATCCAGCGGGCTCCGCGCAACTGGTCTATTCCACCTATTTCGGGGGAAGCAATCCCGACGTGCCTTTCGATCTCAAGATGGATCCGAACGGGAACCTGTATGTGGCTGGCCTCACCATGTCCGCCGGCTTGCCCGTCACCGCGAATGCCGTGCAATCCGCCTATGACAACAGCCAGGACGCTTTCGCGCTCGAGTTTAATCCATCGATCCCCGGGCCCGCGGCGATCAGTTATTTCACCTATCTCGGAAGCGACGGCCTCCAAGTCGCTTATGGAATCGATTACGACGTCACGAACAGTCTTATTTATCTGACCGGCTATACAACCGGCCCGCTCTTTGACCCCTTGGGTGGGCCATCGAACGGCGATCTCGGTATTCCGGACGTGTTCGTGATCGGTTTCAGCACCGGCGCCGCGCCCACCACTACTGCACAACGAGGCTTGCGACCGGAGAGGTCTGTCCCCCTATCGAAACGGTGATCGGCTGCGAACCCGGCGTGAGGCCGGTGGGAACGACCGCATTGATCTGATACAGGGCGGGGAAGCCCGGCGCCAATCCGCAAAATGAGGTAGCCGCGGTTTGTCCTCCGATGCTAACCGTAGGTGTGGAAATGCAGCTCGCCAAAGGCGACGAAGGGGCCGGATTCCCGCTGGCCGGTTGATTGTGCACTGGCCCCAGACCATTGAGGTAAAGCTGGATGGTCTGCCCTTGCCGGGCCGGGTTACTCGTGCCAGTCACTTGATTGTTGGAATCCAGCGCGGCGACATTCCCGCCGCCGATCTCGAAGAATGCCGGCGAGTAGTCGGAAAGCTGTAACGTCACGACGTTCCCATAAGAGAAATCGATCGTCACTTTTACCTGGGCGGAGCCTTGGCCTTGCAATTCCCAAGGCACCTGGAGATTGACTTGGCCCGGGGAAACGTAGATCAGATGCCCGGGCACGCTGATATTAGCCGACGGAGCGTCGAAGCTAACCATTGCATAGTCGATGGCGAGCGGAAGAACGGTCGTAGTGGCGGAACCGGTAAGATCGCTCAGATTGCTCCCAAAAATCGATATATAGGATCCGGGAGCCACCGGTGTGCCCGTTTCAAAACTCGCTCCATTGAGGATGCCGTTGGCTGCAATCGTCGGCACTCCGCGAGCCGAACCCGTAAAGTCCCACGAGAACCCGCCGGAGTTGGGGCCGGTCACGCTGGCGTTGAAGTCATAGTTGCCGGGCTGCGATCCGAGGATCGGGACTGCTTGAGCAATGCCATACGCATTGGTTTCGGAATCGGCCGATTGCAGGGTACCGCCGCTATTGGCCGTGAAACTCACCGGAGCGCCTGCCACCGGCACTCCCGACGAATCGATGACTTTAATGGCAATCACTCCGTCCGGAATTTGTTGGCCGACTGTTCCGTCAAAGCCATCGCCGCTGATGGGGATAAGATTGTTGGCCACGCCGCTGCCGGCCAGAAATAGGTAGGGAACACGCAAGGGGGCGCCCGATCCTTGGATGGTGATCGCCCCGTAATAGGATCCTGGTGGCGGCGCCGCTCCGGTGATGGCCAGGGTTACGGTACCGGAAGCGCCTGCAGCCAGTGTCAGACTCTGCTGGTCGAGACTGACTGTGGCGCCGGCGGCCGAACTGATCGGCGCAACCGCCAATGTCAAATTCGCCGGACTCGTCCCTGCGTTCGTGATCTGGATCGATTGGCTGGCTGGCACGGCCGTCACCACTCCGAAAGAAACAGAAGCAGGCGCCGCGGTGATGCTGGCCTGAAGCGCCGTACCCGCGTCTAGTTTTCCGCCTCCCAGCGCAGGAATACTCACGGCGTCGGCCGAATCGTCGCTAGTGATGACTTGAGAGCCGGTATTCACTAACGCGGATTTGATCTGCGCGGGTGTAAAACCCGGATGAGCTTGCTTCACCAGCGCGGCAGCGCCCGATACCAGTGGCGTAGAAAAGCTGGTTCCCGCCGCCGCCGCATACCCGTTTGCGCTATAGACGTCGCCGAGCGGATCGTAACTCCCGGCAGCCATGTAGACGTCCTGCCCCACCGCCACCAGATCGGGCTTAAGCGCATTGTCGCCAGTTGTTGGGCCGAGGGAAGAGAAGCTGGTGAGCTGATCGAAAGAGGTCGAGGTTTGCTCGAACGCCGACCGGTCTATATAGACGTTATAACCGGGATTCGAGTCGACGAAGGATTTGAGCGCCATGCCATCGTTGTTGGAAATCATGATGGCGGTAAGTGTGGCCGCTCCCACGTCGGGCGAGACCAGCGAGGTTTGATCCGCCATGTAGAAAATGACGCCGCTCGCCCCGGCACTCTGCGCATTGGCTGCTTTCACCGAGAAATCGCAAGTGCCGCGTTCTATCAGAACAAACCCGTTTAAGGACGCTGCGGGCAATGCGCTGCACGCCAGACCGTCGTCGCCCAGCGCCGTGACGTCTACTAGTGGACCCGAAACCGCGCCGGCCGGAATGTTCCCATTTCCGAACGAGCCGGCCAATTTTTGCAGATTCGAAGGTACGCCCGATCCCGGCACCTCCACGCCTTCAGTTAGAAAGTGCGAGTTAGTGGTCGCGCCCACAGCGATTGCCGACGGAGCATCGCCCGGGCTTGAAATCGTGCCCAGCGTGGGAGTCGAAAAGCCGGTGTCGCCCTCGTTTCCAGCGGCTATCACCACGACCATCCCCGCCTTCACCGCGTTTTCCACTACCGGCGGAATCAGATCGCACGGAACCCCCGCGGAATTCCCGCAAGCCGCGCCAGCGTCCAGCGGGCCGGTAAACGCCGGACTGCCCAAGGAAAGCGATGCGACGTCCATTTGATCGTTCAGGGCGTCTTCCAGCGCCATGATGATCACATCGTCGGTGGCCCCGTCATTCACCGTGGGAGATCCGAAGATCTTATAGTTTCCCAAATACGCTTTTGGCGCCATGCCGGTAAAAGTCAAACCCGCCGGCCCGGTGTTCGATACCGCCGCGGCGCAAGAGGCCGTAGCCGTCCCGTGGCCGGAACGATCGCGCGGAGAATAATCGTCGGGACGGGAGTCGGCCGCTGGATTGTTAGGATCGCTCCCGGCGGCCAACTGGGGAACATAGCTGCGCGCCACAATTACCTTGTTGCTGGTGTAGGCGCAGTCCGATCCGCTGCAGATCGGGTAACCCGTGGGCATGGCCAGCGAGCTGTCCTGAAATGCCGGATGCGTCTGATCGATCCCGGTATCGATAATGGCGATCTTGATCCCCGCTCCGGCGTTCTGAATTCCGCCCAACGCGTTCCAGGCGGCCGGGGCATTCAGCAACACAGTCGCCCGGTTCAGATCCAGATGATGACGCCGCAGAGCCACCACGCCCTTCACGCCGGGAAGGTTCTTCAATTCAGCGGCCCGTGCCTGGGGCGCGGCCACAAAGATGGCATTGGTCAGCATCGTCACTGATCCCGTTACGGTAAAGTGCCGCGCTGCCAATACTTGACGAAGGCTCCCCTGCCTGGCCTCGAGCTGCTCACGGTAGCTTCTGCGGCCGGCTGATTCGGACGCCTCGCGTGTAGCAAAACGCTGCGTAACAGCAGGATCTTCCAGGATGAGGGCGTAGCGGTTTGCCGCGCTCTGGGCGAAAATGGCCGGCGCCACTGCTATTGCCAGTATCAGCAACGCGTTGGATTTAAAAAAGAACATAGCTTCCTTGTTTAGTTGCCAACAACAGTCCTAAAGATCGTCCGTCTAAGGCCTAGACCTTAGGGTCGAACCTGGGCGGGAGGGTTGTTAAACTGGGCGCGGGAACTCAGCGTACCGCGTTTACCCCGGTTTGCAGACCGGCCTTGAGCATTTCCAGCTTCTCGGCAGCCGCCTGCTTCACCTTCGCGATATTCTGTTCCTTGATTTTCTCATACCCGCGGATCTGATCGGGCAGCGCAGCGATCTCCAGCGCCAACGGCAAATTCTCGGGCGTCAGATTCGCAATCACCTGGTCCATCAGATCGCGATACCACTGGATCATCGAGCGCTCCAGCCGCCGATGAGCCGCGTAGCCGAAAATATCGAGGGGCGTTCCGCGCAGCCCCTTCAACCGCTTCAAAACCAGCAAGGGAGTGCGGAACCAGGAACCCAGCTTCAGCTTCTTATGGACTCCAAAGCTCCGCAGCATGGGCGGATGCAGATTGTATGAAATCGATTCGGGCGCAGCCCACATCTCTAGCGCCTGGCGCTCGAACTCCGGTTTGGTCAGCAGACGCGCCACTTCGTACTCGTCTTTGTAGGCCATCAGCTTGTACAAGTACTTCGACACTACCTCGCGCAGTGATGGCTCGCCGATCTTCTGCAAAAAATCTGCGTAGGATTGTGCGTAGGCCGCGTTCTGATACTCCCTCAATTCGGCCAGGCGATCGATCGACGGCTTGGCCTTTGTCTCCGAGGCCAGAAAGCTTTCCACCCACGCGGCGTCCTCGTAATACTTGCGGCCCCAGGAAAACGCCTGCATGTTTCGCTCGATATCGACGCCGTTCAGCTCGATGGCCTTCTCCATGGCTTCGAGGGAAATCGGGATCAATCCGCCCTGATAGGCCACGCCGGTCAGAAAGATGTTGACCGCCATGTGACTGCCGAAAAGCGCTTCCGCCAGCCGGTTGCCGTCCACAAAGATATTGCGTCCGCGATTGGTGACCGAATTCACCAGATCGACCATCTTTTCGGGACCGCCGAACGGCGAGCGAAGGCGAATGGTATCGATGGTAGGAGCTACGTCCGTATTGACCACTGCGATGGTATGTCCGGCGCGCGCCGTGCTCAAATTACTCTGATGCGCCACGCCCAGCAGATCGAAGCCTAGAATCAAATCCGCATTGGCCGCGTTCACTTTGGCGGGCGCCTCGATGGGCTGTTCGCTGAGCAGCAAATGCGAGACCACCGCTCCGCCCTTTTGTGCCGTTCCGGTTTGATCGAGCGTCGCGACACACAAACCGTCAATCCAGGCCGCTGTCGCAAGCAGGGCGTTAATGGTCACCACGCCCGTCCCGCCGATCCCGGGTCCGATGATGCGGTAACCGTCGCCCGCCTTGGCCATTTGGCGCGGCATTGGAACTTCAGCTGGCGGCAGCTGGGGAAGCGTCTTCTTCTTCAGACCGGTGCCCGGTTTGATTTGAACCGACACGAACGACGGACAATCGCCCAGCGCACAGGAATAATCCTTGTTGCACGACGATTGATGAATGCGGATCTTCTGGCCGAGCTCCGTCATCACCGGCGTCAGGCTCATGCAGTTGGCCTGCTTCACGCAATCGCCGCAGCCTTCGCAAACTTCTTCGTTGATTACCAGCCGCATGACCGGCTCCGCCAGCAGCCCGCGCGATCGCTTGCGGCGCTTCTCGGCCGCGCATTCCTGGTCGTAAATGATCACGCTGACGCCGGGGATCTGCTCCATCTCGCGCAACGTTCGCGGTAGCTCTTCGCGCGACCGCAGCTCGGCATTCGACGCCAGATCGCTTGCATCGTCGTATTTCTCGACATCCTCGGCCAGAACGATCGTCTTGCGCACGCCTTCGGCCGCCAGCTTGCGCGTGAGATCTGGAATCGGCAGCGCGCCTACGGCAATCTGTCCGCCGGTCATGGAGACGTGACCGTTGTACAGAATCTTATAAGTGATGTTGACCTTGGCCGCGACGCAGGCTTCGATCGCCAAATAGCCGGAGTGAAACAGCGTGCCATCGCCGATGTTTTGAAAAATGTGCGGATGGTTGACGAACGGCGTCATCCCGATCCATGGCGCGCCTTCGCCTCCCATTTGCGTGAGGAACGAAATGTTGCGGTTCGGATCATTCAGCCGCATGGCCATGGTGTGGCAGCCGATGCCGCCGCCCGCTATCTGACCGTCCAGCAGCAGCGTGGACCGGTTATGCGGGCAGCCGGAACAAAAAGCCGCCGGTCGTGACCCGATCGATTTCGGCGCGGACATAACGGTGCCCGGCGTCACCACCTCACGCGGGTCGAGCTTCAGCACTTCGCACAAAACCTTGGCCATCTTATCGGGATCCAGCTCCCCGGTCGCCGCGAAGTGCGACTTACCCAGGACGGCCGGATGATCCGGAAGATCATAGAGGATCTCGCGAAGCTGCATTTCGAGAAAGCTGCGCTTCTCTTCCACCACCAGCACGGTGTCCAAACCGTTTGCGAAATCCTTCACGAACTCGGGTTCCAGAGGGAAGGGCATTCCCACTTTCCCGATGCGAACTCCGTCATGCACGCCCAAGTCGCGCAGCGCCTGCATGAGGTCGTAATATGGTTTGCCGGTGCTCAGAACGCCAATGCGTGCTGCTGCTCCGTTGTGCCGGTTCAAACCGTTCAAGCGCGCGAACTGGCGAGCCGCTTCCAGACGCCGATTGTTAACCTCGTGCTCCAGCGCCAGCGTAATCGGTGGAACCAGCCGCGGATCGCTGTACTTTTGATATCCTTCCGGCCAGCGGATAGCCGGCCGATCTGGATCCACATCCACAGTGCCGCCTCCGTCGCACACATCAGTGACCATCTTCATCCCCACCCACGAGCCGGAGAATCGCGACAGGGAAATCGCCAGCAAGCCGTAATCGATCACATCCTGCGTATTGCCGGGATAAAGGAACGGGATGCCGACATTAAACAGGCTGAACTCACTCTGGTTGGGGATGGTGGAGCTTTTGGAAATCGGATCGTCCCCGCACAGCACCAGCGCCGCGCAATTTTTCCCGGTGCCGGCCAGGTTAGCGTGGCGAAAGATATCGCCGCTCCGGTCGACACCCGGACCTTTGCCGTACCAGATCCCGACTACGCCTTCTACTTTGTTCTTGCCGATTACCTCGTAAATCTGGCTGCCCATAACGGCCGTGGCGGCCAGGTCCTCATTCACCGCGGGTCGAAAGTGAATATTGTGTTCGGACAGCAGTTTGCCGGCGCGTGCCAGCGCCATATCGTAACCGCCCAGGGGCGATCCTTCGTAGCCCGAAATGAACGCGCCGGTGTTGAGCCCGGCCCGGCGATCGCGGCGCATCTGATCGATCGGCAGCCGAACCAAAGCCTGGATGCCGGTTAGATACACGCGTCCTTGTTCGAGCGTAAATTTGTCGGTCAGCTTCATAGCGCCAGCATTATCCGATTCATGCTAGCATGCGCTACAGGCCACCGTTTTGGAAAAGGAGTATTCCTATGCGCAACCTGACAACGTCGTCAGCGTTTTTGGCCTTAGCGCTGTTCGCCTATCCTGGCGGAGCGCAAGACCATCCCAATCTCGCCGGTACCTGGCAGTTCGATTCCGCCAAGAGCGACCAGACCAACAACAAACTTGTCACCGCAACTTGGGTGATCGAAGAAGGCGACAATTCCATCCACATCATCGAGACCGAAAGCGGCAACGCTAAGAAGGTCGAGTTGAAGTGCTCCACTGATGGAAAGGACTGCAACATCGCCGGCCAAAAGGCGAAAGCCTCTTTCTGGTACAACGGGCTCACGCTGGTGGAGATGGAGACCCGGGGCGAGCATGTGAACCGCTATCGCATGAAGTTATCCGACGACGCCAAGGCTTTGACTGTAGAGGTAAGTTCCATCGTCCCTCGCATCGATAAGCCGGACGTGCTGGTGTTCGAAAAGCAGTGAGCGGTCCCCCCCTGGACCGCGGCTGGCGCCCCCGTCCGCCTCTGCTATCAATTCTCCACTGTGAAATACCGGCTGCCGATCCCGTCATTGCGGCCCTGGTTGTCGTACACTACCCAGCTAATGGTGTGCACTCCGTTCGTCAACTTGGTGGTATCGAGGTAGAAAAACCCGACCGCGCCGTTGCTGTTCGACAAGCCTGGAAAAAAGTTCGCGATGTCGCTGCGGTACTGATTATAGGTTGGATGTCCCACCGCCACTCCATCTACCATGACCGTAATAGTCGATCCATCCACGGGGATGTTGTAGCCGCTCTGCGTTAAAGCCCAGCCAAAGTTCACATAAGCGTTACCCGATATTGTGGCGCCCTGCGACGGCGTGTCGATGGTGCCGAACGGTTTGGAAGCCTGCGCATTGTCCGCCGTCACGGTGCGGGTTGCCAGGTAATTTGTGCCGCCGGTTTTATTAACCGCGATGGCATGCAGATTATAGGTTCCGTTGCCCGGCCCAGCCGCACCCCCGCTGTTTGGCATGAAATTCGAGAGCAGCATATAGCCCCAACCGGAGCGATAATTCAGCGGTGCATTCGGGTATAGCGACTGAACGTCGGGCCGCGATCCATCTATGAACGTCGCATCGCCTACGAACACCAGTCCATTGGATTCGGTGGGCTCGTTGCCGATCGGGTCGCGCCAGATACCGACGCTGGTTACTTCGATCTCATCCAGCGCCCAGCCAGTCACCGGAATCGCGCCGGCAATGCCGGTGGTATCGTTGGCCGGTGTATCGAAACTGCCATAGGGAATCCCGGGGATCGCACTCGCGATATTCACTTGCACCTGCCCGGACGCGTTCACGCCCGGCGCTGAAACCGTCACCCCACCGCTCAGGCCAGCCGTCGCGGTAATCAACAGCACCGCATTGCCGGTCCCGGAGGCCGGTGAAACCGTGATGTTCGGCTGATCGGAAGATGCCGTCCAGCTCACGCCGCTGGCTCCCGGGAACGCCAACGCAACCGTCTGCGCATCCGTGACCAGCGACCCGCTATATCCGAAGTTCAACGACGTTCGGCTCAACGTCAAAACTGGCGCCGCAGCGCTCGTAATCACTTGCGCGGAATTCGGATCGACCATGAGCGACGCCTCGTCGACGGCCTCGAAATCCGTTCCTTGCACCTGCTCGAGCTCACGCAGTTGATTATTGTCCCAGCCAGGGTCCGGCACGCCGCACAGGTACCAGGCCGTCCCGTTGTCTGCCAGGAACATTCCGTATTGTTGCAGCGCCCTTAATATCACCTGCGTTTGGGGCGAAAATGTCGAAATGTTGAAGCTCGCCTTCAACCGGAACCGCTCGCCCATCGGGGGATAATCGGTATCGGTGATACCGGACGCCTGGTGCCGCCCGGGCCATACGAAAGCCTCCTGCGTTTGCGGGGCGGTAAACCGAAGCGCGTGATTGATGGCGCCGGCCGCGACTTCGTCGTAGCGCGCCAGACCCGGGAAGATCGCGAGGCCCGCCGCATCGGCCGAGGTCCAGGTCGCCGGCCGGAGATCGTTCGCGTTCAAATCGAAAATCGCGCCCGCGACGCCCGTCCATGAACCGTCCGTCTGAGGATATGCTCCGGAAACTTCATACAGGATGCAGTTGGTCTGATCGATCACTTCGATATGCCGGTCGCCGGTGCTGCTGCTGCCGCCCTCGATCGGTACACTAGGCGGGATCGGGTAGGGGCCCGGATCGCTCTCGCTCGCGTATAAGAACGAGACTGCGACCTTGGCCTCGGTGCCGGGAACGGTAACGAACGGAATCCCGATCGGCGCGCCCAGCCAAAGACCCGAGCCAAAGGCGGCGAACGCGCCGGTGGTTGGGCCGATGTTATTTACATAGGCTGCCGACTTCGCGTCCACCGGAAGGGTGTCGATGCGCGTGTTCCAAACGTTGTTGGCCGGAAACACCTGACATCCCGCGACGGTTTGCGAGTGTGCCGGAATCGCAAAGGCCAGGCACAGCAGCACGAGAGCGCTACGAGTCATCCTAACCAGCTTAGGCCAGAAGCGCGAAAAGTCAGCTACGCAGAATCCCCGAGTGGCCGGAGCATTCTTGCCTGTTATGCATGCTTGCCGTTATCAATGCTGTGTCTGCTGGTAATCCGTCGGGATCGCGAACACCGAGTCCGGTATCGAGCTGGCTGAGAAGTCGCTCGATTCCATGGTGGTCTCGAACAGGGAGCCGCCGGAAGCTCCCGCGTTCATGCGCTTGAGCGCTTCTTCCATTTGGGGCGTCAGCTTACCCTGGCTTTTCATCTCCTCCAGGCGTTCGCGGGCTTGGGCCATGGCTTGTTGCATCTGCCCTTGTTGCGCGTCGTTGCCCCCGCCCACTTTCAGGACCTCGAGCACCGGGACGCCTTTCATGTCGGCCATCTTGCGCAGCAATTCGACCATCGCGTTTCGCACGCCTGGATTTCCGCGGCCGCCCTCGCCGGCCATCATTTCTCACGGAAACTTTGCCCCGTTCCTCTGATAGAACGCCCGCAGCTCCTGCGCGCCGGGGACATCGGACGAGATCCAGAAATCGACCTCCATGTGCATCTTCATGCCAGGTTGCCGGCCCGACGGATTATCCAGTTCCGCCGAGAGGACGATTTCGCTCGCATCGTGGCCATTGATGGTTTTCTTTTGACCAGTATCTTTGACTTCGATGTTCAGATCCGGCCGTTGCGTACCCGAGGTCTCGCGCATGTCGCTGAACTTACTTACCCTATAAGTCTTCTGGCTAGAATCGATGTTCGTAGTTGTCTGAGCGTCGAAATCGATGATGGTGGCCGAGGATCCCCGGTCGATCTTCATCTTCTGGCCCTTCAGATAAGTCTTGGTGACGCGGTTACTCCCGGGCGTTGCCGCCGCCATAGCGCCACCCTGCGATTTCACAGTCGTGGTATAGCTAAAATCCGCGCGCAGAGCCAGGGACGCGGCCATCGTCAAAAACAGTATGGATATAGCTTTCATTGAGTGAGCTGCGCCGCAAATCGCGGCCCTTTCTTGGCGTTTCGCTCCGCAACCAGACGGTTGAACTCGGCGTCATCGAGGTAGACTATGTCGAGCCACACCTGCACCATGTCGTCAACACTCCGCTCCCCGAACCCAGCCCACATGTTCGGATCCGGATTGCGCGGATTCGCCGACGTGTTGTCGTGAATGCCGATCATGTGCAGCACCGTCCCGGCCGGCAATAGCGGCGCGACATCGTCGGCGTAGATGTAGTTGATGTGCCAGTTGAAATTGAAATGATCTACGGAGCTGAGAATGGTGGTGGTGTTATTCAGATTAATCGCTTCCACAGTCATCCCGCGCCCGCGCATATGCATGTGCGGCTGGAACGAATCGATGCGCGCGTTCTTGGTTAGACGGTAGTAGCCATCGGTCCTCACCACGCTGTTGGGAGGGATTTCGAGCTCATCATTAGGTACGTTTCGGATGGCAATCGACCGGACCTGATACTTGGGCGTCTCGCCCTTGGGATAAAACTTGAAGGCAATGGTGGTCTTGTTGTGCTCCGCCGATCCTACCGCGAAATAGTGCATGTCGAACCGCAGCCGGGTTCCTTTCTTGAGCAGTCGTCCGGTGTTGTCGGCGAAGATGTCGCCGTATTTTCCGACCGCATATTCGTGCAACTGGACGCCGCCTTCGGGAGTTCCTTCCGGCGCGTCGGGCTCGATTGCATAGACCACCGCGTGGTGCACGATCTTGGGGTTGCTGGGCTTGATCTCCATGGCTTTGATCCAGCGATCTTCGGTCAGCTTCACTTCGCCGAACTGGTCCAGCCACCAATCCGGGCCGTTGGGATACATGACGAAATCTTGGTCCGTCGTCACTGTCAGATCCGGCGTGCCGATAAACCATTCCTTGTCGGAGCTAAAAGTTGGAGCCGGCGGCATGTCGGCGGGATTGCCCTGGGGCGCGCCGTTATCGACCCAGCGCGCGATGGTAGCGATCTCTTCGTCGCTCAATGAACGGTCATTCTTGTACTGTCGAATGCCGACGGTTTTGTCGAGGTGCCAGGGTGGCATGTCGCGGCGTACCACCCGCTCTTTAATGGAGCGCGCCCACGGGCGGGTTTCCGAATACGTCATCAGCGACATCGGCGCCGACGTCCCCTGGTGATGGCAGGACTGGCAGCTTTTCTGGAAAATGGGAGCCACGTCCTTGCTGAAGGTAACCTGTCGCGCGCCTTCGGTCTTGGCATTTTCCGCCGCCTGAGCGACGAACAGGATCATCAGAGAGCCAACTAGAACGTTACCGCTGAGCTTTAACATCGCCGCCTCCCTTGACAGTCACTTTCACTTCCACATTGGTCCAACAGCAGTGATACCCGAAGTTTCCGGCTAACTCGCCGGAGCCGTCGTCCACAACCACTTGCAACACGTACTCGCCAGGCTCGCTAAAACTCGCGCTGGTGACCGCTCGGCCGTCCATGATCTTCGCGCTCGCCGGATCGAACACCACCGTGCCAGGCCCACGGTACTTGCCCCACATGGCGGTCATCCCCACAGGTTTTCCCGCGCGCGCCGGCAATCCATCATCGGTCGCCGAGACGGTCAGCATTAGTGGAGCGGAACCTATAACCACCGGCGACAAGGGCATGACGTGTACCAGCGGCGGAGTGTTCGAATCCACTCGCTCGCTGTTTCCCCCGCGCGTTGTCCGCAAACGGTCGATCATCCACACCGGCTTCAGCGTCCCTACAACCTGCTGGGTTTGTCCATGCGCGGTCAAGACCCACACCAACTGCTGGTCGCCGAAATCTTTAGGCACGACCACTTTAAATGCGTCTTTGTGCCGCCTGATCAGAAAATGCGTCGGTTGTCCGCGGTCGCCACCCGGCTCGAAATGGTTATCGGCTCCAATCGGGATATCCAACTCTTCTTCGTAATTCCGATTCATGTAGCCGAACCACATGTTGAACGAACCGTCGGGATTGACGTCATAACCTTCGTAAACGGGCGAGGCCCCTTGTCCGGTCCAGTGACGCAGTTGCACGAGTTGAGCGCTGGCATGCGGGGACAATAGCAGCAGCGCGATTACGCCAGCCAGTGTAAAGGCCTTCTGCATGCTAGTGCCCATTCTAGATCCAGCAGACGTTTGGAGCAATGGGTGAAAGGCGCCAACCTAGGGAAACTACTTAAGTCGGCGAGCGTCCATATTATGGGTACTTATATGAAACGAGCTCTACTGGCATCCTACGCCGCATTCCTGTTGTCGAGTTGTTCACCCTCCGATCAGCAGCGCGCCAACGAAAAGGCCCGCGAAGCAGGCCATGAAATGCAACGTGAGGCCGCGCAAGCGTCCGATCAACTCAAGCATGGTGTCGAAGAGCTGGATCGCAAAGCCGGGCCGAAGCTCGACCAAGCTGGACGCGAAATAAGGGACGAGACCAATCGCGCCACTGAAAAAGTAAAAGAGCGAGCGGCTCACATCCAGGGTTCAGACGAACCGGATCGCAAGCAGTAAAGCCTTTATGAGTGGTCGGAAACCTGTCCCACTCCGGCGCCTGCCTCTTTTCGTTCCAGCAGGAACTCCAGGACGGCTTTGTGACTGGCCTCGGGCTGATCCGTCGTATAAATATGGCTGGCATGAGGTATCATCGTCAGCTTAGAACCTGAGATCGATTCGGCGATCAACTTTCCGTTGCCCGGCGGCACTAACCGATCAGTCTCGCCGTGGATCACCAGAGTCGGCGCCTTGATTTGGCCCAGCCGACTGTAGGATTCCCACGCCAGAATACCCTGCAATTGAGCGGCATAAGCCTCCGCCTTGGGATAAGTCGCGCGGCGAATGACTAAATCCTCTTCGATGCGCGCCCTGGGAGTGTCGGCGTCGTAAATGTAAGGTATGGCCGCCTCAATCCCCTCATCCATGGTCATGTTTCCGCGCATCAGGAGCACTTGAGTGACTTCAGGCTCGGAGCGCACCACTTTCGGTCCGCCGCAGGCAGTACAGCCGAGGATTAGCTTGCCCACCCGCCCGGGATATTGAATGGCGAACTCCTGGGCGATCATGCCACCCATCGAAACCCCATATACGTCGGCGCTTTTAGCTCCCGCGGCATCCAGCACCGCGGCGGCGTCGGCGGCCATGGTCTGGATCGGATACGGTCCCGGCGGTAAATCGCTCTGCCCTACGCCACGGTTGTCCAAAAGGATGGTGCGGAAATGCTTCGCGACCACGGGTGTGGTCCGATGCCACATCTGGTGCGCATAGCCCAGGCCCATGATCAGAAGCAGGGGCGGGCCGCTCCCAGCCTCTTCCCAGTAAATTCGAACTCCGTTATTGACGGCGAATGGCATATCCTAACTGTACTGTAAACAAGGGCTCGAACACGGTCGATAGATAGGTAGGTGGTGGAGTACTACCGATATGAATTTAAACAACCGTTTATTATTTCCGGGCATCTTATTCTTTTGTAATATCGCGTCGGGAGTCGCTTGCTTTGTCGAAGGCGACTGGAGGCGTGGCGTCTATTGGATGGCGTCCTCGGCATGTATCGCGAGCGTGAGCTTGTAAAACCAGGCCGATCAGAGATTGCCAAGGTTTTGGCGGGCTTTAGCTTGATCCCCAAAAATGCCGGGGATATCTCCCGCGTATTTGAGGAACAGCTCATAGTTTTGTTTGGCCTCCGCACGTTTTCCTGCCTGCTGAAGGACGGCTGCCCGCAAAAAGAGGTATCTCGGAAAGATAAGATCGGCGAAGAGAGGTTCACCGGAAGAAAGCGGGATGGGGGACGGCTCGAGAAGCTGCTGAGCTTCTTTTGCCCGGCCAGTCTCTACATAGGCCCAGGCTAGCAGCGCGCGAACCTGGGCGTCGCCTGCCGGATTCGTTTCGCGATACAACCCCTCGAGCAGCGGCACGGCATCCGAGAATTTTCGTTCGAACAAGCGAGCATAGGCATCCGCCGCCGGCGAGCCCGAACTGGGGGCGGGCATCGAAGCCAGAAAGCGGCACACGGCGGTGAGGTTCCGAACACGGGGGCTGCGGGCGTTCGGGACGGCTTGGGCGGCCAAATCCGCGGCTGCCTTGGCGTCGCCGGTCTCCAATTTCCAGATTGATAGCTGGCAGAGAGCCAGCGCTTGCGCATCCCCTGCCACTGTGGGTACGAGCTTCTCGAGCCTCGCCATGGCTGCCTTACGGCGGCCGGTCAAAAACTCCCACTGCGCCTGCTGGTATTCGGCTAAGGCGCCTTGGGAATGCTGCACCAGGGCAAGGTAACGATGAAAAATGGCGTCCGCCGCGGGAAGATCGCCCAACATGAGACGTGCCTGGGCGGCTTTTATCAGCTCGCCGCCCGCGAATTCGGCGGGATTCTTCTCGTGCGCCTCTAGGAAATAACGCTCGGCGCCAGCGTAGTCGCCTAAGTAGAAGCTGACTTCACCCAGCGAATCGAGCGGATTGGCTTCTTCGGAAGGAAGAAGTTGCCGGTAACGATCCAATGCACGCCGGGCTCCGGCAAGGTTTTGAGCGTAAGCATAGGCGTAGCCAAGCTGATTCCAAGCCTGGGGGTCCTCGGGATCCAATCGCGTGACGGCTTCGTAATTCCGAACGGCATCCTGGAATTTCCGCTGCGTCGACTGGAGCAGGGCTAACTGGCTGTACACCTGTGAATCCGCCGGGGTCAGCCGGGCCATCCTATCCAGCGCCCTGGCGCGGGCGGCTGCATCGTTGGACGCGGTAGCCGACAGGTATTCCAGACGAGCATGGTCGATCGAGTCCGGACGCGCATTCATCGCGGTGGCCAGGACGCTGCGAGCCTGAGCAAGGTCGCCACTTTCCATCAACAGGCGGGCCGAAGACAAGGCTGCAGCGGCGAAGCTTGGATCCGCAGCCGTCGCCGATTCGAAACCTCGCAATCCACTGGCCGGATTGGGTTGGCCAAGCGCTACGCCGAAATCTCGAAAGGCCGCGTTATCGCTGGTGGAAAAGGCGCGCGCGGAGGAGCTGAGACGCTTGGCAAGTTGGTTAACCAACGGCAACGGGCCCGCCGGCAGCGGACCGTTCTGAGCGAAACTGGCGACGGTAGCGATTCGTCGAGTATCCAGCAGAGTGGCGCTGATCTCGATCCGGCCGTTCCTGACGACGAAATATCCCTGCAGGATTCGCGAGGCCCGAATCGACTCGGCGCCCGCTAACGACTCCACCGGTTGCGCGTAAACATTGGGGGCGCCAGCCAGATCATAGACCAGCGCGGACGCAAAGGCGCGGCCAACCCAATCGAAGCTGGGATCGGCGCTGAGGTTCTCAAGCGGAAGAATCGCCAGCCGTTCCACCGTACGCACCGGTTTCCGGGCGCAATCTACCAGGCCGAATGTCAGAAAAGCAGTGATTAAAAAAGCAGGGGCAACGCGCCTAGAGAACACGCGGCTCCAGGGCCAGCAACTGCTTGAATTCGTCGAGATTCTGCAGGGCCGCGAAGGCCGGATCCTCTTGCAGTTTCTTGCGGTCTTTGAAGCCTTCCTCCAGCGCCTTGCGGATGTACAGCAGCGCGCGGTCGTTCTCCCCTTTTTTGGCGTAGCCCTGCGCCAGGAAATAGTGGAATTTGGCGCGTTCCTCGACGCTACGTTCCTGAAGCAGAACACCCTGGGTGCTGTGATTTTCGAAAACGTCCGGATCGATCTCCATGGCTTTCTGCCAAGACTCTTCGGCGAGTTTGTAATCCTTGCGCGCAAAGTAACCCATGCCCAGATTGCTCCAGATAGAAGCGGCCTTGGGATTAATGCGGAGAGCTCTCTTGTACTCGGTTATGGCTCGCCGATAGCTTTTGCGGGCGTAATAGACCGTCCCGAGATTGTTAACGGCCTCGGAATATTCGTGATTGACCTTGACCGCGAGCCGATAATATTTTTCGGCGGTAGTGAGTTCAAGCATCTGATGAAACGCAATGCCGGTCTTGTTTAACAATACGGCTGAGTCCTTGGGGCCTTCTTTGTAGGCCTCGGCGGCCTCGCGATACATCTTGCGAGCCATGAGGATGTCGCCGCGCATTTCGGCCGTGATCACAGGCGCCGGTCTTTGCGGCTGCGCCGAGGCGGGCTGGCCGGGTTTAGGCTCATCGCGAAAACCGCTGGGCTGGGGGGTGGAATGCGTAGATGCCACAGGGGTAACCTGGGCAATCGCCAGACTTATCGGAATGATCCAGAGTATGGAAACCATCATCGGCCTCCTTCGGGGAACTATCGGCTGCGTCGGATAATACATTAGACGCCAAATCCCGGGAACAGTACTTTCATATAGCCTACCAGTTTCAAACCAGACCGGCGCTGTGGCATTTTGCAAAACGAACCCAACAGGCGCGGAGCCGGTTGAGGCGCCAGGAAGCGGTCAGGGAATGCATGACTATCGAATAACACGCGTGGCTTGCGCGCGAAGCGGTGGAAGCTCGGAAGCCGCTGAACGGGAAGGGGAGAAAAAAATTGCTGGAGCGTCACTCGGGTGATAGCAAAAGACACAGTTTTTGAAATAGGATGGATTTGATGGACAAAGTCGTTCGCAGACTTGGAACCGGATTCGCTCTGGGGGCAATACTGGCCATCGCGGCCGTGCCGCTGGCTGGGCAAGCTTATCGCGCACCGCGCACATCCGACGGCAAACCCGACTTGAATGGAATCTGGCAGGCGCTGAACGAAGCCAATTTCGATCTGGAAGCTCACATGGCGCGACCGGCGATGGCGCTTCGGGCCGGGCCTCATGGTCCGGTGCCGGCGGCCGCCGTGCTGGCTCTAGGCGCTGTTGGCGCAGTACCGCCCGGCATGGGCGTTGTGGAAGGCGGGGCAATCCCGTATAAGCCGGAAGCGCTCGCGACGCGGAAACAGAACCAGGATGATTGGTTAAACCGGGATCCGGAGATCAAGTGTTATCTGCCGGGCGTGCCGCGCGCCACCTACATGCCCTATCCGTTCCAGATTGTGCAAAGCCCCACCGCCATGACGTTCGTCTATGAGTATGCCGGTGCCGTGCGGAATATCTATCTAAAGGATCCCGGGCCGGCTTTGGCCGACTCGTGGATGGGCCAGTCCGTGGCACACTGGGAGGGCGAAACCCTGGTGGTGAACGTCACCGATATGAACGACAGGACGTGGTTCGATCGTTCCGGAAATTTTCACAGCGACAAGCTGCTTGTGGTGGAGCGGTACACGCGCACCAGTCCGGACGTGATTGCGTACGAGGCAACCATTGAAGACCCCAGCGTCTTTACGCGTCCCTGGAAAATCAACATGGCGCTGTACCGGCGCCAGGAGAAGAACGCCCAGCTCCTGGATTTCAAGTGCGTGGAGTTTGTCGAGGAACTCTTGTATGGCCCGTACCGGAAGCATCCGCTTAGCAACTAACCGAGGCATTTAGCAAGTAACCGTGGAGGTTTGAATATGCAGAATGGATTCATCTCAAGGACCAGCGCGGCCGCCCTACTGGCGCTGGCGGTGATCTTGGTGGCGGCTGTCCCCACAAGGGCGCAGACGACGCAGAACGCGGCGAAATCCGCCATCAAGCGTATGCCGGATGGACATCCGGATCTGCAGGGCACCTACGACCTGGCCACCATGACTCCCATGGAACGAATGCCCGGCGATCCACCGGTGCTGAGCAAGGAGCAAGCGGAAAAAGTCCAGAAAGCGGAAATGGCCCGCCGCACCGCGGATGGCGGCAAGTTGGATCCCAATCGCGCTCCCCTGCCGGTGGGCGGCGACAAGAGCGCGGGCAAATCGTATTTCGAAATTCTGGAGAAGGCGGGTGGCGGCCCCGTCGGAGGCTACGATCGTCTATGGCTGAACCAGGGCACGGCCTACACCATGGTCGACGGGCAGATTCGAACCTCCATCGTGATCGATCCACCAGATGGCCATGTGCCTCCTTTCAACGCCGCAGCGAAAAAGCGGCGCGCGAACGCTTTTGGGCTGCCGACGTCAGACACGGGCGAAAACCAGGACGTTCGGGCGACGACCCGCCGCGGCGAGTACGATAATCCCGAAGAGCGGCCGCTCAGCGAGCGCTGCCTCCTCGGATTCGGCTCCACTTCCGGTCCGCCGGCGCTGCCGGACTATTTCTATAACGATATGCATCAGATCGTGCAGACTCCCGATACCATCATGATCCTCACCGAGATGATTCACGACGCACGCATCGTGCGAATGAATGGGCAGCATCTTCCCCAGAATATCCGCCGCTGGATGGGGGATTCCGTGGGCCATTGGGAAGGGGACACGCTGGTGATCGATACGACGAATTTCACGGATAAAACCCGGTTTCGCGGATCGACGGAGAACCTGCACGTGGTCGAGCGCTTGACGCGCATCGACGACAAAACGCTTCTGTATCGCTTCACGGTGAAAGATCCGGAAACCTGGGACCGGCCGTGGACGGGCGAAATGACCTGGCCGGCGACCAGCCAGCCGATCCTGGAGTATGCCTGCCAAGAAGGCAATTACGCGCTGGGCGATGTGATGAGGGGCGCGCGAAAGCAGGAGGCTGAGGAAGCAGGGGGTAAAACGCAGAAGTAGCGCCGGAAGGCCGGAGGAATGCCCTCCTAGCGCAGACTTCGCGGACTGCTTCGTGGCCCGCCTCGATCAGGTCGCCGACCCATGCGGAGTAAGGTTTACGTCGATCAGGACGCGAATCAAGTCGCGATGCGAACGTCATGCCTCTGGGCCAAACTTACCCAAAGCATGGCCCCGCTAGAAATGGACTTGTATTGTGTAAGGCTGCAAGGTGCCGTGCTTTTTGACCTGTTATTCTGGGTTCGTGGACAAGAAGTCACACGCAATCGGGTCTTCTGGAACGGAGCGCGCTGCTTCGTTCGAGGAACTTGCTGCTCAGCAGGGCGTAACCTCCATTGACGACTTTGAAACTCTACTTGGAAGTCCGGCGCGCGATGACGAATCGGTAGAAGAGTTCTCGGCCAGCTTGCGCGAATGGCGTCGAGAGGGAACCATCTCACCGGCTCGCGATGAATGCCGCCATCGTTGACACCGATGTGGTGTCGATGTTGTTCAAAGGCGACACGCGGGCCTTTGCCTATCGAGCCCACATCACAAGCCGATTGTTAGGGATCTCGTTTATGACGCTGGCTGAGTTGGAGCGTTGGTCGCTCGAACGGGGCTGGGGCGAGAGGCGGAAGCGCGAACTGGCCGAACACCTCAGCCATTACGTTGTCCTGCCAGTCAGCCGCGAATTGTGTCAGAAATGAGCCGAGGTAATCATTCGGTGCGAAGAGAAAAGGGCGCCCGATCCAAACCGCCGACGCGTGGATTGCAGCGAGCCCCAACAATCGAGGCGATTACATCGTGGTTGACGGGTTAGTCATGCTCTCGGCGTAAAATCAACCGGTGACGCGCGGATTGGCAGGTCGGAGACCGGCCCCACTTCCGACGCGCAGATTGGCAGGTCGGAGACCGGCCCCCCTTCCGACGCGCAGATTGGCAGGTCGGAGACCGGCCCCCCTTCCGACGCGCAGATTGGCAGGTCGGAGACCTGCTGCCCTACCGGAAAATGCCGCGGAGCCGCTGGAAGAAGCCTTTCCGCTTGGGCGGCGGCTGCGGTTCGGTGGGGGGCGGCGGCTGCGCCGAATCAGGCGTCGATGGAGGCGGACCCTGCGCGGCGCGCTGCTGTAGTGGATAGACGTTCTGCTGGCCAGGGGCTGTTGGCGCCACAGCGGGCTGCTCGCTTCCTCGCTGCGCCGGCTGCTGAGTTTCCCAACCGGCCACCTGGGTAGCGCCGCCGCCGTGAAGATGGCATAACTCCACCGGCTGCGTGCCTTCGACAAAATATTCGGTCCGAACCTTGGGGCAGGCCGCGGTCGCAAGCTGCCCGGATTGCGGATCGATCTGCGCGCTTACCACGCCGGCCGGCGCCTTGAAGTCCGTGACATTGCGATATTCGCGATGCTGGTAGGCGCGCTTCATGAATTCCGTCCATACCGGCAGCGCTGAGTGCGCACCTTCCAGATTCAGCTCGCGATTGTCGTCGAAGCCCACCCACACTATGCAAATCAACTTGGACGAGAAGCCCGCGAACCAGCCGTCGTGCGAGGTGCCCGTCTTTCCGGCCACTGGAAAATTGATGCCCCTCGACCAGATCGACGCGCCGGTTCCGCTGCGCACCACTTCCTCCAGAAGCTGATCCATCAAAAACGCCACGCGTGGATCGAGCACGGCGCGGTGTTCCGGCTTGCCCTCGAACATATTGGAGCCATGATCGCTGGTGATGCTGGATATGAAGTACGGCTTAGAATAGATGCCGTGATTGGCGTAAATCGTGTATGCACCGGCGATTTCAAGCGGCGTCACCTCGTACGCGCCTAACGCCACCGCGGGAGTGGGCTGGATATCCAGATTCAGGCCGGCCCGGCGCGCCAGATCCACCACCGCGGCGTATCCGGTCTGTTCGGCTAATTTCACCGTCGCCACGTTGAGGGAATGCGCCAAGGCGTCGCGCATCGATACGGACCCGTAGAACTTGTGCTCGAAATTGCTCGGCTCATAAGGCTTGCCGTCAAACCAGAACGTCGTAGGCTCGTCGGTGATCATGGTGGCCGGCGTAAGCAGCAGACTTCCACCCGACAGCGCGGTGTTCAACGCCGCCGCGTAGACAAACGGCTTGAACGAAGACCCGGGCTGGCGCTTGGCCATAATGTGATTGAGCTGGCTCATCCCGTAGTTGCGACCGCCCACCAGAGCGCGGACTTCGCCGGTTTCCGGGTCGAGCGCGATGAGAGCGCATTGTGGATCGGGATAACTCGGATCGCGCTTCTTGCGGTGTTTGATGAGCTTGTCGGCCTCTTCCATGCCGATCCGCACCGCTTCAGCCGCGTCGCGCTGCAAGTTCACATCGATGGTCGTATAAACGCGATAGGTATTGGCCTGGAATTTGTAATCGGAGAATTTATCCTGCAGGCTGTCGTTTACCAGGTCGACAAAATAAGGGGCATCGGTGGACTCCAGGCTGCCTTGTTTGGCCAGCGCCATGGGAGCAGCCAACGAGCGTTCATACTCGTCGTCGCTGAGGTACTTGTTCTCGTGCATCAGTTTCAGCACCACATTGCGGCGCTGCTTGGCGCGATCGGGCCAGCGGAACGGGTTGGTGAAGCTGGGTTGCTGAATGAGCCCGGCCAGCGTGGCGGCTTCCGGAATGGTCAGGCGCGTGACGTCGGTGCCGAAGTAGACTTGGGCTGCCTCGCCAAATCCGCGGATGCCGAAACTTCCGCGATTGCCCAGCGGCACCTGATTGGCGTAGTACTCGAAGATCTGTTCCTTGGAAAGCTTCTGCTCGAGGTGCATGGTGATGAGCACCTCGGGGATCTTGCGCTTCCAGGTCTTGTCGTTGTCCAGCCACAGAATGCGGGAAAGCTGCTGGCTTAAAGTGGAGGCGCCTTGCGCGTAGCGCTGCTGCCGGACGTCCACCCAGGCGGCCTTGATGATGCGAATGGGGTCGAAGCCGGAGTGCTGAAAGAAGCGCTTGTCTTCGGCCGAAACCACTGCGTGGACCAGAACCGGCGGGATATCTTCGTATCGAACCAGGCGGCGCTTCTCCCGGGTCTTGTCGAACAGGTTGGAGATAAGCTCGGGCTCCAGGGTATATTCGGTGCGCTCGGTGTTGTCGGCCAGCGATATGATCTGAAAAACCTTGGTCCCGCGGAACTTGACCACACCTTCGTCGCGCTTGAAGTAGGAGTCGGGCCCCGGATAGATATCGATCTCATCCGGCTTGATGGTGTAATAGCCCATCCGGTTGTTACGGGATTCGTTGTAACCGCTGCGGCGAAGCTCGATGGCCAGTTCCTGGGGACTAGCAATATCGCCGACGCCCATGGTGCGCGGGGCGGCAAAGAGCATCGAGGTGTTGGCGTAGGGACCGGCGTTCAGTTTAACCTCGATCAGCCGGGAGTACTTGACGTAATAGTAGGTGAAAACGGCCAGCGCGGTGGTTATGAAGAGAGCTACAACCGCTAACAGGACCTTTCCGGCGGGGTGAAGGAAAAAACGGACCGCGGAGGCCTTCTTGGGGACCTGAACTTTTACTGCCACGTTAGTACTATCATCGCATGCCGCCGGTCAGGAGCGCTGTCCGCGACGGGTGAGCAAATAAACGGCGAAAGTTCCGAGCCAGTGCGCGCCCTCGTAATGCTCGCTGGTGACGGCTGCGAGGCCCGCGCGGGCATGCTGTTCGGCGGTCTCTTGGAGCGAGGGAATCCGCGGGTCGGCGGCGGGGAGGGCGCCGATGATCCCGTTCAACATCCATGCCCGGCTGAGGTTCAGCCCGTCAAGGTGCCCCAGCTTGCCATCGGCCGGATCCAGCGCTTGGGCCGGTTTCATCCACAAAGAAGCGTCACGGGGAATAGAGGGCAGGAAGCTATCCAGCCAGGCTGCGAATTCGGAGCCATTGAGGATGCGGCGCAGCAGGTCGGCTTCGGCCACGCAGGGGGAGAGAAAATCCTCGCCGGAAGGCTCATAGGCCAAGGGACAATCGCGGTCGAGCAAGTAAAATCGCCGGATGCTCGATTCGAGGAGCTGTTGGAATTCGTGGCGGCCGGCGGCGCGGGCATAATCGAGCATTAATGAGAGGCTAAAGGCGGTCTGGCTATGCTCGCCGGATCGGACCGGGTGGGAGAGTTTGGGGAGCCAGGTTTCCAAGCGCCGGACGGCGATGTCGACCAGCGGCTGGATCGCAGAGGACCACCGCTGCGCGGCCGTGTCGTTCCATTCGGCTAGTTCGGCCGCTAATTGGAGCAGCCATGCGAGACCGTAGGGCCGTTCGAAACCAGAGCGGGCGTCTGCCTGCATATATTCGGCTTCGCGCGAAAGGTTTTCAGTGGTGAGGCTTTGGGCGAGGGCGCGGCGTGCTTTGGCGGCGAAAGGAGCCTCGGGGAACAGTCGGGCCAGACGCGCCAGCATCCAGTGGCCGTGGACAGCAGAGTGCCAGTCGAAGCAGCCGTAAAAGGCCGGAGTCAGCTCACGCGGCGGCCGGACGTCCCGATCGGAGGTGAGAATATGGTGACCGGTTTTGTTGGGGTATTCGCGATGGATGCAGGCTAGCGCGAGGTTGGCGAATCGTTCGGCGGTGGCGGCGTCGATGGTCAAGTTGCTCAATTGAACCGGACCGACCGGAGTATATCTTCGAAGGCCGGCTGGACTTGGTCGAAGAGGCTTTGGGGTGCAATGAAGACCACATAGAACAGCCCCTCGGGCCGGGCTACGGTAGCCAGCACGTCCACTTCCTGCTGCTGGCCGCGATAGGGAGATCGCGAATAGAGGGTGCTGAGGAGCGCGGGCTGGCCGGCGACCTGGATGGCGCGCGTGTCCCGGCCCATTCGAAGGTCGGGATTGTTTTGCCGAAGCCGGCGGATGAGCGCCTGGGTATCGCGGTTCAGATCGGCGGGGCCCGATTGCGGCGAATAGTAATCCACCTCCAGGCCATATCCGACGAGCGTCTGACCACCCGAGCCTTCGACGACCCCTTCGGACGGCGCAATGGTCACTGCGTTCGCCCGGCGATCTCCCGTTGTCTGCCAGTTGTCCGGATATTCGAGCGAGAAAGACTGGCCGCGGTACCAACGAAGCTGGCTGCTGGGCCGTTCCGTCGGAACGCCGGCCGCCGGGGTGGGAGCGGTGTCGCCTGAATCTTCGCGAACTTTAGCCGGAGCCGGGAGATGATAAACCACCTCTTTAATGTGCGCGAATTGGCCGGTCTCATCGAGGAGGTATAGACGGCGCGGCATCTGGCGGACCTCATCGTTGATGGCCGCCACGCGGTTGCCTGGATCGGGATGGTCGGACAGAAACTGCTCGATCGTACCTTGCGCACCGCTCTTCTTCTCCAGTTTTTCGAAGAAGCGGCCGAGTTCGACGGGGTTGTAGCCGGCCTCCGCCATGATCTCCGTTCCGTTGTAGTCGGCCTGCTCTTCGTCGGTGCGCGAGAACTTGAGCAGGACTGAATTCGCGCCCAGCCCGAGGCCGATCTGCGTAAGCTGTCCCAACAGGCTGTGACCGGCGAGCGCGCCCGCCAGCAGGAGCGGAAGCTGCACCAGATTCTGAGTGGTGAGTTGCTGGGTGCCATGCCGCAAGACCACGTGCGACATCTCATGGGCGATCACGCCGGCCAATTGCGCTTCGTTATCGGCTGCCTCGAGCGCTCCTGTGTTGACGAAGATGGGTCCGCCGGGCAGCGAGAACGCATTGATTTTTTTGTCGGAGACGGCGTGGATGGCGAAGGGAAAGATGTCGCCGCGCGATCCGTCGCGGTTGAGGGTGCGCGCGTAGGTAGAATGCTCGATCTTGTGGAGCAATACGTTGAGATACCCGTCGACGTCGCGGTTACGCAGCATGGCCATGCGCTTTTCGATCTCAAGAGACGCCTCTTTGCCGAGTTGTACGTCCTGCTGGACGGTAAACAGGTTGAAGCCGGGGCGCAATTCTCTGAGTTGGGCGGGTGCGTTGGCAGGCGACAGGATCGCGGCGGCGACCAACCATGGCATGAACGTGCGCATGATTTTTCAGATGCTCATTGAAGCGGTCGTGTTTCGCAGTTCTTAAAAGTGACGGTGATGGTGTTGTTGCCAAACGGCTGGTCCGCATGTTGCAGTTCACTGATCGTGACGTACTCGTATTGGACGGACGAGAAAGAGATGACGCCCATCATGCTCGCGAACCTTCCCAGTTCTTTTCCGCGCATGGCGGCAGGCACCAAGTCCGCCAGGAAATCGTACATTCGCTTCTTCATCTCTACGCTATTGGAAACCCCTTCGCGGGTCGGCATCAGAGCTGGAACTTCCAATTTGCAGACCTGATTGGCTGCGTCGTAATCGACCACCAGGTCGAATCCGGCCGGCATGTGAAAGGTTTCTCTATTCAATGGGGGGCCGTATTTTGAGCGCAGGCCAGACGAATCGAGTTGAGCGACCGACGGTATGGCGAAGCCCAGGCAACAGATGGCGAGCATAACCGAATGCAGTTTAGAACTCATGATTCAGGATACCTGCCCCGAAAGATCCGCCATCCCGGTAGTGGGCTACTTTGACTCAGGCACTACCTCCACATTTCCTAAAGGCAGGAGTGATGAACGGCACATGCGTAAGTAACAGCGGCCATCCAATACGGCCAGAGAAGAGCCGGGATTAGTCCAAGCATGGTCCACCAACCAGGCTTACGAAATCTTCGGATTGCATACACGGATACAACAAACCAGACGACCGTTAGAACAATGCTCAACTTTAGAGCGCCGCCGAAGTTTGCAGTGCTCATGCCAGCCATAAACGGAAAGAGGCCACTCAATCCGGCAGCACCCAGAGCGAAAATAATCGTGGTCCGAAATGACATTGACGGAAGTCTATTATGCCGCGAAAATTCAAAGTAGCCCGCTACCTGCGATTCCGGCAACGTTATAATTGCTGTATGTTGAAGCCCACCGAAAAAATCTGGCACAACGGCCGCTTTATCGCCTGGGAGGATGCCAAGATTCACGTTCTTTCTCACGTCACCAGCTACGGTAGCTCGGTATTTGAAGGCGTCCGTTGCTACGATACGCCGGCCGGTCCCGCTATTTTCCGGGTACGGGAGCACCTTCGCCGCTTATTCGATTCGGCCAAGATTTATCGCATCGAAATCAAGCAGACCGTTGACCAACTGGCCGACGCCATGGTCGAGTTGGTGAAGGTGAATCATCTGCAATCGTGTTATTTCCGGCCGATCGCGCTGCGCGGCTACGGAGACGTCGGCGTGCTTCCGAACAACAATCCTACCGAAGTTTACATCGCCTGCTGGGAGTGGGGAAAATATCTGGGAGAGGAGGCGCTGGCGCAAGGCGTGGACGTGTGCGTATCCAGTTGGACCCGCATCGCTCCCAATACACTGCCGGCCCTGGCCAAAGCGGGCGCCAATTACATGAACTCGCAGCTTATTCGCATGGAGGCGCAGACCAACGGGTACGCCGAGGGAATCGCGCTGGATAGCTCGGGTTATGTGAGCGAGGGATCCGGCGAAAATATTTTTCTGGTACGCGACGGCAAGATTCTTACTCCGCCGCTGGGCGCCTCGGTGCTGCCGGGCATCACTCGCGACACCGTGATGCAACTCGCCGAGTCGATGAAGATCCCGCTGGTCGAGACGCTGGTGCCGCGCGAGATGTTATACATCGCCGACGAGGTGTTCTTCTCCGGAACGGCGGCCGAGATCACTCCAATCCGCTCCGTCGACCGCATCGTGGTGGGCAAAGGCTCGCGGGGGCCGGTGACCGAGAAACTGCAGAAGGCGTTCTTCGATATCGTGAACGGAAAGGCGCCCGACCGCTTCGGCTGGCTGACGCCCATTACAAAAAATGAACCCGTGACCGTTTAAAGGGCCACGGGTAACCATAGAGTCCTTTCGGAAGAGTGAAAGAACGCGGGGGAACGATCCGCAAGTGCGATTCCGACGGCCACCTCCCCCGAGATTAACCGCGAGAACCGCACTCGCAGGGGATCATGCATTCTGTTGTAGCAGGGGTATCGAAGAAGCGCCAGACTTATTTGTACTTAGCGGTCTCTTTTCAACAGGTTTTATCCACGTGCCGCCTCTTGAAGTTAGCGCTGCAGTACTGTGGGAAACTTGTGCATAAACCGGCAGCCGTATGAAATGTAATGGCATCGATGTTGCCACGGGCGAGCGGACGGAAGTTTCTTTCACCGATTTAATCAGCGGCGTGGATCCTGTGCTATCGGATCAAGGCGACACCGTATACATTGCGCCGGGCTGGATCGATCTACAGGTGAACGGCTTCGCGGGCGTCGATTATAACGATGGCTCGACCACTCACGAAGCCATCGCCGGATCCATCCGCGCGATGTTCCGCACGGGAGTGACGCGCTTCTTCCCCACCGTGATCACCGGCTCGCCCGAAGGCATGCTAGGCGCGCTTCGCAATCTTGCGGCTGCCAGGGAAGCGCTCCCGGATGGTCGGGCGATGGAAGCTTTTCATGTTGAGGGGCCCTTCATTTCGCCTGAAGACGGCCCCCGCGGAGCACATCCGGCGGCATGGGTGAGGCCGCCCGATATCGATGAATTCCATCGCTTCCAGGACGCCGCGGGGGGGAACATCCGGCTTATCACCCTATCGCCCGAGTGGCCGCAGGCGCCCGGGTTCATCGAGGCGGTGGTGCAAGAGGGCGTGGTGGCGAGCATCGGACATACTGGGGCGTCCACTGTTGAGGTGGCAGCCGCGGTCAGCGCGGGCGCTACGCTATCGACACATCTCGGCAACGGCGCGCACGCCACGCTTCCTCGCCATCCGAATTACATTTGGGATCAACTCGCCGAAGATCGGCTGGCGGCCAGCTTCATCGTCGATGGAATCCATCTGGCTAGGTCGTTCTTGAAGGCCGCCTTGCGCGCCAAGGGACTGGAGCGATCGCTTCTGGTGACCGACGCGGTGATGCCGGCCGGCTGCGCTCCGGGAGCCTATAAGCTAGGCGAGGTGGAAGTGGAGTTGCATGTGGATGGAAGCGTACGGCTGCGGGGTGGAAACCGCCTGGCTGGTTCGGCGCTGAAGATGGATCGCGCCATTCAGAATGTCGTTCAACTGGCGGGGGTGAATCTTCGGGACGCGGTCTCGATGGCGACGCGTAATCCGGCCCGCATCGGCCGAATCGCGTCACGGCAGCGTGGCCTGAACGCGGGGCAACGCGCGGACCTGGTACGGTTTCGTTACGACGACGCGCGCCAAGAGATTCAAGTGGTCGAAACGTATTTTAGCGGGCGGCAGGTTTATTTGTCGACGGCCGCTGACACCACTGCTGACTCAACCGCTTCGTAAAGCTGATCGGGCAGAAACGGCTTGGTGAGAAAGCCATCCATGCCGGCCTGGTAACAGCGTTCCTGGTAATCCTTCATGGCGTGAGCGGTCAGGGCCAGGATTGGAACATGGCCGCCGGTATTGAGCTCCTGCCGGCGAATGGCTTGGGTGGCCATCCATCCATCCATCTCGGGCATTTGCACGTCCATGAGGACCACGTCGAAAGCATTGTGGTTCAGTGCTTCCACGGCTTCGCGGCCATTGGCGACGGTGGTGACGCTGTGTCCTCGTTTTTCAAGCAGCCGCGTGGCCAGCTTTTGGTTCATGGGATTATCTTCGGCCATCAGGATCGAAAGCCGGCGCAGGCATTCGGCGGCATCGTGCTCGGCGGGGCGTCCGGAAGCGGCTTCCAGGTCCAGGGCCCGGAGCATCGATTCCCTCAATTCAGCACGCGAAACCGGTTTGGTGACATGGCAATTTATGCCGAGCGCCCGGCAGCGCGGAATATCACTCGGCAGATCGGAAGAGCCCAGCATCATGATCATCGGCAGCGTCAAAGCAGGATCCTTCAGGATTGCAGCGGCCAGGGTGAAACCGTCCATTCCAGGCAGGCAGGAATCCACAATCGCCAGCTCGAACGGTCTTTCCTCTTGCCGCGCTTTCCGGAGCAGATCGAGCGCTTGGGGACCCGATCCGGCAACTTCAGCGTCCATCTTCCCGAAAATGAGCATATCGCGCAGGACGCGGCGGTTGGTCGAATTGTCGTCGACGGCCAAGACGCGCAATCCCGTGGCGATCTCCGGAAGAGCCGGCTTGGTCTCGGCCTGCCCCTCGCGCCGGAGATAAGCGGTGAAGTGGAACCTGCTGCCCCGGCCGAATTCGCTTTCCACCCAAATTTTGCCTCCCATTAACGCGGCCAGCTTGGACGCGATGGCTAAGCCCAATCCAGTGCCTCCGAAATTGCGGGTCATCGATCCATCGGCCTGAACGAAGGCGTCAAAGATGGAGCGCTGCTTGTCGGCCGGGATGCCCGGCCCGCTATCGGCGACCAGGAAGTGAAACTCCACTTCTTGCGGCCGAGGCTCCAAACAAGTTACCTGAACGAATACCTCTCCGCGTTCGGTGAACTTAATGGCGTTCCCGATGAGATTCACCAGCACCTGTCTCAAGCGGTTGCTGTCGCCTGTGACTTGATGGGGCGCCTCAGGTTGGATCTCCAGGATTAGTTCGAGCTTCTTCTGGTGGGCCCGCAGCGCCAGTCCCCCAACGGTTTGTTCCACGAATTCGTGCAGGTCGAAAAGGTCGGTGTCGAGGTTCATTTTACCGGCCTCGATCTTAGAGAAATCCAGCACGTCGTTGATGACCGACATCAACGACTGGGCCGACTCTTTAGCACCCTCCATGTACTCCCGCTGGACGGGATTAAGCGGCGTACTCAAGGCCAGCTCGGTCATTCCGATCACGCCGTTCATGGGAGTCCGGATCTCGTGGCTCATGTTGGCGACGAACTGGCTCTTGAGCCGGCTGGCTTCCTGCGCCTGATCGACCAGGGTCAGAAGCTCGCGGCGCGCTGTGTCCACTCGAGCCACCATGTCGTTGAAGGCTGCGCTCAGATGATTTACTTCGTTCCAGGCCCCCAGAGGCGCCCGCTGGGTCAGATCTCCCTTGGCTACCCGCTGGGTGAACTGGATCAACTGGGTCAGCGGGAGAAGAAGATGCCACAACTGCGCATACTGCACCACCAGGATGGCGCACAAAGCCCACGCCGCCGCCAGCAATACACCTCTGGCCGTTCCGGCAAAGAGCGCTTGCTCTTTTTCCATGGACAGGCCCATGCGAACCGCGCCGAGTTGCTTGGGCTGCGGTCGATCGCCTTCCCAGTCCAGCAGACTGCTCGCGCCGGTCTGTGTAACGCAACGAGTCACTTCGATATGGGCGGGCAGGCCATCGCGCTTTTCCACTATTTGCGTGCAGGTGTGCCCGCCCGGTTGCGCGGCACTGATCTGGGCGGCGGCCCAGGGGCCAGCCGCGGCCAACTGATGCCCGGTTTCGTCCGTGATGACCACATACAAGACGTCCTCGTTGGTAGCGGTCGACTTGGCCACGCGCTCGAGCTCAGCCCGGTCGCCAATCAGGAGCGGAAACGCGCTTTGGCTCGCCAAAAACTCGACCGAAGCTTCGGCGCGTAGCTCGAGTTGACGCTGCAGTCCGGTGTTCTGATTCCAGAGGATCAGCGAAGTCACGCTCACCGCCGCGCCCAGCATTACCAAGACATTGGCCAAGGAAGCTTGCACCAGCAGGCTTCGCCGGCGCCCAGGCTTGGTTGCGACCCCTAACGTCGACTGGTCACCGCCGGCCACAAATTGCCCCACACTCTGCTCATCGGCCCGCAGGAGCGGAATTCGAGTTTTGCGCGGGCGCAGGAGCTAGCTTCCGGATTCCAGATTCAAAACGGCTATGTACTTGAGGTTCCGGTAGAGCTGCTTGTAATCCAGTCCGAAGCCGACCACGAAGCGATCCGGAATTTCGAAGCAGCGATATTCCACCGGTACCTGGACGATGCGGCGCGAAGTACGATCGAGCAGTGTGCACAAAGCCAGCGAGCGGGGTCCTCGGCCGGCCAGATTCTGAAGCAGGTAGCGCGCCGTGAAGCCGGTATCGACGATGTCTTCCACTAGCAGCACATCTTCGCCTTCGACGCTATCATCCAGATCTTTTTCGATCCGCACCATGCCCGGCGCCCCGCGTTTGTTGGCAAAGCTTGAGATGCCTAGAAAGTCGATTTTCAGGGGCAGTTTCAACTCGCTCGCCAGCGCGGTGAGGAAGAAGATGGAGCCCTTCAACACCCCGATCAGTTTCAATTCGCGCCCGGTGTATTTCTTCGAAATCTCGGCGGCCACGTCGCGGATGCGCTGCTCAATCTGCTGTTCGTTGAAGAGTATCCGTTCGATTACTGGATCGCTCATCGGGCCAGCCGCTCCGGCAACCCATACTTGATCACCAGTTCCTGGATATCTTTTTGATAGAAAACCTGAATATTTACATGCGGGTAGATTGTGCGTAGCAGCCTGATCTTACGGTTTTTCTTGGTCACATGGACCTGCTTCATGGTGGTCAGTTCCACATATAGATCGAATTCCGGCAAGTAGAAGTCGGGAGTAAAAGCTTCGAGCACTTTGCCATCCTTGTCCCATTGCAGGGGGAAGCTGCGGGGCTCATAATCCCAGGCAATCCTGTAGAAGTCCAGCAAGTTGGCGAAAACTTCTTCGCTGGGATGTCCGAAATCTTTGTTCTTCAGGGTCAGCCGGTCGGGGGGCACGATGCCGTATCGCGCCAGCTTCAACCTCACCTGGAACTGCACTTGGGCCTCGGCGGCCAGCGAGAGCACTCCGGCCTCGAGCAATCCTTTGGCTTTTACGGCCGCTTCCAGCACGTCGGCCATTTGTTCGACGGTCAGGGCATTGGCGTTCATTACCAGATCGAAGCTTTGCGGACGGATTCCCGCGCGTCCGAAGCGCCGCTTGAGAATGGTGGCCCGGTCGGCTTCCAGGCGCCGCAACAATTCCTTGGCTTCTTGTCGTTCCAGGCTTCGGTCCACCATGAGATTGCCCAGCCGCCGGGTCTCGGGCGCCACCACGTGGGCGCGCAGTACGCCAGGGAGGTTGTGAAACAGCAGCTCCGATCCCGTGCTTGAAATGACCAGGTGATGCTCGGAACCGAATTTGGCCAGGATGGAGGTGGCCAGGTGCGGCCAAGCTTTGTCTGGAATGCCATCTCTGGCTCCAAACTCCGACGCGATGGTTTCCACCAGCCGTGATTCGGTGATTAATTCGCAACCCAGCCGCTGAGTAGCGATGCGGGCCAACTCTTCGTGACGGCAGGCTGCTTCGCCGGAGACGCAGATGAAGGCCATCATGTAGAATCGTAGCGCAGGCATAAGCGAATAATGCGCGGGCTAGACCGGACAGTGGGGAAGGACTACAGGATTCTGTAGATTTCTCCGATCTTGGGAGTGACATAGGACTGATACAATGTTAGTTACATTACATTAGTACTGCTTGACCCGTAGCCCGGTGTGTTATAAAGTCAGAGAGCTTGAAGCAAATCTAATCACAAGGACAACGATGACCCCAAGTCACCGCTCCTGGTTTTTAACGGCAATCGTCATCATACCGCTGGCATTTCTCCTTACGGGTTGCATCTCGCCTAAGTCGCAGACGTTCCGGCTATCGTTCCTGCCGTCGACACCAGTTCCAACGCAGCTTGCCTTTGAAGAACCGCCTCAATTGCCCAGCGGCCTTTACTCCAACGACACGCCCGATTTGATCCAGCACGCGCTGACGACCATGCCGCATCCTGCCGAGGTGGATGGCCGTATCGTGAGGGCTGAGGATCGTTTGGAAGCGGGCAGGAAGCTATACCAGCAAGGAGACTTAGCGGGTGCGCGCCGCGAATTCGATGGCGCCGTGGATATCCTTCTTTCGACGCCGGAGAACGTTCCAGACCGGCAGAAACTGGAGCGCAGGCTGGATCAGATGGTGGACCGGATCTACCGTTACGACCTGGACCGGCTGGGGTCAGGGGAAACTCAGCAAGAGGTGGTTTACGACAAGCCTCCACTGGGTGGAATCCTCGAAATGACGTTTCCTACCGATCCCAACCTTAGACCTAAGGTGAAAGAGGAAATCGAAGCTACGGTTTCTCAGCTGCCCTTAGAAGAGAACGACGCAGTATTAAGTTATATTCACTACTTCTCCACCGAGCGTGGACGCAAGACCTTGATGGCGGGTCTTCGGCACGCGGGGCGCTATCGCGCGCTGATCCAGCGCATTTTGGACGATGAAGGCGTGCCCCAGGAGCTGATCTATCTGGCGCAAGTTGAATCCGGTTTCCTGCCGCGGGCGCGGTCCTACAAGCAGGCAGTGGGGATGTGGCAGTTCGTGCAGTTCCGTGGTCGGGAATACGGGCTGAACCAGTCTGCTGTTACCGACGATCGGATGGATCCTGAGCGCGCCACCCGAGCCGCGGCACGGCACCTCCACGATCTGTACGTTATGTTTGGCGACTGGTATCTGGCGATGGCGGCGTACAACTGCGGGCCGAATTGTGTGGATCACGCCGTGCAGCGCACCGGATACGCGGATTTCTGGGAGTTGCGCGATCGGAATGCGCTGCCGCGCGATACCAAGAATTACGTGCCGCTAATTCTGGCGGTCACGATCATGGCCAAGAATCCGAAAGACTACAATCTGGAGGATGTCGAGTTTGATCCCGCGGTGGAGTACGACACCATCACGGTGGATTCGGCGACCAGCTTAAGTCTTATCGCGGATGCAACCGAGCGCCCGATGACCGAGATCCAGGAACTCAACCCGGCTTTAATGAAGCCGGTGGCTCCGGCCGGATATCAAGTTCGAGTTCCAAAGGGCGCTTCCGCGTCGGTTCTGATGGCGTTGGATATCATTCCCGCCGAGCACCGTTCCAACTGGCGGATTCATCGCGTGACGAGTGGCGAGACGCTGGCCGAAATCGCGAAGCACTATGCGACTCCGGTGGCTGCCATCTCGACCGCCAACCAGGGCATGAGCGCGCTGCCCGAGGCGGGCGACCTGCTGATTATTCCAGCCAGTTACCGGGCCGAGCATAGCGCGCCGCAGGGCGCCAAGACGGCCCCGCATCGCAAGGCTTCGCATCCCGCGGCTCAATCGCATCGTCGAGTGGCTGCCGCGCCGGCCCATCAAACCGCGGGCAGTTCTTACAAAACAGCCAGCCTTACCGTGAAACATCGCGCTACTGTAAACTGACCGCGCGTCCGGTTTTGCGATCACTCCAAAAAGTCAGCAGATTGGCCCTTGCCTTCCGATGAAAACGAGTTATTCTAGGGTGTGGTTAGCCTGACAGGAGGCCTGAATAATGTTTGACACCTTCCGCTTCGCCGCAGATGACGACATGGACGATTTCGGGTATGAGGAAGAGCACCTGGACGTTCAAACCGAAGTCGGCGAATATGGACCCGAGGACGAAGACGAAGACGAATTAACGAAACCGCACCATCCCCCGATGCCGGAGCCGGCTCACACAGGTCCGTCATCAACGTCGCCCACCGGCGCGCCGTCTGGCGAAGCGCCCCCGCAAAAGAAACCGGTGAAGAAGGCGGCGAAATCAGCCCCCTCCAAGGTGGCCCCGGCCAAGGCAGCGGCGCCCGTGAAGAAAGCCGCGCCCGCAAAGAAAACAGCGCCCCCAAAGAAAGCCGCGCCCGCAAAGAAAGCGGCGGGCAAAAAGCCTGCTAAGAAAGCCGCTGTAAAGAAGGCCGCTCCCAAGAAGGCCAAGGCAGCGCCGGCGAAAAAGGCGAAAAAGCCTGCCAAGAAGGCTGCCGCCAAGAAGTCAGGCAACAAGAAGAAGTAACATCTCCCCCGCGGGCAGGAGCCGGTCCCATCCGCCCTGCCCGAACTGGTTCGATCCTCTACTCTTTCTGCTTCCCGATCACCTGCCGGCAACGTTCGAACAGCTGCAGCAGAGCGTCTGCGTACTCTTCCGGTGTTTTGACCGTCTTGCCGGTGAAGCCGGCGCCGCCCGTGCCTCGCCCGTAGCCGGTTGTCACGGCGATGAATTTCATCATGTCCAAGGCGACTTCGTTTTCGCTGCGCCCCGGAGCGGGACTGCTGGAACTAGTGGAGATTTCCTCAGCCATAAGTATTCATGGTAGCGGGCGACGGGTCCAGGGTCCAGTCCTTTACCTCGCCGCATTAGCCGCCGGTAGAATGATTCTTTGCATTTTGCGATGCCGATCAACGCCAAACGGTTAATCCGGAAGATGCGCGGCGGGGCGCAGGCGCACCTGCTGGAGTGCGACGACGGGCACTACTACGTCGTGAAGTTCCGCAATAATCCACAGCATCGCCGCATTCTGGTCAACGAGTGGTTCGCGTCGGTTTTCCTGAATTATCTACAGATTTCGACGCCCCCCACCGCGATCGTAAATCTGGCCGATGATTTCCTGGCCGCCAATCCGGACGTCCATATCCAGCTGGGCTCGCGGCGGTTGGCGGTAGAGCCAGGCTGGCACTTCGGATCCAGATATCCGGGCGATCCCGCCAAGGTGATGGTTTACGATTTCATTCCCGATGTACTGCTGGACAAGATCGTCAATCGTCATGAATTTCTAGGTGTGCTGGCGTTCGACAAATGGATAGGCAACGCGGATGCGCGGCAGGCCATTTTTTTCCGGGCACGCTTGCAGCAATGGTCGCCATCGGGGGACGATCCGCCACGAAGGTTAGGTTTTGTTGCACACATGATGGACCATGGCTACGTGTTCGACGGTCCACATTGGAAATTCGCCGACTCACCGTTACAAGGCCTCTACTTTCGGCCCAGCGTTTACCAGCATGTCACCTCTTTCGATGACTTTCAGCCCTGGCTCGACCGGCTGGTGCACTTTCCCGAAGAGGTGGTGGATGAGGCGCGCAAGCAAATTCCTCCGGCTTGGCTGGCGGAAGACGAATCTTTGATTGACGCGCTGCTGGTGAAGCTGATGTCGCGGCGTAAACGCATCCCGGATCTGATTCGCGAATCGCAGCGCGGGCGGGTCAATCCGTTTCCGGCCTGGAAGTAATACTTGCCGATAGGGTGTGATAACGTGTAGGGTTCGGGTGAAATCCAGTTCGTACGGGAGGAATATCCAATGGAAGCCCTTGGCATGGTGGAGACCAAAGGATTGGTGGGCGCGATCGAAGCGGCCGACGCGATGGTGAAGACCGCCAAAGTCACACTGCAGGGAAAGGAGTACATTGGCGCCGGCTACGTCACGGTCACCGTGCGAGGAGACGTGGGCGCGGTGAAGGCCGCCACGGACGCAGGAGCGGCAGCGGCACGCCGGGTGGGCGAGCTGGTGTCGGTGCACGTCATTCCCGCCCCGCACTCGGAAATCGAATCCTCATTGCCTGGAGCGAAGAAGGGCGACAAATCGCTAGGCTGATTGGCAACAGCCGGTAAATCGAATCTGAGCGTGGCTCGAGCCCGCCGGTCGTTCGATGTCCTCCATGCTGAAAGACCCAGATCTCATCTCCCTCCAGGAGGTCCGCTCCAAGGTCGAGAATGCGTATGCGGCCTGGCAGAAATACCGGTCTTATTCCCAAGAACAGGTGGACGCGCTAGTGGAGCGGGTGGCTTCGGTTGCCCGGGCGAACGCGCGGCGGTTAGCGGAACTGGCGGTGGAAGAGACTGGCTATGGCAATGCCCGCGACAAACTCGCCAAGAACCTGCTGGCTTCCGATGTCCTTCCGCGGGCGATGCGCGGGTTAAAGACCATCGGCGTTCTGCGCGAGGTTCCAGAGCAAAAGATTGTCGAGATCGGCGTTCCGATGGGTGTCGTTGCGGCCATTCTGCCGACCACCAACCCGACCTCGACCGCGATTTACAAGACGCTTATCTCGCTCAAGGCCGGTAACGCAATTGTTCTGAGCCCGCATCCCCGCGCCAAAGTGTGCACTTGCGAGACAGCCACCATCCTGCGACAGGCGGCGCTTCAGGCCGGCGCGCCGGAGGGCTTGGTGGAGTGCGTTTTCAACGCGACGATCGACGGCACCAGCGCCTTGATGAAGCATCCGCGGACGGGCGTGATCTTATCCACTGGCGGGAGCGGCATCGTACGAGCGGCCTATTCGAGCGGCAAGCCGGCCTTTGGGGTGGGGCCCGGTAACGTTCCGGTGCTGATCGACAAATCGGCAGATGTGGCGGAAGCAGTCGGCAAAGTGGTGGATGGCAAATCTTTCGATTTCGGCACGGTCTGTTCGAGCGAACAGGCCATTGTGGGCGAACGGGGGTTGCAGGAAGGGATTATCGCGGCGCTGAAAGGTCGACGGGCTTTTATTTGCGACGCGCGCCAGACCGAAGCGCTGGCGAGGCTATTGGTGACGCCCAGTTTCGGGATTAATCCCGACTGTGTCGGCCAGGCGCCGGGCAAGATTGCAAAAATGGCAGGTTTCGATGTGCCCGCCGATACGTCCATCCTGGTGGTGGAGATTCAGGGCGTCGGTAAAGAGCATCCTCTGTCGGCGGAGAAGCTGTCGCCGGTGCTGTCGTTGTACTTCGTCGCGGATTTTGCGGCCGCTTTACACGGCTGTGAAGCGATCCTGCGCTTCGGCGGACTGGGCCACACCTGCGTCATTCATGCTAAAGACGACGCGCGGATCCGCGAATTCGCCATGCGCATGCCGGCATTCCGGGTCTTGGCGAATACTTCTTCGCCGCAGGGTTCGACCGGCATCACCACCAATGTTTTCCCGGCGATGACGCTGGGGTGCGGGGCGGTGGCGGGTAATATCACGAGCGACAATATCGGGCCGCTCAATCTAATCAATATTAAGAGGCTGGCATACGTGGCACGCAAGGCGGAAGAGGCTTTTGAAAATCCGGAAATTTCAGGCGCTGCAGGCGCCGTCGACCGTGGGAATGTGGTGGCGGCCGTGGAGCGCTATCTGGCCAAACGGGGCGTCGCGGCCGCTCCTCAACTGACTGCATCTCCCGACCTCACTTCAGCTTCCGACCTCACTGCATCGGTGGTGGACCGGTTTCTGGCGGCGAAACGCGGCATGGGCGTTGGCTCGCCGGCGCCGGCCGCAAGACCTGAGTCCCCCGCGTCCGCTGTAACGCCGCTCGAAATCTCGGACTTCGTTTGCGAAGATGACGTACGGCGGGCGATTGCGCAATCGAAGAAGATCTACATCGGTCCAGGGTCGATCGTGACTCCCTCGGCTCGCGATCTGGCCCTCCGGGACGATACGTTAGTGATGACCGAGCACGTCAAAGCGCGAAAGAAGGGCGCCTCGGAATGATGGCGCGGCGATGAAACCAAACCTGGACACACTCAAAACGGAGATCGAGCAGTACCTGGACGAGTCGGGGCTAGCTGTTTTTTATGGCTACTCACGGGCGCTGGAGTCTACCCCGGCGGTTTACTGGGACTGCGATCAATATCCGGATTACAAACGATTCGTTCAGGCCGCCCGGACCGCCGGCGCGCGAGTGGTGGTGTTTCATCAGCGGTCTTTCATGTCGGAACAGGTGGACGATGCGCTAGAACAGTTATCGGCCTGTAGTTTGGCGCGCGAGGAGTACCGCGAGTTCGAACAGCGGCTGACCAAGATGCGCGCGTACGACGGGTTCGTTTGCGCGATTGAACTGTCCTTTGACCATGAAGGCCGGGTCTTTCTTTTTGATCTGCGTACGGAATGGTACGACGAGCTGACCGAGATCCTGGATGAGATTCAGGTCCTGACGGCGGACGCTGACGACGATCCTACGATGGGCGGATACTTTTCGAAGAACTAGTGTCTGGCTGACGCCCGCGTCGGCCTGGTGTGATGCCGGAGCCGGACCATGGGTCCGGTGCAGACGAGGGCGTCTGCCCCACTGGGTTATCATGAGGGACAATTCCGAGCGTAGGAATCAACCAATGAACCAAAACGTGCTTCGATGTGCTGTGGGCGGCGCGCTGGCGTTTGCGATTTTCGGGGCGGCCGGCCAGGCGGCCTATAATCCGGCATTGTGGTCGGGCATGAAGTATCGCATGATCGGGCCGGAGCGCGGAGGACGCGTGACCACGGTGACGGGAGTTCCCTCGCAACCTTACACGTTCTACATGGGGCCGACCGGAGGCGGCGTGTGGAAGACCACGGATGCCGGGCACACGTGGGCGAACGTATCCGATGGATATTTCGCGGTAGCGTCGATGGGCGCGGTCGAAGTCTCGCTATCCGATCCGAATATCGTGTATGCCGGCACGGGCTCGTCGAAGATCCGCAGCAATGTGTCGATCGGCCGCGGAATCTATAAATCGACGGATGCCGGCAAAACCTGGTCCTTCGCCGGCCTGCGTGACGTTGGGCAAATCTCGACCGTGCGGATTCACCCGGCCAATCCGAATGTAGTCTATGTCGCCGCCTTGGGGAATCCTTTCGTCCCCAACAAAGAGCGCGGCGTGTATCGCAGCAACGATGGCGGAAAGACTTGGAAGAATGTCCTGTTCATTTCCGACACCGCCGGCGCCGCGGATCTCGAGCTTCAGCCCGGCAATCCGAATGTCGTGTTCGCGTGCATGTGGCATGGGCAGCGCAAGCCTTGGACGATCATCAGCGGCGCGCGTGAAGGAGGGATTTATAAGAGTACGGACGGCGGCGATAACTGGACTAAGTTAGCTGGCGGGTTGCCAAACGAGTTGTTCGGACGCAGTAACGTAGCTATTTCGAATGCAATGCCGAGTCGAATCTACGCGCTCATCGAAGCTAAGCCGGGCTCCGGGTTGTACCGGTCCGAAGATGCGGGCGCGACGTGGACACTGGTGAACGGCTCCGGGTCGCTGATCACGCGGCCGTTTTATTACGACACGCTGGGTGTGGATCCGAACAACGCGGATGTGGTGTGGGTTGGCGACGAAGGCTGGTTCAAAAGCATCGATGGCGGCAAGAACTTTCGCCGGTCACCGGTTCCGCACGGCGACAACCATGATCTATGGATTAATCCGAAAAATTCGCTATTCATGATCCAGGCTAACGACGGCGGCGCGAATGTCTCGCTCGATGGTGGCGAGACCTGGAGCACACAAACGAATCAGCCGACGGCCGAGATCTATCAAGTGGCGCTCGACAATCAGTATCCATATCGCGTTTATGGTGCTCAGCAGGACAACACTACAGTGATCACACCCAGCCTGCCGCTCGGGAACGGGCAGGATTTTCGAGTTGGGCCGGGATGTGAAACCGGGCCGATCATTCCAGACTCTGTGAATCCTGATTTGGTGTACGGAAGCTGCAAGGGCCAGTTCAGCCGCTTGAATCTCACCACTACCGACGAAGAACGCTACTGGATCGGCGCGCAATCGCTTTATGGCAACGCGGGAAGCGAGCTGACTTACCGGTTCCAGCGCGTGTCGCCTATGGAACTGTCGCCGCACGATCCGCACGTTATTTACTATGGCTCGCAGTATCTGCATAGGACGCGCGATGGAGGCGTGACCTGGGAAAAGATCAGTCCCGATCTAACGGCTCATCTGCCGGGAACGCAGGGTTCAAGCGGCGAACCGATCACGCGCGACGACACCGGTGAAGAGGTGTACAGTACGCTGTACTCGATACGCGAGTCACCGGTCGAGAAGGGTGTTATCTGGACCGGATCGAATGACGGCCTGGTATACGTGACGCGCGACGATGGAAAGAATTGGGCCAACGTGACGCCGGCCGGTCTCGAGCCGGGCGGCCGCGTACAGAACATCGAGCCGAGTCCTCACCGCGCAGGAACGGCTTATGTGGCCATTTATCGTTACTTACTGGGCGATTTCGCGCCTTATATTTATCGCACCGACGACTTTGGCAAGAACTGGACGCGGCTTACGGATGGCGTGAACGGGATTGCGAAAGATGAACCGACCAGGGTGATGCGCGAGGATCCGGATCGCGCTGGGCTGTTGTACGCCGGCACCGAGTTCGGAATGTACATTTCTTTTGACAACGGTTCGCACTGGCAATCGTTTCAGTTGAACTTGCCGGTGACGCCGGTGACGGATATCAAGATCGCGCACAAGGATCTGGTGCTTTCGACACAGGGGCGCTCGTTTTGGATTTTGGATGACCTGACGCCGCTGCATCAGTTGAATGTTCAAGCCGCGTCTGCGCAAGCGGCCTTGTTCGAGCCGCGGGAGGCAGTTCGGACGCCGCCGCGGGGCGGGGGAGGACGTTCGGGAGTCCAGTATCCACTACCTGGCGCGATGATCGATTACTACGTCGCCGGCGCTACGGCAGGTGAGATTACGCTGGACGTGCTCGACGGCTCGGGCAAAGTAATCCGTAAGTTCACCAGCGCGGCCGGTGCCGGCGAAGAGAAGCCGACGGACGCCGAGGCTGGCGGTGACGACGACGATGGCGGATTTCGCATTCGTAGCGGCCCGACGCGGCTCGACAAAAGCACCGGCATGCACCGCTTCACGTGGGATTTGCGTTATCCGGGGCCGTGGGTGAGCAGCGCGCGGCCGGAAAGCGCCAACGGTCCGGTAGCTGTGCCGGGCAAGTACGCGCTGAGGCTCACCATCGGGTCCTGGACATCGACGCAGCCGCTGACGGTGATCGAAGATCCGCGGGTCACGAAAACGGGAGTAACTACCACCGATCTGCGCGAGCAGTTCGATCACAACCTGCGCGTGCGCGATATGGTCAGCGAGGTGAACAAGGCAGTGGCGCGCGTGCGGAGCGCGCAGGCCAGCTTGAAGGACGCGGCCGGAGGGTCGGGCGATAAGCTAGCGCAACTGAACGAGCTGGCATCGCATTTGATCACGCCGTCGATCCGCTACAGCAAGCCGGAGCTGCAAACGCATATCACCTATCTCTACAGCTTGACCAACGGGACGGATCAGAAGATCGGACGGGATGCCGTGGAGCGGTATCAGGAGCTTCGTAAGGAGCTGGATGCGATGGTGGAGGCGTTGAATAAAATTCTTGGCCCCGAGAAATAAGAGCGTTCACAGGATTGTGAACGCGGCACGCAGGAGTGCGTGCGCTACACTCAGACTTTGACTTCCCAATGGCTCATCCCGGAAGTGGATGCGCAGCGCGCGCGCGAATTGGCGGCGAATCTTCGGATTCAGCCGATCACAGCTCGTGTGCTTCTTGGGCGGGGACTGACTGACCCGGATTCCGCACGGCGATTTCTAGCGCCATTGATCGAGCACCTGCACGACCCACATCTGCTGACGGGCATGGACCAGGCGGTCCAGCGACTGCGCGCGGCGATCGCCGCCAAAGAGAAAATCCTGATTTACGGCGATTACGACGTGGACGGCACGGTCTCAGTCGTGATTTTGAAAAAGGCGATCGAAATGGCGGGCGGCGAAGCCGACTATCATGTCCCGCACCGTATTCGCGACGGCTACGGCATGCGAGCCGAGGTGATCGAACGCGCCGCCGCGATGGGCGTCCGTCTGATCATTAGCGTGGATACCGGCATCCGGGCCACGGAAGTAGTTCGTGGAGCGAGCGAACTGGGAATCGATGTTATCGTGACCGATCATCATCTGCCGGAGGCCGAGCTTCCGCCTGCTCTGGCGGTGCTGAATCCTAATCGGCGGGATTGCGGCTATCCCGATAAGAACCTGTGCGGCGCGGGAGTCGCATTCAAGCTGGTGCAGGCCCTACTCCGAACTTTGGGATGGCCGGATGAAAAGCTGGCACGCATGCTGAAGTCGTTCCTGAAGCTGGTGGCGGTGGCCACGGTGGCGGACGTGGTGCCGCTGCTGGGCGAGAATCGCATCATCGTCAAGTACGGCCTGGAAGGGCTGCATCGCGTTCACAACCCCGGTTTGCGGGCCTTGCTGGAAGTTTCAGGAATGCTGGAGGGACGGGCGCCCAACGCTCGACAGGTCGCATTTCAGATCGCGCCCCGTATCAACGCGGCCGGCCGCATGGATGATGCGCAGAACGTTATACGGATGTTCTTGACCGAGGATCTGGAACAGGCGCGCTATTTTGCCAGCCAGCTTCACTCGCTCAATAAGGAGCGGCAGGAGACCGAGGCCGACATCGTGCGGCTGGTGCTGGAGGAATGCTCGAAAGTTCCGGTTACCGAAGATCAGTTCGCGCTGGTGTTCACCGGCGCTAACTTTCATCGCGGCGTTGTCGGTATTGTGGCGAGCCGCCTGGTCGAACGATTTTGCCGTCCGGTATTCGTTTTGAGTGAAGAGCAAGGGGAGGCTAGCGGCTCCGGCCGAAGCATCGCCCGGTTCCATCTGCTGGATGCACTGGAATCGATGCCCGATCTGTTCACCCGCTTTGGCGGTCATCGACAGGCGGCGGGAGTCACATTGCCGTCCGAACAGGTGATCGAGTTTCGCCGCCGGCTCAATGCCTTCGCTTCGGAGCGGCTCACTCCCGCCGATTTCCGGCCGCAACTGACGATCGATGCGCTGGTCGATTTGAAAGAGCTGACCACCGGGCCGGTAGTGGAAGAACTCTTTGCGATGGCGCCCTTCGGCTTCGGGAATCCATCGCCTCTATTGGCCATCCTGGATGCCGAGATCGCGGCGACTCCCGTGGTTGTTAAGGAAAAACACCTGCGCGTGCATTTGCGCCAAAACGGAAGGAATCTGCTGTCGACTGCCTGGAATTTCGCGGAACGTGCTGGGGAATTTTCGGCCGGCGGGCGCACTGATGCTGCCTTTTCGCTCGAAGAGGATGCCTATTCTGCAAGTCGTGGCTGGGGCGGATGGTCCGCGGTGCTGAAGGATATTCGGCCTCCACATTCCCGCCCGTCGTCTTCCACTGTGTTAAGTTAGCTTCAGGCATGCGATCTGAGTGGATTCGCGCGTTCGTGATGGTTGCCGTGGCTGCGCTCTTAGGGAACGCACAGTGTTACGGCAACTGCTACGGTGCTATCTGCGGTTCGGCGCCATCCGATAGTTGTCACCAACAGCAGGCGCCATCCGACAGTTGTCACCAACACCAGAAGTCTTCGCATGACGATGCCCGTTGTCCATATCAACATTCCGAATTCGCAAGCCCCGGGCTGGGTATCGCCAAAATCAATCTGGCTATGGGGACGGTCGGTGTACCGGCGCCCGCGACCGATTCGATCGATGCCTTCGCAGAGCTGCGGTTACTGACGAAGTTAGATACTGGTCCGCCTCCCGGCGGCGATATCTGTTCCGGCACCTCCGTTCTTCGGATCTAGTTCCTTCGCTCCTCCAAATTAATCGGTTTAGGATTAGTCGGTTTAGGCCGTTCCGCGCGTTTAATTAGCCGGACTCCCCGCATTGACTCAGACTGAAGCGGAGCGAAAGGAAAGAATATGAATGCCCGAAGAAGCTTTTTCAGAAACATTCTTGGAATTGGAGCCAGCGCTGTAGCTCTGTCCCGCGTGGCAAGAGCGCAGCCAGCTATCGCAAGCCAGCAGTCGAATAATGGCGCCTCCGTTCCCGTGGTGACCCCAGATATCGCCGACCTGCCGTTTACGATGGACAGCGGTATCAAGGTCTTTCATCTGATTGCCGAGCCGGTGAAACAGATGATCATTCCAGGGCGGACTTTCGATTTGTGGGGCTTCAATGGAAGCGCGCCGGGGCCGACCATCCAGGCAAACGAGGGGGATCGCATCCGCATCATCTTCGAGAATCATCTGCCTGAGCCCACCGGCATTCACTGGCATGGCCTTGAACTCCCGATTGAGATGGACGGCGTACCCGGCATCGGACAGAAACCCATCATGACCGGCGAACACTTCATCTACGAGTTCCCGCTGCTCCAAAACGGCACGTTCTTCTACCATTCGCACATGGCGATGCAGGAGATGGTGGGAATGCTGGGCGGTTTCATCATCCATCCTAGAACGCCTTATACTCCGCGGGTCGAGAAGGATTACTTGATCGCGCTGCAGGAGTATGCGGTGCTTCCCAACAGTACCATCCCCAATAGCATGAACATGGAGTTCAACTGGCTCACGCTCAACGGCAAGGCAGGGCCGGCCTCTACACCGCTAATCATCAAGCAGGGTGAGCGGGTTCGCATCCGAATCATCAATCTCGGCATGGACCACCATCCCATTCATCTGCATGGGTTCACATTTTGGGAGACCGGACGCGAGGGAGCGCGCCAGCCTGAAGCGATCTGGCCGCGAGGAAATACAACGCTAGTGGGAGTGGCACAGGCGCGCGACATCGAATTTGTCGCCGACCGCATTGGCGACTGGATGCTCCACTGCCATCTGCCGCACCACATGATGAATCAGATGGCCTCGAACGTCGGCCCGATGACTCGAGGCGAGCAAGGCATGCAAGCAGGAGGAAGCATGGAGGAAGCCATGGGCATGTTACGGGATGGTAACGCCGCGGCGGACAACAAGGCCCCCAGCGTAGGCCGCGGCCTGGGAGTTGGATCTATGGCAGACATGCCGCGTTCCAACGGTCCCTTGTCGCGGAGCGATGCCGACCAGTCTATGGCTGCAATGCCGGGAATGGATCATTCGAAAATGGCCGGGATGGAACCTCAAAAAGTGGCCGGGATGCAACAGGGAAACATGCCAGGAATGAATATGCCTGAATTGCCGAAGAACGCCGATCAAGTGCCCCTCTTTCCGCAGGACGCATTTATGGAAAGTCCGATGATGGCCATGGATAAGCAAGTGGACAAGCCGGAGGCGTATGGGTTGCCGGCGGGTTGGAGTGGATTTGTTGGAGGCATGATGACTCTGGTGCGAGTCTTGCCTCCTGACCAATACGAAAAGATCATGGATCTCAAGGCGAGACAGCGTGCTCAAGCGTCAGGCGCCAGGTGAAACACATGGATCAGAGGCATATCTTTCGATTCGCGGCGCTGGGCATGATCTGTCTGGTCATCGCGGCGGCACAAGCGCAGCAAGGTGAGAAGAAGGTGTTCGCGTTCCGCGGCAGAGTCGAGCAAGTGAACTCGACCGCCAAACGGCTCACCGTCCATAGCGAACCAATCGAGGGTTGGATGGGCGAGATGACTATGGGATTCGCGGTCGATAACGACGCGGTGTTCGATCACGTGAAAGCCGGAGATCAGATCACTGCGAAGGTCTACGAGGGTGATTTTATATTGCACGACGTCCAGGTGCTTCCGCCAGGGAACGCCGCAGGGTCAGGCGTGGCAGGTCAGGGCGGTATGCGAATGGATGAGCTGGAGTGGATGGCCTTGGCGAACAACCCGACCGTCGGCCAGGTGCAGGCCAACTTGCGTGTTGCAGCCGGACTGGCCCGGCAGGCCGGTTTTTATCCTAATCCCACTGTGGGGTACTATGGCGACGAAATTCGGGGTGGCTACACAGGAGGCGGCAAACAGGGTGGTTTCATCAGCCAGACGATCGTTATGGGAGGCAAACTTCGTGCCGCAGGCCGGGTGGCGGAGCTCAACGCGAACGCGATTGAGACGAGCGGACAGATTCAGCGTGTGCGCATTCAGAACAATGTCCGGACGTTGTTCTATCAAGTCCTCGCCGCGCAGAGATTGGTAGCGGTGAGGCAAAATCTGGCCCAACTGGCTGCGGATGTGACACAGACCTCCCGGCAACTGGGCAACGTCGGCCAAGCCGACCGCCCGGACATTCTTCAGGCCGAGGTGGAGCAGCAGCAGGCCAATATAAGCTTGCGAGTCGCGCAGCAGAATCTCCAGGCAGCCTGGAGAGTACTGGCCGCTGTAATCGGAAAACCCGATCTCGCGTTGGCGCGTTTGGACGGAGACTTGGATGCGATCCCGGATCTCAACTACGAAGAATCGGTGGCGACCGCGATCCGCGACAGTCCCGAAGTAAAGCTGGCGGAGCAAACTGTCGAGCGCGGGGAAGCTTCGCTGATCCAAGCCAGGAAAGCGCCGATTCCAGATCTGCAAGTCACCGGCATCTTAGTGCAGAGCTATGAACCGTTGGACACGACGCGAAAGCCGACTGGATTGCAAGGAGGAGCGCAGGTGGGAGTTGAGTTGCCGATTTTCAACCGCAATCAGGGAAACATCGCCGCCGCGAAGGGCGAGATCGAGAGCGCCAAACAGGAACTGACCCGGCTCAAGCTACAGTTGCAGCGCGACTTGGCGAGCATGTTCAGGGATTACGATTCCGCGCGCCTCACCGTGCAGCAGTACAAGTCGGAAATGTTGCCGCGAGCGGAGCAGGCTTACCGGTTGTACCAAACCAACTACCAACACGTGGCGGGTGCTTATCCACAGGTACTGATCTCACAGCGGACTCTTTTTCAACTTGAAGCTGAATACGTTCAGGCGCTCGAAAATGTTTGGCTGACATCTCTTGCGATTCGAGGCTTTGGATTGATGGATGGGCTCTCCGAGCCGGTGAAGCCGTCGAACGCCGGACAGGCCGGGAGCGCTGGAATGGGCATCTATCCTTCGCGCGTGGCATTGGTTCAATAACAATCCTGAAAAAGGCCTGAGTACGAAGCCCGATTGCTACAATGAAGGTAAATGCGCTTTATTCCCGCAATCTCCTTCACGCTATTAGTGTCTTTAATGCAGGCGCAGACGCAACCGGCGCCGCCCACTCAGCCGAAAGCACCGCAGATCTCCATTCAGCAGTTCAAGCTCGATAACGGCCTGAGAATTGTGATGTCGGAAGATCATTCGGCGCCCACCTACGCGATTTCGGTGACCTACAACGTCGGCTCGCATAACGAAAAGCCCGGCCGCACCGGGTTCGCGCATCTGTTCGAGCACATGATGTTCCAGGGTTCCGCACACGTTGGCAAAGGCGAGCATATGATCCTGGTGGAGAACAATGGCGGCTCCATGAACGGCACCACTACCGAGGATCGCACCAATTATTTCGAAGCTTTTGCCGCGAATCAATTGGATCTCGGTCTGTTTCTGGAGGCCGACCGCATGCGCTCGCTGGTGATCAGCCAAGCCAATCTGGACAATCAACGGAACGCAGTACAGGAAGAGCGCCGCTTGAGTCTGGATAATCAACCTTACGGCAAGACCGGGGAAGTGGTCCAGGATCTGGTTTATGACAACTTCGCGAATAAACACGACGTGATCGGATCGATGGAAGATTTGAATGCGGCGACGGTGAAGGACGTGCAGGATTTCTTCCGTATTTACTACGCGCCCAACAATGCGGTGCTGACCTTAGTCGGTGACTTCCAGCCCGACGAGGCGCTGGCGAAGATCAAGAAGTATTTTGGCGAGATCCCCGCGCAACCGGCGCCCCCGGTTCCGAATCTTTCCGAGGCAAAGCAGACCGGCGAGCGGCGCAAGACCATCGAAGATGCCTTCGCGCAAACTCCGCGGCTGGATATCGTTTTCAAGATTCCGCCCGGCAATACCGAGGATTGGTACGCGCTGTACGTTTTGAGCAATGCCCTCGGAAGCGGGCAGGCGTCGCGGCTGTATCAGAGTCTGGTCAAAGAGAAGGAGCTGGCGGTCAACGTATTTACCGAGGTCGAGGACCACAGAGGGCCTTCCACGTTCGATATCGCGATTATGGCGCGCCCCGGCAAAGATTTAAAGGAAGTCGAAAAAGCGGTTTATGCGGAAATCGACCGGCTTAAGGCCGATCCGATCGCGGATTGGGAATTGCAGAAAGTTCGCATGTCCTCGCGCCGTCTATCCGCGCAACGATTGCAAAGCACGCTGTTTCGTGCCTACCTGATTGGTGAAATGGCCGTCTTCTATAACGACCCGAACCTGATCAACACGCGGTTCAGCAAAATCCAGAGCGTGAGCAAGGAAGATATCGAGCGCGTGGCGAAGACTTACTTAACGGATGACAACCGCACGGTGGTCACGACGCTGCCCAAGCCTAAGCCCGAGGTGGCCACCAAGGCCGCGAACTAGGAGTTGAGATGAGAATCTGTGTGCGTGTATTGTGGCCGGTGGCTTTGTGCGGCGCGATCGGTTTGGCGCAGCCCCAGCCCGACGCCGGCTCGAAAAGCATCCCGCTCAGCAAAGTGGAGCGCAAGAACGAGGCGCCGGTCTCGAAAGATATTCTGCGCGTCCAGCTGCCGAAGCCGGTAGAATTCAAGCTCGACGACGGATTGACCGTGCTGGTGCTCGAAAATCACAGGCTGCCTACCGTTACCCTCCGGCTGTTGATTCAGGGGGCGGGCGCGCTGAACGATCCCGCGGATCTGCCGGGTCTCGCCAATCTGACGGCGGCCATGCTCAAGGAAGGTACTACCACGCGGTCGAGTAAGCAGATCGCCGAGGACATCGAGCGGCTGGGCGCGGCCATCAACGTTAGCGCGCCATTCGGCGGCGACACGGCTACACTCAGCGCATCCGGGTTGAGCGACAACCTGGGCGAGTGGATGCATCTGGCGGCGGATATTCTGCTGCATCCCACGTTTCCCGACAGCGAACTGACGAAGTTGAAGCAGCGCCTGCGGGTCCAGCTGCAACAGCAGCGCTCATCGCCGATGTTCCTGCTGCAGGAGCGATTCAATCGGGCGGTGTATGGCAATCATCCGGCAGCGATCACTTCCGCCACTCTGGAATCTATCGATAAAATCACGCCCGAGCTGCTTGCGAAATGGTACAAAGAGCGCTACGTTCCGCAAAATGCGATCCTGGCTATCGCGGGCGATGTGCGGGCCGCCGACCTGGCGCAGATGTTCAACAGCATGCCGGCGTGGAATGCCAGCGACAGCACGGTGACGTCGCCTCAACCCACCAAAGCCGCCAGCGGGCGCGGAATTTATGTCGTGGACCGGCCTGGCTCGGTGCAGACCACGATCTTCCTCGGCAATATCGCCGTGGCGCGCACTGATCCGGATTACGTGCCGCTGGTGGTGATGGATAAGATCGTGGGCGGTGGAGCGTCCGCCCGCCTGTTCCTGAACCTCCGCGAAGAACATGGTTACACCTACGGCGCCTACAGCATGTTGGTCGCGCGGAAATACGCGGGCCCGTGGATCGCAGAAGCCAGTATGCGCACCGACGCCACCGGCGGAGCGATGACCGAATTCATGAACGAGATAAACCGCATTCGCGATAAACCCGTCCCGGAGTTAGAGCTGGAGGAATCGAAGCGCTCTATCGTGGCCGGCTTTGCGCTGTCGCTCGAGGATCCGGGCCAGTTGCTGGATTATGCGATCACGCAGAAGATCTACGGACTTCCCGCGGACTATTGGGACACCTATCCGGCCAAGATCATGAACGTCACGGCTGAACAAGTACAGCGGGTCGCAAAACAGTATGTCGTACCGGATGCTCTGCAGATCGTCGCGGTGGGCGATGCCAGCAAGATCAAGCCGGTGCTTGAAAAATACGGTCCGGTGGAAGTATACGACGCGCAGGGCAAAAAACGAGCTGAGTAACACAGGCCGAGCGTCGCTGTGCCAGATGCCTGTGCTAAAACTCAAGCGTGGGTTATCGCATCGAGCACGACACCATGGGAGAGGTGCGGGTTCCCGCCGATGCGCTCTATGGCGCGCAAACACAGCGGGCCGTCGAGAATTTTCCCATCAGCAGGTTGCGCTTTCCCCGGTCCTTTATCCGCGCTTTGGGATTAATCAAGAGCGCGGCGGCGCGCGTCAACGGGAGACTGGGCGAGTTGCCGGCCGATCTAGCCGCGGAGATCGAAAAGGCCGCTGAAGACGTAGTCGAGGGCAAATACGACGATCACTTCGTCGTCGATATTTTCCAGACCGGCAGCGGCACCTCCACCAATATGAACGCGAATGAGGTGATCGGCCGTCTGGCCCACGCGCATCCCAACGATCACGTGAATCGCGGGCAATCGAGCAACGACGTAATACCTTCGGCCATTCATATCGCGGCCGGGTTATCGGCCAACGAAGAGCTGCTGCCTGCGATGGAAGGCTTGCAGGCTTCACTGTCGAAGAAGGCCGAGGAGTTCAAGAACGTCATCAAGATCGGCCGCACCCATCTGCAGGATGCAGTGCCGATGCTGCTCGGCCAGGAGTTCAGCGGTTACGCGGCTCAGATAAAGCAATCCATCCGGCGAATCCGCGCGGCGCTGGAAGGGCTGGACGAGCTGCCGCTGGGAGGCACCGCCATCGGCACCGGCCTGAACGCAATTCCGGGATTTGCCGCCGCCGCCATTGCCGAAATCAGGACGCGAACTGGTTTGCCTTTTCGGGAAGTCGGCAATCATTTCGAGGCACAGGCGTCCAAGGACGCGGTGAGCTTCCTGAGCGGGGCGCTCAAGACTTACGCGATCGCGCTGACGAAAATCGCCAATGACATTCGGTGGCTAGGCTCGGGGCCGCGATGCGGATTGGGCGAGCTTAAGCTTCCCGAGACGCAGCCCGGGTCGAGCATCATGCCCGGCAAGGTGAATCCGGTAATCGCCGAGAGCCTGCTGATGGCGTGCGCGCAAGTAATCGGGTATGATGCAACGATTACCTGGTGCTGCGCCGCCGGCAATTTCGAGCTGAACGTGATGATGCCGGTGATGGCGTACGATCTGATCGAATCGATAGAGCTGCTGGCGGCTTCTTCGCGGAACTTCGACCGGCGCTTGATCCAGGGCCTGGAGGCTGATGCCGCGCGAGCGTCGGGATACGTTGAACAATCGCTCGCGATGTGTACCGTGCTCGCGCCTGTGATCGGATATGAGAAGGCGGCTTCGATCGCCAAGGAAGCTTACCGCACGGGCCGAACTGTCCGCGAGGTTGCGCGCGAAACCAGCGGTATCCCGGAGGGCCGCCTGAACGAACTGCTCGACCCCAGAAGTCAAACGGGGGAGACTTAACCGGAGATCAACCTGCCGAATCCGGACCAGGAACGGATGGACGCGCTGTCGGAGGCCATCCTGCGTCTGCTGCGCAGGCTGGAGCAGGTCGACCAACGGCTGGCGCGGATCGAAACGGCGCTAAATCTACAACCCATCGTTCCGGAGCCTGCCGCGTGGCCAGTATCGGAGCCGCTTCCGCCAGCGCCCCAGCCGCCGGCGTCCCAGCCGTCAGCGACCGCGCCGCTCAACGTCGTCCCCACGCATCCCACCCGAGTTCTCGAAACCAACATCGGTCTGACACTGGTGAATCGCATTGGTGTGGTGACTTTAGTTCTGGGCATCGCTTTTTTCTTTAAGTGGGCCGTCGACAATGAGTGGATCGGGCCGGGCGGCCGGGTCATTCTCGGCGTGATCGCGGGGCTGGCCGCTTTGGGAGCAGCCGACTTCGTTTGGCGAAAGGGGCAGCGGATTTTTGCGCAGGGCGTCACCGCCATCGGATTGGGAATCTTGTACCTGGCCGTGTATGCCGCTTTCGGGTTCTACCAGCTAATCTCGCAGGGTCTCGCCTTTGGGTTCATGGCCGCGATTACCGCGCTCGCAATCGCGCTTGCCTTGCGATACGCATCGGCCGCCATGGCCGTGTTAGGCCTGCTGGGCGGCTATCTGGCGCCCATCTTACTGAGCACCGGCGAGGATCGTCCCTGGTTCATGTTCAGCTACTTGCTGCTGCTCAACATCGCGGCGCTTGCTCTGGCCCGACTGCGCGGGTGGCCGCCACTCGAGGTCCTGGGTGTACTCGCGACGACGGTGATTTACGGAAATTGGTTCGCGAAGCAATTTCGGCTGGAAACTCCCGGGGTCGGCACCTTATTCGTGCTGATCTATTACGCGCTCTTCTCCCAGGCGCTCGTCGAGCCGCTGGTTCTACTGGCGCAAATCCTGGCGACATTCGGAGTCAGAGAGATGTGGCCCGATTCGTCCGGGGTGTACCTGTCGCTTACTTTGCTGCTCGCATTTTGTGGACTGGTGGTTGCCGATCTTCGCCGCCTCCGTTTGGCCGCCGGCGTTAGCTTTGCCGCGTTCTGGAGCTTCTATGGGATGTGGGTTTTCAACTCTCGTTACGCGCGTCCGATCGAACCGCTATTTCTCGGGATCACTTGCGCATTCCTGTTGTTCCTGGCATGGACGCCCTGGCGGCTGATTTACCGGCGCGAGACTGCCCGGACCGAAGACCTCATCATCCTGGCGCTCAACGGCGCAGTCTATTTCACTGCTTGCTATATCTTGCTGAACCCGGATCATCATGCCTGGATGGGCATGTTTGCGGTTGCCATTGGCGGAATCCATCTCGGTCTTGCGGGCTGGATGTGGCGCTCGCAAAGTACACCGGCTATGACGCTAGCCCTGGGAGTTGCCATTGCCTTGCTGGTGCTGGCTGCTCCTATTCAATTTACCGGCTACCGAATCACGATGGCATGGTCGCTCGAGTTTCTGGCGTTTTCCTGGATCGCATTAAGAACCGGAGATACGAGGCTGGCTTTCGGCGGCCTTCTCGTTTCTGCATTGGTCTGGGTGCGGCTCTTGACGATAGACTCCTGGATGTATCACGACGGCGGGTTCTTCCCATTAATTTGGAATGCGCGCTTCTTGACTTTCTGCATCGCGGCAATTTGTTCCTGGCTGGCAGCCTATTGGAATAAACCGGATCCGACGGCGCTGGTTCAATACATCGCGGGCCATGTCATTATGCTTTGGGGATTGAGCATGGAGGATCTCGAATGGGCCGTGAGAACGTCGACGCCGCAAGATGTTCTTAGCGTCCAGACGGTCTCGATCTCCATCCTCTTTGCTATCTATGCCGTGATCCTGGTGTGCGGGGGCGTCGCCACTCGTACCGCGATCAACCGGATCGCGGGTCTTTGCCTGATAGGAATTGTGGTCGTGAAGTTGTATCTCTTCGATGTCTGGCAGCTCGGGCGAGTGTACCGGATCTCCGCATTTGTGGCTTTAGGCGTACTGCTGCTGGCCACGTCGTTCCTTTATTCGCATTTCCGCGGGCTAATCGAGAGTTGGTGGAAGAATGACCAGACGGCGTCCTAGCCACGCAGGCAGGGCCGGGAAAAGGCTATGCCGCGCTGCTGCTGGCGGCGGTTTCGACCGGCGCTTCCGCCGTTACTTTGTGGCCTCGCGGCGGCGAAACGATCATGGGCAAGATCATCGCGATGGTCAGCATACCGGCGATCAGATAAAGCGCCTGGTTATATCCGCCGGTCGATTCGCGCAAATAGGCGAACAGCAGCGGCCCCAAGGCCGCGGGGAACGCCCAGGGCAGCAGCATCAGGCCGAAAATCGGTCCTACGTGGCGCGGACCGAAATAGTCGGCCGCGAATGCCGGAGTGATTCCGTACCCCCCGCCATAACACATCACGATGATGAACGTGACGATGGTCAGAAGCGTAGGGGACGAGATGTAGTGGTACGTCCAGAACAGCACCGCTTGTATCAGATACATCGTCAGGAAGGCGGCGCGCCGGGTGGTGATGTCGGAGATCCAAGCCCACAATACGCGGCCGACGCCGTTGCCGATGCTGATAACGCCCACCAGAGCGGCCGCTGTCACGGCGCTCAGTTTCCCTATTTCCTGGAAGATCGGCGCCGCCTGCGAGACCACCGACAGTCCCGCAATGGTGTTGATGGACAAGAGGCCGCAGAGCGCCCACCACTGCCAGGTCCGCAAGGCCTCCCGCAGCGTGAAATCGCGATCGCACCGCTGCGACAACTGCGCGGCGCTCGGCTGCCAGCCAGCCGGATGCCAACCCTCGGGAGGATTCCGCATAAAGAGTGCACCGAGCACCGCAACTATGCCGTAGGCAATGCCGAGATATGCGAATGTGGGCATCAGTCCGACGTTTTGCAACAACTTACCCGCCACCGGCGCGGCCACCAGGGCGCCAGCGCCAAAACCTCCGACGGCGATGCCGGTGATCAATCCGCGGCGCTCAGGAAACCATTTGACGAGAACCGCTATAGGAACTATATAACCCAGGCCCAGTCCGAGCCCTCCGATCACGCCATAGGAGAGATACAGCAGCCACAGTTTCTGGGCGGCGAAACTCGTGAGAAAGACGCCGGCCCCCCAAAGGATTCCGCCGGCCACCGCGACGATCCTCGGCCCGCTTCGATTCATCCAGAGCCCCCCCAGGACGGATGTGCAGCCCAGGACAAACCAACAGATGGTGAACGTGGACGAAACCTGAGCGATGCTCCACCCAAACTGCTTCACCAGCGGGATGCGAAATACGCTCCATGCGTACGCAGCGCCTAAAGCCATTTGCATGCACACCCCGGCGGCCGCGATCCACCAACGATTGACTGAGGGCATAGGAGTCTCTCCAGTAACTGCCTGCTTCAGTAGTTTATCCTATGCTAGGGCTGCTTGCGATGGAAAACCTTCTGCTTAATGTCGGGCCAGAACTCCGGCAGGATATTCGACAACGCCGAGGAGACTAAGCTGGTGCCCAGACGCACGGCAACCACATTTCCACTGACGCTGCTGTTGGGGTAGTAGGCATTCGACAGAGCGATGCCCATTGCCATTCCGAAAATGTTGGAATTGTTGAAACGTGTGTTGCCGGCATCGGTCCTGGTGACCACGACCCGGCTGAGAGCGTAACCCACGCGGGGCCAAAACCGGTATTCCCGGCCTCTGCGAAAGTAGCGAGGATCCTCATGCAGCAGTGAAGCGAGCACGGCATCGCTGAAGAAATTCTGGGTTGTGACATCGGCTACCGCGGCGCCAAAACGCTCGGCGTAAGGCCCGGCGCCTTGGCCATACTTGGGATGATCGTTGTCAGCTTGGGAAAGGGCTGCGCCCGCGGCTGCGGCTGTTATGGTGAATGGGTCGAACGTTTCCTTCGCGAAGAGGCCGAACTTCTGTTTAACCGTCAGCGGAACGATTTTCTCTTGGGGGTTGGAAACGGTCTGATAGTTCGGGATAACGCCGAAAATTCGGTCGTCGGTGGCTGTTGACGGGGGTTGGTCGGAAGGCGTAACAGGCTGGTTCGATTGGGTTTGCGAAAGCAACGCGTACGGCGATAGCAATAGCAGTATCGCTAACAAACCCTGCATCATTGCTATGACGGATGCCGGTGGCCATCAGTTACAAGGATACTGGAAACGGATGGAAATCCTGTTTGTCGATCAGTTTGGCGTACTAGGAGGGGCGCAATTATGCCTGATGGAGGTTCTGGAAGCTGCAGAAGAGCGCGGATGGCGAGCGCATGTTGCTCTTCCTAAAGATGGCCCGCTGGCAGGCCGGGTTCGGTCGCAAGGGTTCACGGCCCACCCTATCCCATGCGGACCGTATCGGTCCGGGAACAAAAGCGCAGCCGACTTTCTTCAGTTCCCCTTGGATGTCTGGCGGCAGAGACGGATACTCGCCGAAATAATAAATCACGGCAGTTTCGACCTCATCTATGTTAACGGCCCCCGATTGTTACCGGCCGCGGCGCTGGCCGCCCGTGACCGTCTGCCGCTCCTGTTTCATGCGCACAACCGGCTTGAACACGGCTACTCGGCTGGCTTGGCGGGTTGGAGCATCCGTCATTCGGATGCAACGGTAATCGCATGCAGCAACTATGTGGCGCAGCCGCTAGGGCGCTACGTTCGCAATGGCAGCCTGCATGTGGTTCCGAACGGCACGCCGGACGCTGGGTTTCGCGAACGCGTATTCGGGCAGGGAAAAAGCTGGCGTATCGGTCTGATCGGGCGGATCAGTCCCGAAAAGGGCCAAGCCGAGTTCTTGCAGGCGATCGCAATGCTGGCGCCGGAATTTCCCGCTGCCAGGTTCTTCATCTGTGGGGCGCCCATCATTCCAGCCGGCAAATATCTGCGCTTCGTGAGCGAACTGGCGCGCGGGCTGCCGGTGGAATTCCTGGGATGGCGGGATGATATCGCGTCAGTACTCATGGACCTCGACCTTCTGGTAGTTCCGTCGACGAACGAAGGCATGGGGCGCGTGATACTTGAAGCATTTTCGGCCGGAGTCCCAGTCGTGGCTTTCAACACCGGTGGGATTCCGGAGGTGATCGCTGACGGCGCGACGGGATTTCTGACGTCGGAAGCCACGGCCGGCTCGCTCGCGGCGCGAATCCGTACGGTGATTCTGAGCGACGCGGAGGTGCTGCACCGGATTGTGGCCAATGCGCGCCGGAGTTGGGAGCAATCCTATACAGTTGCCAGATACCAGAGCGCGGTTATGAATTTGTTGGAGCAGGTGGATTGGGCCTGGCGAGCAGAACGCGAAAAAGCAGCGCCGCCAGCGCGCAAATGATCGCCGCGGTAATCAGGACTGGCCGATAACCGAGACGCGAGATCATCCGGCCGGCAATGGCAGCTACTATCGCCTGCGCCGCGAAGGTCACCAGGAAATTGAGGGCCGATGCATTGCTCCGTTCTTCCACCGTCACACCATCCATCAGGAACGTAAACATCCCCGGTTCGGTCATATACTGCGACATAGTATAGGCCGCGAATGCCAGCCCGGCGCTCAACGGACCAACCGCCGCCGACAACGCCAATAACGCAGAAGCGGTTGCAAACTGCATACCGGAAACGCCGCGCGTCAATCCGAATCTTTTTAGCACTACCGGCGCCATCAGAACCGCGCCCGCCTGCGCAACATGGGCCGCCGAGAATACCGATCCGATTTGTTCCACGGGCATCCGGAGCCTGGAGAAGAAGACAGTGAAGAACGGATTGAATATGCCCGTTCCGAGATTCCATGCCGCTATGGCGATCAGGAAGCGCATCACCAGTGGGCTGGGCCGGTAGAATCTTCGTTGGCTGGCAGGCGGAGCGTCGATCTTGACTCCGAGCAGCGGCCAGACCGCGAGCAACACCAGCACACAGCCGGCCAGCAGCGCGCCACGGTAAGATTCGACGCCCGAAGCCGCCAGATGAAAGCGTACGAGTAAACCTGGAAGACGTCCGCCAACGAGGCCGCCCAAAACGCCGATCAGAATGCCAGTCGAAAAGATGAAGCTGAACGCTACCGGCCGGTCTCTCTCGATGGTGAGTTGTGCCACAGCCGGTGACAGAGAAACCGCCCAGGCAGCGGTCGCGACACCAGCCGCGCCTGAAAGCGCGAGTAAAGCCGGCGCCGGTGTCACACAGGCTCGCAGGGCGGCAATACCGGCTACTGAAACAAAGCAGCCAGCGAGCGTATTGCGAAGTCCGAAGCGGCGGATGGCCAGCGCGGTCAGGAGCGAGCCGGCAATGCTGCCGCCGGTCATCACGCTGGCCGTTAAACCGAGGAAGTCCTCGTGGAAACCCAACTGTAGAAGGTAGAGGTTGTAGAGCAGGAAGAAAATGAACAGACCGAAGTTGAACAGAAAGAAAGCAGCGTAGAATCGCCAGAATTGAGCGCCCAGCTGTGGGACCGCCAAGAACCAGCGCGACGCGCTCCACGCCAGCGATGGCAACGCCCCCAGATGATAGCGCCAGCGAGAAAGTACATAGCTGCGGTATTGGCGCGCGGAGTCTTGGTTGACGCGCGGTGGCAATTGTCGCGGCAGCAGTCTGCGCCGTAACACCGCCACTCGGCCGGCCGGAGAATCGAGCAGGCTCCAGTGCAGCCACAGCTCGTCTTTATTCGGATGGAAAATGCGGGAGAGCGGGGAACCGGAATACATCGCCAGCCAGCGCGCGACGTCTCGAGGAAGGCGTTCGATCTGCTGGAGCGCCGCCACGGGCATGCGGCAATCGAACCAGCGTTGTGAGGCAGCGAACGAGATCGCTTCCAGGCGCTTTAACGATTCCGGATGCCATTCCACCCATTCGTCCCACAAGCACGCGTCTTCCGAATTGCGATGCAGGAAGGACGCCAATTCGTAAACGTGGGATGCGCGCAGGTCTCCGCGTAGCAGGTGGCGAAGCAAATGGAGCGCCGAGTTCGCCAAGGCATCCACTGGCTGCAGAGCGGTGAATTGCAATCCGTCCAGCTCGCGTATCTGACGGCGGGTCCAGAATTGATCGAGACCTTCGGGCCCGAAACATTCGGTTTCCTCATCCCACAGGCGAAAGTGCAACTCCAATGAGAGAGGCATTTCGACATCGAAGTAATCGCCGCGCCACTGCCATCCTGTCTTACGAATCATCACCGGCAGATGATCGATGGGATGGCGCTCGAATCCGGAAGCGGGTTCGTATCCCAGGCCGAGTGCGGCGTCGCGCGCTCTAAAGACGTCTTCCTGGCGAAATAAAAGGTCCATGTCGCTCTGCCAGCGGCGCGTGGGATGATCGATGAAGCGCGGGCAATGACTGAAGCCTTTGAGAACCGCGAATTCTAACCCCGCGGCCTCGAACGCCGAAGCTATCTCCTCGAAAGCGGTTTTGGTCCGCCGCCAGCGCTCGGCGTTTTGGGAAAGATTTTCATCGATGCGGCACCGCACCCATTCAGGCAAATGCTCGCGGCTGGTCAGGCCAAGGGGCAGCGTGAGTTGCGCGCGGTCCGCGAACGCCAGCGCTTTCTTCCATTCTTCGCTTGAAAGCTCGGCCAAGCCCGCAGGATCGGGCGATGAGAATTGAAGCGCCTCGATCACTGCTCGCGCGTAGGCCGGGATGCGTGCGTTGAATCGGATCAGAAATCGAATCTTAAAGCAAATTGCATGCGTCGTGGGTCGCCCGCCGAAAATGCCTTGCCGAAGAACGGCCCGAAGTCCGGATAGGGGCCTGGAATTCCGAAATTCGGATGGTTTAGAACGTTGAAGGTTTCAGCGCGAAACTCGATGATCTTGTTCTCTCTCACCGGGAAACGGCGATGCAGCGCGACATCCACCACCTCGTTGCCCGGACCCGGTAGGATATCGCGGCCGGCATCGCCGAAAGTGTAAGGCGCCGGGTTCGAAAAGGCCGCGGCGTTGTAAAAATGGTCAGCGTTGCGCTGGTTGCTCGGCAACAGAAGGGACTGTCCGAGCACGACATTGGGACGATTCGGCGTGCCGGAGTTGGCAAAGTCGGTCGCGTAATAGACCGGATTTAGCGGCGTGCCATCCTGGAACGTGAGATTTCCACTGAGCTGCCAGTTCTTCAAGACCGGCCCGAAGAACGGCGCATTCGGAAACGAGTAAACGTAACCGCCGCTGAACCTCAGGCGCACGTCGAAGAAAGAAAGCCCGCGCTCGAGGTGCAGATTTCGCTCGTCCTGCGCGCCGAAGCTTTCGAACAGGCCTGGAATCTGGGTGTCCGCGTCATCGATAGATTTGGCCCAGACGAAGCTGGCCAGAAACGACAATCTGCCGGTAAACCGCTTCTCGCCCTTGATCTGAAGCGAATGATAGGTCGAGTTGGCGATGTGCTGGAGCTGGAAAAGCGTTCCTAGTTCGGGGAAGGTCCTCAGCGATTGGAGATCGCCGGGACGGGGCGGAAGATCTGCTCCAATTTCGACCTGGGCCGGAGTGTTGAAGCGGCGAAACAGCCCCAGGTCGGTTCCTTTCGTCCCGGCATAAGAGATTTCGAACAGCGTGCTTCCGGGCAATTCATGCTGGATGCTGGCCGACCATTGCTGAACGTAAGGCGTTGGCGCATGCGGGTCGATCCCGTAATAGCTCGGAAAACCGGTAGAGGCGGTCTGTGGAAAACCGTTCTCGAACGTCAGCACCGGCTGCAAGCCGCCCGGCTCGTTATTTTGATTCAGTATTCCGTTGCGCACCAGATCGTACGCTTCGATAGCGATCTCCGGGCTGTAAAAAATCCCATAGCCGGCGCGGAAAACGGTATCGCGGGAACTGTGGAGCAGATGAGGCAATCGCGCGGCCAGCCCGATGCGCGGAGCGAAGTTCTTAAATTGCGGCGCGGTTAAGGTGTTCACGTGAGTCAGAACCGGCGGATTCGGCAAAGTCGAATAATCGAGATTCAGCAGATTGCCGCGATCCTCGCTAAAGGGCGCGAAATAATCGTAGCGCAGTCCAGCCGAGATGCTGATGCGCTGGGTGATGCGCCAATCGTCCTGCACGAAAGAGCCGTAGTTGTTCTGGCGCAGATAAGCCTGGGCAGATCCAACCTCGCGCTGGGTCTGCTCCGGAAAGCCGAGCAGGAAGTCGGCAAACGCATCGCCGGTATTGTTTGGATTGGCCGGATCTTGCGTATATGTTCCGTTGAAAATGAAATTCCCGCGAGCATACTGGCTCTGCAGGTAGGCCATGGTGAAGTGGGTGAATTGAAAGCCGGTCATCCAGGTGTGACGGCCCTGAGTTCGCGAGAAAGTTGACGAAAAATACGAAGTGTCGTCGCGCTGCACCTGCGGCAGGTTGGATGAATCTTGCACCATCTCGTAATCGGTCACGGTGAGAGCCGGCAGTCCATAGGTAAAAGGATCGTTGGCCAGACCGGTGATTCCGAGATTGGCTAGTACGTTGGTGCCGAACGCGCTGACCGGAAGATCGAAGACCCGCAGCCGTGTGAAGGAAAAATGGGTTTCGTTCACCCAGGAGGCGCCGGTTAAGGTGTGCCCGATGGACGCCTGTTGCGCGCGCAAGCTTTCGGATGTCGGAAGGGCGGGAAACGACCCTGCCAGCAAAGTACGTTCATCGTTGATGGTGTAGCGCACAAAAAGCCGGCTGCGCTCTCCCCACGCGCGATCCACCCGCATCGATCCGTTGTCGCTGTGGTCGCGATTGGGAGTCGAATCCACGTAATCGTCGCCATTCGACAATTGCGCGTTCGGCAAGGGCTCGTACAGCGCCAGGTACTGTGCCGCCGCGCGGTCGATGCGGCTCACTGGAATCACGTTGCCGGCAAAGGGCAGCCGGTTAGCGGAGGAATCCAGGCTCAGCGGATCGAAAATCATCGCACCGCCGGAAAAATCTCCACCGCGCACCGCCGCGTCCGGCACTAGGTGCTGCGTGGAGCTGGCCGAAAGGCTGCGCAGCCCTTCGTATGACGCGAAAAAATAGGTGGAATGCGCCAGCGGACCGCCTAATGTCGCGCCGTACTGGTTTTGGCGGTAGACGCCGCGCGGCAACCCGGGCACGTCAAAAAAACTCCGCGCATCAGTGGCCTCGTTGCGGAAGAACTCGAAAGCGTTTCCGTGAAAGTGCGGGCTGCCCGGCTTGGTAACCATATCGATCACCGCGCCTCCGGATTGCACGAATTCCGCCGGAGCGAGCGAGGTTTGAATCCGGAACTCCGATACCGTTTCCATTAACGGGACCACCGCGATAGCGAAGACATTCCGGTCGGTGTCGTACGCTCCGTCCAGGATGTAGCTATTAGCAGTGGATCGCGCGCCGTTGACGGGGGCATTGAACGCGACCGCGCCGCGGTTTCCCTGCAGGTCGTTGATGATGTCATGCGTGAATCCGCCCAGCTGCCGGGGAATCGCCCCGGGACCCAATGTCACCAGCGTAATGATATTGCGCCCTAACAATGGCAGAGACTCGATAAAATCCGAGCCGAGCTGATAACCTTCCGAAGCATCGTCGGTTTGTAGCGGAGAAGTACGTGCGCTTACGGTCACTGTATCGTGAGCGGAGCCCACATGCAGGTCGAAATCCAGGCGCGCCTTTTGATCTACTTCGACAAAAAAGGGGGACACGGCCACCGTTTGGAAACCGTCGTGTTGCGCGGTAACCGTGTACGCCCCGGGAAGAAGATCGTCGAACCGGTAACTGCCGAAATCGTTAGTGACCGCGCTGCGCGAGTAGCCGGTCTGATTGTTGCGCGCTTGAATAACCACGCCGGCAACCATGGCTGCTTTTTCGTCGCGCACATCGCCCAGAAGGCTTCCGGACGAAACCTGACTCCAGCCGCAGACCGCGGCGGCCAATGAAATCAGAATGGATTTCAACAACCCTAACCTCCGGAATCCACTAACTGTTCCAGACACCGGACGGCATCGTCGAAGTTCTGATAAGACATTTCCCAAAGGGAAGCGTCCAGCAATCGCAGATGACACTGCGCTTGGGCCCTGCGTACCTCGCTCGATCCGAAATTCACAAAGCGCTCGCACCAGGCTTGCATCTGGTCCTTGGGGTAGCGCCGCAGACGCGCGGGTCCCGAACGTGTTCGATCAAGCATGACGACGTGTTCGACCCCGGCTCCTTCAGAGATTGCGATGGGCAGGTTCCGGGTAGCCAATTCCATGCCAATCTTTCCATTCGGCCGGATACAGGCGAGCTGACCGGCAAGCTCCGGAAACAACTCGCGCGCATCTTCGCGAAAGCGGATGAAGTGCGGGTTTCCGAGCGCGTAACGGTCCAACCGTTCGCGCACCAGGAAGCTCCCGTCGTCGTTTACGTATGTCCAACCAGCCCGGGCGCAGGCATAAGCCAGCGTGCTCTTGCCGGCAAATGATTCGCCGCATAGCATTACGCCACAGGCGCCACGCGAGACCAGGGCGCCATGCACTGGCGCAAGGGCGAGAGATTCGGCCATCACCATCGCTGGCGGCGTCAGAAAGCGATAGCGTAGTGTATCGGAATCGGACGCCACCGCGGGCGTGATCCAACCGAACGAATAAGCCTGCTCGAAATCGCACATCACGAAGTTGTCGGCGTTGGCGATGATCGCCATCAAGTGCTCACGCGAAAGGATATTCGACTTCGCTGGCAGTGGTTCCGCTTCCGCGGCTTCTCTGACACCTAACACGAGACGTATGGGAGCTATGTCGAAGCTCTTCGAAAACATTCCCCAGTTTTCCGAAGCCGCATCGATGACCTTCCGCGAATTGGTCTGCACTTCGAGCGGAAAGCCGAGCGGATAAAAGAGCTGGCGGTAACCGAGCTCGACCTTCGAGAGCACCGGGTCGTCCAGAACATGCTGCAGGATGACTGATTCAGACATTATAAGCAGAGGCTTGCTTGTCAGCTTACGCGATCATTGGCGGCAATGAAAGTGGTAACAGCTTCCGGATCGGTGAATTTACAAGAAAGATACAAACCAGAAACAACGCGCGTGAAGAAACCGGCCAGCGCGATTCCTACTACGCCCCACCAGCGCATGAACAACACGTCCAGAACAATTGTGAGCAGCAGGCTCAGCGCCGCCACCCGGTATAGCAGGCGATTGGCCTTGCGCGCCGAGCTGAGCCGGATTTCGAGCGCCAGCAGCACCGCGATCGGGAGCTGCAGCAGCGCCGCTCTTTGTACGTTCGACACCAGATGTGTTGCGGCTGCATCGAAGGCGCCTTTCTGAAATAAGAGACGAATGATCGGCTCCGAAAAATAGATGAACGCCACCGTAACGGGAAGAATCACGGCCAGGACGAAGAAGGCATATCGGCGGAAGGTCCGGCGGAGCGCCGCGGGCTCGGCCAGGACGGTCGCGGCGGAAATGTGCGGTAACACCGCCGTGCCCATCGCGGTCGGGCCAATCACCACCAGCACTCCCAGCAAGCGCGTGCCGTAGCTCAACGCGGCGACGCTGCCCGATCCCAGGCGGGCCGCTACACTTTGGTCCACCAGCGCCGATCCGGTCATCACCAAAGTGATAGCGACCAGCGGCGCGTATTGCGTGGCCACTTGCCGAAGCGCCGGAGAAATGCCTGTCCAACGCGGCATGATCGCGTAACCCATGCGTTTCACGCCGACGCCGGCCAGGATCGCCTCCAGCGTGCCTCCCGTCAGGGTCGCGGCGGCAAGCGCTAGAACCCCGTACTGTTTGCCGGCTGCGAACAAAGCGAAAATCGACACCAGCGGTGTAATAGCAGGGACCGCGGCCGAATATGCGAAGTGATGTTCGGAGTTGAGCACGGCGCGCCATGTGGACGCCAGGCCGCTCAGGGGGACGACCGCGATCATCATCAGCAGCAGCTGGCGAGTATAACCGAGTTTGGCGGGCGGAAAACTGGACGCCACCATCGGAAGGAGCAGCGCGGATGCAGCAGCCACCATGGCCGACGCCAGCAATAGCCCCGCGCCTGCCGCCGCGAGCGTGCTGCGATAGAGCTGTTCAGCCGCTTGTCTGCCACGCTGCTCGCGCACTTCAATCAAGGTCGGGATCAGCGCCGAGTCGAGCGGTCCTGCGAACATGTCTATGAAAAACGACGGCAGCAGGAAGGCGATCAGATAGGCGTCCATGGCATCGCCCGCGCCGAACAGCCGCGCCGCGAAGATCAACTTCACCGCGCCAGCCAGCTTCGCTACTGTTGTCCAGCCGCCCACCGTGACTGTGTCGGCGAGCATCCGCCAGGTGGTGAAGCGGCGAGGCGACGCGGTGTTGCTCTTTTCGAGCGCCGGCTTCATAGGCTCGCCGAGCGTGGCATACTTCCTACGATAGTCCACTGCGGCAAACATGCGCGTTGCAATCGTTCATTACTGGCTGCTGAATATGCGTGGAGGCGAAAAAGTAGTAGAGGCGCTGTGCGGCTTGCTGCCGGAGGCCGACATCTTCACCCTGTTCTACGAGCCGGAGCGTGTTTCGCCGGCCATTCGCTCGCACCGCGTTCGCGCTTCCTTCCTGCAGCCCTTCCGAAAGCACTACCGCTCGCTGCTGCCATTGATGCCCATGGCGCTCGAGAGTTTCGATCTGCGCGGCTACGATCTGGTCGTCAGCAGCGAGTCGGGACCGGCCAAGGGCGTCATCCTTTCCTCGGCCACGCGGCATGTTTGCTATTGCCACACACCCATGCGATATCTCTGGGATCTTTATCCGGCCTATCGCAACGAATGGGTCCGTTCCGGGCTGAAGCGCGCGGTCATGACGCCGCTGGCCAACTATCTGCGGCTGTGGGATTACGCAACCGCCGCGCGCGTCGACGATTTTGTCGCCAACAGCGCCAACGTCCGGCGGCGAATCTGGAAGACCTACCGGCGCCAGTCCAGCGTAATTCATCCGCCTGTCGCGGTCGAGCAGTTTTATTGGAAGCCGCCGGAAGATTACTACCTCATCGTTTCAGAACTGGTCGCCTATAAGCGGTTGGATACGGCGGTTCGCGCGTTTGCGAAGAATGGCCGCAAGCTGCGCATCGTGGGCGATGGGCCGGAGTTTCGCTCGCTGCGCCGAATGGCTACTCAAAACATCGAATTTTGCGGCCGATCGAGCGACCAGGATCTGCGCGAATTATACGCGCGTTGCCGGGCGTTCCTCATGCCGGGCGAAGAGGATTTCGGAATTACCGCCGTGGAGGCGCTCGCCAGCGGCAAGCCCGTGATCGCTCTTGGCCAGGGTGGGGCGGTAGAGACCGTCCCGGTCGCCGAGCCCGCCGGGGGTTTGCTCTACAGCGGCACCACCGAGGCGGCCCTGTGCGAGGCGATCGAATCGTGGGAACGCCGCGAGCATCAGCTTGTTCCGGAGGCGCTGCAAACCTACGCCGCGAAGTTCTCGGGAACGGAATTTAGCAGCAAAATGAGCGCCATTCTGTTCAGCCCAGCGCAGCTCAGCGACGTTGCCGACTTGTAAAAGTGTTGTAAAAACCTGCGCTGGTTGAGAAACCGTGACGGTGTGGGCCCTGCCTTCGGTTACAATCGCGGTAGCCCGATATGCAGACCGCTTTGGTGATCGATGACGATTCGAGCCTCCGGGACACGGTCGGGCTGATGCTCGAGAACAACGGGTTCCGGGCGGTTTTGGCGAGTGATGGAGAAATCGGCCTCAAACAAGCGCTGGAAGTGAAGCCGGCGCTAATTTTGGTGGATCTCCGGATGCCGGGAATCAGCGGCGTGGAAGTATGCGAGCAAGTGCGCAATTCGGGCATGAAAACGCCTCTGATTGTGCTGAGCGCGGTGAGCGATGAAATCGACAAAGTGCGACTGCTCGAAATCGGCGCCGACGATTACATCGTAAAGCCCTTCAGCGTCCGGGAACTGCTGGCTCGCATTCATGCCGTGTTGCGGCGCACCGCTCCGGAAGAAACCAAAGTGATGGAGTTCGCCGACGTGAAAGTCGACCTCACGCGGCGGGTGGTCCTCAAGGGCGGCGAGGAACTGAGGTTGACGCGCGCCGAGTATAATCTGCTTACTTACTTTCTCACGAATCCTGACCGCGCTTTGACGCGCTACATGATTTTGAATTCGGTATGGGGCTATGACACCTTCCCCAACACTCGCACCGTGGACGCTCACGTAGTCCGGTTGCGACAGAAGTTGGAGCCGGAATCCGCAATTCCGCGGCACTTTCTGACCGTGCACGGTGTCGGCTACCGCTTCCTGCCCTAGACCAACCTTCCATGATCCGGACCGTGTTAGTCGTCGAAGACGCTGAACTTTGCAGGGACACGCTCGAAGTAGCGCTGCTTAAGCTTCCTAATCTGGCTGTGTATTCGGTCACCACCGCCGAAGAAGCCCTGCAATGTTTGGCATCGAACGACGTGTGCGCCCTGGTTACCGATCTCCGCTTGCCGCGCATGGATGGATACCAGTTGATTGAGGCCATTCGCTCGCAACCGGGATGTTCTTCGCTGCCCATCCTGGTGATCAGTGGAGACAGCGATCCCCGTGTGCCGGCGCGCGTGGCCGGGCTGGGGGCGGACGCGTATTTTTCCAAGCCTTACTCCCCCGCTGCGGTACGGCATAAGCTCGCCGAGCTGCTGGATTGCGAAAATCATCTCTAAAGGTTTTCCCCTGCTGCCGATATGTTGTGAGCAAGGAGAAACCAAATGGTCAATAGCGTAAGCGGCAGCGCTGCGGTTTCGCAGCAGTATCTCCAGAACCAGCAGGCGGCTAAAGCGCCGGCCAAACCCAAGGAAACTCAACAACCGGACACCGTAACGCTGAGCAAACAAGCCACTCAGGCCGCTGGCGACGTCGATCACGACGGCGACAGCCATTAGCCTTCTTAGTCGAGGGCCCCCGCGGGCTACAATGACCGCATGCATTCCGCGAGTCATCGAAGCGTCGCAGGAGCCCTGTTTTTTTTCTCGCAACTCTGCATTCCCGCCCAGCCGCCTCCCACCTCAGCGCCGCCCGCAACCCCGAAAAAGCCCGTCACTGACACCTATCAAGGCGTCTCGGTTACCGATGACTATCGCTGGCTCGAAGATTATTCCGACCCCGCCGTGCGCGCCTGGAGTAACGCACAAAACCAATACGCGCGCAAATACCTCGATGCCCTCCCCATGCGCGCTAGCCTCTATGACGAACTAAAACGCCTCTATTCCCAGACCTCGCCGCGTTATTTTGCCCTCCAAACTCGCCCCGGCGCGCTCTTCGCCCTCAAGAACCAGCCGCCCCAAGAGCAGCCCCTGCTGGTCCTGCTGAAATCGCCTGACGACCTCGCTTCCGAACGTGTCGTCCTGGACCCCAATAAACTCGATCCCACCGGCGGCACCGAAATCGATTTCTTCGTTCCGTCTCTGGATGCAAGGTACGTAGCTGTGTCGCTTTCTAAAGGCGGCAGCGAAAGCGGCGATCTCCATATTTTCGAGGTAGCCACCGGAAAAGAAATTGGCGCGCCCATCTCGCATGTGAACGGCGGCACCGCCGGAGGAAGCATGGCCTGGAACGCCGATGGCTCCGGCTTCTACTACACCCGTTATCCACGAGCCGGCGAGCGTCCGCCCGAAGATCTGACGTTCTTCCAGCAAGTCTACTTTCACCGGTTGGGCACCGATGCCCGTCAGGACACTTATTCGCTCGGTAAGGAGTTCCCCCGCATCGCCGAGATTCAGCTGCGCGCCTCTGACGATGGGCGCTACATATTGGCGGCAATGGAAAACGGGGATGGAGGCGAGTACGCCTATTATCTGCTTGGCACGGACGGCCAATGGCACCAGATCGGACGTCTCTCCGACGAAATAGCCGACGCGCAGTTCGGCTTCGACGGAAACCTGTATCTGCTGTCGCATCTCAGCGCGCCCAAGGGAAAGATCCTGAAAATATCGCTGGACCAGCCGCGCGTCAGCGATGCTCAGACCGTGGTGGCCGAGAGCCGGGTTGCAATCGACAGCTTCCTGCCGATCGGAAATATGCTCTATACGGCGGACCAGGTGGGCGGCCCATCGCAGCTCCGCAGCTTCGACACCGCCGGGAAACCGCAGGGCGTCGTGCCGATTCTGCCGATTTCCTCAGTCGACCAATTGGTCCGCTCCAATGACGGCGCGCTGCTGTTCCGTAACACTAGCTTTCTAGAACCGCCCGCCTGGTATCGGTACGATCCCGCCGCCAAAATGGTGACACCGACCGCGCTTCGCGAAACCGCCGCCGCCGATTTCAGCGACGCCGAAGTGGTCCGCGAATTCGCTATCTCGAAGGATGGAACCCGCGTCCCGCTTAATATCATCCGCCGCAAAGGCGTGAAACTGGACGGTAAGAATCCGGTTCTATTGACCGGCTACGGCGGCTACAGCGTCAACATCACGCCCGATTTCTCGCTCAAACGAAAGACGCTTCTAGAGCATGGTTTCGTGCTCGCCATCGCCAACCTGCGCGGCGGCGGAGAATACGGCGAAGCCTGGCATAAAGGCGGGAGTCTGACGAAGAAGCAAAATGTCTTCGACGATTTCGCGGCCTGTGCGCGCTATCTGATCGATCATAAATACACCAATCCGGCCAAGCTTGCCATCGAGGGCGGAAGCAACGGAGGGCTGCTCATGGGAGCGGCCCTGACCCAGCACCCGGATCTCTTCGCAGCGGTCGTTTCACACGTCGGCATCTACGACATGCTGCGGGTCGAGCTGCAACCGAACGGCGCATTCAACGTGACCGAATTCGGCACGGTTAAGGAACCCGACCAGTTCCGCGCTCTTTACGCCTATTCGCCATACCATCATGTCGTGGACGGGACCAATTATCCAGCCGTGCTGTTCCTCACCGGCGACAACGATCCGCGCGTGGACCCGCTGAATTCCCGCAAAATGACGGCCCGGCTCCAAGCCAGCGGCGCCAAACGGCCGATTCTGTTGCGTACCAGCAGTAACTCCGGCCACGGCATCGGAACCGCGCTCAGCGAATACCTGGCCGAGGAAGCGGACGTACAGGCGTTCCTGTTCGACCAGTTGGGCGTCAAGTAGAAGATTTGGCCGACCAATTGCATGCTGTTCCCATATGCCGGCCCCTACGCTCCAGCATGTTGGCTCCCTTCACCACAGGCCTCGGGATTACGCGCAAACGCCTCTAAACATTTACTGGGAAATGACTCAAGCCTGCGCCTTGGCATGCCGGCACTGCCGCGCCGAGGCCGTCCCAACTGCCCATCCTAGGGAGCTGAGCTTCGACGAAGGCGCAGCTTTCCTGCGTCAAATTGCGGATTTTGGCGACCCTTTGCCCCAATTAATCCTCACCGGCGGCGACCCGCTGGCCCGCATAGACCTCTATGAGCTGATCGATGAAGCGCGCAGCCTCGGCATCGGCGTATCCATCACGCCCGCCGCGACTCCGGCCTTGACTCGTGAAGTTCTGGTGCGGCTAAAGGAACACGGCGTGGAAGGTTTGGGGCTAAGCTTGGACGGTTCGACCGCTCAGCGGCACGACTCCATCCGCGGCGTTCCCGGCACATTCGACCGCACCATGCAGGCTATCCGCTGGGCGCAGGAACTCGAAATGCCGCTGCAGGTGAACACGCTGGCCGCCGCTGAAACGGCCGATGATGTTCCCGCCATCTACGAACTTCTGAAGCCATTCGCGGTTACCCGATGGAGTCTGTTCTTTCTGATTTCGGTCGGACGCGGTAAAGTGCTGCAACCCCTCTCGCCCGCAGACGGCGAAACGCTCATGGCCTGGATCTACGACACTTCTAAGACCGCCCCGTTTACGGTTGCAACCACTGAAGCTCCCTCTTACCGGCGCGTCGCGCTGGAGCGGATGCGGGAGGAAGGCATCACGGGCGACCGGATCAAGCGCAGCAGCGCTTACCGAGCTTTTGGAATTCGCGACGGCCATGGGATCATGTTCGTCTCTAACACCGGCGATATCTGCCCCGCCGGCTTCCTGCCCCTGGTGCTCGGCAACGTCCGGCGCGACCGGGTGGCCGATATATACCGCAACGCTCCCGCGTTTCAATCGTTGCACGATCCGACGCAGTTCGAAGGACGCTGCGGCTATTGCGAATACCACGCGCTCTGCGGCGGCTCGCGCGCTCGCGCTTTTGAGGCCACCGGAAATCCGCTCGCCGAAGATCCGTTCTGCGCTTATCAACCCAAATCAGATCAAGCCAAATCAGATCAAGCCAAGTCAGGCGAATTTCGGCGCTGAGACCCCGGATTTCGAATAGCTTGCGAGCAGCGCCATCAGCTGCCGGTCATTCTTTACGGCATTCAACAACACCAGCATCTCGACCTTGCTAAACGACTCCTTCGGGCTGGCGGTCAGGAGATCCTCCACGTATTCAATCAGGCATTGGGCTACGGCTGTCAGCTCTATATTTTTGTTCATGTCTTGTTACCCTCCTTTGGGGGCGTCCTAGCCCATTAATCGGCGGGGTACTCCCCCCACTTTAGGGTAAGGAGTAAGATTTTTACCGTAGCCCCTCTATCACCTTCAGTCTATTGGCCTTATATTAGACAGGACTTCGTTTTAGCGCGTAGTCGATCACTTCCTGGGGAACCTCGAACTTGGAAACCGATGTATTCCCCAGGTAGCCGATGGCCTTGATCCCGGCGGGACTGGTGTAATAAGCATCCACCACCATCCGGCGCGCCCAGTCGAAAAAGAGAATGCCGGGCCCTAGCTCGGCTGACTCGTTTTTGCGATAAGCGATCAAATCCAGCACGGCAGTCTGTTGGCTCGGCTTCGCGCTCACAAAATCGGTCGAATAGCGCCGCCTCATGGCCTGATCGAGCCACCCGATGCCGCCCGTATAGATGTCGAGAAGCCGTGGATTCTGGCTGGCCAGCAGGTCGATGAATTCGCACGCGCCCGAAGCCACCGCCCCCGGCGACTTCTCGTCGGCGGGTACGATCAGGTCCGCCAGCTTTTCGAGCGTCTGGTATTCGTGCGGATTCAGCGCCTTGGCTTTGTATATGCCGCCGGTCGAAGTCTTTTCCTCCGCCGCGACACTATGGACATGCTGCGCCGCCGCTGGACTTAAACCGCCCAGCGTGACCGATAATGCGATGCTCTGCAGCAGATCTCTGCGGGAGAGTTCAGACATTGCCTTTCCTCATTTCTTCGGCCAGATACTCGGCGGTGCGCCAAGCCAGCGCGATGATGCTGAGCGTCGGATTCTTGTCCGGATTGCTGACAAACGGCGCGGCGTCGGCAACGAATAGATTCTTGACCTCGTGTGCCTGGCAGTGCTTGTTCAATACCGACGCCTTCGGATCATTACCCATACGGACTGTCCCGAGTTCGTGGATGATCTCGCCGCCCATCGAAATGCCTTCGCCGGCCATGAAATCGGGCCGCGGCCTCGCGACCTTGCCACCCATGGTTTCAAGGATCGACTGAAACGTATCGTGCATATGCTGCGCTTGTTTCAGCTCATTGTCGGTCCATTTGAAATGGAAGCGCAGCACCGGTATACCGTATTGATCGACCACATCGGGATCGATATCGCAATAGGTATTTTCGTTGGGAATCTGCTCGCCGCGGCCCGCAAAACTCAGGTACGCTCCGTAGCGGGCATGAATGAAATCCTTGAGATCTTTTCCGTAGCCTTCGTGCTCGCGGCATTCGCGCCCAAACGAGCCGATTCCGGGCATATGGAAGCCGCCGCTGATCTCCACATGGTAGCCCCGCGGGAACTCCTTGTTTTTGGCGTCCCACAGCCACCAGGGAATGTAGACATGCATGCCGCCCATGCCGTCGGAATTGTGGCGGGGCACTTCCTCGAGCGCGGGAATGTTCGCGCCGAGCGCGTAGCCGACACTGTCCGTGAGATTTCGTCCAACGTGCCCGGACCCATTGGCGAGGCCGTTGGGATGCGCGGCGGATTTCGAATTGAGCAGTAAACGCGCCGATTCGCATGCGCCGCAGGCCAGCACCACCGAGCGGCAGCGAATCTGCCTCTCCGTCCGACTCGCCTTGTCGATATAAGAAACGCCGGTGACTTTGCCCGAGGCGTCCGCAATCAGCTCGCGCGCCATGGCGTTGGTGAAAAGCTTCACGCGGCCGGTTTTGAGGGCGGGGAAGATTTGCACTTGGCTCGAGGAATAATTGGAAGCCGTAACGCATCCGCGGCCGCACTGGGCGCAATAATGACAGGCCGGGCGCCCGTTGGTAGGTTTGGTAATCACAGCCAAGCGGGAAGCAATGCACGGGATGTTTAGCTTCTTCGTCGCGCGCTGCACCAGCATTTCATGCACCCGAGGCGGCGGGCACTGCTGAAAGATCCCGTCGGGCGCGCTGCGGATGCCTTCCCTGCTGCCGGTGACTCCGATGAAGCTCTCGGCTTTGTCGTAATAGGGCGACAGCTCGTCGTAGGTAATGGGCCAGTCCGTTCCCAAGCCGTCGCGAGTGTAGGGCGTAAAGTCGTAGTCGGCGAAGCGCAGCGATATGCGGCCATAGTGATTAGTTCGTCCGCCGACCACGCGCGAGCGGAACCATTCGAACTTCGACCCCGGCGCGACCGTGTAGGGCTCTCCGGGAAGTTCCCAGCCGCCCGATGTAGTGGTGAAATAGCCGAAAGCCCAGGGAGTGGGTCCAAAGTAACCAGCGCCACCGTCGCCGATGCCACGGTGCGGCACCTGGTAAGGCCACATGTGCTCTTTGAAATCTTTATTAGGATCGATTGGCGGCCCGGCTTCGATGAGAGCGACGTTCACTCCCAGATCGGCGAGGACTTTGGTTACGGTTCCACCACCGGCCCCGGAGCCTATGATGGCGACGTCATAAACCTGCGAACGAGGCGCGATTTGCAACATGGTTAGTTTCGATTGTAGCGCCGCGGGCGGGTGGGGTCCGGCTGAGGGGTTAAAGCACGGTGAGGCCGGGCCGGTCGTAGGCTCGCAATCGAGTAAATCTGGCGATGATTGTAAAATCGCGGTCTCTATGCCAAACAGGAACGTCATTCTCTATCGCTATCGCGGCAATCAGACAGTCGGTAGAGGAGCGAATAGTGTATCCTTTCCGCCGCCCGTGACGATAGATTTCGGCGGCTTCTAGAAATGTGCTGAAAGGAAGCGGGTCACTTAATCTGGGGATGCTGGCGAAAGACTCGCGAAACGATGCGGCCAGGGGGCTCTCGCGAACTCCTTGAAGAACCTCTTGAACGATGGGCCCGCAAGTAACGTAGCGCAAGGCGCGATCCGGCGAAAACTTCGCACCGAGTCTGCCGTTCAACAAAGCGATCCAAATCGACGTATCGACTAAGATCACTTCTTGGCGGTCTTTCGGCGACGAACGGAAGGCCTGTCTTCGCGCATCTTTGAGAGATCGCCTTCCCACAAGCCCTTGCCGAAAAAGTTCGGGAGCGCTTGTACTCTCTTGATTCGTAGAATCTCCGCCAGGGAAAGATTTACTGCTGCGGAATAAGTCTTCACACCTAAAGCGTGTGTTACCTGTTTTAAAAGATCCTCATCAAGCACAAGATTTGTGCGTTTCATGTGTATAGTGTACTATGCTCGACCTTGTCGGTGCTGGGGAGTTACTCATACCGTAGCGCCTCCACTGGTGCGATCCGAGTCGCGCTGCGCGCCGGATAAAGAGTCGCAATAAAGCTCACGAAGATTGCCGCGGCAGCGATCCAGATGCCGTCTTGCCAGCGCGGATTGAACGGAACGTAGCTCAACGAGTAGACCTCTTGGTTCAAGCTCAGCCAATGATACCGGTCGGCGAAATAGGACAGCGTGTAACCGACCGCCAGCCCGATGGAAGTGCCTACCACGCCGATCAGCACGCCTTGCAGTACAAAAATCTTGCGGATCTGCTGCCGCTTCGCGCCCATCGACATTAGCACCGCGATGTCTCGATTCTTTTCCATCACCATCATGATCAAAGTGATCAGAATGTTGAGCGCGCCGACCAGCTGGATCAAGCCGATCGTGATCGCGGTCACCACTTTCTCCATATTCAGCGCGCTCAGAATCTGGCGATACTGCTCCATCCAGGTGTTCGCAACCAAGTGCGGCCCCGACACTTTTTCGGCCGCTTGAGCCACTTCGGAAGCTTTATAAATGTCATCGAGCTGCAGTTCGATATCGCTCACGACGTTGCCGGTGTCGAACACAATCTGGGCCTCTTGAAGTGAAGTAAAGGCCATGGTCGAATCGACGTCGTAAAATCCAGATTCAATGATGCCGACCACCCGAAATTGATAGCGCTCGGGCTTGATCCCAAAAGGCGTCAATGGGCCTTGCGGGCTCAGCACGCTGACCACGCTGTGCAGCAGCATGCCCGTATTCTGGGCCAGCCGAGCGCCTAGAATGATTCCTGGCAGCCCGGTATTGTTTTTCAATTCGCCGAACGATCCCTGCTTCAAATGCCGCAGCATGTCGGGCGGGGTGTCCAAAGGCACGCCTTTCAATATCGCGCCATCAGCCTGTGCGCCGCCGAGCGGTCCGGTGAGCAACACCTTTCCGTATAGTCCCGGCGACACGCTGGTCACATGCGGCAGTTTCCTCAGCGCGGGTTCGAGTTCTTTCCAATTCGCTATGCCCTGCGAGGCCTGCTGGTTAAGCAGCATGACATGCGCCGTAGTTCCGAGCAGGCTCTGCTGCAACGTCGATCGAAAGCCATTGTTGATCGCCAGTCCAATCACTAACGCCATCACGCCGGCGGCCACTCCCACGATCGAAATCACCGTGATCACCGAGATCACCGCCTGCTTGCGCTTCGCCCGCAGATATCGAGCCGCCACGAAAAGCTCGAAGGTCTGCGTGCTCATAACGGCCGCAACAGCGGGAACAGGATTACATCGCGGATCGAGCGCGAGTTAGTCAGAATCATAGTTACACGGTCGATCCCGATGCCTTCGCCCCCCGCCGGAGGCATTCCGTATGCGAGAGCGCGGACGTAGTCTTCGTCCATTTGATGCGCCTCCTCGTCGCCTTTCTCGCGCATCGCCAGCTGCATTTCAAACCGATGCCGCTGCTCGCGCGGATCATTCAGCTCGGTGAACGCGTTGCCGATCTCCATCCCGGCAACGTAGATCTCGAACCGCTCCACAAAATCCGGATCGTCCGGCTTGGTTTTCGAAAGCGGCGATACTTCAACCGGGTAGTCGTAGACAATCGTCGGCTGAATCAAGGTCGATTCGATATCGCGTTCGAACTCCTCCATCAGAGCGTGGCCTTTCAAGCTCGAATTGCCGACCGCATCGCGCATAGTCACCCGCCGAAAGTTTCCGAAGTCGATTTTCTCGCCTTGATACTCCACCACCTCTGCTCCCGTTGCGTCGATGGCTGCGTGCCGAAGCAGGTCTTCGGAAAGATCCATCATGCCGTGGAAATCCGTGTAGGCCTGATAAAACTCCAGCATCGTAAATTCCGGATTATGCTGCGTCGAAATGCCCTCATTGCGGAAGTTACGGTTGATTTCGTAGACCCGGTCCAGACCGCCCACCAACAGCCGCTTCAAATATAATTCAGGCGCGATCCGCAGGTACAGATCGATGTCCAGCGTGTTGTGATGCGTCTTGAAAGGCCGCGCCGCGGCGCCGCCGTAAATGGGTTGGAGCATCGGCGTTTCCACTTCCAAAAAGCCACGAGCCTCCAGTTGCCGCCTTAGCGAAGAGACGATTTTCGATCGCGTCACGAACACCTTGCGCGCTTCCGGATTTGCGATCAGATCCAAGTAGCGCTGCCGGTAGCGAGTCTCGATATCCTCCAGCCCGTGCCATTTTTCAGGCATCGAGTACAGAGTCTTCGATAGAAACTGCAGGCGCTCGGCATGCACGCTGAGCTCCCCCGTTTTCGTTCGGAAAAGATATCCTTCGACGCCGATAATATCGCCCGCATCCAGAAGCTGATAGAGAGCAAAATCGTTGGCCGGCACCGTGTCTTTTCGAACATAGATCTGCAATTTCTCGCCGTCCTGCTGCAGATGCGCGAATCCGGCTTTGCCCATCAGTCGCTTGGTGGCAAGCCGCCCGGCGATGCGCACTTGGACGCGCGGCTCCAGCTGCTCGGGCGATTTATCGCCATACTCCGAAAGAATCCGCGGAATCGTGTGGCTAAAATCGAAACGCTGGCCATAGGCTCGAAAGCCCAGCGCCTCGATCTCCGCGATACGCCGGATGCGTTGATCGTACAGATCCTCTTCCAGTGACAATATCTAACTCCTATGTTTTTGAGATAAGCACAGGCAAACAGGCCCGTGCCACAAGTATAATTGACCGTTGGACTCTCTCTCTATCGTCATCCCCGCCTACAACGAGGAAAAACGCCTCCCCCAGACGCTCGATCGAATCCTGGAATGGCTGAAGGAGCAGCGTCTCAAATTCCACGAGGTGATCGTGGTGGATGACGGCTCGCGCGACCAAACCGCGAGTGTAGCGGAAGAGTACGGCAAGCCTCCTTCGCCCATCCGCTTGCTGCGGAATCCAGGCAATAAGGGCAAAGGTTACGCCGTGCGGCATGGCATGCTGGACGCCGCTGGAGAATGGATCCTCTACACCGACGCCGACCTTTCCGCGCCCATCGAAGAACAGCAAAAACTCTATTCGGCGGCCCTCGCGCAAGAGGCCGTGATCGCTATCGGTTCACGCGCGGTCGACCGGTCTTTGGTGGCGGTGCATCAGTCGGCGTTTCGCGAATACTCGGGACGCTTCTTCAATCTGGTGATGCGTACCGTAACGGGACTGCCGTTCCACGATACCCAGTGCGGATTCAAACTGTATCGCGCCGACGCGGCCAAAGAGGTTTTTTCCCGGCAGGAGCAAGATGGCTTTAGCTTCGATGTGGAGGATCTCGTTATCGCTAAGAAATTGGGCTTGCGCGCGGTGGAAGTGCCTGTCCGCTGGAGTAACGTGGAGGGGACCAAGGTCACGATGGCACAAGGCATGAGGTCATTCACGGATCTTCTGCAGATTCGGAAGGATCACAAATAGGTTGTAGGAGCGGAGCCCTCTATACGCCGGCTCTCAATTGTCAGAGGGTGGCTGCGCGCGATCGATCACTAGAAACTCAACTTGACCTCTCTTCGGCTCCAGCTTTAGGCCAAGCTGTTCTTGAAGGGTAGAAAAGAAGTCGGGCCCTGAAGTATCGACGGGGCTACCATTCAAGAGCTTGACACCGCCATCACTCGATAAATATTCATCCGGCGTCCACCGAAGCTGAAAGTCGAATGCGCCGGCCAGATCAGTATGATTCTGCACGGGACGGCCGGCAAAAGGCGACAACTCACGGGCGACGCGGGCCATGGAAACTCGCTGGCCAATCATGTCTCCGGGTCTCGCGCTGACACCGCAAAAATTGGCGCCTGTCGGATTTTCCGGGCAGTCCGCTTGCGGCGAGCGGCTCATTTTCGGCCTTAGCGCTGAGCCCTTTTTAACTAGGGCGTATACCGGCGCATCCTTCGTCTCGCGATGGCACATCAGCTTGAACCTATCTTGCAGCAGCGTCTGTAGCATCTCCCAGTACTGATCTCCCCTGACTTTTCCGGCTGCCTTGGCGACAATATCGAATCGTTCGGAGCGAAGCGAATCTGGCATCGCGACAAGTCGATCAGTGGTGTCTGAAACGCCATTTGGATTAGCCGGCTAAACTCGGCGTTAGTTGCGGTTAATCCGCCAGGAGTGCGAATAATCGAGCCGCCTCGATTGTCTTTGTTAGATTTGATCGAGGCCACCTCGAATTGCGGACGCTGGGCCCAACCAATCCGTGGTGAATCCACTAGGGCGATCCCCACAAATGTTGCGAACGTGACGAGTCTCACGCGGACCATACGAAAGAAGACACCGCAGGTGCCCTATAAGTTCCAATCGCAAAGGGCTCCTTTCCGAGCGCTCACCACGCGAACATATCGCGTGAAACGCTTTGAATTTAAAGTAAGATTGGGGGCGTGCGAACGCTGCTCTCCGCTTGCATCGGCGTCACCGTCGTAGGGGGTCTCTACGCTCAGTCAGAAGTGCCGGGGGACCAATGCCTGGGTGGCACGCTGATCGGCATCCAGCAGGATTCCATCACCTTGAAGTTCAACGAGAAGATTACCACCATGCACCTCGCGCCTGAGGCTGAGATCTGGCGAAGGGGTGTGGACCTCGAAAGCATCCAGCAATTGCTGGTGGGCGACGAAATCTACCTGAAATGCACCCGAGCCGAGGGTGCCGTTGTGGCGTCGGTAGTAGCCGCGGTGGAAAAGGACGACGGCATCGACCTGGTGCCGCACCATATCGCCGAAATTCGGGTGTGCAGCGGTAAGTTGGTCGCGGTCGGCCAAGACACACTCTCTGCGAAAAACGAGAATGGGATCTGCGTCATACACCTCAAGCCCGGCGCGGAGATTTGGCGCGGCGAGGTGTTTCACGATACCAGCGCTCTGAAGCTGGGCGATGAAGTGTATGCGAGGGTCACGGTATCGTACCCCAGCGGCGAGCTCACATCCGAAGAGGTGGAAGCGAATGTTGCGAAGACCGAGGGCAGGATTGTCTCCCTGCGTTCGGACCGCTTCCTAGTCAAGGAGGATCGTGTGCGCGGGCACGTGATAGTGCTTTTCGATTCTCGTACGGCATTCGATCTCAAGGAGGGGAAATTGAAAAAGGGCGCGACTGTCCTCGCTGTGGGTCTCGATTTGGGACACAATACCTTCCGCGCTTCGACGGTCGTAATCGAGAAATAGGGCGAAGGCTATGCGTTGGTCTTCGAGGTCACAGCTGGCTCTCGTTGGCTGTTTAGGCTTCTAGTCGGCTTGTGTTTGCGAGCCGGCCGCGGCCAAAGAGGTGTTTTCCCGGCAGGAGCAAGATTGGTCATTCAGCGACCTCTTACAGATCCGAAAGGATCACAGAGTGCCTCGGTTGAACTCCTGGATCTCTAAAGCAGAGAGTAGAGCGAGTATGAGAACGGAATTGCTGCGATTCAACGGCGCCGTCGAGCGGGATCCCGCCATCGATGCGTGGATGAAAGAGCATGCCGATGAATTGGGAGCCATAGCGCGTCAGTGGTTTGAGGTAATGCGAAACTGCGGGGACGAAGTCCGTGAGCTTTTGCATGACGGCTACCCGGTTGCATGTGTGGGAGATGCGCCATTCGGCTACGTAAATGTATTCACCTCGCACGTAACGTGGGGTTCTTTGACGGCGCGGCGCTGCCGTACCGGGCCCGCTTGTTGCAAGGCACAGGCAAGTTCATGCGCCATGCTAAAGCTGAGATCGGGAACGCCCACAAACACGGCGGCGCTAAGCAGGCTCATCGATGCGGCGTACTCGGATATAAAGGCGCGCGTCGAAAACGGCTAACTCACAGCAACGTCTTGAGACGCCTACGCCAGCGTGTGCCTCCGGGCTGACGAAAACATCGACGGCTCGAATCGGCTGTGTTACGTGCCTTTGTGGGCTCATTCGTGAGCTGTCCGCCTACTTCGACGGCGCAATCGAGCTCACGGTAATGGTTTTCTTTTTCAACTCCCCATTCACAGTGACGTGCCAGGGAGACTTTAAGCCTTGCCGAACCAGCTGAGCTGCTTGCGTGTTGCCGGCTGAATCGAGAGCCACCGCCTCGCCATCAGACTGAACGATGGCAAAGGAATGGGTCTTCACCTTCGGGCTGCAAAGCCGGACCTCCATGCCCACGTCCCTAAAGACAGGTGAGTCCGACACATTGTGGTTATCTTCCGCGCTTCGGAAGCATCCGGAATCCACGAGTAATCCTGACCAGGTTCCCGCAACAGCTAGGACTGACGCCAGACTGAACAGGGAGAGAAACCTTATCGAAGCGATCAATGCTTCGTTCTTCATACTGCTACTCCCTTCCGAGCGATTAGACGCCCGCCGGTCTTAGTATTGCGCCATCACATGCGAACAGAACATACTAGGTCGTTGGTAATCTGGCCGCCTTCTGGGTGGTACGCGCTCGATCGAGTTTCCGTCAAACCCAGGCCTCGATTCAAACTGACCCGCTACCTTCTTACAATCACTTCCCTCAAGTGGTCTCTGGTGAGAAAGAATTTTACCGAGTTGAATTTTTGGAATAGCTTTTCCAGACTCCGATTGTTGAAGTATTGGGCCGGCTTGCGCTGTCCGCGCGGAGTCAAGGACAAAATTTTCGATTCGACGATACGGTAAGAATAAAGCGGGATTGTGTCGGCCTTCTCCTCGGCGTGGAAAAATGCCAGCAAATAGGACTTCGGACGCAGAATGTGGAATAGCCGGTCCACCGTATCCTGCAAAAGTGGCTGAGCCAGAAATTGCAGTGTGTCCCATACCAGCGCGCCATCGAAGCTGTTTTCGGGAAAGTCCAGGCTCTCGCGCAAAAATTTAGCGGAACGTAGCGGATCGGCTTGATTGGCGACAAACGCCTCGTCGCCGCCAAAGGTCTCTTCCAGCGTTCGCACGATGTCGTTGGAGTAAATGCGATGGCCCAGCGTGGTGATGAAGCTGATGTTAGCCTGGCTGGCGCCGGCGAAGTCGAGAATCGACAGGTTCTGCTCATCCTGAATGGAGGCGAAAAACTGCTCCATACCGTGGCTGGCGCGCGTTTGCGGCTGGACCGCGGAAACAGCGCCCCTGTTTTGTTGATAAAGCACAGGCGACCCCGTTTCCGTTCTCCAGCGGTCTTTTAGCAAAGCTGGGACCTTTCCCGACTCACCATGCCGGTCAGCGATTCAGATCGCCGCCCGGAGCCGAAACAACAGCGGCATTGGCCGGCGAGGGCGTCGAAACAACGGGTTTCGCCCCCGGCGCAGCCGCCGGCTTAGTGGTCTCGGGTCTGGTAATATCGATGCTTCCTTTGAAGTAAGCTCCGTCTTCGATCACGATGCGCGCGGTCTTGATATCTCCCACCAACCGCGCATCCTTACGAATATCGATCTTGTCGGACGCCTCCACGTTGCCGTGCACTGATCCAAGCACGACAATTTCACGCGCCTTTACGCCCGCCTGTAGCTTCCCATGCGGACCCACCGTCAAGCGGTGCTCATGAAGCTCTACCGATCCTTCCACTTCCCCGTCGATTGTCAAGTCTTCGCGGCTGAAGATCTGGCCCTTGATCATCACGGACTTTCCGATGATGGCAGGCCCGCGGGAGTCAGGTACATGATGGCTGGCTGCTGGAGCCGTAGACATGGGAGGGTTCTCCTTCGGTTGATTAGCCGGAGCTGCGGGCGCTGGGCCGGCCTTCGGCGGATATTCTTCTTCTTTACGTTTATTCCACACTAGGAAGGTCTCCTTCCGTAAATCATAATGATTCAACTATGGTACTACTTCAGTCGGCCTCTGTCATTGCTTGGTCATGGGGTACTGATGGTACCACGCCGGCCTCGGGCATATCCCGCGTGACCAAGTACCGGTAACCTTCCCACTCTGGCTCAGCCGCCGGGTCGGAAGCGGCATGAATCAAATGGCCGCCATTACTTGTAACCAACCCGACCACTTCCTCTTTTGGAATCCCGTACATACCCATGTAAGGAGTCGCAGGATGGAGAATGTCCCAGAGGAAACGGTAATAAAAGGTCCGAACGGCACGCCCCAGCCTCGATCCGGCTTCCCGCGCTGTACTCGGAATCTGGAACAAAAGCGCGCCACCCGGCGCGAGCACTCGCATAAATTCAGCAATGTAGCGGCGGCTGTAGCGTGGCGGCATGTGCTGCAAAGTGATGTTGGAATAAATGAAATCGAAGTTCTGATCCGTGAAGATGCGTAGGTCGTCTGTTTGATTGACCACATATTGGCAGCGGTCGCCATGTTGGTTGTAATCCTTGGCTTGCCGGATCATTGAGGCGGAAATGTCTACGCCATACACCTGTTCGAAATGCTGAGCCAATGGCTGAGTAAGACGGCCCACACCACAGCCGAAGTCGAGCGCCTGCCGCTTCCTCAGGCTGGGAACCAACGCTTCCACTTGTTCCAGCGACCGCCTGATTTCCCAAACGCCGGTCTCGAAAAACTCGCGCTTATCCCAGCCCCGGTTCTTGCGATCGGGGTGCGTGAGAATCGCCCACAGTGGATCGCGGGACGCGAACAGATCCCAGTGCTTCCGCAGAGCCTTCAGATTCAAATTCAATTATGGACCAGCAGCGTTCGGCCGCGTCAGCTTCGCTAAAATAGAGCCCAAGATGCACAAGCTTGCCGCGTTCACCCTGTTCATTTGCTCTGCCGGACTATCCCATGCCGCGGCCGATTACCTGCTTGCTCAGAAACCGACCCTCAACAAAACTCATATTGTCTTCTCGTTTGCAGGCGACCTCTGGAGTGTTCCGCGCGAGGGCGGCGATGCCATACGGCTGACAGCTGGAACCGGCGCCGAGAACAATCCCGTGTTCTCCCCCGACGGAACTCTCATCGCATTCTCGGGCGAATATGACGGTAATGTCGACGTCTACGTGATGCCGGCTGCCGGCGGCGCGCCCAGGCGGCTTACTTACCATCCCAGCGCCGATATCCCGGTGGCCTGGACGCCGGACGGCAAACAGATCCTGTTCCGCTCTTCCCGCGATAGTTATTCGCGTTTTCAGCGCCTCTTTCTCATGCCAGTCGACGGAACATTTCCAACCGCGGTCGACTTGCCTATGGCTGCCTTCGGCGCTTTCTCGGCGGACGCAAAGCACTTGGCCTACGATCCCGATCCGCCCGCCTTTACTGCCTGGAAACGGTACCGCGGCGGTCTTACCAGCAAGATCTGGATTGTTCGCCTGGCCGATGCGCAGCTTGAGAAAATCCCGGATGACAATGCAAACATTTTCAATCCCATGTGGGTGGGTGAGAAGATCTATTTCCTCTCCGACCGCAACGGCCCGGTGACTTTGTTCTCCTACGATACCCGCACGCACAAGACCGGCGAAGCCATCCACAACGAGGGTTTGGACATCGAATCGGCTTATGCCGGACCCGGCGCGATCGTGTATGAGCAGTTCGGCGAGATTCACCTCTACGATCTGCAAACCGGCGCGACGAAACGAGTCAATATTCATCTCTCGGGCGACATACCGTCCATGCGGCCGTCGTTTGAGAAGGTCGACGGGAAATTCGCGCATGCCAAGCTTTCACCCAGCGGCGCTCGCGCTCTGTTCGAAGCGCGCGGGGAAATCCTCACTGCGCCCGCCGAGAAGGGCGATATCCGCAACCTCACCAACTCGCCGGGCGTTGCCGAGCGCGATCCAGCCTGGTCTCCGGACGGCAAGCGCATCGCGTATTTCTCCGATGAATCCGGCGAATATCAGCTTCACGTTCGTTCTCAGAACGGCATGGGCGACGTCGAAAAGATCGATCTTGGCAAGCCGCCCGCGTTCTATTACGCGCCCAAATGGTCCCCTGACAATAAGAAGATCGCCTACACCGACAACCGGCTGCAGCTATGGTACGTCGATCTCGAAAAACGGACGCCGGTCAAGATCGACGCCGACACCTACGATACGCCCCGGCACAACCTGAATCCCGATTGGTCCGCCGACAGCCGGTGGATCGCCTACACCAAACTTCTTAAGAACCATTTCCGCGTGGTCCTGCTGTATTCAATCGAGGACGGCAAATCGCATCAGGTTTCCGATGGCATGAGCGACGCGCAAAATGCGCTGTTCGATAAAAACGGCAAATATCTTTATTTCAACGCCAGCACGAACCTCGGCCTCTCCACCGCGTGGCTGGATATGTCGAGCGACGATCACACCACCACTCGCAACGTTTACGCCGTGGTGCTGAACAAATCCGACATGTCTCCGGTCGCGCCGGAAAGCGATGAAGAAAAAGCCAAGCCCGAACCGAAAGGCGACAAGGCGGATGAGCCCACCAAGCCTGAGACCGTGAACGTCAAGATCGACCTGGAAAACATCGATCAGCGCATCGTGGCTTTACCTATCCCGGCGCGCAACTATGGGGGCATGGATGCGGGTAAGAGCGGCATTCTGTTCCTCCGTGAAGTGGTTGAAACTCCCGGCCAACCATCGACGAATACCGAGCACCGATTCGATCTCAAAACGAGGAAGACCGAAAAGCTGCTCGAGAATATTCACATGTTTGAGCTCTCAGACAACGGCGAGAAGATGCTGTATAGCCAAGGGCCACCCGATGCCGTAGCGTTCTTCATCAGCCCTTCCTCAGCGCCTCCTAAACCCGGCGAAGGCAAGCTCAACCTGGATGCCATGGAAGTGCGCGTCGATCGGCGCGCCGAATGGAAGCAAATGTATCGCGAGGTGTGGCGCATCGAGCGCGACTTTTTCTACGATCCCTCGCTGCACGGGCTAAATCTTCAGACCGCCTCCAAGAAATACGAGCCCTACCTTGATAATGTCGCCAGCCGCGCCGATCTGAACTATCTTTTTGAGGAAATGCTGGGCGAACTGACCGTCGGACACCTCTATGTCCGGGGCGGCGACATCCCAGCTGCCAAAAAGGTTCGCGGCGGTCTGCTCGGCGCCGACTACAAGATCGATCAAGGCCGTTATCGCTTCGCGCGCGTCTTCAGCGGCGAAAACTGGAATCCGCAGCTGAAGGCGCCCCTCACACAACCAGGAGTGAATGTTGCAGCGGGCGACTACTTGCTGGCGGTAAATGGGCGCGATCTACGCGCCAGCGATAACATCTACAGCTTTTTCGAAGAGACCGCCGGGAAACAGATTGCATTGCGCGTTGGTCCGAATGCGGACGGCTCGGCATCGCGCGAAGTGACGGTTGTGCCTGTTGAAGACGAATTCGGCCTTCGCAACCTGGCGTGGATCGAGGAGAACCGCCGCAAAGTCGACCGTCTCAGCAACGGCCGCCTCGCTTATGTTTATTTGCCGAACACGGGCGAAGCGGGGTTTGAAAACTTCAACCGCTACTATTTCGCGCAGGTCGGCCGTGAAGGCGCCGTAATCGATGAACGTTTCAATGGCGGCGGTCAGGTGGCCGACTACATTGTCGATTATCTCGGCCGCACCGAGTTGAGCCACTGGACCACGCGCTGGGGCCAGGATTTCACTACCCCGCAGAATGCTATCTACGGACCGAAGGTCATGATCATCAACCAATACGCCGGCTCCGGCGGCGACGCCCTGCCGTGGATGTTCCGCCAGCGTCACATCGGGCCGCTGGTTGGCAAGCGCACCTGGGGCGGACTGGTCGGGATTTTCGGCTTTCCTCCGTTGATCGATGGTGGGTCCGTCACTGCGCCCAATCTGGCGTTCTGGAATCCGGCCAATGGCGAGTGGGAGATCGAAAATCACGGTGTTGCGCCGGACATCGATATCGACCAGGATACGGCCGCCGTGCGCGCCGGACATGACCCGCAGCTTGAGAAAGCGGTCGAAGTGGCGCTGGCGGAATTAGACAAACATCCGCCCCAGGAACACAAGCATCCCGCTTTTCCGAATTACCACAAGAGCGTTTCCGAGCCACGACCCGTTTCCGAGCCACGACCGTAGGGAGTGGACATAGGGAGTGGACAGCACGGTCAGTCTTCCCCCCGCCAATGTAAGCGCCACACTGAACACTCTTCCGATTGGCGATAATAGACGGTTTATTCTCATTACACAGGAGCAGAGCCGACACATGGCTAAAATCAGGGTCAAGAACCCCGTCGTCGAAATGGACGGAGACGAGATGACGCGCATCATCTGGCAGTGGATTCGCGAGCGTCTCATTCTCCCTTACCTGGATATTGATCTCAAGTATTACGATCTTTCCATCCAGAAGCGGGACGAGACCAACGATCAGATCACCATTGATTCTGCCAACGCAGCCCGGAAATACGGCATCGCGGTTAAGTGCGCCACCATTACCCCCGACGAAGCTCGGGTCAAGGAATTTAGCCTCAAGCAAATGTGGAAGAGCCCCAACGGCACCATCCGCAATATCATCGATGGCACTATCTTCCGCGAGCCCATCATCTGCAAGAATGTCCCGCGCGTGGTGCAAAATTGGAGTAAGCCTGTCGTTGTCGCCCGCCATGGGTTCGGCGATCAGTACCGCGCCACCGATTTCCAGTTCCCCTCCGCGGGCACGCTTAAACTGAGTTGGACCCCGGCCGACGGTGGCGCACCTATTGAGCGAGAAATCATTAAGGCTCCCGGCCCGGGCGTCGTCCTGGGCATGTTTAACCTGGATGAGTCTATCTCCGGATTTGCCCGCGCCTGCTTCAATTACGCGCTCTCGCGCAACTATCCGGTTTACCTATCCACCAAGAACACTATTCTGAAGGTCTACGATGGCCGCTTTAAGAACCTCTTCCAGGAAATTTACGAGCGAGAATTCAAGAGCCAAATGGACGCCAAGGGCCTCACCTATGAGCACCGCTTGATAGATGACATGGTCGCCGCCAGCTTGAAATGGAGCGGCGGCTATCTCTGGGCCTGCAAGAACTACGATGGCGATGTGCAGTCCGACACTCTGGCGCAGGGCTACGGGTCGCTCGGCCTGATGACCTCTGTTCTGATGTCGCCCGACGGAAAGACCATTGAATCGGAGGCCGCGCACGGCACCGTTACGCGGCACTACCGCCTTCACCAAAAGGGCCAGCCGACCTCCACCAACCCGATAGCTTCCATTTACGCCTGGACCCGCGGCCTGCAATATCGCGGGAAGATGGACGGCACACCCGACCTGGTAAAATTCGCCGACACCCTTGAGCAGGTTTGTGTCGACGTCGTCGAGTCAGGCAAGATGACGAAGGATCTGGCTATCCTTATCAGTGCCGACCATCCTTACCTGCCCACGGAAGCCTTCATGGATGCGGTCGATCAAGAACTCAAGAGACGTCTCAGCATGTGATCGTCGGTAAGATTGATTCGCACTGCCTGCCTGTGCCAAGATGTACAACGCTGTAAGGCGAAATCATTTGGAGGAATCCATGCCGAATTACTTTAGTAAAGCAGGTGCCGTCGGCTTGCTCCTGGTCATCTATCTGGCGCAGGTCGCCAGTGCCCAGACTCCGCCGCCGGGCGCTCAGGCGGGGTCACCGGAAGCAGTCAGCACCGTGGTCGCCAATCCGACCTACATTTCCATCCCTCTGGAAATCACCGTTAACCGTCCTGCTGCCGAAGTCTGGAAGCGCGTCGGCAAGTTCTGCGATATCGGCGAATGGCTGCGGATCCCATGCACCATCACGTCCGGCAAGGACGGTGAATTCGGCGCGATACGGTCGGTTGCGGGCGAGGTTCTGGTGGGGAAAACCGAACTTTCCTACACCTACACACAGACCGTGAGGGCCGGCCGGCCGTACAATCTCTATCACGGCACGCTCGAGGCGAGGCCGGTGACCGCGACTACGTCAAAACTGGTTTACACCCTGCTGTTCGATAACTCGATGCTGCCGGATGACGCCGCCCGTGAAAAGGACAAGACGCAAAAGACCGCGGTCTTCACGCGCGCGCTCGAGAACATGAAGATCCTCGCCGAAGGTGGCACTTTGCCTCCCGCCCCGGCTCGCGGCGGCCGATAACGGGGATGATTTCCTTGCGCGTGCTGAATTTCTTGCCACGAAAAGGGTGCTTATTAGGATGCATGCTTGCCATGCAGGCTGGATTACTTGCACAGGCGCCTAAGCAAACAGACGTCCGGCACCGTGCCCGCGAACTCGGTATTGTCATCGGAAAATACCCGACCGGACAATGGAACGCCATCACCGACGTCCCGGGAGTTCTGGTCGGACAGACCACCATCATTCGTGGAGCGGGTCCTCTGCACGTTGGTGAAGGCCCCGTTCGAACCGGAGTCACGGCTGTGTTCCCTCGCAAGGACGTTTGGTCGAACGGCCTCTTTGCGGCCACTTACACTTTGAACGGCGATGGGGAGATGACCGGCACTCACTGGATTCGCGACCTGGAGACGCTGAACTATCCGGTCATGCTGACCAACACCGGAAGCGTGGGCGCCGTCATGGACGCCGTCACCGAATACACCACTGCCAAACACCCCGAACACATGTGGGACTATCTGCCGGTTGTGGCGGAAACCTACGATGGGACTTTGAACGACATCCTGGGGCGCCACGTGCGGTACCCGGAAGTGGCTGCTGCGCTTGATTCGGCTCACGATGGTCCGGTCGAAGAGGGCAACGTCGGCGGCGGCACTGGCATGATCTGCTTTCATTTCAAGTGCGGAATCGGAACCTCTTCCCGGCAACTGCCGGCCAATGAAGGCGGCTACAAAGTGGGCGTTCTCGTCCAGGCCAATTTCGGAGCCCGCGAGCAATTGACCATCGATGGCGTTCCCGTAGGGCGCGAACTTACCGGTCAAACTCCCGCTGCCTCCAATCGAATGCCGCTCGCCGACGACGGTAAGGAGGGATCTGTCATCGTCGTCATTGCCACGGACGCGCCCGTTACCTCCGTTCAACTGCAGCGGATCGCACGACGCGCAGGCCTGGGATTGGCGCGGACCGGAAGCACATCGGGCAACTCGAGCGGCGACCTTTTCATCGCGTTCTCGACTGCCAACGTCATTCCGCTCCGCGGTTCAGAAAAGGAACTGAATATCCGGTTTCTTACCACGGACCATGTCGAGCCTCTATTTCGCGCAACCGTGGAGGCGACCGAGGAGGCGATTTTGAACGCTCTTACCATGGGAAAGACCATGCAAGGGATCGACGGGCATGCAGCCTACGGGATTCCGTATGACCGGCTCGCCACCATCATGGCAAAGTACGGAAGGCCGCTCGCGATCCCCTCGCATTAGATTCCCAAGCGCCAACCGATTTTACTTCTGGTGCTTGGCCGCGGCCTCCACTTGCATCAAAATCTGATCGAGAGCAGCGCGGTCGAACAGCCGGCCGTTGGTCAAAACGGCGCTGATTTTCCGGGTGTTGCGGATGTCGTCGAGTGGGTTTGCGGTCAGTAACACTAAGTCCGCGATCTTGCCGGATTCCACCGAACCCAAGCTCGCTTGCATCCCCAGAAACTTCGCCGGATTGCTGGTCGCGGTTTGGAGCGATTCCATCGGCGTAAAACCGGCTTCGACGAAATTGGCAAGTTCATCGTGCAAGCTGAAGCCGGGCATGATGTAAATCCCCGGCGCTGAGTCGGTGCCCGCCATGAACGGCACACCGGCATGGTGTAGCGCCCCGACTATTTGCAAATTGCGCGCGAAGTACTCTTGCCTTAGCGCCAGCGGGTCGCGTAAAAGGTCAGGCATCATCTCGTCGGAAAAACGGCGCCAGGTTACGTCGCGCCAGTATGCCGGGACGTATTTGTCAAGGGGCTGATGCTTCAAATCGAGTTGGTCGAGAAATTCTCCGCCACGTTGCCAGGCCAGCGTGGGCACCTGCCAGGTCTGGTGCTGGGCGAGCAATTTGGTGAGCGCGTCACATCTTTGCGGGTCCTGCGTGCTGAGCAGTAGCTTCAGGTTGCCTTCGCCCTTGATGAATTTGTCCTCTTCGGTTGAACAGCCTTCGAAGATCCCCATCAGGTGCTCAATACTGGTTTGTCCCGCTTCGACCACTTCCCTGATACGAACCTTATCGGGCACGTGGCCGACAATCGGCAAGCCCTGTTTATGAGCTTCCGCAGCGGCGGCAAGATAGGCATCGTGCGAAATAACCGACTGGACTTTGACGAAGTCCACTCCCTGCGCTTTGAGCGAGTCCACTGCGGCAATCGCGTCGGCCGGCGTCGTCACGGCGATCGAGCTGGGGAAGCGCAGCTTACCGTCCGGCAGATACCCGTCCAGCATCGGGCCCGAGATGACCATGCGTGGACCTGTTGCTCGGCCGTCCGCGATCTCTTTGCGCCACGCCATGAGAACAGCAACATCTCCGCCCATATCACGCACGCCGGTTACACCGTTAGCAATGAAGAGTGGCAGGATGATGTCGCGGCCACCTGGAAACCAGTCGCCAAAGGCGGAGTGCACATGCATGTCCCAAAGCCCCGGAATGAGATATTGACCGGTGCCATTGATCACACGCGCGTTCTTCGGCGGCTGGACTTTTGCCGCATCAGAGACAGAGGCGATGCGATCGCCCATGATAACAACCGTCCGATTGGCCTGAAGCGATGACGTGCCAGGATTGATTACCATCACGTGGGTAATGGCAGTGCTCGCTCGCGTTGGCTGACCGAAAGCCGTCAGGCTAACAAGCCAGAATATAAAAAGAATGCGCATGGGTAGAGGGTACTATGAATTCGCTCGAAGACAGATCGGCCGCCGACCGCACTCCCAGTTGCCGTCAACCGGAATCGCGCTGAGAGGAACTATCGTGGGAAGATTTTCATCCCGCTCCGCCAGACCGCCTCGAGGTATCCACGAAGCCAGCCGCAACTGCCGTAGGTTCAGGAATAGGGTCACCGTCCTCGCGCATTCCGCGAAGGTGAAGATCGATTGCTCCCTCGATAAGCTCACGGACTTCTTCCTGGGTTTCTCCGGCTGCAACACACCCTGGCAGATCGGGCACATAAGCACCCCAGGACGTAGGCCCCTTTTCGTAGATGACGAGATATTCCATCAACTGCTATTACACCACCAACAGCAGTGATTTAGCTTTCCAAACCCGCTTGGCGAAGAATGCTTTTGAGCGTCTTTGGCGGCAGATCGGTTGAGGGATGTCCCGCCACAGTTACCTTTCCTCGCTTCGTTTTATGCTTGTATTGCCGGTGACTTCCAGCTTGGCGATCATTTGCCAGCCGATCCAATCGTCCCACGCGAATCGTATCCAGCGTTGGGTTCGTTTTTCAAATCGCGCGTTCGGCCTGCCGCCCCGGGCCGCGGTCTTAGATCACCAGAAACCAGAAACTAGAAACCAGAAACTAGAAACCAGAAACTAGAAACCAGAAACTAGAAACCAGAAAAACGCCGCGTCCTACTTTCCAAAACGCGTGGGATAATGAGACTGGTGTCCCGCCACAAAGAACTAGAACAGCGCCTCGATCGCACCGAGCAACAGTTTCGTCTATTGCAGAGAATCAGCCGCTATTTGGTCCGTGATATGACGCTCCAGGATTCTCTCGACGGCGTCGTCGCCCTGGTGGTGGAGTTCATGGAATGCGACTCCTGCCTGCTCTACCTGCTGGATCGAAACGAACTGGTCTTGCGGGCCAGCAACAATCCGCACCCCGCAGCCGTCGGGAAAGTGAAGCTCGCCTTAAACGAAGGATTAACCGGCTGGGTTGCCCGCGAGAAGCGATTGCTGGCCATCTCGCGCGAAGCCTATCACGACCCGCGCTTCAAATTCTTCAGCGACCTTCCCGAGGATACCTTCGAAGCTTTTCTATCGGCTCCCGTGATTTCCCGCGGAGGTGTGGAGGGAGTGATTAACGTGCAGCATCGCGAACCGCATCCCCATACCGGCTTCGAGATGGAGTTGCTCACCACCGTGGGCGAGCAACTCGGATGTCTGCTGATGTTATCCAGGATGGAGGCGAAGCCCACCCATGAAAACTCGGACTTGGTTTTGTCGGCGGGCCCCGAACGTGTCAGGAGCACTTAAAACCCTAGCGGTATTTTTCGTTCTTTCGTTCGGCCTTCCACTATCCGCGCAGCCCGGCCAGCGCTGGAAGATTCAATTCTCCTACAAAAAGCTCGACTCGCTTTTGGAGCTTCGGGATATCAAATGTCCCTCGGCCGAGCGTTGCATCGCGGCTGGCGTGGTATTTGAAAAAAGCGGCCGCGAGCAGGGCGTCGTGATTCTAACCAGCGACGGCGGCCAGCAATGGTCGATCGTGGATGTGAAAGAACATCCCGTGTCGCTCTTCTTTCTCAATGACTCACTCGGTTGGATGGTCACCGACCGCGGCGTCTGGTCCACTGACGAGAGCGGCCGCGCCTGGACCAAGCTGGAAACCCCCAAAGGCGTATTGCGCGTTCATTTTCTCGATCCCACCCATGGATACGCCACCGGATTTCCGAAACTCGTTTACGAAACCATCGACGGAGGCATGAAATGGAACAAGCTGGCTGCCGCTGCCGAGCCGCCCACCGAAGCGCAGGACACGGTGTACGATTCCATCGTCTTCTCCGGAAAGCACGGAGTGATCATCGGCAACTTGATTCGGCGCGACAATGCCGGTCATCCGATCTGGTTGGATCCGGATGAAGCGCGCTACCGGCGCGAGCACGAAACCAAAGTCGCTATTCTCGAAACGTTCGATGCCGGCAAAAAATGGATCGCCTCGACGCTACCCATCGTCGGCACGCTTGCGCAATTGACATTCGCCAACGACGGCAGCGCCGTCACGCTGGTTCAGTATATGAATTATTTTTCGTTGCCATCGAGTGTCTATAAATCCAGGCTCGCTCAGGCCGGCACCGTGACAATTTTCGAGGAGCGCGACCGCGCCGTCACCAGCGTGGCCGTTCTGCCGGACAATAGCGTAGTCCTGGCCAGCATTGAGCCGCCCGGGGCTTCCAACCAGGTGCCCATCCCGGGAAAGCTGAAGATGTACGAAAGCGGCGACTTTAAAGTCTGGCGAGAAATGGATATCGATTATCGCGCCGTCGCGCAGCGCGCCATGCTGGCCGCGGTCGACGCGGGGCACATGTGGGTAGCCACTGATACCGGGATGATTTTGCGCCTGGTTGACGCCGCGAAGAAAACACCCTGATGAAATTCAAACAACTTTGCGCGGTGCTGTTTTATCCACATCTTGTCCACAAAGAATCATTCCCAAACCACTAAAAACAAAAGCGATAAAACTTCTGGAAATTGTACTAGCTCGAGCATTTCTTTGTTGACTACTACGGCGTTTCAGAGCATCATGAACGTGGTTCCAAGAGGTTCAGAGAGCAGTAAGCCTGGTGAACGGTAGCGAATCTGGAACGATGATCCGGGAGCGGATAGTTATTAAAAGGTAATTGACGCTTTCGGGGAGCGAAGGAAAAACGGGCCGTGCGCCAAGGTAAGCTTCTCAGACCAAGCCGCTGACTGAGCGCTACGATCTGGAGGGACGAAAGTCCTGAAGGGGAGCGAAAGTTGGATGGATGTTTGAGAGTTCTGATCTCGCGAGACAGCAACGGGCTTTGTGTGACGAACATCCCCGGTGGCGTGACAAACGCAGCCGAGGGTGGGAGCAGGAAGCCAGACGGGCTGGAAGAAGAGTTCAGAATTTCGCCGAAGGGATAGGTCAGGAGCTTTGACCTCGCCGCGGTGGTTCTCGAAAGAGAACAGTCGCTGCGGGCGAGCAAAAGGCCGTTCCGAGACGAAAGCTTCTAGCAGGTAGAAAAGGCGGATGGGCTCTGGCGCACTGATCCGTAGCCGGATAAAAGCGGTTACGGGGAGTAAAAGAGCAATATCACCACTACGCTGCCAGCCATGCTTTGACCGTGCATGCCGGTCGGGAAGCGGGCTGTTCGATGGGTCACTTGGAACCATTTCTTATTTCTGTCTCCTGTCTCCTGTCTCCTGGCTTTCTTCCCCGCCGCCGTCGTAAAATAAAGTTACGCACTAAACGTTCCCCCATAAGGAACCACGGATCGTCGGCGCCGGCTTGAGCATCATTGTTGAGCCTAGGGCGCTTATACCATTCATGAGCCACGGCACTCACTACAGCAACACCATATTAGTAGCCATCGCTGCCGCTTGCCTGGCCCTCGCCACCTCCGGATGCCAGTCCGCCGCGCAGAACAAGACTCCCGGCCAACAGCCTCCTCCGCCAGGAGTTCTGATCACGGAAGTCACTTCCTCCGACGTCCCGATCTTCTCCGAATACCCGGCCCAGACCTACGCGCGCAACACCGTCGATGTCCGCGGTCGCGTGGAAGGCTATATCGAAAAATGGCTGTTCCATCCCGGTCAGGAAGTCCATGCCGGCGACGCCCTCTACATCCTGGACACTCGACCTTCCGAAGCCGCGGTCGAACAGGCCAAAGGCAACGTCGCGCAAAGTGAGGCCGATCTCGAATTCGCCCGAAAACAAGTAGCCTTGCTTCAAGCTGAGGCTAATCTGGCCGTCTCTCAAGCCAATCTCCTCAAAGCGCAGCAGGATTACGACCGGCTGACTCCGCTGGTGAAACAAGACGCTGCCGCCAAGCAGGAGCTCGATGCGGCGGTCGCCACGCTCCACTCCGCCGAAGCCAACATAAAATCCAGCGAGGCCAACGTTGAACAGACGCGGCTCTCCACCCGCACTCAAATCGATTCAATGCAGGGCAAGGTGGAAGCCTTACGCGGCGCTCTACGCACTGCCACGCTCAATCTCGAGTACGGAACCATTCGCGCTCCCATCACTGGTCTCATCGGCGATACGCTGGTGCCCGTCGGCGGCCTGGTCACGCCCACCTCGCAGCAGCCGCTCACCACCATCGTCCCGCTCGATCCCATCTGGATTCGTTTCAAGGTGACGGAACCGGAATACCTGGCATTCAAGAAGCGCGGAACTTTGACGCAATCTTCCCTGGCGCTTGTGCTCGCCGACAACAGCGATTTCCCGTCCAAGGGCCGCGTTGAAAACACCGTCAATCAGGTGGATCCTAAGACCGGCACCCTCGAATTACAGGCCATGTTCCCCAATCCGCAACATACGCTTCTGCCGGGGCAGTTCGGCAAAGTTCGGCTGGAGACCGAGCTGCGTAAGAACGTAGTCCTGATTCCTCAGCGCGCCGTTCAGCAATTGCAGAGCATGCAGACGGTCTACACGGTTGGACCCGCCAATAAGGTCGAGTTGCGCCCCATCACCACTGCAGAACGAGTGGGTGAATCCTGGATTGTCACCAACGGTTTGAAGCCCGGCGACCGCGTCATTGTCGAAGGCCAGCTCCGCGTGCGGCCCGGAATGGTGGTCAGCCCGAGCCCATTCCACGCCGAAAGCAACCGCGGCAGCTAACCGGTTATGGCGAAATTCTTCATTGACCGGCCGGTGTTCGCGATGGTCATCGCCATCATCATTGTTCTGCTGGGCGCGGTCGCAATTCCTAACCTGCCCATCGCCACTTATCCGGAAGTGGTGCCGCCGGTCGTGCAGATCACCACCAATTATTTGGGCGGCAATGCCATCGACCTCGAAAAGACCGTCGCTCAGCCCATCGAAGAGCAGTTGGCCGGCTTGGATGGGATGCTGTTCTTTCTCTCGAGCAGTTCCAACGCTGGAGCCATCACGATTTCGGTTACGTTCCAACTGGGAACAAATCCGGACACCGCGACAGTCCAGACGCAAAACCGTGTCAATCTGGCTCTTCCTCGGCTGCCGCCCGAAGTTCAGCGCCAGGGTGTGACGGTGAAAAAAGTTTCCACTGCCTTCCTGGCGGTGGTGAGCCTGTATTCGCCCGATAGCCGCTACGACTCGCTATTTCTCACCAACTATGCGCAGATAAACCTGGTTAACCAGCTCGGAAGTCTGCCTGGAATCGGCGACACCCGCCTTTCGTCCCAACTGGTTTACTCGATGCGCGTATGGGTGGACCCGGATAAAATGGCCAAGCTCGGCCTTACCGCCACCGACATCAGCAACGCCATCAATGCGCAGAATCGCCAGAATCCCGCGGGTTCCATTGGCCAGTCGCCGGCGCCGCCAGGAACCGATTTTCAATATGCCATCAGCGCGCCCGGACGTCTGATTAACGCCAGCGAGTTCGCCGACATCGTGGTGCGCGCGCAGCCGGATGCATCGATCGTGCGCATTCGCGATATCGGCAGAGTGGAGCTCGGCGCGCAAACCTACACCGGGTTCAGCCGTCTCAGCGGCAAGCCCTCCGGTAGCGTCATCCTGTTTCTTTCGCCAGGCGCAAATGCAGTCGCCGCCCAAAAGCAGGTGATGGCCTACATGGAGAATGCCAAGAAGACCTTCCCAGCTGGCATCGAATACGCCGTTCCTTATGACTCCACCATGTTCGTGCGCGCCGCCATTTCCGACGTCGCTCTGACACTGATTGCCGCGGTCGGCCTGGTAATCCTGGTGGTCTTCATCTTTTTGCAGAACTGGCGCGCCACCTTGATTCCGCTGCTCACCGTGCCGGTAGCCGTGGTGGGCGCCCTGGCCCTCTTCCCGCTGCTTGGCTTCACCATCAACATCACCAGCATGTTCGGCCTGGTGCTGGCTATCGGCATCGTGGTCGACGACGCTATCGTCGTGGTGGAGGCAGTTCAGCGCAATATCGACGAAGGCCTGCCCCCGCGCGAAGCGACCATCCGCGCCATGGAACAGGTGTCGGCGCCGGTGATCGCGATCGCTTTCATTCTCGCCGCCGTCTTCATTCCGGTAGCTTTCCTGGGCGGCGTCACCGGTCAGATTTACCGGCAATTTGCGCTAACCATCGCTGCCTCGGTGTTGATTTCGGCCTTCAGCGCGCTCTCCCTGAGCCCAGCGCTCAGCGCCATGCTTCTGAAGCCGCACAAAAAGTCGCGAGGCCCCCTCACCTTCTGCTTTGGTTACTTCAACCGCGCCTTCGCTTGGGCCACTGAACGCTACCTGACGGGCGTGGGAATGATGATCCGCCGATGCGCACTGGCGCTGGTAGCCCTGGCGGCTTTCTGGTTTGCCGGCGCTTGGCTTTTCAAAATATTACCCACCGGATTCCTGCCCGATGAAGATCAGGGCGCCATTTTCGTGTCCATTCGCCTGCCCGACGGCGCTTCCATGCAGCGCACCGAAGAAGCCGTTTCGAAGATCGAAGATCAGATCCGCCAGGTCAAAGGAATTTCCTCCTGGTTTGTGATCGGCGGTACCGATTTCGCGACTCAAACCCAGGGCTCGAACGTAGCGACCATCATCGTCGACCTTCTTCCTTGGGACGAACGCAAGACGCCCGATCTGCAGCTGAATGCCATTCTCGGAAGGGCTCAAGCCGGCTTCGCAAAAGTTCCCGAGGCCTTCACCTTCGCTTTTGGCTTGCCTCCGATCCTAGGCTTAAGCATCACCGGCGGTTTCCAGTTCATGCTCGAGGACCGGGCCGGCGGCGATTTGACGCAGTTGAGCCAGGTGGCCGATTCACTGGTCGATAACGCCCACAAACAACCCGAGATTGGGAATATCATCAGCACCTTCCGCGCCAGCGTTCCGGGCTACGCCGTGAACATGGACATCGACAAGCTTCAAACGCTCGGAGTGCCTGTGAGCGACGCGTATAACGCGCTGCAGACGTTTCTGGGAGGTCTTTACATAAACGATTTCAACCGCTTTAGCCACACCTGGCAAGTGCTGGTACAGGCTGAGCCGGAGTTTCGCGCCCAGCCCACCGATATCAATCGCTTTTATGTTCGCAGCACCGATGGCAATATGGTGCCGCTGGGTACGGTTGTTTCCGTCGAGCCCACCACCGGCCCTGATGTGGTGTACCGCTACAATCGGTTCCGAGCTATCCAGATTCTGGGCGGCCCCGCTCGTGGCGTCAGCAGCGGACGCGCCGTGGATGTAATGGAGAAGGTAGCCTCTGAAACGCTGCCCTCCGGCTACGGCTACGAATGGACTGGCACCACCTACCAGGAAAAGCTGTCGCAGGGCCACGAAGGGATCATCTTCGGGTTCGCATCCGTCCTGGTCTTCCTTTTCCTGGCCGCGCTTTATGAAAGCTGGTCCATTCCGATGGCGGTGATTCTGTCGCTGCCGCTGGGGCTGTTCGGCGCGCTCCTGGCCGTCTATCTGCGCAATTATCCTTACGATATCTACACGCAGATCGGCATCGTCACGCTCATCGGGCTCGCGGCTAAGAACGCCATTCTGATCGTCGAGTTCGCCAAGGACAGCCATGACAAAGAGGGCATGTCGGTGCGAGATGCGGCCCTGCATGCCGCGCGGCTCCGGCTGCGGCCCATTTTGATGACGTCGTTCGCGTTTATTCTGGGCGTGGTGCCGCTGTTCGTTGCCACTGGCGCCAGCGCAGCTTCTCGCCGGTCGCTCGGTACAGCCGTGTTTGGCGGCATGCTAGCGGCCACGCTACTGGCCATTTTCTTTGTTCCGGTGCAATATTATGTGATCGAGAGCCTGGTCGAGCGAAGGCGCCGCCACCGGCCCACTCCTACCGAAACCAGACAGCCGGAGTTTGCCGATTGAGGCCGCGCTGGCTGATCGTAGCTAGTGGCGCGCTGCTCCTGGCCGGATGCACCCTCGGACCCAACTACCATCGGCCGCAAATCGCCGTTCCGGATCAATTCCGGAACGAGCCGCTTCCCCCGGGTGGAAGCTCCATCGCCGATACAAAATGGTTCGACCTGTTTCAGGACGATACGCTGAAGCAGCTGGTCACCACCGCGCTCGCGAATAATTTCGATCTGCGCATCGCCGCCGAGCGTGTACTCGAAGCGCGCGCGCAATATCACATCACTCGCGGCGAATTACTCCCCACGCTCGATGCCCAAGGCCAGTTTATGGCCACTCGCAGTTCATCGGTGGGTTCGTTTAACTTTATCCCAGCCGGAACGAATCTCAGCGTTAGCTATACCCAGGTTAATCTCGCGCTGAACTGGGAGATCGATCTGTGGGGCCGTATCCGCCGGCTTTCCGAGGCGGCCCGGGCGCAATATCTGGCTTCCGAGGAAGCGCGCAACGGCGTAATTATCTCGCTGATTTCGGACGTGATGAACACCTACTTCGCGTTGCGCGAAGCGGACCTGGAGCTGGAAATCGCCCAACAAACACGCGACATCGCCAACCATAACTTGCAGCTGATCACTCTGCGCCATGACCGCGGCGCCGCGAATGGTCTGGATGTCAGTCAAGCGGAACAGTTTCTTTACACCGCCACCTCCGAGATCCCCAGCGCCCAGCGATCCATCGGGGAGTCCGAGGACTCGCTGAATCTGTTGCTCGGAAGCACGCCGAATGAGGTGCCGCGCGGCAAGAAACTGGACGAAATCACGTCGGCGCCGGAGCTTCCAGCCGGCCTGCCTTCATCCCTGCTCGAGCGCCGGCCCGACATCCGGCAGGCGGAGGAAAACCTGATCGCCGCCAACGCCCAGATCGGCGCCGCGCGCGCCTTGTTCTTCCCGCAACTATCGCTCACAGGATTGTATGGAGGCCAGAGCCGGGCGCTGGCCGCTTTGTTCACCGGACCCGCCATCCTCGCCAATTTCGGACCCTCCGTTACCATTCCGATCTTTCAGCCCGGTCTGAAAGCCGGCGTGCAACTCGCCGAAGCTCAAAAGCGCGAGATGCTGGCCACCTATCAGAAAACGATCTATGGCGCGCTGCGCGAGGTTTCCGATGCCCTGATCGCGCACGACCGGACACGCGAGCAGCGGGCGCAGGAGGAGAAGTTGGTCGCGGCATTGGCAGAAAGTGTACGGCTCTCGACTCTGCGCTATCGCGGCGGGCTCGATAGTTACTTGCAGGTCCTCGACGCCGAGCGGAATCTTTTTGGCGGCCAGCTTACTTTGGCGCAGTTACGACTCCAGGAACTTCAGAGCGTGGTTCAGCTTTATCGGGCACTGGGAGGCGGCTGGCAGTAAATGAAGAGATATCTTTGGGCCGCCGGTCTGCTCCTCACGGTTCTTTCGGCCTGCAATCGCGAACACAAAAGAGTCATTGCGGTCATCCCGAAAGGTAACGCCGATCTTTTTTGGCAGTCCGTGCATGCCGGCGCGGTGAAGGCCGGCCGCGAGACGGGCGTCGATGTGTTGTGGAACGGGCCGGCGTCGGAGGCCGATTTCACCGTGCAGATTCAGATTGTCGACGCCATGATCAACCGCCGCGTGGATGCGATCGCGCTCGCCCCTACCGACCGGCAAGCGCTGGTGACGGTGGTGGAACGCGCCGCTAGCCGAAATGTTCCGGTGGTGATCTTCGATTCGGCCATCGATACTCAGCGGTTTGTCTCGCAAATTGCCACCGACAACTATAAAGCCGGACAAATGGCCGGGGAGCGGATGGGAAAGATACTGGATGGCAAGGGCAAGGTGGTAATCGTCGCGGTTAAGCCGGGCGCGGCCTCCACCGAGGCGCGCGAAAAGGGATTCGAAGATAGCATCCATCAAAAATTTCCTGGCATCCAGATCCTCGACAAGCGATTTGGCATGGCCATGGTCGCGCAAGCCATGACAGTGACCGAGAATATGCTCGCCGCCCATCCGGATCTGGATGGCATGTTCGCTTCCAACGAATCGAGCGCCATCGGCGCGGCCCAGGCTTTGCGAAGCCGGGCAGGGAAGATCAAGCTAGTCGGATTCGACTGGAGCCCCGCGCTTTTGGACGACCTCAACTCGGGTCTGTTGGATTCGCTTGTAATTCAGGACCCGTTCAAGATGGGATACCAGACCGTGATGGCCGCCGTGAAACATCTGCAGGGCGAAGCGGTGACAAAGATCGTCGACCTGGAGCCGCGCCTCATCGATCGCGAGAATCTCAGCGCCCCGGACGTACAGGCTCAGTTACACCCTGATTTGAAAAAGTACCTCGAATAGATGCGAGGAGAGCCAGCCGCTTTCGCGCCGGCCTAACTGATGGCGAAGCTGCTGGTGATCTTCGAAAAAATGGTGCTCACCGAAGGAAGAATGGTGGGCGGAAGGAAGCCGGCTACCACAATTGCCAAAGTAGCGCAGAGCAGCGCGTATTCGATCATGTCCTGGCCATGCTGGTCCCGCCATAGCCGCGTGAGTATTAATAGCGCAAGCATCGAACTCCTCCAAGGCGTCTTACATTCCCATCATGTACCAGACAAGGCGTGACGGCAACGAAGAAAAAACAGTAGTAGCCCCGGTAAACACCCTTAGTAAATTAGTACTGTCCCTGCTATTGTGCGATGCGATAGGAGCACTGGAGAACGTCCCCTGTTTGGGGTATGTAGCCGGATGCGAAGGTGATGGAACTGCCCGTGCTGGTGTAGTCCAAACCTGATTCCAATCGCATGCCGTTGCGATAAACCGCGAGACTCCCTGCTGGGCTGGGGGTCTGCGCCAGAGTGAACGAAGTGTTTACAGCGTTGACACTGCCGCCGGGCGTTTCCCCATCCACGAATCCGACCCCCGGAACAACGGCGTTTATCCGATAGGACACCAGCAACGAATCGGTGGGCTGAGGTATGGCTCCGGAGACGAACAGGATGCTATTGGTGGTGACGGTGTAGTCCCCGGTTTGCTTTAACAAAAGGCCATTTCGGTAGACGGCCGTACTGGAAGACGGGCTCGGGGTGTTTGCGAGAGTAAAAGTGGCGTTCACGCCATTCAGTGTCCCGGACGGAATTTCGGCGTCGATGAAGCCGGCGCCGCTCGATCCGCTGGCCCCGCAGGCGCCGCTGGAACCATCGACATGCATGCAGTCGGTCAGATTGCCGATGGCGCCGTCAATCGTCCCCGACGCATTAATCACGGCAGTGCGCGCGACCCCGAAATTGGGACCCATGGAGAGGAACAGGTTGAGCGCGCTTTGGAGGCCCAGGACGTCCGAAATCGAAATGAGCGTCACGGCCGGGGGGCCCTGGGTGGTTACCGCTCCGGGCGGCAATCGAACGGCGCTGACGCGCAACGGCGTAGTGCTGGGAGGCACGATCCAGGTTTCAGAGTATTGGGTCCGGTGCTCGCCGTTATACTCAACCGCATAACCGGCGGCCGGCGTCGCGGTTGTGGTCGGCACCAGTTGAACGAACAGGTTGCCATTGGAGACCGAAACATTCGTTACGGCGGCGGAGATATTGGACGTATCGGAGGCTTGGAAGGATGTCCAGGTGATGGTCATCACGCCGTTAAATAGATTTCCGTTGGCGGTATAGAGGATGTCCTGAATAGTAGTGAGCGGGGGTTGCGCTGACAGTTGCGAACCGAGCACCAAGGCGGCCAACAGAAGCCACCGTCTGAAGCTGAACATGCTGCCTCCAGAAGCCTGAGAGATCGAGATGGATCGAGAAACAAATCCGGCTTCAGATTAACGCGCGGGCCGTTGAATGTAGCATGTTTGGATGGGTATCAGGCCAGGAAGTTTTTGAATCGGCGGGCTTTCGGTGTGCGGAAAATTGGTGTAACTCATGTGACCGGAACCTGTTTATAGCAAAAGCTACAATGCAATATGCCCGATCGAATGCACTTCACCCTTTTCTTTACGGCTGCGTTCTTGCTGGCCATTACTCCGGGTCCCGGAATCTTCTATGTTCTGGCGAGGAGCGTGGCGGGAGGCCGAAGGGAAGGAATGCTGTCCTCGCTGGGTACATTCGTGGGTGGCTTGGTACACGTCCTCGCCGCGGCGCTCGGTCTTTCGGCCGTCTTGGCGAGTTCGGCAGTGGCCTTCGGCGCAGTGAAATATGCCGGCGCCGCTTACCTGGTCTACCTGGGCGTTTGCACGATTCGCGATCGGAAGCTCAGGGAAGAGGTGGACGGCCGAAACACGAGAAATCCTTTTCGCCAAGGCATTTGGACGGAGGTGCTAAATCCCAAGACGGCTTTGTTCTTCCTGGCGTTCCTGCCTCAATTCGTATCACCCGAAAAAGGCCGCCTCATGCTCCAGTTCGCGCTGCTCGGTGGTCTTTCGGTGATGATGAACACGTGCGCGGATCTCTTGGTTGCAACCTTTGCCGGATTTATTAGCGAACGATGGAAGGCCAACCGAAAACTTCGGGAGCGGCAGCGGCTTGCGTCCGGCTTCGGAATGATTGGCCTTGGTGTTTACGTCGGCTGCTCCGGAATTTCGCACGGAGAGTAAGGGCCGGACGTCTAGCTACGCCGCAAGCTTGGCCGCCACTGACCTACCGCGCGGGACTTGCCACTTTCCTTCGGACCAGGAATCCCAAGAGGCCCAGGAACCCGGCTCCCACGAGCACGCCGCTCGATGGCTCCGGGGCGCCCGTTGTGCCACCGATAGTCTGCATGGTCCAATTGCCGAGACAACCGGACGTAACCACCGAACCGTAGTTAAAACATTCCCCTTGAACGCTGCCATCGGACCAAGCGGTGCGATCCAGGATTTGCGGATAGTTCGGGTAATAGTAAGTTAAGAAGGTCGCCGTGCCGGCAGATGATCCAGGTTCGAAGTACGGAGGGGGACTTAGGGCGACGTTGATCTGCCACCAATCAATGTTACCGCTGCTGTCGGTCCCGATCTGAAAATTGTAAGAACTTGCGGTGGATTGGGTGAGCCCAAAACCTGATCCGTCGGAAATGGAAAAACTGGTTATGTCAGGAGTGATGTCGGTGTTGTAGCCCAAGCTATCGGCGCGGCTCCTGAGAGAGGTGTCCGAAGTGACTGTCAGCGCGTATGGTCCGCCGGTGCAATAAGTGGCGAGGCAGCCGGCAGCGCTGTAAGTGTCTCCCGAATAGTTGTACTGAGTGATCGTAGCCGCACGAAGGGCAATACGCAAGCGAGGCATACGGTCTCCAGGAGCGGCCGCTGGGAGACCCCGGGGCAACTCGCATCATGACCAACTTTTAACCTGATCCCGATCAGTGTGAAGCCGGTGGTGCGTGGCGTTTTCTTCGCGCTCCCAACACCAGGAGGCCCATGAGTCCTGTTCCTACCAGGATCAAGCCGGCGGGTTCCGGGGCAGAGCTCCCCACCGTGGTCTGGGTGAAGCTTCCCAGACATCCGGAACCTTGGACGACTGCAACGCTTCCCGCGCTATAGGAGAAACAGAATCCCTGGTTGCTGCCGTCGGTCCAGGCTGTTTCGTTGTCTACCTGGGGATAGTTCGGATTGTAGTAGGTCTGTAGGCCGGCTCCGGCGGCCGAGGAACCGGGAAGCAGGTAGGGGGGCGTGGTGTTAGCGTTGAAGCCCCAGCTTAAGATGTTGCCGGAGGCATCGGTTCCGAGCTGAAAATCGTCGGTCAAGGCAGGGCTCGAACTATTAATCACAAAGCCGGAGCCGTCGGTCATGGAGAAGTAGGTGACGTCGGCCGTAATATCGGTTCCCGGAGCGAGGCTGAGAAGGTTGGTGCCGGGTGCCAGGTCGATGGTGGCCGTGAGGCTGTACGGACCTCCGGAGCAGTAGTTTCCAGCGCACATGCTGTGGTTGTAGGTATCGCCGCCGTAGGTGAGCTGAATGTAGGACGCCTGAACGGTTGCGCTCACGCTGAGCGCGAGAAGTGTAAGCGAGAATCTTGGTAGCATGTAGTTCCTCCGAGTCAAATTCGTCTAGATGTCCTCCGTATAAGGCGCCACATTGCAGTAACGCCCACCATCCAGGCCTGGACACCCACAAGCCTCTTCTGTCAATACGCGGCAAGTCCGGACAAAATCCATCATCCGCAAGCGCCGGAAACTGATAAAGTCGGATTTGGAAGCTTCTGGCCCAAATTCCCCCAGCGAACTCTCCGCCGCCGTTGCCCGAATGCTGCCCTTGATTTACGACGAATTGCGGCGGCTGGCCCATGCCTATCTGCGTAGCGAGCGTAGCGATCATACGCTTCAGCCGACGGCCCTGGTTCACGAAGCCTACCTCCGGCTAGCCGCGCAGCATAGCCTGGATTGGGAGAATCGTCTGCAAGTGATGGCGCTGGCGGCATCCATGATGCGCCGCATTCTGCTGGACTACGCGAAGGCGCGAAAAGCGGCCAAGAGGCCCGACAGCGCAGTCCGCATTCCACTATCGGGTGAGATCGCCCAGGACTCCCAGGACGTTCAGTTCCTAGACTTGAACTCCGCCCTTGAAGCTTTGGCGGAATTAGACGAGCGGCAGGCGCGATGGGTGGAAATGCGTTTCTTCAGCGGCATGTCGATTGAAGAGATCGCGGGCGCGTCCGCGATTTCGACCGCGACGGTGGAGCGCGAGCTGCGAACGGCGCGAGTGTGGCTCATGCGGCGTCTGTCGGGGAGGCCAAAAGAAAGCTAGCGCATCGATCGCGAGACTTCTTCGGCGCGCTCGATAGAACGTTTAAGCTCGCAGCTCTGGGAGTACCGGCCTGACAACTTTTGCAGTTCCCCCAGAGCCTCATCGGCGGCGGCTGCGGCGCCAGGAAGCTGCAATTGGCGGCGCAATTTGGCGAGTTCCATGAGACTCATCGAGTTAAACTGTCCGAGGTCGCGGCCGGCCGGATCTGTGGCGATGGCGGCAGCAAACAATTTACGGGCCTTCTGCTGGTGCTCGAAAGCTGCTTGCGGGAAATGGGAAAGGTCGAGCGCGGCACTCCAGGTGGATTCGCCGGAGGCCAGATCCTCAAGTGCCTGGATGTCTTTCGGATTCGCTGCCATCAATGCCCCGTACAAGGCGACGGCGGCCTGGCAGTGAGGCACCCCCTCCAGGGCCGAGCCGGAGAGCGCCAAGGACTCGCACAAATTCTCCTCGGCGACGGCCAGCAGCCGCTGCATGCCTGTGTTGTGAGGGTCCGATTTTACGATTGGATCAAAAAGCGCATGCGCTTTGCGATGCTCGTCAGCCGCCGCGGCATAATTTCCCTGCGAACTGAGAGTGTAGCCGATGTATTCGTGCGATATTCCCACCGCGCGCTGGGCTCGTGCGCTAGTGGGCTCATCTTTCAGAATCGATCCCCGCGCTTCCAGACCGCGGCGCTGATCCTCCAACGCCTGGTCGTAAAGGCCGAGCTCTCGTTCCACGGAGCCATTTAAGGTAAAGGATGACCCGAGACGGTAACGTTCACTCGCGGAGCCGGCGTGCGCCAAAGCTTTTTGGCACATCCGAAGGTGCTCCTGGGCGAGCTGCCGGGCACGTTGAAGATCACCGAGGTTCTCATATCCAGAGGCGGTGGACCACATGGTGTCTTCGAGACTGGCCCGGGCCTTTTCATCGTTCGGATTCAGCGCCACCAGCCGTCGCCGAATCGCCAACGCTTTCAGCGCGTTTTCGACGGCGCGCCGCGGGGAACTGGCTTCTCGATTTACGCGGAACTGGCCGATGATGTCGGCGACATGCATGTAAGCATCGGCCAGACCATTCAGCAGAGCTGGATCGTCACCCGCTTCCGATGCCACTTGGTCGAGGTATTCGACCGCGCGGCGCACCACCAACTCCTGCGCCGCCGAAGAGCCGGGAACATTCCGGACGGCGTCATCGAATTCGAACAGAATCGACTGCATCAGCTTGCGCAGCGCGGACAATTGATGCTCGGCGCGCAGTTGTTCGACATGCGCCCGATGAGCGTAAAGCGCGGTGCCTGCCAGTCCGCCTGTAATGGCCAGCAATACCAGCGCGGCCGCGATCACGCCCAGGCGGTTGCGGCGGATAAACTTCGAAGCGCGGTAAGAAAACGAGGCGGGCCGCGCTTCGATCGGCAAATGTTTCAGGTGCCGCTCGATATCCGCCGCGAATTCGTGGGCCGTTGAATAGCGCCTGGCAGGATCCTTTTCCAGCGCCTTGCGAAGAATGTTATCGAGGTCTCCTTTTAATGAGCTTTGGATCTCCTTCGTAAGATGCTCGCAAGTGCTGGCAAGGGGCGGGACATATTCGCGGATGGCGTGCGCCGGATCGACGCTGAATTCTTTCACGCTGGCATAGGGTGAAACACCGGTCAATAATCGATACAGCAACACGCCCAGCGCATAAACATCGGACGCCATCGTGACCGGCTCGCCGCTGACCTGTTCCGGACTGGCGGCCAGCGGAGTCAGCATCCGTTCCAGCGGTCGTGTGACCTCCTTTGGAGCGGATAGATCGTCATCGGAAAGCAACTTGGCGATGCCAAAGTCGAGCAGGCGCGGCTCGCCGCTACTGGTCACCAGGATATTGCTGGGCTTGAGATCGCGATGAATGACCAGGTTCTGGTGAGCGAATTGAACCGCTGAACAAACCTTGAGAAACAGTTCGATGACCTCGGACTGATGCGCCGCCGCATACTCGTCAATGGTCTGTCCCTCGACGTACTCCATCACGAAATACGGCCTGCCGTCGTCCAGTTTACCGGCGTCCAGTAGGCGCGCAATATATGGATGGATCAGGCCGGCGAGTATCCGCCGTTCGCGGCCGAAGCGTTCTAGCAGCGCTTCCGAGGTCCCGGCGTGAATGACCTTCAGCGCTACTCGGGCGGGCAGTTGATCGTCATCGCGAACACCGAGATACACCGTTCCCATTCCGCCGCTGCCCAGGACGCGCTCAACGCGATAAGGCCCAATGCGCCAAGAGACTCCCTCGTTCCAAGTGAGGTCTTGAACGGTCTGGTGCAGGCACAGGTCCAGTTTCCCGGTCTGGCTGGCGTATGCGAGCAGCGATTCCACATCCGCTTCGAGAATCGAACTTCCGCCGCAGGCCTCCCTCACTACTTTCGCGCGGTCGCCGGGGTTGGCTTCGAGCGCCAGGTTGAGCACCTGTTTTACGCGAGCCCAATGCTGAGACTCCTGGGACATTCCACATAGGATATCAGCAGATTCCGCCGAAAGAATTAGCCCGGTCCGGGAGCCTCGGGTCATCCGGGAGATCTACGGATTATGCTTGATGAACTTGTCGGCCCAGGCAATGAAGTACTTCCAATTGGGGCCATCGGTGTGTCCGCCGTCGTGCTGCCGCCAGGCTAGTTCACCATCCAGCAAACCCACGTTCACGGGCGGCATCTTGGCCGCGTGGTAGTCTTCGGCGATCCCTAGATCCTTTGCGCCCAGGAGCCTGAATACCGGCCCGGCGGCAACAGCGGCCATGTAGCTGCCCTGGTGATCCAGCCATTTTGCGTCGCCTTTTTCCGGCACGCCGTAGCTGATAAAGGTGGGCCGCGGAGCGCACAATGCGATCAGCTCATGCGCGTCTACAGGTAAGTCGCCGGCGTTCTTGCTTCCGAAAGTGGCGTCCGCGGCGCCATACTTCAGAAAATTGCCGGCCATCCAATGATATTCTCCGGATCCCGTGAGGTTTTCGACAGCCTCCCCCCAATTGCGCCGATGTAGTTTAGCGCCACCCTCGCCTGATGAACCCACCAGAACAAGAGCGAACCGGGTGTCGAACGCCATAGTCACAAGCGCGGCCTTGCCGTAGCGGGAGACGCCTTCGATCCCGACATGTTTGGCGTCCACGGCTTTATCTGTCTCCAAATAATCCAGACCGCTCGAAGCGCCCCACGCCCAAGCCCGCAATGCTCCCCAGTCGTCTGGCTTGCGCGGCTGACCTTTATTGGTCAGCCCAATGATCCCTCTGGTCAAACCCGCGCCGTTGTCCGCCTGAATATTAATAGGATTGATCAATGCGAATCCCCAGCCATCCGCAATGAGTTGCTCGGTAGCGGGCGGATCGCCGCCGGCGCCAATGGAGCCGCTCGACGGCGTGGGAAAGCTACCCCGGCTGAACATCATCATCAATGGCACAGGGCCCACCGCTTTGGCGGGCGTCACCACCGTCATCTGAATATCCACACTGATCAGTGGATAGGACGAATTGTCCACGTGCCCGGAGAGCTGCTTGCTGATGACCGGATCAGTACCGATCGTCGCGCTTTCGGTGCTGACGACGGTCCACTTCACCTTGGGCACGTTATTAGGAATACGGCCCAGCACCTCTCGTTCAAAATCCTGAATGATCTCCGGCCGTCGCTGTTTCCACCATATTTCCGCGGTCGTAACCTTGGCGCCGTTCTTCAGCGTAAGGACGTCGGGCAAATTCGGGAAAGGATTGGCCTTCGACGGGACGTAATTTGCTTGATTCGGTGCGCTTTCGTTGCCGCTCGGACCACGGCGCAGGGTCTTGATACCGAGCTGATCCATCATATTTTGGTGGTCTTGGTCCGCCGTCCAATTCATGGGTTGCGGGAAACCGTTGGGATTTGCGGGCGCCGAGTTCTGCTGGCCCAACAACTCAACCATGAGGCAGGCGGCGGCTAGCAAGCACAACAGGGACTTCATATATCAGATCGAGAAACGAGGATCGCCTTCGAGGACGTGCCCTACGAGCTTTGGCAGCTCGCCTTTGCGCCACAGGTTGGCACGATACTTGACTCGATAGGCGAGTGGACCTCCGTCCGCGCGATCGATGCGCTCCACCGGACGTGGAATGCAAACGAACTCAGTTTCCATCCATTGGCCCGTCGCGCGCACAACCGAATAACCGTGCCCGCCCATGTCGACGAACGAGAGGTGCGGGGACAGATCTGGATTGGAAAGCGCCCTTGCCCGAGTGATATCTCCACTCCGCGCATATTCGAGACAAGACCTTACTCCATGGCGTAGCAGCAGATTTACGGTCGGCTGCGGACCGCTATCCGTGGGACCCTGCCCGACATAGAGACATCGCAGAGGATGCGCTTTAGGCAGACCATGCTCTAGCGCCTCGACTAATCCGGGGGCGGAGATCGAGCCGGTGATGAACGCCATTCCCACCGGTTGAAACGACTTGGGTGGAAGCGACTTGGCGGCCAAGCCGGCCCAGAAACTATGCCGATCGCCGGCCACTGTAGCGAACCCGGTGATGCCATGCTCCGCGATGAAATCGTAGATTTCGGCGCGCTCAAAAAAGGCGCTGCTCGGATCTCCGCCGCCGAAGGTTGCGTAACCCGCTCCCGGCCACGGCTTCGTCAGACCGGGCGGTAGGTTCCGCGGGTCGGCCCGCATGTCCAGAGTTCCGGCCGTATTTCCCCATATCTTCCAGGTCGCTGTCGAGGCCTTTAGCTGTTCAAGAAACCAGGCTTTCTGTTCGGCGCCCAGGACGGTCTGGGGCGGCTCATTTTTTCGAAAATTTAGCACGTCGACACCGCCGAAGCGGATAGTGTCTGGAGGGCCGTCCTTATGGGCGCGCCCCGCGTCCAGGATTTCCATCGCCTCTTCTGGAACTAACTCAGGAAAATCTTTGCTGGAAAATACCTGGGCTTCGGCTCTTCCGGCGGGATCTTCCGAACGAAAGCTATGTTGGTCGGTAATGATCAGATCGACATGGCGGCCCCAACGAATCGTCCTATATCCTTTCAGGCTATTGATCGCGGCGAGGTTGTTTGGTTCCTGACCGAGACCATTTTCATCGAAGCGGTGGACCGGTGCGTCCACCACGGCCGGCGGATTGAAGCGGTCGATTGATAGCCCGCTCGGCTTTGACATCCGCGCCGGCTGATATTCGAAGAATGCCTGATTGGCGGCCACTTTTCGAGTCTGGGCGGGCCGCGTCACTCCTTTGAACACTTGCAGGCCCTGCCACCCGAGCCAACTGAACTCGTGGTTGTCCCACATGTTCACGAACGGCCAGCGCGCCCGGGCATCTTGTAAGTCGGGATCGTGGAGATAGGAGCGATAGACCGCGCGATAATCCGCCAGCGTTGTAGGAATGTGGAAATCGTCGATCTTTTCACCATGTTCATAGCGGACGATGTCGCGCAGCCGGCGATCGTACATGCCCTGCGGGCGGTCTTCGGGGTACCAGACGATTTCATAAATGAAATCGCCGAGATGCAGAACAAAACCGAGCCGGTCCTGCTCACTGGCGCGCTGGTCTTCGAAGATCATACGGCGATACGCGCTCTGGGCGCCATGATTCGTGTTTTGACAACTGACGAAAGCAAAGCGCACGGGCCTGGTGTCGCTGGGCGAGGGTGCGGTTATGGTCCGCCCAATCCGGCTGCCTACGCCCTCGCGATCGGTGAAGCGATACCAATAGACATGCGCCGGCTTAAGACCGCCGGCCAGCACGCGGCAGGTCCAGTCGGATTCTTTTGAAACGATGGCCCGCGCCGTCACTACCACTTTCAGAAAAGTTTCGTCTTCGGCAACCTCGACCGTTAGAGTTTCATCGCGATCCGTCGAATAGGGGCGGCGAGTCCACAACAGCACGCTATTACTATCCGGATCAGCCGAGGCGACGCCTTCCGGATAAAGAGCCCGGCGTTCGCGCCATTCAATGCGAGATTGTGCCCTGCCGGGCTGTCCCCACGCGGCCGAAGCGCCGATGGCGCCGGCCATCTTCGCAAAAGTGCGCCGGGTCATTGCAGCGGCCTGATCAGGAACTCCGGATTCGATTTAATCCCGATCTTGCCCTTGGTCAGATCGCGCTGCGGCGATTCGTACGAGTCCGGATGGTCGCACGATGGCGATTTAACCTCGACGCGGTTGGGTTCGATCGAAATAACGAATTGGAAGGCGGTACCCTCGGCTTTGCATGTCACCGATGAGCTCTCGGGCTTATTTCCGAATGCGGCCTTACGGCTAAGCTTCTTCCCATCGAATTCGTAGGCGATTTTCTGTTGCTCGCTTTCGTAATCGATCACCCATTCGACTTTGCGCTGCTTTCCGATGAAGTTCTTGCCGGGTGCCGAGAACACCAGCTCGAAATTATGCGGTGCTCCGGATTTCAAGAAAGTGTAGGGAGCGATGCCGGTGCTTTTATACCAATCTCCTACCTTCTCCACTTGATCGGGTCTTTCAAATGGAGACTCGGCCGGTCGAGGAGCAGAGTCGTCCTTGGCAACCTTCGGAATAGCGGTCAAAGTAAATTCAACCGGGATGGCCTGGCCCGATACGACCGCGACATCTTTCGTTTGGGGGCTATAACCTGGCGCCTCCGCGGTAATCGAATATCGTCCCTCCGCAACCTGCACTGGACCGCTGCCTCGAACGCGCCCGGTCTGATCGCCGCGGCGATAGGTGATCTGGGCATCCGCGGGAGAGGTTCGGAAGCGCAGCGATCCGAATTCCTTTAACTTGGCCTCGGCTCCGAGTCGCGTCTCTTGGCCGCGAGAAACGGTGACCTGTCTTTCGGC
>Ga0182024_10000120_pt1 | contig 166355 bp, 134 predicted proteins | sample P32metaG_FD_120480 | JGI IMG/M metagenome (GOLD analysis project Ga0182024, IMG submission 120480) | Permafrost microbial communities from Stordalen Mire, Sweden - P3-2 metaG (Illumina Assembly) | ecosystem: Environmental > Terrestrial > Soil > Wetlands > Permafrost | place: Sweden: Stordalen... | reverse complement strand
GAGCAAAAGCAAGAGCAACAGCAAAAGCTTCAACGAGAGCGAAATGGCGCGCTCCTCGGAGTGCACGGAGTAGCACGCTCAAAAAGTGATTGACACCGCCGACATTGTCAGAGATGCCTGTTTCAGCGAGAGCGGGATGGATGTTCCGGCGGGGATGGTCAGCAGAGATTTTTCCGCTGAAGTTTTTGCGGGGTCGGGCGGGGTTGAAGACTGGGCGAATGCTGCCGCGGTGAGCAAAACCCAGATACAAGGAGCAGAAACTTTCATGAAGCTACCTCAACGAACTTAGTAACTCGCTTGCAAACTCAGATGCGGACGCCCCGAATGCGAGTTAGCTCAAACGTTTTTCGCACCGGACATTGCGCGGGTCAAACTAACCGCTAGTTTTGCGCGAGCGATTCGCCAGCACGTTGTCCATGAACTGCGACTGGAGTTTTTGCGCGCAACCTTCGCCGCAAACGTGCATTGCGCCCTGCTCCACCGCCAGCTTTTCATCCCACGGGGCCAAGTGCATGACCGGGATTTCGTAATCGCCAAACGAACTCCACATCACCCACCAGCGGTCGCTGCCGCCCTTGAGCACGCCGCAATTCGGGCCGGCACAACGGTAAAACTGGCCTGGGATATGAAGCAGATTTTCGGTCATTTCAGGGGTCAACCTTGTACTGGCATTGTAGCTTAGGGTGCGGGAATCGCGTGAAGTTTCTCGACGAGAGGGAGAGAAATCGTTAACCACCAAGGCCACGAAGGACCACAAAGGACCCTCTGTCGGGGATCAGAATTATGAGCCTAGCTATTTGTATAACAGGTATTTTTCCCGCATACGCAGGAATGCGTCGAGCCGTTCCTGCCAGTCTTCGGCGATTCGCCTGGGATCTTCGCCCGCTTGAATCGCGTCATAGACGGATTGATTGTTGAGTAAGTCCATCATCTTCTCAAGCCTGAAGTCGTTGGGGTAGAGCTTGCGGAGCGCCGACGCCAACTCAATACCTAATTCGGGTGAGTCCAAAGTATTTCGATCGAGGACGATCAGATTGACACCTTCACAGCGCTCGCCAGCGAAATTACTCGATGTGGGAGTGAAAATGATGGGGACGAAGCGGACGCTTTGAATGCCACGCGCGTTCATGTACGTGGCGAATTCGCGAGCCTTGATCCAGGGCGCGCCAACGACTTCGAAAGGGGTGTCTGTGCCGCGACCGACGGAGACGTTGGTGCCCTCGATCTCGGCTACGCCGGGATAAAGAGTGGCCTCGGTTACGCTACGCAAATTGGGCGAGGTATTCACCCATGGCAGGCCGGTGGAATCGAACCAGTCGCCGGGCTGCCAGCCTTGCATCGTCACTACCTCGAGACGGGCGCCAATGTGGCGTTCTGCGTTGACCATTTTCGCGAGCTCGCCCAAAGTCATTCCGTGGCGGACGGGCTCGGAAAAATAATTCGTAAACTTTTCCGTGCCTTCATCGGACATGGGGCCCTGCACGAATGATCCGGTGATGGGATTGGGGCGATCGAGGATGACAATTTCGACGTCGGCCTTCGCGGCTGCTTCGAGAAAATATCCGATCGTGGCTTCATAGGTGTAAAAGCGCGCACCTACGTCGGCTACGTCGATCACGACGGCGTCGAGGCGCTTGAGCACGTCGATCGGCGGACGGCGCGCGGCGTCGCTGCCTCCATACACGCTGTAGACGGTAATTCCTGTCGCGGCGTCTTTTGTATTTTTGACATCGAGCGTGTCGAGGGTGCCAGTCACGCCGTGTTCAGGGCTGAAGATCGCATCGAGCGAAATCCCGGGGACGCTCGCGAGCACGTCGATTGTGCGCTTGCCTTCCGCGTCGATGCCGGTTTGATTGGTGAGTACGCCGATGCTGCGCGGAGCGCCGCCCTTCTTTGGATGGAGCGCGGCGAAGCTCGTCTCTTCGAGCACGTCGATTCCCGTCTTCACTGCTCCGTTGCGCGCGGACAGCTTGCGGGCCGCGCTCTGCATTTCGTTGTAGCCGGTAATGGCGGCCAGGCGCAGCTTCTCGGCTTCCGACGGATCGAGCGCGAGTGCCGCAGCCACGGCGGTGGCAATTTTCGTACGCAGCGATGCGGCGCTTCCGCGCTCTTTCGGCGGACCCATTTTCATGTGCACGGCATTGGTGAGGAGAACGATGTAGGTTCTGGTTGTCGGATCGATCCACAGCGAAGTGCCGGTGAATCCGGTGTGCCCGTAACTGCCTACGGGGAAGAGTTCTCCACGATTGCTTGACCATGGAGAGTCAATGTCCCAGCCAAATCCCCGCAGCACGGTTCCATTGACCGGCTGCTGCGGCGCGGTCATCTTGGCAACCGTCGCCGAAGTCAGAATGCCGCGGCCGCCATCGAGCAAAGCTTGCGCGAAGATTGCGAGATCGTCGGCGGTGGAGAATATTCCGGCATGCCCGGCGACTCCGCCCATGCGGCGCGCAGTGGGGTCATGGACGACTCCGCGGAGGAGGCGATGATTCTCATCTTCTTCGGTGGGAGCGATGCGGGGCTCCCATGAAGGCGGGGGGTTGTATCGTGTCTCTTTCATGCCCAGGGGGGCAAAAATATGTTGCGCCGTGTATTGATCGAGGGATTGGCCCGATAGCCGCTCGACCAGCGCGCCCACCACGACGAAATTGATATCGCTGTAGACGAACTGAGATCCGGGAGCCCATTCGGGAGCTTCCTCGAAGGCCATACGCTCGGCGGTTTCTTTCCCTTCCCAGGGCTTGGTTAGATCGAGATCGGGAGCGAGACCGGAGTAGTGCACCAGCAACTGGCGGATCGTAATATCCTCTTTGCCGTTTTGCGCGAACTCGGGGAGATATTTCGCCACGGGATCGTTCATGCGAAATTTCCCCTGCTCCCAGAGCTTCATGATCGCGGTTGTGGTGGCAACGACCTTGGTGAGCGAAGCACAGTCAAATATTGTGTCGAGGGTCATCGTCTCGCGATGCGGTTCGAGGGCGCGGTCGCCGTAGGCTTTGCGATAGGCGACACGCCCGTCGTGGCCGACGATGAGGACGGCGCCGGGAATCTGCTGCTGAGCGATGGCGTCGTTGATGACGGAATCGAGGATGGTGAGACGGGAATCGAGAGGCGGCTGGGCGAGCGCGGTGGATGAAAAGAGCAGAACGCCAAAAATGAACAGAAATGCGGGGTTCAATAGACTGATCGGTAAGTGTTTCACGTCAGCTGTGACTCTACATGACACCGGCGACGCGGCTCAAGCCTGAAGGTCGCAAACGATGCTCTCAAAGTAACTGCCGTTTGCCTCGATTGTTTGCCTCTACCCTCCACCTTTGCTATAACCCAAACAGTTCACCAAACATCTTGAATCTGACGCTGCCTAATCGTGAATCCGGTTTTTCCTTCCTGGTGCGCAATGTCGCGGCGCAGGAGGATCGCTTTCGAAGCGTTTTCCGTATTCTGGAGAAAGCTATCGAAGCGCGGGCGTTCCCGGCCTGCTCGCTCGCGGTTACGTTTCGTGGAGAGCTCGTCGGCCACAGGGCCTTCGGGCATTTCACCTACGACTTAGCTTCGCCTGAGGTCGCCACTACGAGCCTCTTCGATCTCGCGTCGCTCACAAAAGTTGTGGCGACGACGGCGATGGCTATGCTGCTGTATGAGCGCGGGGTGCTTGATCTGGAAACCCCTGTGGCGTCTATCGCTCCCGAATTCGCGGAGGGATTGGAGGGCGGATTAGGCGATCTTAACTCGCGGCGGCGCGACGTTACTGTGCGCATGTTGCTCGCGCACAGCTCAGGCCTGCCCGCTTACGAGAAATTTTTTCTGCGCGCCAAGAGTCGAGACGAGCTTCTGCTAGCCGCGTTTACGACGCCGCTAACTGCCGCGCTTGGCGCCCGCGCGGAATACAGCGATATAGGATTCATCATTCTTGGCGTCGCGCTCGAACGGCTGACCGACGAGTCAATCGATGCATTCTGTCAGCGCGAAATCTTTGGTCCGCTGGGCATGGCGCACACGACTTTCAATCCCGCGCAGGCGATGAAAGATTACATCCCGCCTACTGCGGACGACCGCAGCTTCCGACATCGCGTCATTCAAGGCGAAGTGCAGGATGAAAATGCCAGCGTGCTTGGCGGGGTTGCGGGACATGCCGGTTTATTCTCTACCGTTGGAGATCTTGCGATTTTCGCGCATGCCATGCTCAACGGTGGGCATCCGATTCTGCGCGCCTCTACGATCGATTTATTTACGCGCCGGGAATCGGCGCCTGAAGGCAGTTCACGGGCGCTGGGCTGGGATACGCCGTCGATGCCGTCGCAATCGGGAAAATATTTCTCAGCCCGTTCATTTGGACACCTTGGTTATACAGGTACGTCGCTGTGGATCGATCGTGAGCGGCAGCTGTCGATAACTCTGCTGACGAATCGCACGTGGCCCGACTGTCACAATCAGGCGATCAAACGGGTGCGCCCGGCGCTGCACGACGCGGTGGTTGAAGCATTGGAGAACGCGTGAAGCCCGGAGCGTCCAACCGCAAATCCGCAAAGCGCAAGAAGAAGGCAGCGGCGACGGAGCTCGGCCGACTCAGCACAGAAAAAACTAACTCCGCTTCTGCCGGTCTCGATCGCAAATCCGCGCTTGAGATTGCCCGTATCATCAATCGCGAAGATGCGAAGGTCGCTGGCGCGGTGAAGCACGCGCTGCCGCAAATTGCGCAGGCGATTGATCTCATCGCCGGAGCGCTCGCCGATGGTGGACGCCTTATCTATGTGGGCACGGGTACCAGTGGGCGCATCGCGGCACTGGACGCGGTGGAATGTCCGCCAACTTTTGATGTTGACCCGCGCCGCGTGCGGTTCATCATCGCGGGTGGAAACGGGGCGCTGGCCGCGGCGGTTGAAGCGGATGAGGACTCTCGCGAGCTGGGTCAGCAAGCGATGGCGAAAAAGAAGCCGACGGGAAAAGACGTGGTCGTGGGTATTGCCGCCAGTGGACGGACACCGTTCACGGTTGCCGCCATCGAATATGCTCGCGCACAGGGCGCGAATACTATTGCCGTCGCGTGCAACCCGAGTTCTCCTCTCGGGAAAGCCGCGCATGTGTCGATTGTTGCTGAGGTTGGTCCGGAAGTGGTGGCGGGCTCGACGCGGATGAAAGCGGGCAGTGCGCAGAAAATGATTCTAAATATGCTTTCCACCGGAGCGATGACGCGACTTGGATACGTCTATGGAAATTTGATGGTCAACCTCCGGCCTAAGAACGAAAAGCTGGCGGAGCGCGGAGTCGGCATCCTCGAGAAGGCCGCTGGACTTGATCGCCTGACAGCGCGCAAGTTGCTCGCTGCCGCGGGGGGGCGCGTCCCTGTCGCCATGGTGATGGCGAAGGCTGGGGTGAGCCGCGCGACGGCTCTAGCCGCAATCGACAAGGCTCGCGGGCAGGTTCGCGAGGCAATAGCGATCGCGAAACTCAAGTAATTCGGCTTTCGCTTCCCTCCCTGGCGTCCGCGGTTAGAATGAGATTTATCTTGATTGTTCAACAAATTGCTCAGTCGTCGACCGATATCTGAGCAGAGGGGCCTGTGCAAACTAAAGAGTTCCTGCGGATGTTCGCTTACGATTCTTGGGCGAATCGTGAATGTCTCACCGCGATAGGCAGGGCTGGGTCGGTTTCCGGGGATACGATCGGACGCATGGCTCACATTCTCTCGGCACAGAAGCTGTGGCTCGAACGTATCCAAGGACAGTCGCAGAGCTTAGCGGTGTGGCCGACTTTGACGATTGAAGATTGCACGGCGCTGGCCAATGAAATGTCGTCAGCGTGGCGGAATTATCTTATGCGGATTGAACTCCAGTTTGGGGAGCAAGCGGCGGCTGGCTCGTTCGACGCCGAGATCGAATATCGCAACACAAAAGGCGAACGCTGGTCCAGCCGTGTAGAAGATGTGCTGACGCACGTGTTGTTTCACTCCGCATATCATCGCGGGCAGATCGCTTTGCAGATGCGGGCCTCGGGAGCGACGCCGGCCGCGACGGATTTCATTCACGCGGTGCGACAGGGATTGCTTGAATAGAATAGTAGGTTCAAAACATAGTAGGTTCGACACATGGATAAGCTCGTAATTCGCGGCGGCAACCCGCTGCTTGGCACCGTCCGCATCAGTGGAGCGAAGAATGCCGCGCTCCCTTGCATGGCTGCGGCTCTGCTCACCGACGAGCCTGTGATCATCGAAAATATTCCGCAGGTGCGCGATATTGAAACGACGCGCAAGCTGCTGGCCGCCATGGGCGCCGAGGTTGAACTCGGCTATGGACGGGCGCATCATCGAACGACGATTTGCGCGCGGACGCTGGCCGCTCCGGAAGCGTCTTATGAGCTGGTGAAGACGATGCGGGCATCGACACTGGTTCTGGGGCCGCTCGTGGCGCGCTGCGGGCGGGCTCATGTTTCGCTGCCGGGAGGATGCGCGATTGGAGCACGCCCGATCGACTTGCACATTAAGGGCCTGGAGCGGCTCGGCGCGAAGATTACGCAGGAACACGGCTATGTCGAAGCTGTCACAGATCCGGCCAAAGGCGGCAGGCTTCAGGGCGCTGAGATTGTCTTCGACAAAATCACCGTGACGGGCACTGAGGATTTGCTGATGGCGGCGACGCTGGCCGAAGGCGAAACGGTGATGCAGAATTGCGCGCGTGAACCCGAGGTTGCCGACCTCGCCGCGCTGCTCAACGCCATGGGCGCCGAGATTCAGGGCGCAGGCACGTCTACGATTCGCGTGAAGGGAGTGAGCAAACTTCACGGCGCGCGGCATCGCATCATCCCGGACCGCATTGAGGCGGGGACTTTCATCATTGCGGCAGCGCTTACTGGTGGGGACGTCAATGTCGCTGGATGCGAGCCGGCGCACCTTACCGCCATTCTGCAGAAGCTGGCGGAAACGGGAGTGAAGACGGTGGTGAAGGCCGACTCCGTCCGGGTAATGGGAGATCAACCGCTCGCAGCCGCCGATTTGAACACGGAGGAATATCCCGGCTTCCCTACGGACATGCAGGCGCAATACATGGCGCTGGCCACGCAGGCGGCGGGGACGTCGATCATCACTGAAAATATTTTTGAGAACCGCTTCATGCACGCGCAGGAACTGGTGCGCATGGGAGCGAACATCAAGATCGAAGGCCGGCGAGCGGTTGTCCGCGGCGGAACTCCGCTGAGCGCTGCCGCCGTGCTTGCTTCGGATCTGCGGGCCTCTGCATCGCTTGTGCTTGCGGCTCTGGTTGCCGACGGAGAGACAATCATCGATCGCGTCTATCACCTCGACCGCGGCTATGAGAATATCGAAGAGAAATTGAAAGCTATCGGAGCGGAAATTCGCCGCGTCGGTAACATCTTCCCCAAGCGAGCCGCGGCGCCCGCGCAATCCTGACGAGTAACGATAGTAACCTGTCTGCTCCCGGCGCATCCGTCTAGTATGACTTCGGATGTTAGGTCTTTATATTTAGGTTTGAACTGGTCTATCTCGCCCATTATGCCCGCCGCTGGTGTCGCGCTCAAACCGATTGGGAAAAAAGCCACCAGAACTGACGCTCGTCCGGTACCTAGCCGTTGGCGCTTGCAACACGGCTTTTGGCTATGGGTACTTTGCGTTGTTCACGGCGCTGCTGACTCCAATTTTTCCTTACGGATATGTGCTGGCTAGCCTACTGGCCAATGTCTTCAGCATCACTTTTGCTTTTCTTGGATATAAATGGTTTGTATTCAAGACCAATGGCAACTATCTCGAAGAATGAATCCGTTGCGTCGGCGTCTATGCCGGCAGCATGATTCTGTCAGCGGCGGCGCTGCCGGTTGTGGTTGGAGTTATTCGCCGGCAGACTCACTACAATCGCAGCGCGCCGTATATCGCGGGCGCCATCGTGCTGGTGTTTTCCGTCATGTTCAGCTTTTTGGGCCATCGCCATATTTCATTTGCTGACGGCAATCGAGCACAGCAAAGCGGGCGTTGATTCACCGCGACCTCGCCTCTGCACTTGCAGTCCCCGCAGATTACTCCCGTAACTCTCCCCCTTTCGCTGGTGTGTGGGATAACTAATTAGCGCGACTGCTATAAGTCGCGGGGATTGACGATACCAAGATCGAAGGTAAGGGTGCGTTTGCCTTTGTAGGCTGCGCCTTCAGGGAACCCCGACTATGAAGGTTGTCGTTCTGTGCGGCGGATTAGGTACCCGGCTCCGGGAAGAAACAGAATTCCGCCCCAAGCCCATGGTGGAGATTGGTGGCCGGCCCATCCTCTGGCACATCATGAAGATGTACGCCCACTATGGGATGCGCGAGTTCATTCTCTGCCTCGGGTATCGCGGCAACATGATCAAAGATTATTTCCTGAATTATGAAGCCATGAACAGTGACTTCAAGATCTGCCTTGGCCGGAAATCGCAAATTGAATTCATGGGTGCTCATAAGGAGCAGGATTTTGCGGTCACTCTTGCTGACACCGGCCTCGAAACCAATACTGGTGGGCGCTTGAAGCGTGTGGCTCGTTATCTCGAGGACGAAGAAACTTTCTTACTTACTTATGGCGATGGCCTGAGCAATGTAAATATCAGCAGCCTGCTCGACTTTCATCGCCAGCATGGGCGCGTGGCTACAGTCACTTCGGTCCCGCCTGTTTCCCGCTTCGGAGTACTTGAAACCGACAGCGAAGGCCAGGTTCAGCGTTTTAGGGAAAAGCCGAAAGCGAATGGTTTGATCAGCGCCGGCTTCTTTGTCTTCAATCGGCGCATCCTTGATTACCTCGACGGGCCGGAGTGCATTCTCGAACGGGAACCGCTGGAGCGTCTGGCGCGGGAAGGTCAACTCATGGCCTATCGCCACGACGGTTTTTTCTACGCCATGGATACTTATCGCGAGTATCAGTACTTAAACGAACTGTGGGCGAGCGAACAAACGCCGTGGAAAGTGTGGGCGGAATGAAATCATTCTGGCAGGATCGCTCCGTCTTCGTCACCGGCGGCACCGGATTGCTTGGATCGTGGCTGGTCAAGCAGCTTATCGAAACCGGCGCGAATGTGGTTTGTTTGGTGCGCGACTGGGTTCCGCAAAGTGAACTCATACGCAGCCGCCGCATTGAGCAGGTAAACACCGTGCGCGGCGATATAACTGATAGCAAACTTGTAGAGCGCATTCTTGGCGAGTACGAAGTCGAGGTTGTCTTTCATCTCGCCGCGCAAACGATTGTTGGGATCGCCAATCGCAATCCGATCTCCACTTTCTCTACCAATATCGAGGGTACGTGGAATCTGCTTGAGGCGTGCCGTCACTCTCCCAAGGTCACGTCGATCGTGGTGGCATCTTCCGATAAGGCTTATGGCGATCAGGAGCAACTTCCCTATAACGAGACGATGCCGCTGCAAGGCCGTTATCCTTACGATGTTAGTAAGTCATGTGCAGACCTGATCGCGCAGACTTATGCGGCTAGTTATAACCTGCCGGTTGCTATCACGCGCTGCGGTAATTTTTATGGCGGCGGCGATTTGAACTGGAACCGCGTTGTACCAGGCACCATTCGCTCGGTCACTCGCGGAGAGAGGCCGGTGGTGCGCTCGGATGGCAAGTTCGTCCGCGACTATTTCTATATAGAAGATGGAGCAGCCGCGTACATGTTGCTGGCCGAACGTCTGGCCTCTTATGCGGCACTTCGCGGGCAGGCGTTTAATTTTTCCAATGAAAGGCAGGTTAGCGTGCTCGAGTTGGTGGACTTGATTCTGCATAAGATGCATTCTTTGCTGCGTCCCGAAGTACTTAATCAGGCTAGCAACGAAATTCGCCATCAGTTCCTGAGCGCCGAGCGTGCCCGGACCGTTCTTAACTGGCAACCGCAGTTCACACTTGAATCAGGGCTGGATCGCACGCTCGCGTGGTACCGCGAGTTTCTCGGCGCGCCTGCGGCGATGGCGCAGGCGGGCAGGGGCTAACTCGGCGATGGCGATTCCCACTACGACCGCGCGCAAAACTGCCAACCAACTTCGCGAAGAAATTCGCGGTCTGGTGCGGGACTACTACGACGTGGCCTTGACCCCACCGACGTTCGTGGCCGGTCAGAGCAGCATCCCCGTATCAGGCAAAGTCTTTGACTCAACCGAACTCGAACTTCTGGTCGAAGCTTCGCTCGACGCGTGGCTTACTACCGGCCGATTTGCGGCGCAGTTCGAGCGCGAATTCGCAGCGTTCATGGGCGTGCGTTGCGCTTCGCTGGTCAACTCCGGCTCCTCGGCCAATCTCGCAGCGCTTTCGTGCCTTACTTCTCCGTCGCTCCGCGAGCGCAGGCTTGCAGCCGGTGACGAGGTGATTACCGTCGCGGCCGGCTTCCCTACTACTGTCAATCCAATTATTCAGAACGGACTTATTCCGGTTTTTGTCGACGTTCAACTCGGGACTTATAACGTCGATGTAACTCAACTTGAGGGGGCACTCTCGAATCGCACTAAGGCAATCGTGTTAGCGCACACCCTCGGCAATCCCTTTGACATCGATGCCGTGATGGAATTGGCAACCAAACATAATCTGTGGGTGATCGAGGATTGTTGCGATGCCGTTGGATCTACCTATAAGGGTCGCGGCGTGGGCACGTTCGGCCACCTTGCCACGACTAGCTTCTATCCCGCGCATCACATCACGATGGGCGAAGGCGGATGCGTGCTTACGCAGTCTTCTGCGCTTAAGAAGCTAGCCGAATCCTTTCGAGACTGGGGGCGCGATTGCTGGTGCGACCCGGGAAAATCGAACACCTGCGGTTGCCGCTTCGAGTGGAAGCTCGGCGATCTGCCTACCGGATACGATCACAAATATATTTACAGCCACATCGGCTACAACCTGAAGGCAACCGACATGCAAGCTGCTGTCGGAGTCGCGCAACTGAAGAAGCTGCCCGGCTTCATCGCCGCGCGGCGCGCGAATTTTGCCACACTTCATGCCGCGCTTAGCGATCTTGAGGACATTTTTATCTTGCCGGAAGCCACCGCGCACTCTGATCCCAGCTGGTTCGGTTTTCCCCTCGCCGTTCGTCCGGGCAAAGATCTGCCGACGCGTAATCGGGTGGTGCGATTTCTGGAATCTCGAAACATCGCTACCCGCCTGCTTTTTGGCGGCAACCTGCTGCGGCAGCCGGCCTATCGCAATATTCCGCGGCGCGTGATCGGCGACCTGAAAAACACCGACTATGTCATGAACAACGTTTTTTGGATCGGACTTTACCCTGGAATTACGCAGTCGATGATCGATTACATGGTGGACACTTTCCACGAAATCCCGAGATCGGCGACCGCCGTTCGCGGAGCATAGGTTACAGCGACACATGGGCAGCTCAATAACGACAAACCGCCTGGCATCCGATCTCGACAACATTCTGTCGCGCACCGAGCCGTTGTGGCAGGAACTCCGCGGCCAGCGCATTTTGATTACGGGTGCTACAGGATTTTTTGGATGCTGGCTGCTGGAAAGTTTTGCCTGGGCGAATGACCGGCTGAATCTCAATGCCTGCGCGGTGGGAGTATCGCGGCATCCTGGAGTGCTCACTCAGAAAGCGCCGCACCTGGCACGGAATCCTGCGATCAGTTTGCATGCTGCCGACGTTCGCACCGGCGATTTTCCGCGAGGCGACTTTTCGCACGTCATCCACGCTGCGACCGAGGCGAGCGCCAGGCTCAACCGCGACGCGCCCATGGAAATGTTCGAAACCATTGTGGAGGGGACGCGCCGGACCTTGCAGTTTTCCGTCGCAGGTTCCGCCGCCAGATTTTTGCTCGTCAGTTCGGGCGCGGTTTACGGGACGCAGCCGCCGCAACTCACTCACGTGACCGAATCGTTCACCGGCGGACCCGATTCTCTTGACCCTGCAAATGCCTATGCCGAAGGCAAACGCACTGCTGAGTTACTCTGCTCGCTCGCGGCTTCGCCGAGTTTTGCTGCGACGGTCGCGCGCTGCTTTGCGTTTGTCGGCCCGGGCATGCAGCTCGATGCTCATTTCGCCATCGGCAACTTTATCGGAGATCGCCTGCGCGGCCGAGCAATTTGTGTTCAGGGAGATGGAACGGCGGTGCGCTCTTATCTCTACACTTCCGACCTCATGGTTTGGCTCTGGACCATTCTCTTCAAAGGGCAATCGCGCCGTGCCTATAACGTCGGCTCGGAAGAAGCGATCGACATTGCCAGCCTGGCGCGGGAAGTCGCGGCGGCGCTGCCACCGGAAGTTGCGGTGAACATAGCCTTCACGGCGACGCATGGCGCCACGGTACACCGCTACGTGCCGTCGACGGCTCGAGCCCGCGAAGAACTGGGACTCACCGCCCAGGTGCCGTTGCGCGAAGCCATCTGCCGCACGTGCAGATGGTTTTCCCAAAACACGTTTTCCGAAAATGCAGTTCTCGAAGTATCGTCGGCAGTGGGCCGCTCATGAAGCTTTCCGATTACATCGTCGGTCAACTCGCAGATTGGGGCGTGCGCCACATTTTTCTTGTTACCGGCGGCGGCGCCATGCACCTGAACGATTCGATCGGGAAAGAGCCGCGCATTCAATACGTTTGCAATCATCATGAACAAGCTTCGGCGATGGCTGCTGAAGCTTACGCCCGCGTCAGCGGCCAGCCCGGCGTGATTAATGTTACGACCGGTCCCGGTGGCATCAATGCGATCAACGGAGTTTTTGGAGCGTGGACCGACTCAGTGCCGATGCTCATCATTTCTGGCCAGGTGAAGCGTGAAACCTGCATGCGCTCGCAGGGGATCACGGGCCTTCGTCAGCTTGGAGATCAGGAAGCAGACATCGTCGGCATGGTTGCCGGCATCACCAAATATGCGGTGATGATCGACGATCCGCTCACCGTTCGATATCACCTCGAGCGGGCATGGCATCTCGCGCAGAGTGGACGCCCGGGCCCATGCTGGCTGGACATTCCCGTCGACATACAGGCTGCATCTATCGATCCCGCCAGCCTTCGGAGTTACGATCCGGAGAGCTACGATCGAGCGGAAGATGAGCTGCGGCAAGATCAGATCGGCGAAGGCAAAGATAATAATCTGCGCAGCCTTGAATCGTATTGCCGCGAAGTTCTTGATCGCGCCAGGAATGCCAAGCGGCCCGTGATCCTCGCTGGTACTGGCATCCGCGCCGCCCACGCCGTAGCGGAGTTTGATGAGCTTATCCACCGGCTAGGCATACCCGTGACCACGGCATGGACCTGCGACCTGATTGCTTCCGACGATGCGCTCTATTGTGGACGCCAGGGCACGATCGGTAACCGGGCCGGAAACTTCACGGTGCAGAGCGCGGACCTACTTTTGATTCTTGGATCGCGCCTCAACATACGCCAAACCAGTTATAACTGGCAATCGTTTGCGCCGCGCGCCTTCAAGATTCAAGTCGATATCGACACCGCCGAATTTCACAAACCTACAATCCGTCCGGATCTGGCAATCCACTGCAACCTCAAGCAGTTTCTGCCGGCACTCCTGCATCAATGCGAGGCTGAAGAGTATCGATCTGGAAGCCACGCTCAGTGGCTCGACTGGTGTCGGGAACGCGTCGAACGCTATCCGGTCGTGCAGGATCGACAGCGGCACGCCGAACCGCCATTGAACCCTTATTACTTCGGCGAGCAACTCTCAGACAAACTTGCCGAGAACGATGTTATCGTCTGCGGCAATGCTACCGCATGCATCGTGCCTTTCCAGACCATGCATCTGCGCAAAGGCCAGCGCCTCATCTCCAACTCCGGCTGCGCTTCCATGGGTTACGACTTACCCGCTGCTATTGGAGCGGCGTTCGCCCGTCCGAACAAGCGAGTTATCTGCATCGCCGGAGACGGCAGCATACAAATGAACATACAGGAGTTACAAACCATTGTTCATCACGGCTTACCGCTTAAGATTTTTGTGCTGAATAACTCTGGTTATCTCTCTATGCGAATGACCCAGTCCGGGTTTTTTGGGCGTCTCACCGGGGAGAGCGCATTAAGTGGAACGTCATTCCCGGACATGGTGAAAGTGGCATGCGCCTATGGCATTCCGTCGTTGCGCATTGACCGCCAGTCGCAATTGGGCCAGGTCGATCGCGCCCTGGCGGCCGACGGACCTGCATTAGTCGACGTCGTACTCGATCGCGACCAAGAGTTCGAGCCGCGATCGCGGGCGAGGCAGTTAGCCGATGGCCGAATCGTGTCGCCAAACCTGGAGGACATGTACCCATTCCTGGACGAGACTGAACTAATGGACAATGTAATCAAGGAATAAGGACATTACCATACGAGTAACCAGCGCCCACAACTGGCGTGCAACACTAATGTAACATCATGAACGCGCAATCATGAAGTAAGGACATGCAAGGAATCTCATGACGGGCAATGACATATTTGACGAGTTATTCGTGCTGGAGATGGCGAATAACCACTTGGGCGATGTGCAGCGCGGCTTGAAGATCATTGGCAACTACGCGCAGGTCGTGCGCTTTAATAACGTGCGGGCCGCAATCAAACTGCAATTACGTGATGTCGATACTTTCATCCATAAGGATTTCCGTCATCGCGACGATATACGCTACATCAAAAAGACGCTCGATACGCGACTGCGGCCGGAAGATTTTGCCACCATGGTGCAAGCCATTCGCGAAGCCAGTTGCCTCCCAATGGCAACTCCATTCGACGAAAGCTCGGTCGATTTCTGCTGCGAGCTTGGCGTGGCAATCCTTAAGATCGCCAGCAGCGACTGCAATGACTGGGTTCTGATCGAAAAAATGGCGAAGACCAAGAAACCGATCATCGTTTCGACCGGCGGCTCTTCACTCAAGGACATCGACGACCTCGTTACTTTTTTCGACAACCGCCATATTCCGTTGGCTATTAATCATTGCGTCTCGCTCTATCCGTCTGAAGATTGCGATATCGAACTGAATCAGATTGACTTTCTCCGGAATCGCTATCCCCATCACACCATCGGATTTTCTACGCACGAGTATCACGACTGGACGTCGTCTATGCTGATGGCTTATGCGAAAGGGGCGCGGACCTTCGAGCGCCACGTCGACATCCGAACCGATGGTATGACGGTTTCTCCGTACTGCTCAGTACCGGAACAAGTCGACACGTGGTTCAAAGCTTTTCACCGCGCGAAGAGAATGTGCGGAGCGCCAGGCACGCAAAAGCGTCTGCCGCCGCAAGGGGAAATCAGCTATCTCGACTCGCTGGTGCGCGGCGTCTATGCGCGGCGCGATCTTCCCGTGGGCCACGTTCTGCAGGACGCCGACGTCTATCTGGCGATTCCGCTGCAACAAGGACAAATATCCTGCCGGGAACTGATGCGCGGCGAAGTCATCCGCGAAGCCGTAACTAGAGATCAGCCGATCATGATCGACGCTATCGACAGCCCTTACGCCAACATCGCGTCGCTTACGGAGCTGATTTATCACCGTGGTCTTCCATCGGCGCCGCAAGCGACACTCGCGGCCAAAGCGGGGGGCAAGTGAGCGATTTGAGTCCAATGAAAACGATCAGCGTAGTCACACCCTGCTTTAACGAAGAAGGCAACGTCCGCGAAGTCTATGAACGAGTGCGCGATTTGATGTTGAACCTGGGGAAATATCGCTACGAGCACATTTTCATCGACAACGCCTCCCGCGATACCACCTTCGCTGTGCTTAGCGAAATTGCAGCGGCGGATGCAAATGTAAAAGTGATTCGCAATGCGCGCAACTTCGGGCACATCCGCTCTCCTATGCACGCGCTTTTTCAGGCGCAGGGCGATGCCGTGATTGTGCTCATGTCCGATTTGCAGGATCCGCCTGAAGTCCTCGTCCAGCTAATTGAAGAATGGGAAAAGGGAGTTCCGATTGTCATTGCCGTCAAACATCAGAGCCGAGAATCGGCGCCGATGTTTCTCGTGCGGAAAGCCTTTTATCGGCTGGTCAACCGGCTCTCCGACGACATCGAGACTTATGAAAACTTCACCGGCTTTGGACTTTATGATCGCAAGGTAATTGAACTCGTCCGCCAGTTTGGCGATCCGTATCCATATTTTCGCGGCATGATTGCGGAGATCGGCCTGCCGCACAGTGAAATCCGGTACGAGCAACAACGTCGAAAAAGTGGCAAGACCAAGAACAATTTTTACACGCTCTACGATCTCGCGATGCTCGGCATCACCAAGCTGTCGAAGGTCCCGTTGCGGTTGGTGACTTTCTCGGGCTTCGCCGGATCGCTTCTATCTTTATTCGGGGGCATGGCTTACTTCGCATATAAATTGTTGTTTTGGGATAATTTCACGGTGGGCATAGCTCCCATTGCCATCGGAATGTTTTTTCTGGGATCGCTGCAACTACTTTTCATGGGCATCATTGGCGAGTACATCGGGAACATCCACACGCAGGTACACAATCGTCCGCTGGTGATCGAGCGGGAAAGATTGAATTTCCAGTGCGCACCCGGCGAACCGCTGCCGCGTCACGTTCTCGCTTCCGGCGCGGCGGCGGGGCAATGAAGGACGATCGGGCCGCAACTGCCCTGGCCAATGCCACCGTCTCTATTCACCCGCGGCAAGGAACGGAAATATGGTTGTGGACTTGAAGGATGCCAACTCGCCTGACTCGTGCAGGTCTGCGCCCGAAGTTCGAACGCCGTTTTTTTCGAGGCGGTTGCTGTTTGAGAATATTTCGAGCCTCATGGCCCTGCAAGGCCTCAACTACATAGTTCCCTTGGTCACGCTTCCGTATCTTGTGCGCGTCCTTGGTATTGGGCCTTTCGGACTGATTTCCGTTGCGCAAGCCTTTGCGACATACTTTGTGATCTTCACGGATTATGGCTTCAATCTTTCGGCAACGCGGAGGATCGCCCTGCAACATGACGATATGGCAGCGGTCTCTGGCATCTTCTCCGCCGTCATCACGATCAAAATCATTCTTATGCTGTTCGGACTGGGCGTCATGGCGATCGTCCTCGTTGTCGTCCCGCACTTCCGTCCCGACGCGGACATCTATGCCGTGAGCTATATGGCCGTGATTGGTGGTGTTCTCCTGCCCACATGGCTTTTCCAGGGGCTTCAGGACATGCGGACCATTGCGGTCCTGAACGGCGTCACCAAACTCGCGTCGGCATGTCTGCTGTTTGTTTTTGTTCACAGCTCCCGCGATTACCTGGTCGCTGCCGCCTTGCCGCCGCTGGGCGCCTTGGTCTCGGGCATGGCAGGGCTTTGGATATGCTTCCAACGGTTGCACCTCCACTACAAGCTCCCAACCTACCGGCTGATACGCGAACAACTGGCGGACGGGTTCCACCTTTTTGTGTCCACGGCATCTATTACTCTTTACACCAATACCAACGTATTTCTCGTTGGCCTCCTCGCCGGCAACGTGCAGGCCGGATACTTCAGCACTGGTGAACGAGTGGTTGGCGCCGCCCAAGGACTCCTTGCACCTGTGTTTCAAGGGATTTTCCCCCACGTGAATGCCATGGCGCGGGAGTCGAAAGAACGCGCGGTCGCTTTCTTGCGACGGTCGTTGTTCTGGGTCGGTCTTGTTTCCCTGCTGCCGTCCCTCACATTGCTAATCTTCGCGCATCCGCTTGTTCTGCTCGCTTTCGGAAGCAAGGCTCTCGGCTCTGTGCCGGTGCTGCGTTGGATTGCTCTATTGCCCTTCGTAATCGCCCTCAGCAATGTGCTTGGCATACAGACCATGGTAACGTTTGGCAAGGAGAAGCAATTGAGCCGCATTTTGATCGCTGCCGGGGCGGTCAATGTTGTCCTCTGCGCTTTGCTGGTGCTTCATTTCGGAGCTTCCGGCGCGGCTGCCAGCGTGTTTGCCGTGGAAGTCGGAGTAACTCTTGCCATGGCTGCACTCGTCTGGCAGCTGGGCATATTCCGACGGAATCTGCTACGAAAGGCATTGGCGTGACCGCTGACTTTCTGATCGCCGGCTCCCGTTGGGCCGCCGCAATGAACGAAATACTTATGATCCAGTGCCGTGCTGTGACGGTGGCTGCAACCCTAGCACTCTCTTCGGAAGTGCTGCATGCCTGAGTCCATCGCCGCCGTCGTCGTTACCTACAACCGCAAACTGCTGCTCGGCGAATGCCTCGACGCTCTTCTGAAACAGACCCGGCCGCTCGACGCCATCTACGTGATTGACAATGCTTCCACCGACGGCACGCAAGAGTTTCTCAGCCAGCGCGGCTTTCTCCGTGAATGCAAGATCCGTTACGTCCGCCTACCCGAGAACACCGGCGGCGCCGGAGGATTCCACGCAGGGCTAAGGTGCGCATTTGAAGCCGGGTTCGATTGGTTCTGGCTCATGGACGACGATGTGGAACCCTACCTGGACGGACTCGAACAGCTTTATCGATTCTCTACAGAAAGCCACTGCATCCACGGACGGAAAACCGGACCCGACGGCCGCCCCGTGGCCTGGGGCGACTGGTTTGACTCCCGCGCAATCGCTACGCGTCCAATCGAGGACCCCGGTTTTATCATCCATCCCCGCTGCCAGGAAGTAAACGTTGGATGTTTTGAAGGAATGCTGCTGGCGCGTGACGTGGTGGCCAAAATCGGCTATCCATGCCGCGAGCTCTTCATTATGTGGGACGACACATTTTATGGCTTCCTGGCGTCGCAGGTGACCAAGGTGCTCTATGCCAATGTGCTCGCTCTCAAACGAAAGCGGGCCACGGATACGGTGTCTGGCGGCTTTCTAGGAAAGCGTGTCACGTTGGCACCGCTTGCCGCCTATTATTACCAGCGCAACCGTTTCCTGATTGCCCGCAAACTCCACAGCTTGGGTCCTGCGTTTTTCTTGAGCACCGTAAACTATGGCTTTCGCGCGCTGGCCAAAGATCTCTTCCTGACAAAAGATCTTGCCCGAGTCTCCGCCTCGGCGCGTGGACTCATCGATGGAGTGCGGGAACTCGGCAGAAAATGATCGAGATATCCGTTAAAAGAATCCCGCTTACAAGAAAATCATCAGGCCGACGTTCTTGACCGAAGAGCCAAACCACAGACCATGACGCACTACACTCCAGCGGCGAGCCAGTGCGCCTAGCGATGGCAGTTCCTCGGCCGCTTCGAGTGCATGCATGTCGGCTGCAGAGACATGACTTTCGAAGCGACCCGAGAACCCGCTGGCCTGGGCCGAATACTGGCAGACAAGCCGCTCCACACGCTTATGCACGCTTCTGATCCGAGCGGCGCCGGAGGTAAGGCTCGCGGTGGTGGGCACTACGGAATCGTTGCTCGAGTGGCGCCGATAAGCGATGGTCGCCTGCGGCAGACAAACGATCCTTCCGAGCGCGCAGGCCACCAGCGCATGCCACCAGTCAGGGCACGCAGCAGCGCCGCTCATCGGCAGCGACAGCTTGAGCAAAGCGCGGTTGACCATCATCGTGGAAGTGAGCACGGGACTGTCTACCAGAAGCCGGTGGAAGACGCTGCACAGGCTCGGCTTCATGCGCGACCAACGCCAATACGAGGCAGCAATGGGATGAAGCTGGGCATCGACCACTTCCGCGTCAGAGCAAACCACGATGGGAATGTGGGCTCCCGCTTCGGCCTCGGCCGCGCGCATGGCAGCTAGATCAACCGCCATTTTCCCGGACTTCCATACATCGTCCGGATCGGCAAACATCACCCAGCGGGCGGTCGTCGCGGCGAGCACCGCATCATAGTTACCGATCATGCCGAGGTTGGGACCGGAGGGCAGGATCATCATCCGCTCTCCCAGGCGCTCTCGCCAGACCGCGAGGCATTTGGCCGTGTCGTCGGTGGAGGCATCATCCCGCGCAACGATGCGCCAGTTGTCAGCGCCCTGCTGCAGGATCGATTCCATCAGATCATCCAGCCACGCCGCGCAATTATGGGCGGGGACCGCAATCTCTATCTCGGGCATATTCGGTCTTTCCAGCAGATCGCGGCCAATACGCACGCTGGCGTCTTATACCGCACAAAATGAGGGCGACTCGTTCATGCCATCGAACCCGATCGCTGCTTTACTCCCTCCAAAATACCTCGAACATTCCTAGGCGCCGGGTATGCGGAAATCTCTTCATTACCTCCGCCCGCACGTCCTGCCGCACTCCCGCCCCCGGAAAAAACGGCGCGTCGTTGATGACCACCACGTTTAGATTGTCAGACACCACCGCCTTCAGGGTTTCTTCGGGCGAAGCGCCGCCGTCGTCGCGGGTTACATTTGTCAATCCAGAAAGAAAATATAGCTCGGGACAATCATTGCCTGCGTACATCAATCCGTTCGGGGAATGTTGCTGTAATAGATGAATCAAGTCCGCGAAGTTCGCGGCATATTCTATATGTAGGCCTCCCGCACGCTCCAGAGGCAGTTTTTCCATCGGACCAATTTTGTGGGTAAGTTCATAGACGTGGTCCGGGATCAGCATAACCACACCAAAAAGCAGGTAAAATCCCGCTACGGCAGCCAGCACATAGCTCCCAGGTTGTTTTCTGGCAGTTGTTATAATCGCAACCGCAGCGAGCAACGTGAGCGGCAGCGCGTAACAAAGATAAATCGGCGCGGCAAAAGGATATTGCACCAGCGTACACATTGCCGCAAGGGATATCATTAACATCACTCGCTGGCGCTGCAGAACGGCCTGGCCGCCTGGTTTTTCGGACGCCAACAAAACGGCTGAACCTACTAACACTAATAACGGAGTCAACGTTGCCACCGAATACCACACTCCCGAAACAACTCCGGTTAACATCGGAGCTTTAATTATGATCACCAGTAATCCTAGACCGACAGCGCTTCCGACAAGTTTTCCCTGAAACTGTCGTGAGTACATAGCCGCGACTATAAGGCTCACCAATAACAGCGCATAGAAGCTCTTTTCGATGCCTACCGGCCGAATAACTCCGAGACCAACGGAGCGAGCGAGGGCGCTTGACGTAACTCCAGAAAAGAATTGTGTGACCGTTCCCGACCTCGCGTAAGGAGCCAGGAAGATAGCTATGGGGATAAGCACTCCGCCGCAAAACGGAATTACGAGTCGCAGCAGTCTACCAAACCGCTTGGTGGACGCCACTTTCGGCGTATTCCGCTCGCCTAAAAGGATTACCGCGACCAATGCAAACGGCGGAAACACAAACTGATAGATTTCGCCACCACCCAGCCGCGCGTGAAACACATAGACGACTGTTGCGATGAAAAGGAGAAGTGCGCTCGCGCTGAAGGCACGATACGAAAGAGCGACCGTCATAGGCTTCCTCGGATGCTGACCACGCTGGTCGTCAGTTTGTTGCTCGTCTTTTTCTAAATTATCGTATTGCAAATCGCTTTGTTCAAGAAACGCCAGAAATAGCAGAACTGCCGCGATGTAGTAAGCCCCAATTACTTTGATCAGGATCGACACACCGCCGCAGACGCCCGCCAGAAATATCCACCGCATTTTACGTACGTCGAGGTAGCGCAGGAGTGCCGCTGCCCCAAATGTAGCGAAGAACAGGTTGTACCAGGAGGGCATGGACGCGGGATAATTCGGGAAGCTCCAGGCAACGGCGAGCAGCGTCATCAGGCCGGCCGCAACCGCCGATACGAAACGCAACGCGACATAGTAGACTGCGGGAATCCATGCCAGAAAAAACAGAAACGCGCAGATTCTCAGCGACATCAGGCTTACACCGAAAACACGAAATGCCAACGCGTGGATAACACTCAAACCACCGGTGTAGATCTCGGCAAAATCACGATGCGGTAGTTGCCCCCGCATGACGCGCAAGGCACTCTCGCCAAGAATGCCGTCATCGGCGGGAACCCAGCCGCTCGAAATATGAACCCCGACATAGCTTCCCGCGATCGCTAGGACTGCGATCAGCACCAGCCAGCGAAGGGTCCGGCCCTGAGCGATCGGCGGAGCTCCGGCCTCGCACTCAGAGGCCTGCGATGCTTTTACGCTCTGCTCGCGGATCCTAATCTCAAGGCACAATTTCTCTGACGTGGCAGAAGCGGTTATTATTTCCGACCCGGGAAAGATTTTATCCATTTCCTGCTTCGCATTCTTTCTTGGCTGATCACTTTGCTTCTAAAGCCGTGAGCCGTATTTTGGCTTCTTTGCTATCCTGATTCAACTGCAACGCCTGCTGATACTCCATCCGCGCGGCGGGTATGTTTCCGCTTTGTTCGAATGACTTTGCCAGCCAATAGTGGTAATCCCACACCTTCGGATCCATGGTGGTCGCTTGTTGCAGGTAAGGCTGTGCTTCCGCATTACGGCCATCTTGCAGAAGCGCACGACCGAGAAAATGTTTTGGCGCTGCTTGTTCTGGAACTAACAGCACGGCGCGCGTCAATAACTCCTCAGCGTCACGATACTGGTTATCAAGTAAGTGAACGTTGCCGCAGTTATAGAGCGCTGAATAAAGATTGGGCTCTTTATCCAGAATCTCCGAGCAAAGCGCAAGAGCCTGCTGATAGTCACCCATCTCTCCGTACAGACCAGCTAGTCCAGCCATGCCCATTTCCGACTTGGCATAATCTGGACTCACTCGATCCAGCCAGACGCGACCTTCTTCAAATCGACCGGCGTGAATGTATGCTTCCGCCAAAGCGAGGGGCCCATAGCCATACTCGGGATGTTCTCGCACCACTAATTGCGCCAGCGCGATCGCACGATCGTGAGCGCCGCGCTGGCCGTATTCTTTGGCCAAGCCCGCCAGAGCATATGGATTCCCCGGATACAGCGCTTGACCCCGCATCAGCACGAGCAGATCGCTTCCCCAATAGACCTGCTGAGCAAGGGATGCGCAGGCATAAGCGCTACACAAGATTAGTGCTGCGCACAACTGCACTGCCTGTGCATTCCATTCTTTGAAGGAGGGCAGTCGCCGCAGCCCCAGAGCGGCGAGGATTGCAAAGCCGATTGATGGCAAATACATGTAACGATCGCGGACAAAATCGCCATTGCCAAAGTTTCGCAGGTAGAGCGCGGGCGCGAGGCCGACCAATAACCACCATCCCGCAAACGCTACAGTCGAATTATTTTCCCGGCGATTCCAATACCATAACCCGACAACTGCCGCGCCGAGCACTAACACAGGCACTACGATGTGACTGAACATTGCGTTGGTAACATAAGGCGTGTAGTAAAGCCCAGTGATACCAATGGGAAGTATTAACTGCCGCAGATATGTCGACAATACCAGCGGTAGGGTGCGCAACACGTCTGACATTCCGTGAACAGGATCGAATTGGCCCGTTGAATGTGACAGCGCGTGCTTCCGCAGCAAGATATAAGTAAAGGTAACAATCGCATAAGGAGCTGCTTCTATTACTACCCCAATGGTTTTTTGCGATCGGGATGACAATCTCGCTGGTTCAGGATGCAACCATGCATAGATTGCCACCAGCGCGGAAACTATTACAGCCATTTCTTTCGTTAATAATGCGCAGAAAAGTAGCGCTAGCGATGCAAACCACCATGCTGTTCCGTTTTTTGTTTCGGAGTCGCGTCCGTTAATAAAGGCTACAAAGGCGAGCGCAGCAAACATCGTAACCATTGTGTCCGAGGCGGCGGAGACCCATGTCACCGGTTCAATGTGAATCGGATGAAACGCGAAAATCAGTGCGGACAGCGCCGCTGTCCAGTATTCCAATACCAATTTGCGGACCAACCAGAACACCGATAGGACGGTTGCCACGTGAAGGACAATCGCTCCCAGATGCCATCCCCAGGGTCGTAATCCAAATAGCGTGTAGTTCAGCATCGACCACGCCACAAAGAGGGGACGGTAATACACTTGGTGCCGGGCCACGTGATACCAAAGGTCACTGGTGAAAGCGCGCGGCAGGCTGTTCCACGATCGTAGGATCGGGTTGTTAACGATCTGCGGCCAGTCATCCCATACAAATTCGAAAGAGAGCGAACCGCTGTAAAGCACGAAAGTAACTAACCCTAATAGTGGCAGCAGAATTTTGGGCTGACGAAGATACTTCGCCAGTAGTTCTATCGCACCGGGTCCCACATTTTCGTGGCTTTCGATCATGACGATTTGAAGTAAGGTCAGTTGTCGCCTAAGACCAGCTCATCTTATCCTTCCGTGCCTGTAGACGCATGTTACTCAGGTTACCTAGGTGTGCCAGTTAGTCGGGCATTTCACAGGCCTGCCTGTGCGACGATCAATCTATGGTGTCGGGCACCGGAGCCAAACCCGCGAAAACGCTGTCGCCGGTTTTGTGTGTCGATCTGGATGGCACTTTGATCCGGGGCAATGTGCTTTGGGAGTGTCTTGTCGTGCTCCTCAAGACAAACCCGATGGCTTTGTTTTTGATCCCTTTCTGGTTGCTCGCGGGGCGAACCTCTCTCAAGCGCAATGTGGCGGCGAGGGTGCACCTCAACCCCGCTTGCCTTACTTATCGACAGCCCGTTCTTGAACTTCTGCGGCGAGAAAAAGCCAATGGCCGCCGGATCGCTCTTACAACTGCAACCGATCGCGAACTCGCCGAAGCGATCGCCAACCATCTGGGCTTGTTCGACGAGGTTCACGCCACCGACGGTCAAGTGAATCTCAAGGGGACGAACAAGGCGGCGTTCTTGGCGGAGCGGTACGCCGAGGCGGGCTTCGATTATGTCGGCGATTCAGTCGCCGATGTGGAGGTTTGGCGCAGGGCCAGCGCGGCCTATGTGGTTGGGAGCGATGCTCGCGCCCGGCAGGCCGGCGCTGTTACGACGCTCGAGCTCGCGATTGTCGAACCGCGAGCAAGTTTCCGCACCTGGGTTAATGCTCTGCGTGGCCACCATTGGGCAAAAAATCTTTTGCTGTTCTTACCGCTCGCCTTGTCGCACAACCTAGCGTTTGAGCCCATTCTCCGCACGATTGCCGGCTTCGCTCTCTATGGCTTTTGCGCGTCCGGATTGTATATTCTTAACGATCTTCTCGATCTACATTCTGATCGCCAACATCCCTGGAAAAAAGATCGGCCGTTTGCAGCTGGCGACATTTCGATCCCGGAGGGGTTGGTCGCTTCCTCTATCTGTCTTTCAGCGGCACTTGGTGTCGGCTTTTGTCTCGATCCGCAATTTGGGCTCGCGCTCTCCGGATACGCCGCGCTCACCATGTTGTATTCGCTTTATCTCAAGAAGATCGCGTTGTTAGACGTTTTTGTTCTCTCGAGTTTCTACAGCTTTCGTATTCTCGCCGGCGCAATCGTTTCTGAAACGCCACTTTCGCAATGGTTTCTGGCGTTTTCTTTATTTTTCTTCCTCAGTCTCGCCATGGCGAAACGCTATTCGGAGTTATTCTACGCCAGTGACTTAGTGAAAGCTGGTAACTCCGGGCGTGGCTATCACACGGGAGATCGCGAAGTGTTGCTTTCGCTCGGAGTGGGCAGTAGTTTTTCCGCGGTCGTGATCTTCAGCCTTTACGTTCATAGCCAGGATGTTCGCGTTCTTTACTCGTCGCCGGAAGTTTTGTTTTTTCTTTGTCCAATCATCCTTTATTGGCTGAGTCGAACGTGGCTGTTGGCACATCGCGGCGAACTTAACGAGGATCCGGTCACTCTGGCTATCCGAGATCCGGTAAGTTACGGCGTCGCCCTGGCCTCGGCGGCGGTAATCGCCGCGAGCATCATGCATGTGAACTGGTAGTGTGCGCTCAAAAAGCGATCGCTGTACCAGTTAGGAATGTGACATAAGGGTTTATTTACCATGCCTGGACAATCAGCGACGGCTTTACGAAAGCAAACGGCAGCGTTACCACCAACTACGCAAATTCTTTCGTGGGGACGTTATCCTAAAACTGCGCACGCCAAAGTTCACAGGCCAGCGTGGAATGATCAGGTGCCCGAGATTCTCCAAACTGCCGCGCCGGATTCTCTGCTTCCCTATGGCCTCGGCCGCAGCTATGGCGATTCTTGCCTGAATGCTGGCCGAGAACTTATCGACTGCAAGCGCCTCAATCGAATTCTCGGTTTCGACGAGTTGAGCGGCATGCTTCGATGCGAAGGCGGAGTCAGCCTTTCCGACATTATCGATGTATTTCTTCCGAAAGGATGGTTTCTTCCAGTTACTCCCGGCACTCGCTTCGTGACGGTCGGCGGAGCAATCGCCAATGATGTGCACGGCAAGAACCATCATTGTGCCGGAACCTTTGGCAGTCACGTACGCCAAATTGCGCTGCATCGCTCGAGCGATGGGTTGGTCGCTTGCAGTTCTAACGAGAACGCTGACATGTTGCGCGCCACGATTGGCGGCCTCGGATTGACGGGCGTAATCGCATGGGCGGACATTCAGCTAAAACGTGTGGCTGGCCCTTGGATCGACGCTGATTTGGTTCCGTTCCAATCGCTGAGCTCGTTTCTTGATCTCAGTCGCGAGAGCGATGGGCGCTTTGAATATACGGTGGCATGGCTTGACTGTTTTTCCGGCAAGAATCTGCGGGGCATTTTCTTTCGGGGAAACCATGCCGCTAATTCCGGTAAAGAATTCCATTCCAAGCGCGGGCCGAAAATGCCGTTTGCGCTGCCTGCGTGGATGCTCAACCGTTACTCGGTAAAGGCGTTTAATAACACTTACTACAGACTGCACGCGCGGAAGACAGGCGCAACAGTTCTGCCCTATGACTCTTTCTTCTACCCGCTCGATTCCATCCGCCAGTGGAACTTGCTTTATGGCAAACGAGGGTTTCTGCAATACCAGTGTGTTATTCCGGAGACCAATCTTGCAGCCGTCGTGGAGTTATTGGATCGCATCGCGCGCTCGGGCATGGGATCTTTCCTGGGGGTGCTGAAGCAATTCGGCTCCGCGCCGTCGGCCGGAATGCTTTCCTTCCCGCGACCAGGTCTCACGATCGCACTCGACTTTGCGATGCGCGGCGAGCGTACACTGCAACTGATGCAGTCGCTGGATGAAATCGTCAAACAAAGCGGCGGAGCGCTCTACCCCGCTAAAGACGCACGCATGAGTCCAGCGCTGTTTGAGGCGTCGTTTCCGCGCTGGCGCAGCTTTGTTCCTTATATCGACCCAAAGATGTCGTCTTCTTTCTGGCGACGGGTAACGGGGGCACACTGATGAAGAAAATAGTCATTCTTGGCGCCACCTCAGGCATCGCCGTCGAAGTCGAGCGTGTATTGGCTCGTCAGGGTAATGAGTTACTGCTCGTAGGCCGCTCAGTGCAGCGACTCGCAGAACTCCAGGCCGACTTACTCATTCGAGGGGCCAAGAGTGTCGCCACTTATGCCGCCGACTTAGCTTCTATTCAACAGCACGCTGTCGTGTTTGACTTTGTGCGGCGCATACTGCCCGGCTACGACACGGTGCTTTTGGCCTATGGCTCGATGCGCGATCAGAAAGAGTCTGAAACCTCTGTCGATGTGCTGCTCGATGAGTTACAGGTTAACTTTGTAAGTGCTACCGCGATTCTAACTTTGGTCGCCGCCGACTTAGAACAGCGTCGCACTGGTTGTATAGCCGCCATCACTTCCGTCGCCGGTGATCGTGGACGCCGATCTAACTACATTTACGGATCCGCCAAAGGCGCACTTTCTTTATTTCTTCAGGGACTACGCAGCCGCTTGCATCCTGCGGGTGTTCGCGTCATTACCATTAAGCCGGGGCCAGTGCAGACTTCGATGACCGATCCCATGCCTAACTCAGCGCGCTTTGCTGATCCCGAGCAGGTTGCTCGCGATATAGTCCGCGCCCTTGAACGCCGATCGCCGGACGTTCTATATACGCCGAGAATCTGGCGCTACATCATGAGCGGCGTGCGGCAGATTCCGGAGACAATCTTCAAGCGCTTATCTTTTTGAAATTCGCCTGACGATCCGCCTGATGATTTGCTAATAGTAAAGGGCCGCATGGCTGCGGCCCTTCGCGTCACTAAGAATATAAATAATTTAACGTCTGCCGCGGCCACCACCACCGCCGCCTGAGTGGCCACCACCGTGGCCTCCCTGGCCGCCGCCGGGACGCCCTCCACGGCCGCGACGACGACGATTGCGATCACGATCGCCTCCGCCGCTGGGACGTGCTTCGCGCGAGCCTTCCGGCCGGCCGACTCCGGCTTCAACCGAGGCAACGACTCCGTCGACACGATTGAAGTTCGGTTCATCATCGGCGTCGAAATCGGCGCCGCCTTCGATCACCGCGGTGGGCGCGCCGTGTGAAACTGGCGCGGATGGAGCAGATGGAGCGGGCCCCGAGGATTCGTCCATGTCGGGAGGAGGGGGAGCGCCGCCGCCCATTTTTGCGCGCTGCTCTTTTAGAATTGCCTTCCGAGACAGCTTGATTCGATTGCCTTCGACGGCCAGAACTTTCACCAGCACCTGGTCGCCTTCTTTGAGTTCGTCGCGAACGTCTTTGATTCTGTGTTCGGCGACTTCGCTGATGTGGAGCAGGCCGTCGAGGCCGGGCAGAATTTCGACGAAGGCGCCGAAATCCGCCAAACGGCTGACTTTGCCGAGATAAGTCTTCCCTACTTCGGCCGAAGCGGTAAGGTCTCTGATGATCTGCAACGCCTTGTTCGCGGAAACTTCATCGTTTGATGCGACATTGACCTTGCCGGAATCTTCGACGTCGATCTTCACGCCGGTCTGCTCGATGATGCTGCGAATCATCTTGCCACCGGGCCCAATCACGTCGCGAATTTTGTCGACTGGAATCTGCAGGGTGTAGATACGCGGCGCATAACTCGAAACTTTCACCCGCGCTTCGGTGATCACCTCGTCCATTTTTCCGAGAATGAACAACCGTCCACGCTGGGCCTGCGCCAGCGCCTCGCGCATGATCTGCGAAGTGATGCCGGCAACTTTGATATCCATCTGCAGCGCGGTGATGCCATCTTTGGTTCCGGCAACTTTGAAATCCATGTCGCCGTAGTGATCTTCGGCGCCCGCGATATCGGTCAGGATGGCGTAGTGCTCGCCTTCTTTCACCAATCCCATCGCAACTCCGGCTACGGGAGCCTTTAGGGGAACGCCCGCGTCCATCAGCGAAAGTGAGGCGCCACAGATGGTGGCCATTGAGGATGAGCCGTTCGACTCCAGAATGTCGGAGACGACGCGCATCGCGTAGGGCCAATTGTCTTCGGTGGGAAGGACAGCTGAAACGGCGCGTTCGGCTAATGCGCCGTGGCCGATCTCGCGGCGACCCGCGCCACGCATGAAACCAACTTCTCCGACGGAGAAGGGTGGGAAATTATAGTGCAGCATGAAGCGCTTTTTGGCTTCGCCTTCGAAGCCTTCGAGACGCTGCATGTCATCGCTCGTACCGAGCGTCGTCGTGACCAGGGCCTGAGTTTCGCCGCGGGTGAAAACGGCGCTGCCGTGAGCGCGGGGCAGGACTCCGGCTTCAATCCAGATCTCGCGAATCTGGTCGAAGGCGCGGCCATCGGGACGGCGCTTGTGATCGATGACCTGGTTGCGGAAAATGCGTTCGCGAAGAATCTCGTAATACTTCTTGATTTTCGCCTTTTCCTTGTCGGCGCTGTCGCCTTCGGGGACCGCGGCGAGCAGTTCCTTTTCGATGACGCGAACCAGCTCGTAGCTCTCCGACTTGGGATGTTTCGCGGTATCGAGAGCGTCGCTCAGCCGAGCGCCGATCTTCGATTCCAGGCTCTTAAAATAAGACTCATCGAATTCGGGCGGAGTTACCTGGCGCTTTGGCTTCCCCACTTTTTCGCGTAGTTGGCTGATCGCAGCGCAGATCTTCTTGATTTCGGTATGGGCGAATTCGATCGCGTCCACTACCGTTTCTTCCTTCACTTCTTTTGCGCCCGACTCGATCATCACGATCGCATCGACGGTGCCGACGACCATGATGTTGAGGAGGCCATCCCGCATTTCAGCGTAGGTGGGGTTGGCAATGAAGCGGCCATCCACGAGGCCAACGCGCACGGCGCCAATCGGACCGAGAAACGGAATATCGGACACGGTGAGGGCGGCGGAAGCAGCGTTGATGCCGCAGACGTCGGGATCGTTTTCGGTATCGGCGGAGAGAACGAAGGCGATAACCTGGGTTTCGTTGCGAAAACCCTCGGCGAACATCGGGCGCACGGGGCGGTCGATCTGGCGGCTCGTGAGCACTTCACGCTCGCTCATGCGGCCTTCGCGCTTGATAAAGCCGCCGGGGATGCGTCCGCCAGCGTAGGTGTATTCGCGATAGTCAACAGTGAGCGGGAAAAAATCGATGCCTTCGCGCGGCTCGGGATTGGCCGTGGCAGCGGCGAGGACAACATTTTCGCCGAAGCGGACCACGGCCGAGCCGCCGGCCTGCTTGGCAAGTTTTCCAGTTTCAAAAGACATTTGTTTCCCGCCGGTAAGATCGACGGAAACTTTTGTAGATTCAGGCTTCATAGATCATCCTTATATTGGGCAGAAGGGGCAAGCGCGCGATTAACGGAGTTCGCGTGGACAGGCGCATGCCAAGGCCGCGGTTGGGAACGCACTTTGCTAAGGCTCACGTGACCTGGAAACCCTTGGCCTGAAAAACCAAGTCTGGAAAACCAGGTCTGGAACCGGCCCCACACGGGGCCGAATCGCGCGGTTATTTGCGGATGCCGAGCTTGGAAATGACGGTTTTATACCGTTCCGAGTCGTACTTCTTCAGGTAGTCGAGCAAACTTCTGCGCCTGCTCACCATCATGAGAAGTCCGCGGCGCGAGCCGTGGTCTTTCTGGTGCGTCTTGAAGTGTTCCGTCAGCTGACCAATGCGCTCGCTTAACAGCGCGATTTGGACTTCGGGACTGCCAGTATCGGTAGCGTGCGTGCGATACGTGTCAACGACGGATTGCTTTTGCTCTCTGGCTAACACTAACCTGTTGCACTCCTGTCTCTTCTCGTTTTCGTAACGTGTTCGATGGTAACACGTTGGTATTGGAGGTGGCAAACGGGCAACTGGTCGTGAGTGCCAACGCCTGATTAAGTCGCCTTTGCTCGTGGCGGAACTCTTTGACACCCTCCGCCGTATCTCAGGCTAAACACTCACAAGGGAGGACAATATGAGTTCCGCCAAGATTCGTAGGCTTGCTGTATGCACTCATCTCCATACCGGGCTTCTTCGCCCTCATCTATGTTCCCAACAAGCTGATTGTGCACGGAAACGCAACGGCGACGGCCGCCAATATCGCGGCCTCCGAGGCGCTCTTTCGCCTCGGCATCGCCTGCAACCTCATCTCCCAGATTCTTTTTATGTGGGTGGCCCTGGCTTTGTACGATTTGCTCAAGGGGGTCAACCGGCGGCACGCTTCGCTCATGTTGACATTGATCGTGGTCTCCATCCCGATCGCGTTGCTGAATGAGCTGAACTCAATCGGTGCCCTCATCCTCGTGCGCGGAGCAGATTTCCTGTCCATATTTGAAAAACCTCAGCGGGATGCTCTGGCGATGTTGTTCCTCAATCTGCATTATCACGGATTTGTTGTCGCCGAAATATTTTGGGGTCTTTGGCTCTTTCCCCTCGGGCTGCTTGTATACCGCTCGGGCTTCCGTCCCCGCTTCCTGGGGGTCCTGCTGATACTTGATTGCTTCAGGTATGTGGTAAACAGCTTTACGTCCATACTCCTGCCACAGTACGCAGACATCGTCTCCCGCTGGATGAAGCGCGTTCAGTTTTGGGGAACTGTTGTTCATGCTTTGGCTGCTGATCCTGGGTGCAAAACCAACGCCAATAGCGGATCCAGCCGCTTCGGCGGCAGTCGCTAGGTCAAAATGAATTTTGGTTTTGAGGCCGTGGGTTGCTGGGCAAGCAAGTTTGCAAGGTGTCATGCGCGTTGGGTCTGTCCAGATGCGGCAGAGCAATGTGCGTCGCGGATCGGTTCGAGGTTATACTGGTTACAGACTAATTAAACTTAGGATGCGGCAATTTTCTGCTTATCCTTTATTTTGCTTAGCCCAGTATAAAGCTGGGCCAGCCTCGCAGATAGTGCGCGTAGCCAGCCATGATAGCGAAAATAGAAACACGGGGAGATTGTGTATGCCACGAGGCCGATCAACTTTCAGCAAACGACAGAAAGAACAAGCGCGCCAACAGAAACAGCGCGACAAGAACGAGCGCAAGACCCAGCGCAAGCAGGATCAGCCAGAAGGTGCTGTGGTGGACGAACAGGAAGAATTGCGCCTGATGCGCGAGCACGCTGCCGAACAAGCCGCGCTGTTCCGCATCGGCGCTGAGGACGACGAACCTGTCTCGACTGAACTCGCCATGCCGCACGGAACAAAGGCCGTCGAGCGCTAAAGCTTAACGAGTAGCCGGACGGGGAATGTCTTCGCCCGTCCGGCGTCGATCCAAACCAGGCTAAAACTAAACAAAAACCTCACCCGGCAGAGCGGTCAGCGTGCGTGATGCGAGCGTATTTTGCACGAAACGCTTAGGCTGGGCATTCTCCGACGTAGCATTCACTTGCTTGCGTTCGATGCGCAGTTTCAGAGTGCGCTCGATATCGCGAAGCGCAAGATTTTCTGCCGCTGTAAATAACGTGGAGGCGCGGCCTAGAGAGCCGGCGCGACCGGTGCGGCCAACGCGGTGGATGAAATCTTCCGCCATCTTCGGCAGGTCGTAGTTGATCACGTGCGCAACGTCGTCGCAGTGCAAGCCACGCGACGCGATGTCGGTCGCGACCAGCACTTGATAACGACCTTCCTGAAAACCGCTCAGCGCGCCGTTGCGCTGCGACTGCGTGCGATCGCCGTGAATCATGGCGGAGGAGAAGCCATCGCGCTCGAGTTCCTGCGCCAGCCTCTGCGCGCCACGTTTGGTTCGCGTGAAGATCAGAGTCTGTCCTTTTTCGCCGTATAGCAACTGGCGTAAAGTATCCAGCTTTTCGGAGGGACGCACTTCATAGGCTTCGAGTTGCACGCTCTCCGCCGGCTTCAGCACCGAGCCCAGAGCAATCCGCACCGGGTCGCGCGTGTAGTCGTTGACTAGCGCGGCGACTGATTGCTCCATGGTGGCAGAGTAGCAAAGCGTTTGGCGACGCTGCGGGAGGATTTGCAGGATGCGGCGGATGGCGGGAAGGAAGCCCATGTCGAGCATCCGATCAGCTTCATCGAGCACGAGTATTTTCACGTGGCGCAGGTCGGCAAATTTGCGGGTGATGAAATCCTGCAAGCGGCCGGGGGTCGCGATCACAAATTCGCAGCCGGAGCGCAGGCTCTGAATCTGTGCTTTTTCGGATACGCCGCCGATTACGAGCGCGGCTTTCGGCATATTTTTGTCGCGTAATTGTTCGTACTGCTCGTGAACCTGCATCGCGAGTTCACGCGTGGGTAAGAGCACCAGCGCGCTGACGCTCTTCTTTGCTGATTCATTGTTAGCTGCTTCATTCTTAGAAACCGCACGCAGCATTTCGATAATCGGAATCAGAAACGCCAGCGTCTTACCGGTGCCGGTCTGGGCGGTGCCGATGACGTCCTTGCCTTCGAGGGCAGGAGCAATGGCGCGCGCCTGGATAGGGGTTAAGGTGACAAATTGAGCTGCCGCCAGTCTCTGCTGCAATGCAGCAGACAAGGGCAGTTCTGTAAATGTGGTCATTCGATTGTTTTCTTTCTGGAGGGGCTTAATTTTCTCAGACACTTGTCGAGAGTTCGCATGCCGCTCGCAATAAAATTGGCGCTGGAACCAGGCGGGCAGGAAATGCGGAAGTGGTGCGGATCCATCAGGATCCCCGCGTAACTAGCAAACCGTAGCAATAGCGTTGATAGCAGTATAGCAGATAGCAAGCGCGTCCGGGATTACGTTGGTACCTAGTCGATAACCTTATCGAGAACCTATGTATGTCGTTCGTGGGCCTACGGCGCCGCGATCTTACCGCGGATAACCACCACCGACGCCGCCGGCAAATCGTAAAGCGTGTCTTTCGCGGCATTCTCGTTCGAGCGCAAGATGGGCCCATCGGGATCGGCGGTGCCGTTTGTGTAGGCGACGATTGTCGGCTTGGCGGCTTCTTCGGCGTGGGCCATGAAGCGGGTTCGCGGCGGGTTCCATTTATATTGGGCGCTGCCGAAGGTCGAGATTTCTACCGGACCTACGAAGCCCGACTCCGAATCTCGCTTGGCGGAAGATGCGCCGCGAAAGTCGATGCGCACGCGGTGCGCATTCTCCTGGTCGCGATTGACTATGAGCAGCGACCACTCTCCGTCCGGACGTTTCAGCGCATATGCAGTCACGAGTTCGCGGCCAGCGCCGTCGCCAATATCGGATTTCGCGGAATAAACCTGGTGCTCTCCACCCGCAGGCTGCGCCCACTCCAGATTAATCAGTTGCGCCACGAAGAACTGCGCTAGCGGTTGCTGAATTTTGTACGACGCGTCGACCGTGAACATGCCGAACGTGCCCGGAGAATCGTTGCAGCCGGGCTCCATCGGTAAAGGTAGATAGTGGAAGTAATAAACACCTTTGGCGCCGGCATCGAGCAGCGAACCGATGTAATCGGCCAGCCAGATGCCGGAGAAAATATCCTGATATGTCTCGCTGGCGCCGGAGGACAGATTGCCCTCAGTGACAAACATGGGCAAATCAGCGGGGACGCCATCATCGTGCCACACCTGAACGATGTGGCGCATGAGCTCGGGCTCGTCATAGAGCACGCCCCACGGCGTTTTGCACGGGTCGTAGGGATAGTGCTCGAACGAGAAGAAGGCGAGATCTTGCATGCGTCCGTGCTGCTTCAGATAGTCGAGGAAGCGCGCCGTCCACGAGACTCGGCCGTTGGCGTCGGGCCAGACTTCGATATCTTTGTTGACGCCTTGAAACGACGGGCCGCCGAGTCTGAGCTTCGGATCGAGGCGATGCAGCGCCGCCGCCCATTGCACGTAGAGCGCAGCGTAATCTTCGGGGAGCATGTACTGGCCATCAGCCTCCTCACCCATCTCGACGTAAGAGATCGGATAGTGGCGGCTCTCGATATAGGCGATTTCGGCGACTGCGTTTTCGGGAGTGTCATAGAGCAGCGCGATGGGAATCATGGCCGGCAATCCGCGAGTTACGCCGCTGGTGAAGAAAAGATCGAAGCCTACCTGAGCCTGGCGAGTGGTGCCGAGATCGGAAGGCTCGTGCCAGGGATCGACCGAAGAGACATAGGTGGTCGTTTGCTCCTGGTCGGCAGTGTGGCGCAGCGAGTCATGAAAGACACCGCCATCAGTTGTGGTTCCGAGATAGAGTTCGCGTATCGAGTAGCCGACGCAGTTGCGAATGTCTTTGTGAGGATCGGCGGGGCCGTCGGCATTGCAGGTGTTCGAAGACTCGGTCATCCAGATGCGGAGGAAACGCACGGCGATTGGAGCGGTAACAAGGCGAATCGTTTCGTCGTGCCCTTTGCCGGCAATGACCGTGCCCTGTGAAAATGTCTGCCACACGCCGCGCGTCGGCAGTTTGATGGGATCGTCGCCGGTCCAATACTGCACGAAGTAATGAGTCGCGTACGGCTCTCCCCACGCGATGCGGATGCTGTCGACGGGCTGCGGCTGCGCCAGGTCGAGCACCACCCACTGTGGATGCAGCGCGTCGCTTTCTCCGGTGAAATGTTGCGTGAGATATGGATTGCTCTTCCAGAAAGTGTTGAGGTCGCCATCGGTGAGGCGCGAAAAGCCGGCGTTGCCGGTGCCGTCGTTGCGCGTGAAGCCTCGGCGCGGAAGCGAGTATCCGTAGGAATAGCGCAGGCTCTCGGTGGGAGTGGCCGAACCGGTGAAATAGCCTTTGCCGCCGCCGCTTTTGTCGCTCCAGGTTCCCTGCGGATTCCAGTGCCACGCTTCAACGGCCAGCTCGGTATTCTGGCGGAAAGAGACTGGCTGCCAGCCTGAGCTCTGGGTTATTTTCAACGATTCCGGAAGCAGATCTTTGTCGATGGCCTCGGCGGGAATGCGGTCAACGCCTGCGCCCAGAGTTTCACTGGGAATGAAATGATTGGTGGAGTGCGAAACATCAACGGTGATAGTTTGCGCGGCGGCAAACCCTAGCATCGTGACTAAAACAAGAAAGGCGGCCGAACTTTTCACGCGATGGGCCTCCATGAGCTTGAATATTGTTTCCAGACTTGGAGTATTAAAACGATTGAATTATACGGATTACGCGACCAAGAGACGAGGAGTTTCGGAGGCAAGAAAAAAGCGGGCCAGCAATACGCCGGCCCGCTGTGTTTAGTTTAGGTGAATGTCGCCGCTATTTCGCCGCGGCTACCGCCGAGACGAAGCTAGCCCCGTTCGGCGTGCCCAATCCCGTGACGTTGTCCCAACCCGGCCCCGTGGTCAGCGAACTGTCAGTACCGAAGCTGATCGCGTACCAGCGGGTGGAAGTTCCGTTATACAGAGCACCCACGAAGTCGGTGGAGTTCTGCACAGGAGCCAACAGCTCCGCAGACGAGTAGTCGACCGGCGCCGCAGGCGGGGTGTGAGTCGAGCCACTGACGTTGTCAGGCCCGTTTACGGCGAGAACGTCAGTGATTGCGCTCGCAGGCAGACCATAGAGGATCGGAGCAGCCTGACCTAGCCATGTTCCGGCGGCCTGAGTGGAGATGGCCCACATGCCGGCAAACATGGGAGACGCGAGGCTGGTTCCACCCACAACGGTGATGAACTGTTGATTGTTTTCGGTGTCGATGACTTCGACGCCGGTGTAGGGATCAGCGAGGTAGGCGATGTCAGGCACGAGCCGCCAGCTGCCAGACAAACTCGACTGGTAGGAAGGCTTCGGCCAGAAACCGCTGGTTCCACCGCCAGCTCCGAAGTAGAAGCCGATGAGGCCCGGCGGAATAATCGGCGTGTTGGGAGTAGCGTTGGCGATATGGGTCAAGTTGGTTCCCCAACCCGTCTGCAACATCATCGACCAGTTCTGATTGAGAAACATGCTGGTGCCGCCAACTCCAGTGGCATAGGGAGCAGCCGCCGGCATGGAAACGGTGGTCACGCCGTAGGCGAGAAGATCGTCTCCGCTGTCGCCGCTGGAAAAGTTGACAGAGACGCCGAGCGCAGCACCCAACTGACAAAGGTCGTTTTGAACTGTGAGTTCGGCGGGATCTTCGTCGATGAGAACAACCTCGCCGATACCATAGCTGTTCGAGATAACCGGACCGAGTCCGGTCTCGATGCCATAGAGTACCGACAGGTCAAGATTAGTAAACGAGTTGTCGGCGGCCAACAGGAGAGCGATGTTCGCTCCCGGGGCGACCGTGTGCGACCACTCAACATCGAGGCTGGTCTCCACATCCCATCCGCAGGTATTGCCACCGCAATTAGTGGGGCCGGTCGGATAGTAGATGGTGAAGTTGCTGGAGGTTAATGCGGGCAGGCCATTGATCTGGGAGAAAGTATTAGCGTCGCCCGTGATCGTATCGGATCCGTAGGCATCGACAATGACCACGGTTTGGCCGGTGCCATCAAGATGCTGTTTGTAAAGCGGAGTCAGACCATAGGCCTTCGCCACTTCCGGCGCATCGTAGCCGCAGGGCGGAAGGTGCGGAGGACCGTTCTGGATATCTCCACCATAACGCGAACCGGAGTAAATGGCATAAGGTCCGCCGCCACCGGTTTTGAAAGTACGTATCTGGGTTGGCTTTAGGCAATTGGCGTTGTAGTACTGCTGCGCCGCGCCGGGAGTAGCGAGCGGAATATTCGCAAACGGTTTGCCTGTGTCAGGTTCGATCGGGCGCACCGCATAGTTTTTGTATACCAGGTCGGAAAGACCCTGGACTGCGGCAACGGCTTTGCCAGCGTCGCCGGCGACAACTGCCTCCCCGCTGGGTACGCGATGCTCTTCGCCATTCAGCGAAACGCGATTCAGTTGCACTCCGGTCGCGCGTTCGACGTCACCAACCGTGCCGCGCGCGGTTACGTAGTGATTGAGTTTGTCGGTAGCCACGACGCTGAGATTGTGCGCCTCAAGATATTGCTTCACGGTCGCAAGATCGGCGGCGCTCGGCGCGAACTTTTCCTGATACTGCTTCAGCGTGAGGAAGTGATGGTAGTTCGGCGAATTTTTGTCGTACATCTGCTGCACCAACTCGTCGAAGGCGGCTTTGTTTTGCTGCTTGATCCAGAATGTCACTGACATTTGTTTTGTCTGGTCTTCGGCGCCGAGGATTTGCGTATTCGGCAAAGCTCGGGCGCCACTGGCTGCCTGCGCAAACGCCGGAACGGCGATGAGCAGAACAGCTAACCACGCAATTACTGTTGGCATCAGTCTTCTCGTGCTTTTAGACATAAACTCTCCTGGGAAGAACGGTAAGTTTGCCCGGCAACGGGCATCCATCGGTAAGCCGGATCGGGGGAATAGGGTCGTTGGTATTCCTTCGACACTCGCCGAAAGCATCTGCACTGCCCGACTGGAATGGTCAGCACGAACGACGTAATGCAAAAGGAATCACCACCGGCACCGAAGGGTTGGAACCATACTTACGCCGTGTTGCACCGGGTGTCAACCAGCGTTCGCGGTGAATGGAAATGGTTTGCAGAAAAACCGCAGAATTGTGCCGCCGGCGACTTTGGCCTTGAAAGCCTTATTGGTCGCCGGATTTCGCCGCTCGCGCCGTTTTCGCCGCTGGCTCCGGGTGTACCTCATATTCTGGATGGGGGATGCCCATCAGCCATTTGTCGAACCATCCGACGATGTTGTCGAGGCGCTCGATGCGATGCCACGGTTCACCGGAACGCGACAGTTCGTGCGTCTCGCGCGGAAAAACTACCATCGCGGTCGGGCGCTTCAAATACTTGAGCGCGCGAAATAATTGCTCTCCGCCGGAGTCTTGCGGAGTGCGGTAGTCGGACTGCCCGAGGATAAACATCATGGGCGTGTGAATCTTTTCGACGAATGTAATTGCCGAGCGATCGGCGTAATCTTTCGGATCCTGAAATGGTGGCGCCTTAAACCACTGCGGTTGGAATAAAGTGAAGTCGGCGGTGTACCACCACGAGGCCCAGTTCGATATATCGCGCTGCGATACAGCGGCTGCGAAGCGATTGGTCTGGGTGACCGTCCAGTCGGTGAGCACACCTCCTCCGCTGCCGCCGGTCACACCAAGCTTCTTGGGATCCACGTAACCGCGCTTCAGCAACTCATCTACTCCCACCATCAGGTCACGATAATCATCGCCGGGATAGTGATATTGAATGATGTTGCCGAAATCCTGCCCGTAGCTGGTCGAGCCGCGCGGATTGATGTAGAGCACCACATAACCCTTCGCCGCCATCCACTGAAATTCGTGATCGAAGACCCATCCGTAAGCGGCGTGCGGCCCGCCGTGAATATCGAGGATCATGGGATATTTTTTCTTCGGATCGAAATCGGGCGGCTTCTGAATCCATCCCTCAATCGGCAGGCCGTCGAAGCTTTTGTAATTCATCTCGTCGGGCGCCGTTAGATTGAGCTGCGACCACAGCGGCTTGTTGAGGTCGGTAATGCGCGTTTGCGCTCCGCTTTGGCTGTCGCCTGCGCCGCCCGTCTTCACCGTAAACAAATCGCCAATCACGACCGGTGTCGAGATCAAAGCAACCGCGGTGCGTGTATCGGGCGTGATGGAAAAATCGAGCACGGCCTGATCGCCGTGGGTGATTTCGGTGACCGCTCCCGTCTGTCTGTCGACGCGAACGATCGGGGTGCGGCCCTGCTTCTCTACGATGTCGAAGAGCCAGCGGCCATCGGGCGACCAGGAGAGCGCGGCGCGACCTCCCCCGCGCGGGGCTGCGTTATCGCCGAACACCGAACTGCCCATATCGAAGTCATAGTTCGCGGTCAGATTGCGCGGCTGCGCGTTCACGACCAGGTCCATGATCCACAGATCGGGCTGCGAGTAGGAGCGCACCGGCTGTGTAACCGAACCGTGGAACGCCACTCGGCGCCCATCAGGGCTGAGCTTAAGACTGTAGATGTTCATCGGAACGGTGGTTAATTTCTCGGGCGCGCCACCGCTGGCAGCCATCGAATAAATTTCCGTGCTGCCGGTCTCGTAATATGGCTCGTCAACGTGGCTGGTGACGAAATAGATGCGCGAGCCGTCGTGCGTCCAGAAAATTCCGCCTTCGTCATAATCGCCGGTGGTAAGTTGCACCGGCTTGCTCGGCTCGTCGGAGGCCGTCGGCACGTCGATCACCCAGATGTGGTCGTGCCGCTTGTAATCGATGTAGCCTTCATCATTGTCGCGGTAAACGGCGCGCGTGATGATATGGATGTCGGATTCGCGATCGGCATCGGAGTCAGACTTGGGTGGCGTCGAGGCGTTCCCTTCAGCAGATTCTTTGCCCTCCGGCTTGGCGTTCGCGCCTGCCTTCGCCTCATTTTTCTTGTGCTGTTCTTTATCGATATCTTCCTGGGTCGTCGTGCTGGAGAAAGCGATGCGCTTGCCGTCCGGCGACCAGACGGGGCCGGACGCGCCTTTTGGCAGATCGGTGATGATGCGGGCTTCGCCGCCCGACAATGACAGAATCGCAATTTGCGGCGGGTGCGTCTTACCGCTATCGTCTTTATCTCCGCCGCGTACAAATGCGATGCGCGTTCCATCCGGCGACCAGCGCGCGTGCGAATCATGTTTGCCGTTGGTGAGGCGCAACGGAGATTCGTTGCCGGAGGTTGCGACCATCCAAATCGAAGTCTCGTAGCCGGTATGCTTCTCGTCCGTGACCACGCGAGTGAATACGGTACGCGAGCCATCCGGTGAAATCTGCGGATCGCCGATCCACACAAAATTGAACAAATCTTTTTCGGTGATCGAGCGCTTCGCACCGGTAGCCTGCGGGCTAGAACTCTGAGCCGTCAGCGTGGTGACGATTGCGAAAGCAAGGATGAACGAAGCGACGATTGCCCGAACGGCAACAGCGGAAAAACGTGATTTCATGAATAACCTCGAACGGGCCGCGATATCGCGGCGCCTGTGAATTATAGCGCTGACTTTTTCCGATCGCTTATTTTCTCCGCGAGTGCGCTGGCATCGTCAAGCATTTTGTCGATGCGCCGGCCACGCGCGTCCGGAGTTCGGTAATAAAAAATGCCAAACAGATGCCCGCGGCGGCGAGATGGCGACATCGAATCCCAGCCGGCACGAGCCTTTGGATGGCGCGCAAACGCTACTTGCAAGATCGGTGGCAGCTCTCGTTCCGCCTCCATAACATTGAGCAAGCGCTCCGCCAGTTGTTCGGCACGACGAACGCGTGCGACTGCGCTTTTAGGTTCATCAATCCACTTTGCGATGTCGTTGCGCGTCGAGTGATTGAGTCCGTCATACCAGCGCTGCAGCGCGCGACCTCCGCGGCCGAGATCATCAGTAACAATACGCTTCAGTTCAATGGGCATAGCCACGGAGCGTTCTTCGCGATCGAGCTCAAGCTGAAAGCGGGCGACACCGCCCTCGTAAGCGCATGCTCCCTTTTGCATGCGCTTGTTGATCAGTAGAAAGTGTCGGCCGTCGCGGCGGGGAAACAGCGAAGTGCGAAATGCGTACCCATTAATTTCGCCCTTAACTTTGATCTGCCCGCGCAACCCCCATACCCTAGTTGCATCCAATGGCACGTGGACAATAATCCAATTGAGCCGCGAACGCAGGCGCTCGAGCCGCGCTTCGAAGCGCTGCGGAGCGGACGGCTTGGCTTTAGAGTCTTTGGGCATTGCTAGAGACCAGCTTTGGCATTTTAATCTGGCATTTTAATATGGACGGACGATTATCAAGAAGGCGAGCGGAGACATGCCGGACGCGAGTTAGACTGTTGCAAGAGTAATTGGGAGAAATTGTGATCTGTCCGAAATGCGGTGAGGACAATTCAGAAAATTTCCGCTTTTGCGGAATGTGCGGCACCCCGCTCGAAGCGCGCCGTCCGTCGGGCGCACCAGCGCTCGATCCATTGTCAGCGTTCCCGCCAAAAATTTCACCAAAAGTGACGACCGCCGCAGACTCGATTAAGCCCGTTGTCGCGGAAGCGGTGGCGCGCCCCGTCAACAAGCCAGTGCCGCCGATCAGCGGCCCTTCGATGCTGGGACTCAATCAACCTGTGGCCGATGAGCCCGCTTCGCATCAAGCGAGCGCGAGTCAATCCGCTCCGGCTCATCCGAGCGCCGCTCGCACAACTTCCGCTCCGCCCAGCATCGACCTGCTGCGCGAAACATCTTTTTCCAGCTTCGATTCTTTCATGGAGCCCGACGAGCCGAAAAGTGGCGTGGGGCGGATTCTGCTGTTGCTGGTGCTGCTCGCAGGGCTGGGCATCGCGGGCTGGTGGGCATACACCAACTACGTGGGCGCAAACGAAAGTAGAAAGCTGCAGGCTGCGATCTCTAATGCCGACGAAGCTCCGGCGGGCAATGCCGCACAAAAGCCCGTTGCGGCGCCTAGCGACGAGCCTAAAGACAAGCCGTCGACTGAACCCGCCGCCCCGGATGTGGCAGCAACGCCGGATAACGGCTCATCGCAAGCGAGTTCGCCTCCGGCCACGGCACCACCGGCTGCAAGCGGTGGGCAGCCTGAGAACGCCAATCCGAAGGCTGCGAATAACGATGCAAAGCCTGCGGCTCCGGCGCAACGAGCGGCAGCGACACCGGTAACTCCGAAGGCTAGCCCAGCCCACAAAACTGTTGCTAAGAGCGAGCCGCTCGTTGCCGCGGCCAGGGCTCCAAGTCGACCCGAGCCCTCCGCACCTGATACCGGAGACGCGGCTTTTCGCCGAGGTGAGGCGTATCTCTACGGACGAGGCATGCACGAAAATTGCGATGAGGCGGTGAAGAATCTCAAAATTGCTTCAGCCCAATCGAATGCTAAGGCGCGAAGCACCTTCGGCACCATGTACGCCACCGGCCACTGCGTGCCGCGCGACTTGCCGACATCCTATCTATGGTTCGCTCTCGCTCTGCGGGTGGATCCGACGAATCAGATCCTGGAAAAGGATTTGAATGCGGTGTGGAACCAGATGACGCCGCCAGAACGGCAGCAGGCTACGAGAATGAAACAGTGAAGGTGATCGGGTGATCCGATGTGCTTACTCGCCGCTCGGCACGAGATTCAACGCCTTCTTTACCGTGCCACGCTCGGTCATGATCTTCTGCTGCAGCAGCGTGATCGCATAAATCAACTGCTCCGGGCGCGGCGGACAGCCTGGGACATAGATATCGACAGGAATCACCTGATTCACGCTCTGCACCAGCGCGTAGTTATTGAAGACGCCCCCGGAAGTGGCGCATGCTCCCATTGAAATGACCCACTTCGGCTCCGGCATCTGCTCCCAGAGTTGGCGAATAACGGGCGCCATTTTATTGGAGACGCGGCCGGCGATGATCATCAGGTCCGACTGGCGCGGTGACGGACGGAATACTTCCGCTCCGAAGCGCGCGATATCGAAGCGCGACGCGCCCATCGACATCATTTCAATCGCGCAGCAAGCCAAGCCAAACGTCATGGGCCAGATCGAATTCTTGCGCATCCAGTTGACCGTCGAATCGAGCGTGGTCATGACGATGCCATTGGGCACGCCATCTCCGTAGACAAGTTCTTTGACTACCTTCTTGCCATTTTCTACGTCGACGTAAGGGCCGAAATTGAGTTCTGGAGCCATGACTATATTTTAACCGCAGAGACGCCGAGTGCGCGGAGGAAAGGAAGGCATGCGAGTTCTCGCCGTCCTCGGCGTCTCGGCGGTAAAAAAGCTCTACGGGTTCAGCACGATCTTGCCAAACATCTGGCTCTTCTCCAGATACTCGTGCGCGGTGCGAATTTCCTTTAGCGAAAAAGTGTGGTCGATGATCGGCTTTAGCCGTCCCGCAAACACGTGCCCTAGCACTTCATGCAGTTCGCTCATTGTGCCCATATACGATCCCAGGAATGCCAATTGGCGCGAGAAGAGGAAGCGCAGATCAAGTTCGATTTTTGGGCCCGTGGTTGCGCCGCAGGTCACCAGCGTGCCTCCAGCCTTGAGCGATTTGACGCTCTCGTCCCACGTGGCCTTTCCCACGTGCTCGATGACGATGTCGACGCCTTCAAAGTTTGTGATCTTGCGGACTTCCTGCGAAATTTTTTGCTGGTAATGGTTGATGACAAAATCGGCGCCGAGTTCGCGGGCGCGCTCTATCTTGCGTTCGTCGCCGGCAGTGGTGATCACACGCGCGTGAAACATTTTCGCGATCTGGATGGCGGCAATGCCCACGCCAGAATTCGCGCCCAGCACCAGCACGGTCTGTCCCGGACGAATCGCGGCGCGCCCGGTGAGCATGTGCCATGCCGTAACAAAAACGAGAGGAACGCTGGCAGCTTCGTTGAAATCGAGCCAGTCGGGAATCGGGATGACATTGACGGCAGGGACTGCTATCAATTCGCAGTTGCCGCCGTCAATTGCGTTGCCGAGCACGGCAAATTGACGACACTCATTCTGCAGGCCAGCCACGCATTTCGCACAGCGATTGCAGGAAACCATCGGCGCCAGCAGCACCCGCTGGCCGACCTTGAGGTCGGTGATGTACTCGCCGACTTCGGCGATCTCTCCGGCGATGTCGCTGCCCAGGATGTGCGGCAGATTCACGCCCGGCAATCCTTTGCGCACCCATATGTCAAGGTGATTGAGCGCGCATGCCCGGACTCGTACGAGGACTTGGTCCTTGCGCGGCTTGGGATCGGGCACATCTTCGTACACCAGAACTTCCGGCCCGCCGAACTGATGAATACGAACAGCTTTCATGGGTGCTCCCGTGAACTTCTCAGGGTCAGAGACCGTTTCGGAACAAAATGCTAATCGCAATGTACCAAAAGCATTGTGACAAGTGACACAGAACGTATTCGCGCCAAGTCGTAAAGTGTACATCGCGGGCTGAGTCTGGAGGGCGTTTCCAGCGGGTACTGGACGCGGCCTGCGAAGCCGTCGAGTGGCTACATCAGCCATTGCAGTTCGAGTCTGCCGCCCTCCGTGCAGTCACTCGCAGCTAAAAAAGTGCTCTTGACAGGGCGTCGCGGCAGGGTGACGATAGAAGCTCGCAGGCCGTGTTATTAGTACCCACTGGCAAAACGCCAGTAGCCCCGGAGTGATGATCCGGGGCTTTTGTTTCTTGCGAACGATAACCTGCGTAGCCGTCTATTGACCTTCCTCCCGCATCAAACCATAATCAAACTTATGGATCTCTACGAGGAAATCGTTCGGCTGCGTAAAGAAGGGCGTCGGGGCGCGGTGGCCACTATTGTCAATGTGCGCGGATCGATTCCTTCGTTCAAGACGGCCAAGATGCTGGTGCGCGACGATGGCTCGATCGTCGGCACGATCGGCGGCGGCTGCGTTGAGGCTGAAGTTTGGCAGGCGGCGCGCGAGGTGATGGAATCGGAGAAGCCGCGCACACTGACCTTCGATCTGAATCAGGATCCAAAGAACGATACCGGCCTCGTCTGCGGCGGAACGCTCGAAATTTTTGTCGAGCCGGTGCTGCCTCCCGCCGATCTTTATATTTTTGGCGCCGGCCACGTGGCGGCGAGCCTTTATAAAGTCGCGCGCATCGCCGGTTTTGACGTCACAATCATCGACGATCGCGAAGCTTACGCCAACCGCGAGCGCTTCCCCGAGGCGCAGCAGGTGATCGCCGCCGATTTTGATAAGGCTGCCGCCGAGATCATGCCGGGCGAGTCTTCGTATATCGTGATCGTCACGCGCGGGCACCGCGACGATATGCGAATGCTGCGCTGGGCGGTGCAGACTCCGGCGCGCTACATCGGCATGATCGGATCGAAACGAAAAGTGATAACCATCTTCAAAGAGTTGCAGCAGGAAGGCCTGCCGGCGCATCTGTTCGATCGAGTCCACTCGCCGGTCGGACTGGATATCGGCGCCATCACGCCGGAAGAGATCGCTGTTTCCATCACCGCCGAACTGATTGCAAAACGGCGAAAAGTGGAGCGTGATCTACCTCACATGAGTTGGTTCCATCGGCACGAGCGGGAGTCGGAGCCGAAATCCGTTGAGCCGAAATCCACTCCGTCGAAAATCTAGGCCGCTCACCGCCGAGACGCAGTGGGCGCCGAGGCCGCCGAGAAATACTTAGGCAGAAACTCCGCAGATCTCATTGGTTTTCTCGGCGCCTCGGCGGTTAAGATTTCACTATGCCGAACGAAATCGAAATCAAATTTCGAATTGAAAATCTGTCCGTGCTTAGCCGCGCTCTGAAGCGTGCTGGCTTCAAGCAGATGACCCGTTCTACCCACGAAATGAATACGCTCTACGATCTGCCCGGCCAGAAACTGCGCAAGCGAGGTGACATGCTGCGCCTCCGCAAGTATGGCGACATCTGGACGCTGACGCATAAAGCAAAGGGCAAGGAAGGCCGCCACAAGAAACGAGTCGAACTCGAAACCCCGGTCGAGAATGGCCAACAAATGGAGGCCATCTTGCATACGCTGGGCTTTGAACCCACATTTCGCTACGAGAAGTATCGCGCGGAGTGGAGCGATGGCGAGGGGCATGTAGTTCTCGATAAGACTCCGATTGGAAATTTTGGCGAGATCGAAGGCAAGCCGCGCTGGATCGATCGCACAGCACGCGCGCTGGGGATTAGCCGCGGCGACTATATCACTCAGACCTACGCGCCGATGTTTTTCGAATGGAAACGGCGCACGCGCAGCAAAGCTACGGAAATGACTTTTCGCGCGCTGGGGAAGAAATCAAAAAACATTTAACCGCAGAAACGCCGAGAGCGCGGAGAAAACAAGTTAAGGGATATATCACGTCTCGGCGGTAAAGAATTACGCACTCGCCCCGCAACACTTTTTGTACTTCTTGCCGCTTCCGCAGGGGCAAGGATCGTTGCGCCCAACTTTTTCTCCCGAGCGCACGACCTGCTGCACCTGCATGTCGCCCGCGCCAGCCATGCGTGCCTGTTCCAGTTCTTTCTTTTTCTTGCGCTGAAACGCTATTTCGATTTCATCCACTGACGTAGCCACTTGGCGCGGCGGACGTCCATTGCCGCCTCGGCCGCCGGTGATAACCGAAGATGCGCTGACCTCAGAACCCTTGACAGCGGCTTCATCTTGGCTACCACTGGTCAGCCTCGGCCCAGCATCCGGAGGCCGCTCCATGATCTGCATCAGGTAGAGATAGCGAACCGTCTCTTCCTGAAAGCGCTTCATCATCTCTTCGAACATGTCGAAAGACTCGCGCTTATACTCGACCAGCGGATCATGCTGCGCATACCCACGCAGCCCGATGCCTTCCTTCAGGTGATCCATCGAGAGCAGGTGATCTTTCCATTGCGCGTCGATCACGCTCAGCATGATCATGCGCTCGTGATAGCGCATCGCCTCGGCGCCAATGAGCGCCTCTTTCGCGTCGTAGCGCTCCTTGAGTTTGCCGAAGATCGCATCGCCCAGTTCCTGCCGGTTCATCTCGTCGGGCTTGATGCCCTCGGCATAGATGTCGAGGCCAAAGCGGGCGATGATCGCGTCTTTCAAAGCTTTCAAATCCCAATTATCGACGTGATCTTTCGGCGGGCAGTGGCGTTCGAGAATGTCGCCGAGAATTCCCGAGACATAATCTTCGACAATGAGATCTTTCTGGTCGAGGCCTTCGAGCAAACGGCGGCGCAAGCCGTAGACCGCTTCGCGCTGCTTGTTCATCACGTCGTCATATTCAAGCAGATGTTTGCGGGCCTCGAAATTCTGTCCTTCCACCGCTTTCTGCGCGCCTTCGATGCGCCGCGTAATCATGCGCGATTCGATGGGAACGCCTTCTTCCATGCCCAGGCGTTGCAGTAGATTTGAAATCCACTCCTTGGCGAAGATGCGCATCAAGTCGTCTTCGAGCGAAAGATAGAAACGTGACGAGCCGGGATCGCCCTGACGGCCGGCGCGCCCGCGAAGCTGATTGTCGATGCGGCGAGCCTCATGGCGTTCGGTGCCGAAGATGTGCAAGCCGCCCGCCTCAATCACTTCGCGATGCTCGCGATCGGTGTCGGCCTTGTAGCGCGCAAAAATCTCGCTCCACTGATCGGTCGGGACGGCGTATTCATTGCCCGCGTAATACCAAACCGCGCGGTTCGGATCGTCCACCTCAGCTTCGATCTTGCCTTGCGCGGCGCGAATCGGCTGCGCAATTCCCTTCTTCACGCATTCCTGCTTGGCCATGAATTCCGCATTGCCGCCCAGCAGAATGTCGGTGCCGCGACCCGCCATATTCGTAGCGATGGTGACCATGCCCTTCCGCCCCGCCTGCGCCACAATTTCCGCTTCGCGCTCGTGATACTTCGCGTTCAAAACAACGTGCTTGATTCCCTTCTTCTTCAGCAATTCCGAAATCCGCTCGGATTTTTCAATCGAGGTCGTGCCGACTAACACCGGCTGCTCGCTCTCGTGGAGGCGCTGAATCTCATCGGCGGCCGCGAAATATTTTTCCTTTTCCGTGCGATAGACGATATCCGGATTCTCTTTGCGCAGCAGCACGCGATTGGTCGGAATGACCACAACTTCAAGTCGATAAATCTTGTCAAATTCCGGCGCTTCCGTTTCCGCCGTGCCGGTCATACCCGCGAGTTTCTTATACATACGGAAATAATTCTGGAACGTGATGGTTGCGAGCGTCTGATTCTCGCGCTCGATCTTCACATTCTCTTTCGCTTCAATGGCCTGGTGCAGCCCGTCAGACCAGCGGCGGCCCGGCATCAGGCGCCCTGTGAATTCATCTACGATCAGCACTTCTCCGTCTTTGACTACGTATTCGACGTCGCGCTTATAAAGCGCGTGCGCTTTGACGGCAGTCTCCACGTGATGCTTCAGCGCCCAGTTTTCCGGGTCTGCAATGTTGCCGATGCCCAGCAGCTTTTCGACTTTCTCCCATCCCTCGTCGCTAACCGTGACGTTGCGGTGTTTTTCGTCGACCACATAATCGCCGGTCATAATCTTAGGCTCGCCCGGCTGCGTATCGATTTCCTCGCCCTTTTCCAGCTTCGGGATAATGCGATTCACCTTGTAGTACTTGTCGGTAGATTCTTCGCTCGCGCCGGAAATAATTAGCGGCGTGCGGGCTTCGTCGATCAGGATGGAATCGACTTCGTCGACGATGGCGAAGTTGTGTACGCGCTGCACGCAATCGCGCAGGTCAAACTTCATGTTGTCGCGGAGATAGTCGAACCCGAATTCGTTGTTCGTGCCGTAAGTGACGTCGGCAGCATAGGCGGCGCGGCGCTGTTCGTCATCAAGGTCGTGAACGATCACGCCCACGGTCAGGCCGAGAAAGCTGTAGAGCTTTCCCATCCATTCGGAGTCGCGCTTGGCCAGATAATCATTGACTGTGACTACGTGCACGCCGCGCCCACTGAGCGCATTCAAATACACCGGTAGCGTCGCGACTAGCGTCTTGCCTTCGCCGGTCTTCATCTCGGCGATCTTGCCTTCATGCAACACCATGCCGCCGATTAACTGCACATCGAAGTGCCGCATGTTGAGCACGCGTTTTCCAGCTTCACGGACAACGGCAAACGCTTCTTCAAGCAACTCGTCGAGAACAACTTTGAGCAGTTCGCCGCGCTCGGCTTCGATTTCTTTCTGGCGATCACTATTCCTGAGATCGATGTCCGGAGAATCGGGATCAGCATCGGGCTCGTCTGCGATTGGGCTAAGGCGCTCTTGAATGCGGGCGCGAAACTCCGCCGTCTTGCCGCGGAGTTCGTCGTCGGAGAGCTTCTGCATCCCCGCCTCAAGCGCATTGATCGCCGCGACGCGCGGCATTAGGCGCTTGACCTCGCGCTCGTTCTTCGTCCCGAAAACCTTGCCCAGCAAAGTGTTGATCAAACCAGAAATCCTTCGGAGGACACGCGTCCTAAATTACAGTTAAAGCCTAGCACATTAGATGCGGCAGGAATGGCGGAGGACGGACAAGCCGAAACACGCGGTTTCAGAGAAATGGATTCTGAATCACGAGTTCGCCAAAGCGACGGCCATGTTGTAGATCTTCGCTGTAGAGAATCCTGCAGCCACCCTGGAGCGCGGCCGCGACAATGAGGGCGTCATACCAAGAAAGGCGATCGTCACCATGTAACCGCAGGGCCTCGGTCACCAGCGCCGGGGACGACGAAATGGCCATCATAGGGAACAACGCGGTGAGCACGAACGACTCCAAGTCAGATTTGGGGATAGCTAAACGAAAACCGCGCAGGGCAACATTAATAAATTCCTGGACGACCTGGTAGCTGATGATCGCTTGCTTGTCGGTGGCGCCGTCTGTAATCAATCGCTGCGCAATTTTGGCCTTCTCGGGAGAAGATTGATCGAAGGCATAAACGATAATATTCGTATCCAGAAACGACTTAACGTTCATTCATTTCATCTCGCGTGAATTTCCGCCCTGCATCGACGTGCTTGAGTCTGGCGAATAACGCCTCAATTTCCGCGCGGGTCATTCGGCGAGAACCGTACCAATCCAGCCACTCACGAAAGGCGTCGTTCAGTGTCTTCCGCTCACTGCGGGCGACTTCGCGAGCCAGTTCAATCTTGCTTTCGTCCGCACTAAAAGTGATGTTTTTCATAATCATTTACGCTGTCATCAATGATGTGCCAATCTAACGTCGAAAGTCTCCACTGATCCAGTGCACACTAATATAGTGTACACAAAACAAGTGCGACTTGCAACGTCAATGAGACATCTCACGGCGCCGATTGGCGTCCCTTTGCCTCTCCTGTATCATTCCGCCTTTGCCCCATGCCAACTTTCTACCAGCGTTTCCAAGAATCGGCCCGCAAGTTCCCCGACAATATTGCCCTTGAGATTCAGCGCCAGCAGACGGTCGAGCGCGTCACTTTCGCGGAACTCACTCGCATGTCGGAGAGCGTCGCGAACTGGCTTTCAGCCCATGTTCCTCGCGATGCGCGGGTGGCAATTCTCGCGGCAAACCATCCGCGCTGGGTGGCGGCCTACTTAGGCATCATCGCGAGTGGGCGGACTGCGGTTCCGCTCGACACTGCTTTCCATGCCGACCAGGTCAAGAAGTTGCTGATCGATAGCGAAGCTTCGCTTTTGTTCTGCGATGTGAAGCATCTTGCCGTGGCGGCGGAGGCGGTCAAGGGACTCAACCTGGCTCTGGTGATGACTTCGACGGCCGCGGAGCTGGGCGCGACGAATCCTGCTACTGCGACTCCCACGCATCGCCCCGAACGCGGCACAGAACGCGCTGACCGTGGCATCCAGAGCCTGCGAATTACAGAAAGCTTTGCCGCCGATATTGATTCCATCTTTGCCGCTGGCCCCGCTGGCTTTCAACCGATCATCCCCGCCGATAGCGATCTCGCGGCCCTGCTCTATACCTCGGGAACCACGGCGGACCCGAAGGGGGTCATGCTCACCCATGCCAACCTGATCGGCGAGGCGAATTCGGTGCTCACAGTGATCAAAGTGGGACCTGAGGATGCGCTGTTGGGAATTCTTCCCATGTTTCACGTGCTGGCGCAGATGGCCAATCTCTTTCTGCCTCTGTTCAATGGCACGCGCGTTGTTTACCTGGAGACGCTCAACACCACCGAACTGCTGCGCGCTCTACAAGAGCGCAACATCACTGCATTTTGCGTGGTGCCTCAGTTTTTTTATCTGATTCACGAGAAGATTTTCAAAGAGTTGAGTAAGCGCGGCAAACTCACGCTGCGGGTTGTGCGCTCACTGATGGCTCTCAACCGCGCGCTGCGGTGCGTCGGAATCAACGCTGGCAAATTCTTCTTCGGAAAGATTCACGCCACTTTTGGCAGCCACATGCGCTATCTGGTTACTGGAGGATCGCGCTTCGATCCGGCCATTGCGCGCGATTTTTATTGTTTTGGCATCGACGTTCTCAATGCGTATGGCCTCACAGAAACCACCGGCGGCGCGTTTCTTAATCCGCCCGGCCACATCGTATTTGGGTCGGTCGGGCCGCCACTCCCCGGCGTTGAAGGCAAAATCGTCGATCCGAAACCCGCCGAAGATGGCGCCCAACCCGTAGGCGAAATTGCCATTCGCGGCGCGATCGTGATGAAGGGATATTGGAAGCGGCCCGAGGCGACGGCCGAAGTGCTGCGCGACGGCTGGCTCTACACGGGCGATCTCGGTTATTTCGATTCCGGCGGCAATCTCTTTATCACTGGACGGCGCAAGGAAGTCATCGTGCTCGCCAACGGAAAGAATGTCTATCCCGAAGAGGTCGAGGCGCACTATCTGCAGGCGCAGTACGTGAAAGAGATTTGCGTGATGGCGCTGGAGGCGCGACCCGGAGATCCGACATCGGAGCGGCTCCACGCCGTAGTCGTGCCCAATTTTGAATTGTTGCGCGAGCGCCGGATCGTCAATTCCAAAGAGGCGATTCGCGGCGAAATCGAGGCGCTTTCTCACAAGATCGCTTCGACGAAACGTCTGGTGAGCTATGACATCTGGCAGGAAGAGTTGCCTCGCACCACGACGCGCAAATTGAAGCGTTTCCAAATTGAGAAGAAAGTGCGCGATCGGCAACTGAGTCCGAATGGCAGCGATGCCGGCCTGAGCCCGGAAAAATCACTTGCACCAGAAACTGCGTTACCCCCTGAAGAGCAGTCATGGCTCGATCGCGAGGATGTGAAGCGCGCCTCGGAAATCGTGCGCGAGGCTTCGCGTAGCCAGATCGAGAACATTCGCCCCAGCCACAATCTAGAACTCGATCTTGGGCTCGATTCGATGCAGCGCGTTGAATTGCTGACCGCGCTCGAACAGCAACTCGGCGGCAAAATCCCGGAGTCGCAGCTCGCGGAAATTTATTCGGTGCGCGACCTGGTTGACGCACTTCTTGCCAGCGCGAGTCGCGGCGAGGGGCAAGCCGTTGCCGCTGCTCCTCCATGGTCGACCATTTTGAGCGAACCGGTAACCGATCCCGAGGTTCTGGCGCTGGCGCGACATAACGTTTTCGCCGAAGTTTTTTTCTTCGTCCTGGGAAAGTTGCTTTATCTTTTCGCGCTCGATTTTTATCACCTGAAAACGCGCGGCCTCGAAAACCTTCCCGCCCAGGGCCCCTACCTGATCTGCTCCAATCATCAGAGTTATGTCGATCCGCTGATCATGGCCCCGGCGCTGCCGTGGTCGCTCTTTCGGCAGTCCTTCGCGCTCGGCACCAGCGAAATCTTTGGGGCGGGATTCATGCGGCGTTTGGCGCGTTGGCTACGCGTGATCGTCCTCGATCCCGACGCGAACCTCGTACCCGCTATGCGCGCCGGAGCTTTTGGGCTTAGTCGCGGACGCATTCTAATTCTCTATCCCGAAGGCGAGCGCAGCGATGACGGCACTCCGCGCGTATTTCGCAAAGGAGCTGCGATTCTTTCCATTCATGCTCAGGCTCCGATCATCCCGGTCGCGATCGAAGGCTTTTATGAAGCGTGGCCGCGGCACAAAAAATTCCCGAAATTCGCCGATCTGCAAATTGTTTTCGGCAAACCGATTCAACCTCCGCCGCTCGCCGAGGCTAGCGAAGCTGCTTACGATCGGCTGACCGCGGAGTTGAAATCGACGGTAGTGGCGATGTGGCAGGAGTCGAGAGAAATACAGTTGGCCGGAAAGGATCCGCATCAACCGGAAACTAATTCGGACGTCGATTCGAAGAGTGCGACGCTGTCCGAAACTGCGCCTCATTGATATCGCGTGCGAAATATCGCATGCCCAATATTGCGTTTGCCCTACGCGCCTGCGCCTCGAGCGCGGTCGACTATGACTTTCCCGAAAGCCTCCACCACGCCGCTGTGAAATCGCTTGCCCGAACCTGCCAAAATCTCCTGCTCGGCCTGATGAGGCGACATCGGCTTGCCGCCGGCGCCGCTGATCATTTTCTGATATCCATCCGCCACCGCGAGAATGTGCGCCTCGATTGGAATGTTGATCGCACTCGCGCCCTGCTCTTCGACAATCTGCTGCGCCACAATAATGGGAATCACCCGCCGCAGCGAGTTGCCGACAGCCTGTGTGCGCGGATCGGCCTTGCGCGGCTTGCGAAAACTCGCCATAACTTGTTCGCGGCTCATATCCGCAGCTTTATAAAGAATGTCGTTGCTGAGGCCGAGCTTGCCCAGGTCACGCATCAACACCGCCGACCGCACCAACTCTATCCGATCCGACCCGAGGCCCATCGCCTCCGCGATTTTTGCCGCCGCCTGTACGATGCGCTGACTTTCGCCTGAGCCAAGTTTCTCGTTGACCATGAAGTGTTGCAGCACCAGCAACAGGCCGCTGAAACTATCGCGTATGTCGGAAGTCATTGCCTCCTTGCGCTCGTAGAGCGTGCCCATAACATAGCCGGTCACCGCGAGAATTCCGGCCCAGATGGCGAAGTTGAAGAGCCTTTCTCCAGGCAATGCCAGCGTCCGGTGCGCGGGCATAATGTTGTTTAGAAAATCCAAAAGGATGACCAGAAATACGCAGGCGAAAGCGGTGAGCGTGGCGTGACGGCGGCCAAAAAAGTAGGCCGAATAGAGAGTGGGAAGGAAATAAAAGCAGAGCGCCATGGGCAGCGACTGCGCGAAAAATTGCACCGTCGCGGCAATCAGAAACAACGACAGCAGCAAAATAGTTTCTTTGAAGATCTTATTCATCGCCTACTTCCCATCGTCCAGTATTGCGTGCGCGAGCGAAGTAACCGCCTGCTGCCATGTTGGAGCACGCGACTGCACGAGGAAAGTTACCGGAGTAATGACGTTTTTTCAAAGTAGCAGGGGGAATTTGGTGCGGTCCCTCTGGCCGCGATTACTTCGCTCGCGGATGGGTCTGGTCGTAGACGTTCATCATATGCTTGACGGAAAGCTGGGTGTAGCGCTGCGTGGTCGCCAGGCGCTCGTGGCCGAGCAATTCCTGGATGGCGCGCAGGTCCGCTCCCTCTTCCAGCATGTGCGTGCCGAAGGCGTGGCGCAGGGTGTGGGGATGGACTTCTGGCGACAGTCCTTTGGCAGTCGCGATGCGTTTGACGATGCGGCCTACACTGCGCGTGGTCAGGCGTCCGCCGCGCTGGTTGATCAGCAGAGCGGGCACAAATTTTCCTGGCGCCGATTTGTTATTTTTCAAAGTGGCCAGCAGTTGTTGCCGCCAGGGCAGGTAGACGGCTAGCGCTGACAAGGCCGAGCCTCCGAAGGGAACGTAGCGTTCTTTTTTCCCTTTGCCGCGAATCAGAATGGCTTCGTTGCTCATGCTGATGTCATCGAGATTGATGCCGACCAGTTCGGAGTTGCGAATGCCGCAGCCGTAGAGCAATTCGAAGAGGAGACGATCGCGCTCAGGAAACGACGCGACCTCCGGCATTTTGCCGTCGAGCATGGAATTCATTTCTTCGATCGTAGGGACGCGCGGCAGTTTCTTCCCGAGTCGCGGCGTTGAGACCAGCTTCGCAGGATTCTGCTCGACTACGCCTTCCTGCGCCAGCCAGCGATAGAGCGAGCGCACGGCGGCGAGCGCGCGCGCAACGGAAGTTTTGCTCAGCCCTTTGTCATAGAGATGCGAGAGAAAACCGCGGATCGCGATGTGGTCGATGGTTTTCCAATCGCGCGTCGGCCGATCAAGGGAGCCAATGTAGGCGGCGAAGCAGTCGAGATCTCCGGCGTACGCCTTGATCGTATGCGCGGAAGCGTTGCGCTCACGCAAACGGCGCAGGAAGTCGTCGGTCGCGAGTTCGACGATGGTGCGAGACTGCTTCATCAATTGGTAATTTGTGATTGGTAATTTGCAATTGAAAAGCGCGTTCAAGCCCAAGACCTGAAGGACGTGGTTTCAAATTACCAATTACAAATCACAAATTGTCTCTCCTTCTGGCTCGCGGATGATGCTTCGCGTAGACGCTCTTCAGCCTATCGAGCGCTACATGGGTATAAATCTGCGTCGTCGAAATGTCGGCGTGGCCAAGAATTGTCTGCACGGTGCGCAGATCGGCGCCGTTCTCGACCATATGCGTGGCGCAGGAATGCCGCAGCATGTGCGGACTGACGCGGCGTCCGGCAGGAAGCCCTGACGCTACGCCAGCCTTGCCGACCAACTGCCACAAGCGCTGCCGGGTGAGGCGCCGGCCGCCGGTGCCGATGAACAAGAGCGGCGAGCTTTTCTTCACTTTATTATTCGAGCTTGTAAGCGCTGGTCTGCCGCTTTGCAAGTAGTGCTGCAAGGCCTGCTGGGCGGGCACTCCGAGGGGAACCATGCGCTCCTTGTCGCCTTTGCCGCGGACTAGTATGTATCCCATTTCGAGCTTCAGGTCTTCGAGGCGCGCGTCGGATACTTCGGAGACCCGAACGCCTCCGCCATAAAGGAGTTCAAGCATGGCGCGATCGCGCAGCGCTAAGGCTTGACCGCGCGCTGTTTGTTTTTGCGGCGCTGCTGCGGCAAGCTGACCTTCGCCTAGCTTTTTTTCGCCCAGCGTTTTTCCCCCGAACTTTTTTTCGCCCAGCAGGGCTCCGATTTCGTCGCGGCTTAGCGCCTTGGGCAGCACCTTCCACTGCTTAGGCAAATCGATGTTCAGCGTTGGATCTTTTTCAATCTTTCCATCGAGCAGCAGATAACGATAAAGGTGCCTTATCGCCGAGAGCTTCCTTCCCACCGAGCGGCCGTCGAGAGCGTTCGAAAATAATTCCTGCATGAACTCGCGCACATCCTCGCGCCGCGCCGCATCGAGCACCAGCCGCCGCTTCTCGAGAAACGAAGCGAACTGCGCCAGGTCGCTGGCGTAGGCCGAAATCGTCAACTTGGCCGATCCGCGCTCGACTCGCAGATAGTCGAGGAACGAGTGAAGCGTTCGAGCATTGGGATTGGCGTCTGAAGCCATCAAATAAGTATGAGACGTGGGACGCAACCTTAAAAGTGCCGAGCAGGATGCGGGCTGGATCGGGGTGTTTCCTGGCCGAAGCAACAGTACCGACGCCGAATCCGGAATACTTCCGAAAGCGAGCAGTCTTGAACAGACGACCGAACTCGCGGTTGTTACCATCGTTTCAGTTTGGAGTTCAGTTATGAGCGAAACTAGCGTTTACACCATTGAACGAAATGCCTGGTCGACGGTAAGACAGTGTAATATGCACTTTCTCCTGACCTACGAGCGCGAATTCCTGCCGCTGCAAAATCTCTGGCGCGATTTTCTGGTCAATAGCCAGGAGACAGGTTTGGCTAACGCGGCCTACCTCGCGCTCCGGCACTGATGAGTTCTCCGGTTGTTGCCCGACCACGATGACCACGAACGACGCGCCCTCTTAAATCCGAATTAACTTCCCCATCAACTTCGATCGCCTTTCAAGACCTGGAACCGCAAGACCTCCGACTGACTTATTGCGGATCGGGCACTGGCACATCCGGCCGCACATCGGTGTTGTGGAAGGCGGCGATTTTCCATTCGCCTCCATCCTTCACCATGACTTGCAGCAAGCGCGAGCGCAGGCGCCCGCTGGCATCCACGCTCATTCCGGGCAAGGGCTTTTGAATCGCAATCACCGCCGTGAGCGTCTCCACGACGGCCACATCGGGCCGCACAAACTTCAGAGAAATAATGTCCTGCTTCATGGTTGTCCCGCGATAGATTCCCTTGAAGATGAAGTCGTGCCTCTCGGTGAAATCCTTGCGCCCCGTAAAGAATTGTCCGCGGATGTTGGTGAAGGTTCCGTCGGTGGCGAAATGGCGCGCGAAGGTAGCGGCGTCTCCGGCGTTCCAGGCGGCGATCTCGTCTTGAATCATGTTGCGAACCGCGGCTTCGTCGGACGAAGACTGCGGAAAAGCGGCGACGGTCGCGAACAGGACCAGGGAGAGAATGAAGACAAAGTTCATTGTGGCCTCCAGAGAAGTTCAGGCGGAGATTATTGTAAGGGGAATTCGTCCCTTGGAATCGAATGTCACATAATTGTTGTGGCCGCCGTCACAGATCACGCCAAGACAACAAGGCATGATCGTGAGAGCGGCAAACCGAAAGAGGACCAAGCAAGAACGTGGGCACGAGCAAGAACGGGAAGGGCACGACTTCAGTCGTGCCATAAACGCCGCAAGTGAAACGCGGCTTCAGCCGCTGAGGTGAGCTTCTGAAACCGACGCGCGCTGTTTCCCCGCCGGGGACTTATTTCGTAACCTCGATCACCTGGCAAAGAAGAAGTCTTTTCGTAGCCGAACCAATGGCGCGGCTCTTCCTGCAGACTCTCTACTCGTATCGCCGCCAAGGAAAGTTTGAGTTGCACGCCTTTGTCCTCATGCCCGAGCATTTCCATTTGCTGCTAACTCCATCGGAGATCACGCTCGAGCGCGCAATTCAATTCATCAAAGGCGGCTATTCTCATGCCGTGAAAGAACACTTGGGAAACCCGATTGAGATTTGGGAAAGAGGATTCACGGACCATCGGATCCGTGATGCGGAAGACTTCGTACATCATCGGATGTACATCCATTGCAATCCAGTCGAAAGAAAATTGGTTGCCGAGCCGTCCGCGTTTCGTTACTGCTCGGCGTTCCCGGGATTCAAGTTGGACCCGTGGCCCCCCGTGGCTGAAGCCGGATTTCTTTCTTCGGCTTTGTGGCACGACTAAAGCCGTGCCCTTCCCGTTCGTGCCCGGATTAAGCCAATGCTTGTCTATAATCAGAAGCTTACTCTGCAACGCAAGGACACTCATTGGCACTCGACGAAAATATTTATGAAATTCGGCGCGAGAAGCTGAAGAAGATTGAGGCTCTCGGGCATCCGGCGTATCCGCGCAAGTTTAATTACAGTCATACGGTGGCGCAGATTCTCGCCGAGTATGGCGGGCAGACTACGGAGGAATTGGAATCTCCGCGCGTGACGGTGCGAGTGGCGGGACGCATCATGGCGATACGGCTGATGGGCAAGGCCGGGTTCGCGCACTTGCAGCAGGATGGGCAGCGGCTGCAGATCTATGTCAAAAAAGATGCGATCGGCGATGCCGGCTACGAACTTTGGAAGCTGCTTGACCTGGGCGATCACATAGGAGTGCGCGGATATCTGTTTCGCACGCGTACCGGCGAACTCAGCATTCATGCCGAGGAGTTGACGTTTCTGGCGAAAGACCTGCTGCCTTTGCCTGAAAAATTTCACGGGCTTACTGATGTGGAGCTGCGCTATCGGCAGCGCTATGTCGATCTGGTGATGAATCCCGAGGTGCGCGAAGTTTTCTTGAAGCGCAGCAAACTGGTGCAATCGTTGCGGCGATATTTCGACTCACAGGGATTCATGGAAGTCGAGACGCCGATGATGCATCCGATTGCGGGCGGAGCGGTGGCGCGTCCGTTTAAGACGCATCACAACACGCTCGATATGGATCTGTTTCTGCGGATCGCTCCGGAACTTTATTTGAAGCGGCTGACGGTGGGCGGATTCGATCGCGTGTATGAGATCAATCGCAACTTCCGCAACGAGGGGCTGGGTTGGAGATGGAATCCGGAGTTCACGATGTTGGAGGCTTATCAGGCTTACACCGATTACCTCGGCATTCTGGACACGACGCAGGGATCGATTGAGCAGGCGGTGAAGGATGTTACGGGCGGGACGAAGACGAAGTGGGGCGAGCACGAGATTGACTGGGCTCACGCGAATTGGCGGCGGATGACGATGCGGGAGGCGATTTCGAAGTTTTGGCCGGAGAAGGCTGGGGCGGCGCCTTCGCGGAGTGACTTTGCTTCGCACGAGTCGGTCGCGGCATTAGTGGAGCGGGTGCGCGGCGCGGGGATTAGTTTGAGTTATGACGCGGCGGCTCCGGTGGGGAAGACGATTGCTGCGATTTTCGAGGCGATTGCCGAAGAGCACTTGATGCAGCCAACGATCATCTATGAGTTTCCGACCGCGGTGTCGCCGCTGTCGAAGCAGAAGCCGGATGAGCCGGACTGGACGGAGCGCTTCGAGATATTTGCGGGCAAGATGGAGATTGCCAACGGCTTCAGCGAACTGAACGATCCGGAAGATCAGCGTGCGCGCTTTGAGGCGCAACTGAAAGAGCGGGAGCGCGGCGACGAAGAAGCGCACCAGATGGATTCGGATTATGTCAGGGCGCTGAGCTATGGGATGCCTCCGGCGGGCGGAGTGGGGATAGGGGTCGATCGGCTGGCCATGCTCATCACTGATTCGCATACGATCCGCGATGTGATTCTGTTTCCGTTGCTGCGGCCGGAGAGGCATTCGACCGCAGAGGACGCGGAGGGCGCTGAGAAGGCTTAGGGCGCCGGCTTCGCCTCGCGAATCTAAACAATCACTTGAAGGATTACTCGCGGCGGCTCATGCTGGCGTTAGTTAGAGCTCGATCGTGTGGGCTCGATTACGGGCAGCGCTGTTGTAGCGCCAAGTGTGGCGTTGGGTCGGCAGCGCTTTGCTTTTGTGGCTGCGCTTGTAGTGCCGACTGGCTCGGTCGGCAATTAAGTTTGATCTCTTGCATCCCTGCGGTTCGGAGATTTCGCGGACGGGGGCGTCCGCGCCACACTAAGGCTAGTTGGCGGGGCTTGCTGACTTTCTTGCGGCTCCCTTTTGCGGCCCAAAATTCTTGACCAGATAATTCAGCATGGCGTCGCGGTCGGCGTCGGGAATCACGGCGCCGAGGCCTTCCATCTTTTCAAACTGGGCGAACCATTCCTGGCGAGTCAGGTGCTGCTCGGTGATGCGGCTGGTGTTGTGACACTGGGTGCAGGCGGCTTTCACTTTCGCTTGCATGGGTTCGGGCGGAAGCGGTTTACCGGGAGCGGCGGGCGCTTGCGCGCTCGCCGGAATGATGGATGCAAACAGAAGGATTGCCGGATACGTTCTCTTCAACAAGCGCAGATCCCCAAAATACTCACGGCAGTCGGAGCCGATCAGAGTCGCCCCTAAAGGCGCTCCCAGATTTTAGCAGGCACTGATTTAGCAGCCATGACTTTAGCTGGCACGGATTTTTAGCAGGCGTTGCCTCAAGCCCCGTTGTCGCTAATGACTCCCCGTAAGGTATCCTTTTGTCTGTTATGGACAAAAAGGAAATCAACTCGCCAAAGTTAACCGAACACTTCCTTTTCTGGGTTTGTGGAATCGGCGGTTTGCTCCTGGCCTATCTCTTCGCTCATTTCGTCTACCACGTGATTTGATATCCCTGGCTGAGAGATGATCAAAGACGCGGTTTATTGGATTCGAACGCTAGGACTGCAGCCGCATCCCGAAGGTGGCTATTATTGCCAGACCTACCGCGCCGATCTGGTTTTAGAGAAGTTGCCACCGCGGTTTTCGGGCTCCCGGCCGGCCTCGACGGCGATATATTTCCTGCTCGACAGCAAAAACTTTTCTGCATTCCATCGTTTGCAATCCGATGAACTTTGGCATTTCCATCTGGGAGCGCCGCTCACCGTTCACGTCATCGACCCGGACGGCCGATATTCGGAGATTCGGCTCGGCAGCGATCCAGAAGCGGGCGAGGTCTTACAGGCAGTGGTCAAAGCCGGATGCTGGTTCGCTTCGCATATAAGAAATGAGAAGTCGTTCGCCCTGGTCGGATCCACGGTCGCTCCGGGCTTTGACTTTGAGGACTTTGAGCTGGCAGAGCGCGACAAGCTGGTTGAAGTTTACCCGCAATACCGCGACGTGATTACCAGGCTCACGCGAGCTATGAAATAAGCCGCAAAATCTTGCGAGTTCGAGCTGCTAAGTCGATCTGCGAATTCGATCCGCAAATTCCATCAAGCTTCTTGTCCCATCCTGCCCGCTGTGATCTACTCTAGCGGAGTAGTCCCCCGCCCCGAAGGACACCACATGCAGCACACTTTAAACTACAGGCTGTTGCGCGCCGTTACGCTGCTGGCGTGCGTTCTCGCCGCGTGCCTACCGGCCGCAAGCGCAACGTCATACGTCATCACCAATGACGATCCCGGGGTCAGCTTTTATGGCGTGGGGCCGAAGGGGACGCTTACCTTGCAGCAGCAGGTGCAAATCGGTGGGTTCGGAAATGTAGCCGGCTTTTTCGGCGCCAACCGGCTCAGCGTCCTCGATAGTGGAGGCAAGCAATGCGTCTATGCATCGGTGTCTTCGACCAGCAACATTGTCGGAATCGCAATCTCGACCATGACCGTGGGCGGCAGCGCTACCGGATCGCCGACTGATGCCGGCACCACCAATGGAATCGGGCTAGCTCTCAGCGGCCAGTATCTCTATGCCAGCTTCACCGATTCAAACACCATCGGATCTTTTTCCATTCAGTCGGGATGCGGTTTGACCTTCATCAATGACGTTTCGGTCAGCGGGCTTGCGGGCGGCGTGATTAACGGAATGGCGATTCATGGCTCGATGCTGATTGCCACTTACACCGACGGCTCGATTCAATCGTTTGATATTTCGGCGGGCTCCCCGGTGTCGAATGGCGGCGAGCAATATTCGACGGCCACGTTGAATTCCATGGACGCCACTTATCCCAATTCCATCGATATCACGAGCGACGGGCACTATGCCATCTTCGGCGACACCTCGACATCGGTGGTGGTGGAAGTATCCGATATTTCCTCGGGCAAAGTGACTCCGACTGTCGTATCCAGCGGCAAGAGCAGCATTAGTTCCAGCAACGTGATGCTGAGTCCGGATGAAACTGTGCTTTATGTAATCAACACCCAGGGAGCCACCGTCACTGCCTTCTTTTTCAACCCGGCCACGGGCGTGCTCTCTGGCGGTTGCCAGTCGGCGACAGTCAGCGGCCAGTCGGCGGATTGGTCATACCTTGCGGGGCTTGGTTTAGCCAGTGAAACCGGCAATGGCGGCGGCGTTTATGTGGCGGAGTTCGGCGCCCCTTCGGCGATCGCTCTGGTGAGCCTCGCGGTGAGCGGGCAGACCTGTTCGATGCAGGAAGTCAACGGATCACCGTTTGCCGACCCCAACAGCCAGGGATTGCTTTCGATCAGTACTTTCCCGCCTCGATCCTTCTAGCGGCTGATTCCCCGCCAACCGAATGCTAAGGGTGGAACTCCGCTGCCAGTTATCCGCAACTAATTGCAGTCCTGGATTGTATTGCGAGCTAATTTCGAGCGTAGTAATTGAGCGCCCATCCGATGTGTGATCTACTCTATCGAAGTGGGTCCCCGCCTGCAGCCTAAAAGGAACAGCGTATGAAGAGATCATCAAAGTGCTGGTTGCTGCGCGCTGCTGCGCTGATGGCGGTCGTCCTGGCCCTGAGCGGGCTCGCCCTCGGGGCGACTCAATACGTCATCACCAATGACGATCTGCCCTACCCTTTTCTTAACAGCATCAGCGTTTATACGGTGGAGGCCGGCGGGCTGCTGAGTTCGCCGCAGCAGATAAAGACCCTCGGCTTTGGCATCTCGGGCGGTTTTTTTGGGACCAACCGGAATAGCGTGCTCAATAGCGGAGGCCAGCAGTGCGTCTATGCGTCGTCGGCCGCCACGGGAGAGATCGTCGGCGTCGCGATTAATACGCTGACGATTGGCGGCAGCGCCACCGGATCGCCGACCGATCTCGGCACGACCAATGGCATTGGCATGGTGATGAACAGCCAATATCTCTATGCCAGCTTCACCGACACGAACACAATCGGCACGTTTGCGGTGCAGTCGGGATGCAGCTTGTCTTTCATCAACGACGTCTCCGTCGACGGACTCGCAGGCGGCGTGATTAATGGCATGGCGATCCACGGCAACATGCTGATCGCTACCTACACTGATGGTTCAATTCAATCGTTTAATATTTCCGCCGGCTCTCCGGTGTCGAATGGCGACGAGCAATATTCGACGGCCACGTTGAATTCGATGGATGCCACTTATCCAAATTCCATCGACATCACCAGCGATGGACACTACGCGATTTTCGGCGATACTTCTACGTCAGTAGTGGTGGAAGTTTCCGATATTTCCTCCGGACGGCTGACTCCGACGGTTTTGTACACGGGCAACAAGAGTATTAGCTCGAGCAACATCATGCTGAGTCCGGATGAAACCCTGCTCTATGTCATCAACACCCAGGGAGCGAGTGTCAGCGCGATGTTCTTCAACGCGGCCACGGGCGTGCTTTCGGACGGTTGCAAGTCCAAAACGGTCAGCGGCCAATCGGCGGACTGGTCGTATCTGGCGGGTCTCGGCTTAGCCAGTCAAACCGGAAATGGTGGCGGCGTCTACGTCGCGGAGTACGGCAACCCGTCGGGGATTGCGCTCGTAACTCTGACGGTGAAAGACCAGACCTGTTCGATGCAGGAAGTAAAGGGTTCGCCCTTTACGGATTCAAACTCGCTGGGGTTACTATCCATCGGTACATTTCCGCCGCGAAGTTTTTGAGAGGTCAGTCGTCAGTTGTCGGTCATCCGTTATCCGTGGTCATTAAAAGCCTGGTTGCAGTTACTGAAAACTGATAACCGACAACTGATAACGCCTTTGGCACGGCCGCTCTCTTGTTACTTGCGGGTGTCTGGACGATGCTAGAAGACTGGTAAGGTAAGCATGAAGGAGCTGTTTATGCGCTCGCTGTCGAAGTGGTTGCCGGCCATCATAATCATACTTTGCGGGTTTTCTTTTCTGTACGCTGCGGCCGACGATTGTCCGGCTCGTCCCGCCAACGGCGGCGTCATCGCCGACCCCTATAGCATCGCTTCGCAGAACGGCGTACTCAAGGCTCAGTTCATTCTCGCGCACTCGGTCGATCAGGCCGGCTATACCCACTATTGCTATAAATACAACGCCTCGGGCCAGATCGAAGAAGCTCCCACCTTGCGCCTCAACCCTGGCGATCAGCTCGAACTCGACATCCTCAACCGCATACGGAATAACGATGCGATGAAGATGAAGATGAATATGCCGAAATCGCACGGGCAGACCTGCGGAGATGGAGGCGACGCGACGCTCGATTCCACCAACGTTCATTTCCATGGCTTGAATGTTCCGCCCGTATGCCACCAGGATGATGTCATCGACACGCTGATTCAGCCCGGCTCTCCAGGATTTCACTACAGCATTCAGATTCCGGCGACCGAACCGCCGGGCTTGTATTGGTACCATCCCCACGTGCACGGCTTCACTGAATTTCAGGTGAACGGCGGAGCAGCGGGCGCAATCATTGTCGAAGGCATGGAGAAGTATCGGCCCGAGGTGCAGGGGCTCACCGAACGCGTCTTCGTGATTCGCCAGCAATATCTCGTGCCGTGGGTTCCCGGACCCTACGAGTTGAGCGTGAACTACAATATCGCTCCTTTTATCGGAACGCCGCCGGTCATTCAAATGCAGGCCGGTGAACAGCAATTCTGGCGCGTGGCCAATGCCTCGATTCAGGACTTCCTCGAACTGCAGGTGGTCGTCAATGAAAAGCCGGAGAAGCTGCAGATCATCGCGCTCGATGGCTATCCACTCGCGGACGTCAGATATGAAAAGACGATTTTGATTCCACCCGCGGGACGAGCGGAGTTTATCGTTACTGCTCCAGCAGCCGGCGGTAGCGCAGTCTTCTACACGCAGGCCTATTCGACCGGGCCCACAGGAAACGCCGCTCTGGCCGAGACGCTCGCGAACATTCAGGTTACTCAGAACCAGGCGAAGTCTTCGTTGTCGTCGTCAAGAGCGCCCAAGACGTCCGAACCCGCATCTCCACCGGGGCTCAAGTTTTCAGACTTGAGCGATGTGAAGGTGACGGCCGAGCGCAAGCTTTATTTCTCAGAGGAATTTGGCGGAACGAACGGGCCCATCCAGTTTTACGTTACCGTTGACGGACAAAAGCAGAAAGTTTTCGAGCCCGACGAGAAGCCGGTGATTACCACGAAGGTTGGCGCTGTAGAAGACTGGACGATCGAAAATCGCGCCCTCGAAACGCACGCCTTCCACATCCATCAAATCCATTTCAAGGTGATCGAGATCGATGGAAAACCGGTAGGACAACCAGAACTGCTGGACACAATTGCGATTCCGTATTGGTCGGGCAGCGGTCCGTATCACAGCGTGAAGTTGCGTATGGATTTCCGCGACCCAACGATTGCGGGGACGTTCCTATTTCACTGCCATATTCTGCTCCATGAAGACCTTGGCATGATGCACAAGATTCTGGTCGAGCCATAATTACGACGACAATTTAAAGCACAGTTACAGCAGTCGATTCATTCCTCCGAAAACATCTTCAAGTCAAAAGGACAAGCGACCTATGCGCAGACAGGTGCTGTTGGCTTCATGCATCGCACTCTTGCTCGGGCTGATCATGATCACGAAATCCACCGCGAGAACACAGGAGGCAACCGAGACTTACACGAGGACGCCCACCCAAGGCGCCGTGCCGAAATCCTACGGCAGGCTAGCCGCGGTCATCCCCGACTCGATCGGCACCGGCCTGATTTTCGAGGATGCGGAAGGGGTGATCCGGTTCGTCAGCGTTACCGGTATGAAAGAAGGCGAATTGGCGCGCTACGATGGCACTCCCACGCATGGAGGCATCCCGAAAGCATATGGCCATCTAGTGAGTGCAGTGGTGAATCACGGGTCGACGGCGCTGGTCTTCGAGGATGCTAACGGAGTGATTCGTTTCGTCGCTTTGACGGGCGTAACTGAGGGAGAATTGACGCGTAACTGATTGCAATGCCCCGAACTCTCATACGATATTCAGTGCCGACACGCCGAGCAATAGCCGCCGACTTCCAGTCGCGCCACCACGATATGGAATTGGCAATCACGTTCTAACTGCTTCTTCAACGCCTCGAAGGTTTTGCTGACGAACTCCGTGATTTTTCCGCAGCGCAGGCAAGCCATGTGAATATGATCGCGGCCCAGTTTGCGCTCGTAATAATGGCCTTCGCCATTCAGATGCATCAAATCCAATTCATCGATCAAGCCTTGCCGTTTGAGCAGGTCGAGCGTGCGGTAAACGGTGCTGCGATCTACGGAGGCATCCACATTTCTCGCCTTGCGCAGAATCTGGCTGGCGTCGAGATGTTTGCTCGCGGTTTCGATCACGCTTAGTATCGCGCGGCGCGGGCCAGTCATGCGGATTCCGCGCTCCGCCAATTGCGTCTGCAAACGGCCGGGAATCTCAGTTTGTGGAAGAGGCATTCGAAGTCTCCTGTTTTTAGTTGCGACGCGGTGGCAAATAGCTTGCGACGAAATCTTGCGCGGCGCATTGACAGTCCCGCCAGCGCCACTCTACCCTCAGATAGTAATCCTTGTTGCAACTGAGTCGCAACTACGAAATCATAAAATAACAATGCACATCAAAACGCACAGCTCAATGCTCGGCCGCGCGCTGGTTCCATCTGGCCGACACCGCTTTCCCGGTCACTTTCTTGTCGCCCTTGTCACCGTGACTTTGTTTTTATTTTTCTGCCCGGCGCCTACTCTCTTGGCGCAGGAAAGTCCGTACATCGTGACTTACGACCATTACCTTGAGGAGCCGGGGAGCCTGGAGATTGAGTATTTTTCGACCTTCGGCACCCAGCGCAATGGCAACGACTTTGACGCCTTCTGGACGGAATTCGAATACGGCGCAACCGCCTGGTGGACCAGCGAACTCTACGTGGCCGGCCAGACGACCTTCAATGACAGCACGATTTTCACCGGCACGAGGTGGGAGAATCGCTTTCGCCTGCTGCAGCGTGAACACGTCGTCAACCCGGTGGTCTACATCGAGTTCGAGAATACGAATGCCGCCGACAAAATTCTGAAAGAGGTCGAGGGGCACGACGTGGAGTCCGACTACGCCGTTCCGAACGGCATACTCCGCAAGGAGCATGACCACGAACTGGAGATGAAGCTTCTACTCTCGAGCACATTCAAAAGCTGGAATGTCGCGCTGAATCCGATCGTCACCAAGAACCTGCTGCCGAGCGAACCCTGGGAGTTCGCCTACGCCATCGGCGCCAGTCGCCCACTCGCGTTGAAGGCTTCGCCCAACCGTTGTAATTTCTGCCGCGAAAATTTCATAGCGGGAGTGGAGATGTATGGCGGACTGGGCGATACGCAGAGCGCTGGCCTCCACGATACTTCTCACTACCTCGCGCCGGTGGCCGCCTGGAATCTTCCGTCAGACTGGACTTTCCGCCTCTCCAGCGGCTTCGGCTTGAACGACAACAGCCATCGGCTGCTGTTGCGCTGGGGGCTTTCCCGGGAATTCGCGGGTTTTGGCGAGTTGATCGGGCAGTTGTTTGGGGCGCGGCCATGAAACATAACTTCGCTTTTTTCCGATCTTTCAACCGCCTGAGGATTGCGACCGTGGGCACCATCGTCTTAGCCTTTGGCATGTTCGCTATCTCGCAGGCTCCGGCGCAGAACCAGAACGACTCTCTCGACAAGAATAAAAAGTCGCCCTACGCTGCCATGGCGGAGGCTCCCGAAAAAGCGCGGGAGAAAACAAATCCCCTCGTGGGCGACTCGGACGCCGTCGCTGCGGGAGGAAAACTCTTTGAGCAACACTGTGCCGAATGCCACGGTCAAAAAGCAGGAGGCACGCGCCACGGCGTCAGTTTGTTGCGCGATGAGGTGCAGCAGGCAACTCCCGGAACGTTGTTCTGGATCCTTACTAACGGCGTCGTTCGCCGGGGTATGCCGGTGTGGTCGAAATTGCCGGAGCCGGAGCGCTGGCAGATCGTCACATTCCTGCAATCATTGACCCGGCCATCATTGACCCGGCAATCCTTGAGCGGACCATCATTGATGCCAAAACCGGCCAGTTCACAGTCGGAAACCTCAGAACCGCGGCAGCCCTCCGAAGCCCGGGACATCCCAAAGGTCGCCGCTCCACAGTAACCTCCAGCGGAAGATCTATTCGAAGACGAGGGACCGTTTCATCCGAATTGCCAGGTTTTTGTCAACTTTCGCCCCCCGCCGGATTTTTGGCAGCCCGCCAAATGCCAGGAAAATGGACGTGCCACGAAAGTGTGCGCTCCGAAAGAGGGCTTTCGCGCATCCCGCGAAGTGGTCAGAATCAGCACTGTTCCGTGCTCTAGCAGCGCACATCGCGCCTCATAACCATTCCGCGTCCACCGCTTTCCTAAAACGCGAATATTTGAGCGGATGCATTTCCAGACATTTGGCGAGAAATTTTTCAAGTTGCAACATTCCACTGTGCGGCAGAGAGCCGATAGGAAGAAGGATGACGGTCATGCGTAGATACAAGAATCACACGATCTGGTTCATAGCATTCCTACTGCTTCTCTTAGGCGCCGGATGCAGTGATCCCGACAAGAGCACGAACCCCACCTTAGTCCCGCCCACGGTGATTTCCGAAGCTCCGCTCGCCGGTGCGGTTCTTGTCTGTCCCAGCGCCGTAGTGACCGCCACCTTCAGCATGGCGATGAATCCTGCCACGATCAATACCACAACCTTTACCTTGACAGGGCCGGGCGCTACACCCGTTACAGGTGTGGTTACCTATAATGGGACCAGCAAAACTGCAACTTTTACGCCGTCAAGCGCTCTGGCGTTGAGCACCCTCTATACGGCCACGATTACGACCGGAGCGATCGACCAATATGGCATCGCGCTGGCGAGCAACTTTGTATGGACCTTCACAACGGCTAGCGAACCATGTGCTCCGCCCACCGTGATTTCCGTGACCCCTCCCAATCTCGCCGTCGGTATATGTCCCAGCGCGGCCGTGACCGCTGCCTTCAGCGAAGCGATGAACCCGACCACGATCGACACCACGACCTTTACGTTGCAAGGGCCGGGTACGACACCTGTGACAGGAGTAGTTACCTACAATGCTTCAACCAACACTGCGACTTTCACGCCATCAAGCGCTCTTGCACTGAGCACACTCTATACCGCCACCATTACCACGGGGGCCCAGAACCTCAATGGCAACGCGCTGGCGGATAACTATGTATGGACCTTCACCACCGCTAGCGAACCATGTGGTCCGCCCACCGTGATCTCCGTGACCCCTGCAAATAGCGCCTGTCCCAGCACGGCAGTGACCGCCACCTTCAGCGAGGCGATGAATCCGGCCACCATCAACACCACGACCTTTACGTTGACTGGGCCGGGCACTACACCCGTCACAGGCGTAGTAACCTACGCTGCGTCAACCGCGACTTTCACACCAACAAGCCCTCTCGCACTGAGCACCCTCTATACCGCCACCATTACCACGGGAGCCAAGAATCTCAACGGCACTGCGCTGGCGAGTAACTATGTATGGACCTTCACCACCGCTGCCAGTTCCTGTGCTCCGCCCACCGTGGTTTCCGTAGCGCCCCCTAATGGTTCCAGCGGTATATGTCCGGGCACGCTGGTTGTTGCCACCTTCAGCGAGGCGATGAATCCTTCCACGATCAATACCACAACCTTTACTTTGACCGCGTCGGGTACGCCGGTGGCAGGAACGGTTACCTATGTTGTGTCAAGCTATGTCGGAACCTTTACACCGACCAACCCCCTCGCACTAGACACCCTCTACACCGCCACCATTACCACGGGGGCCGAGGATCTCGGCGGCATTGGACTAGCAACCAACTATGTATGGACCTTCACCACATCTGCCACGGCATGTCAACCCATCGTACCCTTGGGCTCGGCCTGCATGTTTGGAATCCTCGCCGCCACCCCCACCGTTGCCAGTAGCGGTCCCACCAACGTTACGGGAGATATAGGCATATGGCCTGCAGCTTCCATCACCGGATTTCCGCCAGGAACACTGACGGGCACGGAATACGCAGGCGATGCGGTTGCCCAGACCGCCCAAGGCGACTTAACCACGGCGTATAACTTCGCCGCGGCAGCCGCCGGTGGGGCCGTCTTGACCGCAGATATAGGGGGACAAACCCTGGTTCCCGGCGTCTACAAGACAACCAGCGCCCAACCCTCGCTGGGAATAACCGGAAATCTTACCCTCAGTGGCAATGGAGTCTATATCTTCCAGATCGTGTCGACACTGACGACAGCGGCGACGAACAGCGATGTCATTTTGAGCGGCGGCGCCACGGCCGAAGATGTGTTCTGGCAGGTCGGTAGTTCGGCGACGCTTGGAACCAGCACAACGTTCGCAGGAACCATTATGGCTCAGGCGTCCGTCTCGCTCGACACCGGCGCGACGCTGAATGGCAGAGCGCTGGCGCGGACGGGTGCGGTGACATTACTGAGCAATCCGGTGAATGTACCTCCGTGCCCATGAGGTATTCAGCCGTGCGGTATTCGGCATGGAGATTCGCACTGGAAGCTGGTCAATGAACATGAAGCGGCAGGCTGGAAAAGCATGATTTCACGTGGTTGAAGTTCGGAGGAGTCTTCGCATGTCATCTCGATCTCGATCAAAGAGCCACACGAGCTGGGTCTTCGCAATGCTACCGGCAACGATTGCCATTCTGTGCAGTGTGGCCACCGTCGCAATAGCGCAGGATCAGCCTCCTCCCAAATGGGAGCTTTTCGGCGGCTACTCCTTTGTGTATCCCGGCGCCACAGTGTATGGCGTGCTTCCGGGCGGGGTAGTCCCGGTGAACAGTCGCATTGAGGGGAATCCAAAGGGCGCCGGTCTCAGCCTCACCTATGACTTTAACCACTGGCTCGGGCTGACCGGCGACCTAAGCGGCGAGTGGGGCAGCGGCGAAAGCGGGGTGAACGACCGAATTGACGATGGCGAATTCTTCAACCTCTCCGCTGGACCGAAGATAACCTTTCGCCACCACTATTTTTCTCCGTTTCTCGAAGCTTTGGTGGGCGGCCATCGCTTGGCGTCGGAGGTCTTCCGGAGCGATGTGGCAGTCGGGTTCATGGCTGGTGGCGGTCTCGATTTGAACTTGAACAGACGCTTCGCCTTGCGTCTGCTCCGAGCCGATTTCGTCTTCTCAAATCATCAGTATGGTCCGTCGTCGGTTGTTCCCGCCACGGACGTAAGAGGTGTAAGGCTGCAGAGTGGAGTCGTATTCAGGTGGGGCGGTGAAGAAGCCGGTCCGCCAGTTTCCGCCAGTTGCACCATCAATCCCTCCTCCGTCATGGTGGGCGAGCCCATCACGGCGACTGCTGAGGTGACCAACTTTAATCCCAGGCACACGCTGAATTACGCATGGAGCAGCACAGGCGGCCGAATTACCAGCAAAGATAATACGGCGACGATTGACACCAATGGCGCGGCCGGTGGCAGTTACACGGCTACTGCCCATATCTCCGATCCCAAAATGAAGCAGGGTGGCGAAACCAGCTGCATGGTGGCTTTTACCGTAAGAGAACCGCGGAAGAATCCACCCGCGATTTCGTGTTCGGCCGACCCCTCGACAGTTCAGATCGGAGCGTCCTCCACCATCAACTGTACTGGCACCAGTCCGGACAATGTTCCTGTAACCATTGGCGGTTGGACGGCCAGCAGCGGCACCCTCTCAGCCAATGGCGCCACCGCCGCGCTGAATACGGCAGGTGTGTATGCTGGTCCCATCACGGTTAGTGCGGTGGCTACCGACTCTCGCGGTCTGAAGTCCGCGCCCGCAACCACACAGGTGATGGTGGAAAATCCTCCGCCCCCACCGGCGCCGCAGGCCAGCAAACTGACGCAGTGCGATTTCCCGAACCCGGCGAAGCCCTGGCGCGTAGACAATACGTGCAAGGCGGCTCTTGACGACGTGGCCAAAAACCTGCAGCAAAACGCGGACAGCAAACTGGTCATCGTTGGTAATGCTGAGCCCACGGAGGAGCGCAAGAACCTCGCAGCGGAACGTGCCGTGAATTCAAAAGCTTATCTGACGGGCGGAGAAGCAAAGCTCGGAATCGATCCCAGCAGGATCGAGGTACGTACCGGCAGTGGCGGCACGAAGACGGCGGAGTACTGGACCGTACCTGCGGGCGCCACATTCTCCGGCGAAGGTACCCACCGGGTGGATGAGTCCAAGGTGAAAGCGGTTCCGGATCATCCCGCGCACCCGGCATCGAAGAAGGCGAAAGCGGCACAATAGCCGGGAATCCCAGGTTTCGGCTTGCCGGGACCTGGGATTCCGCCGTCGCGCCAAACCTGATTTGTGTGTCTTTGGCAGGCTCGCTTCCCCAACGAACGCCAAAAGCCGTCGCCCCCGATGTGACCCCCAGAGCCCTATTGCATCTAACTGAATAAGCGCCGCTACATGGTATACTGCGCTAAGATGGGGTGGCTGGATCCCTCCAAGTTCCCGCCCAAGGATTTCGACACATGGCTGGTTCTCGTCGTTCGCACTTTCGTTCCTTTTTTCTGGTTATTTTTGTCCTGGCCCTGTTTGGCCTGCTCGGCATGCTCTTTGCGCAGAGAATTAGCCCGGCGGCCACGCCCAGCAGCGATTCCGACGTCCGCGACAGCCTGAAGCAGTTCACCGAGGTCTACGAAACCATCGAGCAGAACTATGCCGATCCGGTGAATGCCGACAAGGCGATTTATAACGGCGCGATTCCCAGCATGTTGCACCAGCTCGATCCGCACTCCAACTTTTTCGATCCAAAGTCCTACTCCGCCCTGCGCGAAGAACAACGTGGCAAGTATTACGGCGTCGGCATGACGGTCGGCCCACGTAATAATAAAGTTATCGTCATCGCTCCGTTCGTTGGCACGCCGGCCTATCGCGCCGGCATCCGCCCCGGCGACATCATCGCCGCCATCGATGGCAAGCCCACCGATAACATGAGCACCTCCGACGTGGCCGATCTGCTCAAGGGACCGAAAGGCACCACCGTCCGCATCACCATGCTCCGCGAAGGCTCCGATCACCCCCTAGAGTTCGCCGTCGTCCGCGACGAGATTCCGCGTTACAGCGTCGACCTGCACTTCATGATTAAGCCGGGCATCGGATACATGCACGTTTCCGGTTTCCAGGAAACGACCGAGCATGAAGTAGCCGATGCGCTCGATCAGATGGGCGACCTGAAAGGCTTGGTCCTCGATCTCCGCCAGAATCCGGGTGGTCTCCTAAGCGAAGGCGTCGGTGTAGCCGATAAATTCCTCAAGAAGGGCCAACTGATCGTCTCGCACCATGGCCGCTCGTCACCTGAGAAACGTTACGTGGCAGCGCACGGCAACGGCGGCAAAGATTATCCGTTGGTCGTACTCGTCAATCGTGGCACCGCATCGGCAGCAGAAATCGTCGCGGGAGCAATTCAAGATCACGATCGTGGTCTGATCGTCGGCGAAGTAACCTTCGGCAAAGGACTGGTACAAACGGTGTATCCTCTGGCCGAAAATACCGGCCTCGCTCTGACGACGGCGAAGTATTACACGCCCAGTGGACGCTTGATTCAGCGCGATTACTCCAACCTCTCGCTCTACGACTATTACTACAACCGCGACAGCGAAGAGAATAATGCGAATCATGAAGTGAAGCTCACCGACGGCGGGCGCACGGTCTATGGCGGTGGCGGCATCACTCCCGATGTGAAATTGGCGTCTTACAAGTCCAACAAGTTCCAGGACGCGTTGCTGCAACATTATGCCTTGTTTAACTTTGCCAAGCATTACGCGCTGACCCACAAGATCACGCAGAGCTTCGAAGTGGACGATGCGCTGCTCCAGGATTTCCGCAAATTCCTCGATGAAGAGAAAATCCCCTACACCGAAGCGGAGATGATCGAGAGCAACGAGTGGCTGCGCTCTAACCTCAAGAGCGAAATCTTCGTCGATGCTTTCGGGCAGGAAGAAGGCCTGAAGGTTCGGGCGGAAACAGATCCGGACGTAATTAAGGCTCTCGAACTGATGCCACAAGCGCGCGCCCTGGCCGACAATGCCAAGAAAGTTGTTGCGGAGCGAAACTCGGCCGCTCCTGTGCCACGCTAAGAAGAAGGTGGCTTTGATTGAAGAGGCCTGGGAAACCAGGCCTTTTCATTTTGTAATGTGGCCGCTGCCAATTTGCCCTTCGCCTTTCGATTCGCAAATGGCATCTTATTACGGTTCTACTATGGCCCGTATCTTTCGCTGTCTGAGAGCGCTTTTTCTACCTCTACTACTGGCGATCGCCTTGTGCGGCGGAGCGGCGCCCCAATCGGGCAATGTCTTCGCACACTCCACGCGCACCTATGGCGAGAGGCGCAGGGTTAACGGCATTGGCGATTTTGGCGAAGTAACGCCCAGGCTCTTTCGCGGAGCGCAACCGAATCACGCAGGTTTTAGAGAGCTGTCAAAGATGGGTGTCGGCATCGTCGTCGATACCCGCGGCAACCGTTCCAAGACCGAAGGAAAAGAGGTGCGCCGCCTCGGCATGCGGTACGTCGCCATTCCCTGGCACTGCCCTTTTCCGCATGACGAAACTTTCGCGAAATTTCTCAGGCTGATGCGCGAAAATCCCGACAAGATAGTATTCGTCCACTGCCGCCTGGGAGACGACCGCACCGGCATGATGATTGCCGCCTACCGCATGGCCGACGAAGACTGGACCGCCGACGAAGCCATGCGCGAGATGCGCAAGTTTGGATTCTCCGAGGCTCATCACTTAATCTGCCCCACCCTAGCGTCCTACGAAGAGCATTTTCCCGAGCATCTAAAGACGAATCCCGTGTTCCGCGGCGTGCGGTGAACCAGCTTTCAAGTCTCAATTCTCAGCTCTCAGAAAAAACCAGTCGATTCGAACGCCACTGACAACTGGCAACCGGCCACTGGCGACTGCCGCTCAAGAACTTCCCTCTTGAGTGTCCCGCCAGAAAGCCCTAAAGTACTCTAAGCGAAATGCGCGGAGGCGCCTGCCTGGCAGCGGCAATCATGCTTCAGTACGGGCCGTGGATTCCGGCGCTGCTGATTGCGATCGTCGCCGGCGTTCTCGACTGGCGTTACCGCCGGATTCCGAACTGGCTCACCGTATCGGGATTAGCGGCTGGGGTTGCGATCAACACAATTCTCTACCGCTGGCCCGGGTTGAAAGCGGCCCTGCTTGGGGCGTTGCTGGGCCTCGGCTTGCTGCTGCCGTTCGTACTGCTCCGCAGCCTCGGAGCCGGCGACTGGAAGCTGGCCGGAGCTTTAGGCGCGTGCCTCGGCCCCCGCCAGTTGATGTCCGTGCTGGTAGGCACGATTCTGGTGGCAGGAGTCATGGCGCTTGCGCTGGTGATATGGAAGGGGCGACTGAAGCGCACGCTCCGCAACATCGCGCACCTGCTGGCCACGTTGTTCAGCCTGCGGATGCCGGGCTCCGAAGTCTCGCTCGACGATCCGCAGTCCACCAAGATTCCGTTTGGTGTGGCCATGGCACTGACAGTTTTGTTCTGCGGGATTGGCAGAATAACGGGAAAATTATAATTTCGTTTTGTATTCCGCCGTGCATGTTGTCATCCTGAGCGAAGCGAAGGACCTGTGCATTTGAATCCGCGCGATGCGTCTGTTCGCGTCACTCACGACAGATTGCAACGCTGGACAACACAATAGGAACCCGATTACAAGCCAGATGAATCTGAAACCAATTGCGCTCCAACTAAGAAGCGCCGACGGCGCGGAGATTGCCGAGGCCGCCATGGTGCTCCCTCTCGTATTCATGTTGCTGCTGGGCATCGTCTGGTTTGGACGGGCCTTCAACATCTACTCGACTATAACCCAAGCCGCACAACAAGGCGCCATCGCCGCCGCAAGGGAAACGTGCGCCACGTGCGGGGATACAGTTGCCGGCGATGCCACAGTAACCGCGATCGTCGAGAGCGTGATGAAAGCATCCAATCTCGACACAACGCAGATCAGGGTGAGCCCGAATCCCGCTACCCCGGTCTTTTGTACGAATCCCCCGAATACATGCAATACCGCCGTCGACAAAGTCAAGGTTTGCCATAACGTGCTGCTGAATCCGCCGGCAGGAGGACCTCAGCCTCCGCAGTGCGGAACGGTTGTAAGCTTTCAATATCCATTCCAGTTCTACCTGCCATTCACCTCTCTCAACTTGCAGTCGGTGGTGATGTCAGCGCAGGCACAAAGCAGGATGGAAAACTAGATGACTGGCTTGCGCATCATGCGGCACCGCTACTGGCTTCACCGCTCGAAATGGGCGCGGCGCGTGGCAGCCAGCTTTGTCCATCTGTTTGCCTACAAGCTATTTGCCGACGAACGATTTGCCGACGAACGATTTGCCGACGAACGATTTGCCGACGAACGTGGTTCGGCGCTGCTGGAATTTGCCATCACACTGCCGCTGCTGGTGGTGTTCGTCGTGGGCATCTACGATTTCAGCGGCGCTTTTAATCAGAAGCAGAAGATCGAGCAGGCGGCCCAGGAAGGCGCCATCCTTGCCGGCGCGCAACCGACGAGCGACATTCAATCGAGCAACGGCAACCCCTCCTCTCTGCAGGCTGTGATGACTGCGGTCCTCAACTCACTCGCTGCCAGTGGAGTGCTGCCCAATGCTGCTTGCGGCCCCTATACGGTAACCCGGTCTGGCTTGACCTGGACTTACACAATCTCGGGATGTAACAGCGCGTACACTATCAACAACGACCTCGTCATCACCATCAACCGCGGATGGGTATCGATCGCCAGTACGCCGGCAGTCGTCGGCACCGTAGTGACTGTACAGTATCCATATCACTGGCGATTCGGCAGTGTGATTCAATTGTTATTTCCGGGCCCAAACGGCTACCTGATCCCGACACAGGTAACTGAGAGTTCCACGGTCCACAACCAGTTGTGAGGATGCTTGCGACGGCTTCGAACTAACTTGCGAACTGAAAAAAGAAAAGACGAGCGGGGCGTCATCATCACGTTGGTCGCGGTGTTCATGCTGTTTGTTGTCGGAGCGATGGCCGCGCTCTCGATCGACGTGGTAACGATCTACACCGCGCGCAGCGAGGCCCAACTGGCAGCCGACAGCGCCGCCCTGGCGGCCGCACGTGTGCTCGCAAACTCCGGGGCGACCTCGGACCCGAACGCCGTTGCGGACGGTTTGATGGCCAACGCGTGGACCCTTGCCACAGCGGTTGCTCTCCAGATCGCGGAGCAAAACCAGGTGGGAGGAGCGAACCTGACTTCCTCCCAGATCACGATTCCTACTGCTCCTGGTGGAACCGTTACCAATCCGAAGTTCACGATAAGCGTGCGAGTAACCAACCTGCCGACCTTCTTCGCGCGTATCTGGGGAACCACACAGCTTACGGTGGGTGCGTCGGCCACGGCGGAAGCTTACAATCCGTCGGCAACAACTGGCGTGTCAACAGGAGGGATGAGGCCGCTGGTCGCGCCCCTTTGTGTAAAGCCGTGGCTGCTGCCGAATATGAGCCCTAGGCCTGGTACCGGCGGTTCCAATATTTTCGATCCTGTGACAGGAGCCATCAACGATACAAATTTGCTGGGCTGGACGTCCACCAATGCCACCCGAATGAGCGTTGCCTGTCCCGGCGGCAATTGTAGCGGGGTGCCACTACCACTTCCCGCACCCGTAGCATGGAAATATTATCCTGGGGACCCGAGCTCCTTCCCTGCCCCGACCACGGCGCTGTCCTCATGTAGCCTGATACCGGTGCCTACACCGTATCAGCAAAGTATCGCCGGTTGCATCCAGACGCCAATTACATGCAATAGCCAGGTCGCTTTCGACACTGCCGACGACACCACTAGAAATTACGAGACAGCCGAGGCGGTGAATTGCCTGACCCACGCGACAGGCAACCAGGGCGATACAGTTACCTCTACGGGGAATCCGCCGACCGCACCCTTCCAGTTTGTCGCCGGTAACGATAATCCGATTTCTGCCCTCGCCGGGAGCAACGTAATGGTGAGTGATTCGCTGGTTACAGTGCCGGTGTTCAACAGTACCAGCATCACGGCGCCGACCAATCCCGTCACGATTATAGGGTTCGTGCAATTGTTCTTGAATCCAGAAGGGTTTCGGACTCCCACTGGAGGGAATGTGGGACAGGTGAAGACCACCGTCATCAACCTGGCCGGTTGCGGAACCGCCGCCAGCGGGGCGCCGATTGTCGGCAACGGCGCGTCTCCCGTGGTGGTACGGTTGATTAGCGGGTCCTAGTTGCGAGACTTCGGTTGCGGAACTTCGGTTGCGAGACTTCGCCTCCGAACTTCTTCCAATCTTTATTCCCGCATTTATTCTTTTCCCCCCACCACCTGCGCATGGCCAAGCGCGGCTACCAGCGCAAATCCTCCGATGACATTTCCCAACAACGTCGGAAGCAGGAATTGTGCCACGTACACCTTCCAGGTAATGACCTTCGTCACGATCAGAAAAAACATCGTCGTTGAGCCAGCGATCACGTGGTTGAAGCCGCTGATTCCGACCAGATACGTGATGATGATGATGATGGCGATGCGGGAGGATTCGGCGCCAGGCAGCAGCCATACCATCAATGCGATCAGCCAGCCTGCGAAAATCGCGCGCATCAGAACCGTCCCGAACCCCGCTCCCAGATGCGCCACGCCGATGCTGGTCAAGGTTTCTTGGGAGTGCACATCGAAGATATGGATTTTCCCGATGCAGAGTGCGAATAAAAACGTACCTACCAGATTTGCAGTCAGCACGACGGCCCACAGGCGCAGCATACGCAACAAGGTGGACAGGTCTTTCTTCACAAGGAGGGGCAGCACAACCGTGAGCGTGTTTTCGGTAAAGAGTTGCTGGCGCCCCAGTATGACAATGAGAAAGCCTACACAGTATCCGGCGCGCGAAATCAGCGGACGCCAGGGCTGATCGGGCAGATGACTGCTGAGGAGCGCCTCGGCTACGAACGAGAAACCCATCGACAGCCCAGCTGCCAGCGCCGACCAGGCCAATGCGGATGCCGGACGGGCCAATTCCTCTTCGCCCTCGCGCCGAATGGTTTCGTACACCACCTGCGGGCCAATCGCCAGTCGCTCCTCGACCTGCTTCTTCTCGGCGCGAGTCGAGATCGCTGTTTCGATTGGCGGAGGAGTCATCTTCACCAGTTTCTTGTTCACTTGGCCTCTTTTGTGACCGGCATGCGACGCTCGGCAATACGCGACGTCCCTTAGATGAGTAGATCCGGGGCGACGAGATAATCTATCTGTAAGAGGGGGCTCCCAGTAGATGATATTTGCCGCTCCGGACCGGGAAGTCCTACAGGATTCCCTGGGGCGCACTCAACGTATCAATGGATAGCGCGCGAGTTTCTGGTCGACTACGCTGTAGGCAGTTTTCGTTAGTGCGCTCAGGAGAATTCCCAATGAGAAGCGCATAGACGCTAAAGAATGTTTTTGCGGCTGCCGGTTTGCTTCTGGCTGGATATGCGATTGTGACGGCCGTGCCCGATGTGATTCGCTACATAAAGATCAGCACCATGAAGTGAGTCCGAGTCGGGTTACTATCGGCTGCGGTGACGTAAATCGTTGCCGCAGACCGTCCACTGCAAGTTTTTGTAAACTCCGCCACCCTCCCCTGCGGAGTATTTTGGCGCGAACTTTCGCGTGCAACTTTTTTCTGTTAGTAGTTCCCAGCCATATCGCTTGCCCAGCGGACTTCGGCGTTTACTACACGGGTGGGGTCGCATGATAAGTACAGCGTGGGTTAGAAGGGGTTGGACTCGCGCAGCGTGAGGATCACCTGGTCGAGGCTGAGTTCGTTGCCGACAAAAATAAAGTTGTAGTGGGAGCCGTTGAGCAAGGCTGCCAGCACATCGCGCGCGGGAGCGGGGCCGAGGTCGGCGGCCACTTGCTCCTGCTCGGCACCCGCCGGTATCGCAATGTCGGCGCGGGTCTGGCGCTGCACTTCGAATAACACCTGCGCCAGCGTGGCTTTTTCGGCGTGAATGCTCAGCAATCCGTTAACAAAACTCACAGAGACGGCCGGAGCTGGCGCCGCCGTCACAAGAGGAGGCGCCGCGCTTACCGCGGGCGGTGGGGCCGCGCCGGTGATTGAGGAAGACGCGGCAGAGGTCGCGGGAACTGCAGCACTCGTATGCGCAGCCAGCGAGGCATTCTGAAGTCTGGCGCCAGGCTGCGCCGCTACACTGGACGGCTGAGTTCTGACAGCTGGAAGCATAGTTGGCTTTGGCGCAGAATTGGCCGGGGTCAACTTCGCAGAATTCAGCTTGACGGAATTCAAGCTGACCGAATTCAACTTATCCGAATTCAACTTAACCGAATTCAACTTAACGACCACCGCGTTCTGACCCGTCGAAATCTGATAGGACTGCGGCTCCGAGAGATCAAGCACAACGCGTGTTATCGGGGGATTGCTGAAAAATAATCCGGCGCGAATTCCCTGGAGCGCACCGCGATTCACTTTCAGAGCGTACAAATCGGCGGCGGGAAGCGCCCCGGGAAAATCCACGACGATGCGGTCTGGCCCGGTGATGGCCTGAGTATCGGGCGCGACGGCCGCTCCCGAAGTTTGTATCTCGACTTCCAGGCCAGCGCCGGTTTCATGCAAAACGATGTGCTGCACACGAGCGGCCGCAGGCGCAGACGCCTGCGCGTGAATCAGCACAGGCGAAGACAGGGAAGCCGCCAAGCCCAGAAGGGCTCCGAGATAGAGAAGGCGTGGCATTGGTGCTCTGAGCAGAGTCTAGCAGTTAGCGACGGGGCTATCCGCACCAGAAGTCGTAGCACTAGTGAATAGTCAGGGGACAGTGGCACGGTGTTAAGAAACCTGAACACCGAGCCCGGCGAAGTTGTGAAGCACAACTTAGAAATCAATCTGCTTCGCATCCCGTGTTGCCGATTATTGCAGCGTCAGCTTGAACACCGATCCCTGGCTGTTGGCTCCGCCAATCTCTGTGGTGCCATAGAGGTTGCCCGCGGCATCGAACACTAAATCTCCGTGGGGGAGTGCACCATCTCCATTGGCGCCGGTGAAGCTGTGGAGCACGGTTTCCTAGCCGCTCGTATCGACCTTGTACGCGGTCCCATTGTCTGCGGTGCCACCTTCGTAGGTCGTGCCATACAGGTTGCCCTGGCTGTCGATCACTACGCCCCCATAGGGATGTTTGCCGTCTCCTTTTTTTCCAGTGAAGCTATAGAGCACGGTCAGGTTGCCGTTCGTATCCAGTTTATACACTGTGCCCGGATCGCCCGACCCTCCATACGTCGTACCATAAAGATTGCCCTGTGCGTCTAGCACTACGCCGGCGAGCGGATACCCAACGCCGCCAAATGTGTAAAGCAACGCATAATTGCCCGTTTCGTCGATCCTGAATATGGTTCCTCCGGGATCTCCGGTCTTGCCACCGATCTCATATGCGGTCGTACCATATAGGTTGCCCTGAGCGTCAAACACTAAATTTGAGCGAGGATACAATCCGCCGCCCCCATCGTTATCCCCGAAATCATAGAGCACCGTCTCATCCCCAGCTGTATCTACTTTGAATACAGTTCCAGCGGCGGGACTGCCGTCGCCACCGCGATGGGTTGTACCGTAGAGGTTGCCTTGCTCGTCTCGTACCACACCGTTTGGGGTTGCGCCATTCTTCGTAGCTTTCTCAAAACTGTAGAGCACGGTTTCGCTTCCGGTCGGATTTACCTTGAACACCGTTCCTTGGAGGCGTATGCCTCCGCTCCCTGTTGTACCGTAAAGGTTACCCTGCCCGTCTATTACTAAACTAGTATTGGGGCTCTCGCCGTCTGGACTTCCCGCGAAGCTGTACATTACGGTCTCACTCCCGGTCGCACCGAGTTTGAACACAGTCCCGTGATCGAACGTACCGCCGCCGGAGGTAGTGCCATATAGATTGCCTTGTGCGCCCAGCACTAACCGTGCCATTGGATATGAGCCATCATTCGCTGCGGCGCCAAACGAATATGCGACGCTGTAAGTGTAGGTCTGCGCTGCCGATTGGTTTGCGATCATCGACGGCAGCAGCACTCCCAAAACCAGCGCAGCGTTTGCTGCTAGCCGGCACAGTCCAGAAATTGAAATCTGATGTTTTATTGGAATTTTCATAGGCACGCTCCTTCGGGAGGTTCACCTGCGGAAGAAACTCTGCGGAAGAAGAGTTTACCACGCTCCTAATCGGCCCAACGTTACGATAAGGTGAAAATCGAATCGGCCTGTCTTCAGGGCGTAGGTGTTAGGAGCAGTGCGGTCATTCCCGGTTTTCCTTAAGACCTGACACCGTCACTCAGTTTTGATCGCCACGACAGGAGCTGGAAAAAGCGCTTTATGGCTGCCATCGCAAAAGGGCTTGTTGGCGGACGCGCCACAACGGCACAGGGAAAATGCCGGCTTGCCGGTCAGGTCAAACTTGTTGCCTTCGAGGTCTACCAATTCGACAACACCGTTCGGATCATCTACCCGCAAAGGACCATTAGGGCGCACCGTAATCGTTACTTGAGCCATGAAACCTCCAAGTTTCAAACTATCGCAATATAAAAAAAGTTGCCAGTACTCAGCATTCACCACTCAGCTAAAACCCTCCGTCTTTACTGAGAACTGAGAACTAGCCACGCCACCGATCCACGACTTCCCACCACAGCAGTTTGAGCCACTCGTCCAGAGTGGCCTTGGCCCACTCGCGGTTTGTCCACCAAGCGGTGCCGAAACGCGACGGATCGCGCGCCGCCGCCACGTTGAACTGGTATTGCGGCAAGTGATGGCGAAAAATCGTCAAGGCGCGACGAGTGTGATAATCGGAGGTGACGATCAGCACCCGATGCGCTCCCAGTGACTGCAGGCATCGGCCCACATCGTCGACCTCCGCGTGGGTCGAAAAACCGACGATCGCACATACCGAAATTTCGTTCCCTTCTCCGAGATTGCTGACGTATCTCTGCGCGATGTCGGTCAGCCGTTGATCGTAGATCAGGTCTCGCGTCTCCGCATCCAGAAACACGCGCGGCGCGATTCCCTGCTGCAGCAGTTCAAGAGCGCGAGCGGGACGAACGTTGGTTTCCCCAGCGAGCACGATGATGGCGTCGGATTTTTCCGGATGATCGAGGACCAGGAAACGCGCCGCCTGGCTAGCGAGCGCAATGAGGATCGCGAGGATGAGGAGGAGTCGTAAGAATCGCATCTGATGCGGAAGCCACCGTGCTTCTTACCGCACTCTGCATGTTACTAAGGAAACCGCGGCGCGCAAAACTTGATTACTAGAGTACTCAAAGTGGGTGGCAGCACGGACATATACCGTGAAAATCAAGTGAAAATCACGGACTAACTGCCGCTTCTGCGGCTTAACTGCGACCTTCCGATGCTAGAATTAATCCTTGCTTATGACTCCTCAACTTACCGCTTCTTCGCTATTTACCGATTTGAAGGGCCGCATTGACGCCCGCCAGGCTAAGGTAGGAATTATCGGCCTCGGCTACGTCGGATTGCCGCTCGCGCTGCTCTATAGCGAGCAGAAATTTCCTGTCACCGGCTTCGATATCGATCAGCGAAAAATCGACACGCTCGCGAGCGGCGGCACTTATATTTTCCGCATTACGCCCGAGGAGATCGCTGCTGCAAAATCGAGCGGCTTTAAAGCCACGGCTGATTATTCGCAGATCACTGCCATGGACGCCATCATCATCTGCGTGCCCACACCGCTTAACGAATACTACGAGCCCGATCTCAGCTACATCACCAACACTGCTCACGCCGTGGCGCCCAATCTGCGCGCGGGACAGATCGTCATCCTCGAGAGCACGACTTACCCGGGCACAACTGAAGAAGTGTTGATTCCAATTCTCGAGAAAGAAAACAAAGCTGGCCTTAAAGCTTCGCGAGATGGTGCAGCCGGAGATAACAATATCTGGGTTGCGTTCTCGCCCGAGCGCGAGGATCCCGGCAACACTCAGGTGGCGCGCCACGATATTCCCAAGGTGATTGGCGGACTCGACCCGCAGGCCAGCGCCATCGCCGCCGCGCTCTACGGCTCGATTTTTCGCCGCACTGTGCCCGTCTCGTCGCCCGCTGCGGCGGAGATGACTAAACTGCTCGAAAACATTTATCGCTGCGTCAACATCGCGCTGGTCAACGAACTCAAAATGCTCTGCCTGCGCATGGACCTCAATATCTGGGAGATCATCGACGCCGCGGCGACCAAGCCTTTTGGCTTCCATCCGTTTTATCCCGGGCCTGGTCTGGGCGGACACTGCATTCCGGTCGATCCGTTTTATCTTTCGTGGAAGGCAAAAGAATTCGACTTCCGCACACGCTTCATCGAACTGGCCGGCGAAATCAACGTGGCCATGCCCTACAACGTGATCGCTTCGACAATCTCGGCGCTCAACCGACAGAAGAAAGCGATCAATGGATCGAAGATTCTGGTGCTGGGCGTGGCCTACAAGAAAGATATTGACGACCTGCGCGAATCGCCCGCGCTCACCATTATCGAGTTGCTGCAAAAAGAAGGCGCAGCCGTCAGCTATAACGATCCTTATTTTCCCTTCGTCGGCCGCGGCCGCAAGTATGACCTCCAGATGAAGTGCTCGCCACTCGACAATCTCGGCCAATACGATTGCGTGCTTATCGTCACCGATCACTCCGACTACGACTACAAGAAGATCGTCCACGATGCCCAACTGGTGGTCGATTCGCGCAATGCCACGCGCGGCATCAAGAGCGACAAGATCGTTCACTGCTAGCTCATGTGGAGCGGACACTCCTGTCCGCAGCCTTTGTTCGAAAACCGACCGTCCGGGCGGCACATCACTCGTGCGCCACTTTTCTCAACACCGACTTTGTGCTCTATGGCACAAATGATCAAGAATCGCCTATGCTAGTATTTCGCGTTGAGGCGGAGCAGCATCCGTGCGGATTGATGCATCCTAGAGTTTGCCGATGATGAAAGATACGCTTGGAATCCTGCTCGCCGGCGGGGCCGGCGAACGCCTCTATCCGCTCACGCGCGATCGCGCCAAGCCGGCCGTGACCTTTGGCGGCATCTATCGCATCATCGACATCACGCTTTCCAACTGCGTCAACTCCGGCCTGCGCCGCGTTTTTATTCTCACCCAATATAAAGCGCTCTCGCTCAATCGCCAGATCCGCGAAGGCTGGAATATTTTCGGCCGCGAGATAGGGGAGTTCATCGAGATCCTGCCACCCATGAAACGCGTCAGCGAAAACTGGTACATGGGGACCGCCGACGCCGTCTATCAGAATATTTATTCCATCGGCTCCGAGCAGCCGAAATACGTGATCATTCTCTCCGGCGATCACATCTACAAGATGAATTACGAGCGCATGCTCAAGCAGCATGTCGATGCCGCCGCCGACGTCACCGTCGCCACCCTGACCACCGACCCGGCGGAAAGCCGCCATTTTGGCGTGGTTGACATCGATCGCGACCATCGCATTGTCGGCTTCCTCGAGAAACCGCGGCAGACGGACATTCGTTCGCCCTACGATCCGACCAAGATTTCAGCATCGATGGGCATCTATATTTTCAATACCGATGTGCTCATTCCCGTCTTACTGAAAGACGCAGAAGACCCCGATTCAAGCCACGACTTCGGCAAGAATATTTTGCCCAAGATGCTGGGCGACTACCGCGTTTACTCGTTTAACTTCGTCGACGAAAACAGAAAGGAAGCGCTTTATTGGCGCGACGTGGGTACGCTGGAGGCCTACTACGAAGCCAACATGGATCTGGTTTCCGTCTCTCCCGTCTTTAATCTTTACGATGAACAATGGCCGATCCGCACCCATCAGCGCCAGTATCCGCCGGCGAAATTCGTGTTCGCCGAAAGTGGACGCATGGGCCACGCGCTCGACTCGCTGATTTCCTCCGGATGCATTATTTCCGGCGGCGCCGTTCAGGATTGCGTGCTCTCTCCCGATGTGCGCGTCAATTCGTATAGCGAAATTGAAAGCAGCATCCTGTTCTCGCACGTGAACGTGGGCCGCAGTTGCCGCATTCGCAAAGCCATCATCGACCGCGACGTGCACATCCCCGAGGGCACAACGGTTGGCTACGACCTGGAAGCCGATCGCGAGCGCTACTTCGTCACCGACAGCGGAATCACGGTCGTGACCCGCGATTACTCTCTGTTTGAGAATCCGGTAACGGTGGACTACTTCACAAGCGAGTAGGGCGGCGACAGGTGACAGGAAAACACGGACCTTCGAAGTCCGGGGATTTTCCTGAGACCTGTCACCTGTTACCTGTCACTTGCTCTGCCGCTTCAGCAAATCTTCCGCCAGTAGATGTGCCTTCTCCGCCAGCGTGCTGGCTCTTCGCACATCGCCTTCCTGTAGCGCGGAACGCGCTCCATCCATGTAGTTGCGGATCTGGACCACTGTCTCTTGTTGGTGGACATCGGGAAGTACCTCCAACTGCGGCAGATGATCGCCAGTGGATCGCAGCCACTGTTCTGCGTTCTGACGTTCGCGGGCCGCTTCGGCAGGAGTCATGCCAGGGGCGATCAGTGTCGCGGGCTCTTTCGCACCGCCCTGCCGAACCACAACCTTTCGCGGAGCAACGCCCGGCGTCGATTGGGTACGCGATTGGCGCTTGGTGACCCCGCTTTTTGTTTCCGCGCTCGAAGCGGCGCCGCTGGGTGCACTTGGGTTGGTGGAGTCCGGCTTGGCCGGATCTGTCTTTGAGGAACTGGTCTTAGAGGAATCAGTCTCAGTTGAATCCGGCGCGGCTTCAGGGTTCGCCGGGTTAATCTTCGCCGAATCGGTGTTCGCTGAATCAGGCTCCGTCTTCGTTTTCGCGTCGCTCTCGGGCGCTTTCTTTCCAGCCTCCGTCTCGGGCGCCTTCTTCTCCGTAGGCGTGCTCGTATCCGGAGCCGCGGCCGCGGCAGGCGCGACCGGAGCTTGCTCGACTGGTGCAGGCTCGGTTGGTGATTGCGCCGAAGCGGACGCTGGCTCCGCTTGCCCCGAAGCTTTCGCGGAGCCTGTCGCTTCTTGTCGCCGGGAACTCATTCCCCAGGAAAGGAGACTCAGCCCTAGCGCAAGCGCGACTGTAAAAGCGAATCGCATGTCGGTGACTAGAAGATTGTTCCGCACCCTCGCCCGGAAGGCAAGCGCGCGGTGCGCTGGGCATAAAAGGAAAAGCCGGGAAGCGTACGCTCCCCGGCTGGTATTGCGGTCTTAAGTTGTGTCTTTATTCGCTACTGCCAGCCTCGGCAGCGGCGCTAATCGATTCGTTCTCCGGTTGCAGGATCACGCCATCAAACGGAGTCGCCCCAACCAAGCGCCCGCCAATCACACTGACCCGGCGCAGCGGGAATCCGCTATCCGGACCACGCTGCCAGGAACGTCCACCGTCGTGGCTTTCGAAGATCACGCCGGTCGCGTCGCTGGTAGCCAGCAGGCGATGATGGGTGGAATCGAAGCTGACAGATGTGATGTCCTTGCCAGGCAGGCCGTTCACCACATGCTCCCAGCTCGCACCGCCGTCTTCACTGCGATATGCGCCTTCGCGCGCCCCGATCATGATTTGACCATCGGAAGCAAGCGCCAGACTGCGGATGCCGACCAGATAGGTCGGCAGACCGTTCGCCTGTTGCCAGACCGCGCCGCGATCCTTTGAGACGAACACGCGCGAGCGCGTAGCCGCGACCACCGTCGAACCATCGGCGCGCACGGAAACGAAATCTTCCTGCCCGAGCACCGATCCGCCCTTCCAGGTTTTACCCTGGTCGTTACTGACGTAGACGCCGCTGGTGGTAGCCGCCAGCCAACGCGTAGGGCCAATCTCCAGATCGTTGACGCGCGCCACCAGTTCCTTCTTCTCGATGGCTGTCCTGGTGACTGCTTTGACTCCCTTGCGCGCGACCTTCGAGGTGTGCTCGATCACGATTACGTTCATCGGATGCCATTGCGTGCCATTACGCTCAAGATAATAGATGCCGTGGCTGGTGCCGGCAACGAGCATCCCGCTCGCAGCCTGCTTCAGTGCAAATACATCTTTCCCGCCGAGGCCGGCCGCTTTCTGCGACCAGTGCTGCCCGGCATCGTTGGAGTGGAACACGCCGCCGTATTCGCGATCGTTAACCACGCCTACATAAAGAGTGCTCGCATCCTTGTTGTCGGCAAGAATCGCCGAGACGTAGCGATGGGCGTAGCCTTTATTAGAGGTCGTCCAACTCGAGGCGCCGTCGGTTGAGGCCATTACGCCGCTGCGATCGGTTGCGAGCAGAACGCGATTCGAATCGCGTGGATCGACGAGGACGTCATTGACGACGACTTCAGCAGCGCTGACGCGCTTCCACGATTTGCCGAGGTCTGTCGTCTTCCACAGGCCTTCCGTGGTTCCGGCATAGACGATATTTTCGTTGGTCGGATCCTGCTTCAACACGCGCGTACGGCGCGCCGAAAACGGAATCCCTTGAATCTTTGAAAAGAGGTTGCCCGCAGTCTCGCTCTTATAAATTCCAGAGCAGGCGCTGGCGAATACGACCGAAGGATTGTCATGGTCGACGATTACCGAGAACACATCGGAGTCGTCGATCATTCCTTTATTAATATGCTGCCAGTTGGCGCCGCCGTCCGCAGTCTTCCAAGCCAGGTGCCAGGTTCCGGCGTAGACGGTGTTGGGGTCTTTTGGATCGATAGCGATCGATTCAATGTTCTTAATGTCGGCTGAGTTCGCAGGCGACAGCCGTTCCCATGAATCGCCGCCATCCTTGGTGCGGTAGACGCCATCGAGCGCGCCCGCAACCATGATGCGGGAGTCGGCCTTGTACATCGCCATGGCGCGGATCGATTTGCCATGCATCGCCGGCAAGGTTTGCCAGTTGGCGCCGCCGTCGCGCGTGCGGAAGACTTCACCGATCTGCTGGCTCGACACGCTCCAGGCAGAGACGTAGATTCGCCGAGAATCCTGCGGGTCGATGGAGATGTGGTCGAGCACGTAGTCGTCGCCGCCGAGACGGGCCAAGCGGGACCAAGTGCGCCCGGCATCATTCGAAGCAAACATCTGGCCGGTGCTGGTACCGAGCAATAGGTGATCGGGGTTGTGAGCGTCATAGGCCAGGCTGCGGGCATCCCCGCCGTCCGGACCTAAAACCTGCCACGGCCCTGAGGCCAGCAGCGCAGTGCTCAAGAAGCTAATAGCGAGAAGCAAGAAACCGGTGCGGAGAACTTTCTGTTGCCCTGTAAATTCCATGCGCGTAGGTTGACCCCTGCGAACGATATTCGCCTGCGCCCAACATTGACAGGCTAGCACGACTCGGGCAAGGTTACCGAAGAACGAAAAATAGAAAGGCCGGGAGGGTGAACCCCACCGGCCTTTCGTGCTAAATCGGCAAAAATCCCGTTATTCGGCCTTTTTTGCCTTCTTTTTCGCGACCGGCTTCGGGTGATCCGGAATCGCCTTTACCTTTGACTCATCCACCGGCGTCGTGCTGCCCGCCTCGGGGAAGGTCGCGCCGGACGGAACGATCCACTGTTCCGAAGTCGCCGTACCAGCGTTACCGGTGCGCGCCTCGATGCGGGTCGGATCGATATTCTGCTTCGCCTCGCCGCCCGAGATGTAGGCTTTCACGTTGAGCGCGCGCTCAGCCGCCAGGTTTTTATGCTTCGACTTGGCGAGTTCTGCCGGGTCAGCGTTGCCGACGACGATCAGCTTGGCGTCCGGATCTTGCTGCAATTTAAGCGCAACATCGTCCAGCTCGGCCTTGCAAGTATTGTCGACGCGCCATAGTTTCTTTTCGTTCGGATACGCGCACTCGTTCACCTTGGTGGCCTGCGGCGGCGGAGGCGGCGGATTTTCAACCACCACCGAGGTCGACGTCGAAGCCGTTAAGCCGCGAGTGTCTATACAAGTAGCGCTGACCGTGATCGTGCCCGACGGGGCGCCCGTGGTGGTTAGCGTGGCGGAGCTTCCGTTGCCAGAGATGCTGCCTCCGGTCGCGGTCCATCCACCAACCGTCACCGGAACGTTATCCGGACTGGTGCAAGTGCAGGTGATGGTCGCCGATTGCCCAGCCTGAACCATCGACGGGCTCGCCGAGCAAGAGAACTGCGGCGGATTCTTCGGCGGCTCCTTCACCGTAAAGCTCGCGGTAGCGCTCGCCGTGTTGTTCTTCTTCGCCTTCGGATCGGTCACGGTCACCGTGACGGTGTAGCTGCCGCCACTCAGCCCATTGGTGTCAATGGTTGCGGAAGTGTCCTTGGCGTCAATCTTCCCACCGCTGCTCGACCAGCTATAAGTGAGCGCGTGTTTGGGATTGAAGTTATTGGCGGTGGCAGTGCCATGCACCGGCTCACCTACCATGACTTCGGTCGGCTGCAATGAGAGCGACGCCGATACCGGAAGTTCGGGAGCTTCGCCGCCAGAGGTGAACACCAGACCGGTGCGCAGCAGCGCACCGTCATAGTTTGGACGCCGCAATGAGGGATCGTCAGGCGGCACCACGCTGGAAAAGTTCTGGTGTGACCACTGGAAGTCGGCCTCAAACACGCGCAATGAAACATGCTTCCAGAGCTTGAGATCCATACCACCGCCAAGAATCGCGGCTACCCCCTTGCTGCTTGGAGCGCCGTCGGATTGCAGGCGTTCGAGTCCGACTAGTGTGTGCACGAAGAAGTTCACACCCTCGCCGCGGTAGGTTAACTTCGGCCCACCGCTCCAGGTATTGATGCTGGCGTTGCTTGAGTTCGAGTTTCCGCCGTAATTGCCTTCTAGAGAAAGATACTTGGTGAAGTTATAAGCTGCGCTGATGCCAATACCCTTCGAGAGCGAGGGAAGTTGCACAGCATTGGGTGGGGAGTTCGTATCCGGAACATTACCTCCCGGATTTAACCATTGATACCCAATGAATAACTCCACCGAGGGAAATGAGTCATTCGACATCATAGGTGCCGGCTTCGGCGTGGGCGCAGTTTGTGCCGTCAAAAATGATGGCAACGCAATCAGAACAACCGCGACAATCGCGCATCTTTTGTATGTTGGGTGACAAAGCGACATGGAGTTCCTCCGAAATCAAATCCACAACAAAAACTATTGAAATAGAACCGGAATCAATAAGCCCTTACGGCGCGCTCGGGTAGGCTGCACTGGGAAACACCGAATTTTACAGCAAATGGACATTTTTGCAAAAAATTTAAGCCTTTATACCGAACATTTTTATGATTATGCAGAGAGCAATTACGCCTTCGACTAATCGGCACGTTGCAGAATCGCACGATCGAAATCCGCAATCTGTTCCTTTTTGCTCATTCCAAGCAGGTACTATGCGGGTGCGGAGGGTTGCTCGGTCTCGTGTGTGACCCGCCAAATCTCCGACTTAGGTCGCGCCGAACCAATCTCAAATTGATATCGCTTTGTTCGACGGGTTGCGGGGCGCTGCACTTCCCTGAATAATGCTGATTAGCTATGCCCACCTATGACTAGAGGAATATGACCCAGGAACGAGTGCTGATCGTAGAAGACGAAGAGAACGAACGCACCGGCTTGGCTGAACTTGTCTCCGGCTGGGGCTATCGCACTGACACCGCAGCCGACGGCCAGGAGGCGCTCGAAAAAATTCCGATCTTCGCTCCCTCCATTGTTATTACCGACGTAAAAATGCCCCGCATGGGCGGCATGGAATTGGTGGAGCGCCTCGCCGATCTGGCGCAGTCGATCGCCGTGGTCATGGTCACCGCTCAGAAGGCAACCGATACCGCCTTCCACGCCGGACGTCTCGGCGTCCAGGATTACATCGAAAAGCCCATCGACTTCCGCCGCCTGCGCTCCATTCTCACCAACATCGGCGAGATCATTAACACGCGCGTCGAAAATGAATCGCTGCGCCGCCGCTTACGCGATAAAGGAGCGCTCGGAAGCCTAGTCGGCGCCTCCGCAAAAATGCAGGAAATTTTCCACCTCATCGAGCAAGTCGCTCCCAGCACTGCGTCCGTGTTGATCACCGGAGCGAGCGGCACCGGCAAAGAACTAGTCGCCCGCACCATCCACGATCTAAGTCCACGCCGTGGCAAACCGTTCGTCCCCATCAATTGCGCCGCCATCCCAGAAACTCTGATCGAGAGCGAAATTTTTGGCCACGAAAAAGGCGCCTTCACTGGCGCCGCCGAGCGCCGCACCGGCTGCTTCGAACTCGCGGAAGGTGGAACCCTGTTGCTCGATGAGATCGGCGAGATGCCTGTAGGCACGCAAGCCAAGTTACTGCGCGTGCTCGAGGACCATAAGTTGCGCCGGCTCGGCAGTAAGGTGGAGACGTCAGTAGATGTGCGCGTCCTCGCCGCCACTAATAAGGTTCCCGACGACGCCGTGGCCAACGGAGAACTGCGCCAGGACCTCTATTACCGCCTCAACGTTTTCAATATTCATATGCCGGCGCTGCGCGAGCATAAGGATGATATCCGCGATTTAGTCAAGAGCCTGCTTGCGGATATGAATGAGAAGCACAGTCGCAAGGTGGCAGACGTAAGCGAAGCCGTGCTCAATGTCTTCCAGAGTTACTCTTGGCCCGGCAACGTGCGCGAGTTACGCAACACTCTCGAACGCGCCGTGATTGTCTGCGAAAGCGGCCTGATCGAAACCAAGCACCTGCCTCCCGGCTTTGGCCAGAGCGTGCGCCCTGTGGTCAACGATCCCGACGCCATACACCTGGGCGTGGGCACCACCGTGGAAGAGGCGGAGAAATTGCTAATCCTGAAAACTCTGCAGGCCACGAATAACAACAAAACCAGAGCGGCCGAGATGCTAGGCATCAGCCTGAAGACGCTGCACAACAAATTGAAAGAGTACGGCCGCCCACAAGATGCGGTATTGGCTGAATGAGGAGTGAGAGGAGCAGGTAACAGGTAGCAGGTGACAGGTGTTAGGAAAAACCGGTACCACCAGAAAGAAGTTGATTTTGCTTTTCCTAAGACCTGTCACCTACGACCTGTCACCTGCCTTTAGATGACTCGCAAATTCATCATCGTGCTCGTGATCACCACGCTGTTCACGGCGCTGGTCGTCGGCTTTTCCTGGGTTTACCTCTCCCAACTCCTGCGCCAGCGCCTGCTCTGGGCCGATGAGACCGCCTCCCAACTCACCAATCAATTGGAATACGCCGCCTCCAAGGCGGTGCCCGATCTCACCAGCACGCGTGTGAATACCGAAAATCCCAAGGCGATGCGCGTCGCCATTACCAACTATTTGCAGACCGATCCCAACCTCAACGACATGCTGGAATCGGTGGTCGGCAATTCTCGCATCATCTACGATGCAGCCATTATCGACCCGAATGGCGTAGCGATTCTCGACACCAACCCGGCCCTGAATGGCAAGCCCATCCCCGATCGTGTTCCATTGCGCGTGCTGCGCGACGCCACCTTTCGGCGTCAGTTGCGCCTGATCTATGCCCCCGGCTCGGTCTATGACGTCAGCATCGGAGTGGAACTCGACGGCCAGACTTTTGGCAGCGTGCGGGTCGGCGTCTCCACCGTTTTCCTGCGCAACGAACTCACCCCGAAGTTGCAGCAGGCGGCATTTTTTTCCGTGCTCGCCATCTTTTGTTCTCTGGTGCTGGCCGCGGTAGTTTCGAATGTCGCGCTCGGACCATTGAAGGCCATCGCCCGCAACCTCGACAGCGCTAGTGCCGGCGATCTCTTGCCGGCAGAAGAGTCCGGTTCGGAGGACGAAGTTGGCCTCGTCTCGCTCAAGATCGCTCACCTCGGCCGCCAAATTCGCGATACCAACCAGATTTTCTCCGCCCTGAAAGATAACGTCGAACAGGTTATGACCAAACTGCAGGACGGACTCATGCTCTTCACCCGCGATTCGCGCGTCGTGTTGGTCAGCGCCTCGGCGGAAAAATTCCTGGGGCGCCCACGCCGCGAAATCCTGGGCCGCACCGCCGAAGAAATTTTCGCTGATGGAACTGTTCTAGGAGCGGTTGTTCTTCCCGCCTTCCAGAAGCAGCGCCCGCTGGTGCAATACGAATTCGACGCGGTCGACGGCCGCCGCGTTCAAGTGTCGCTCGACTTCATTCAGGAAAAAGGAACGCCGATCGGCGCGCTGCTCACCATGCGCGACGCCGAATCCGTGCGCCGCATCGAAGACGAAATTGAAATCTCGCGCCGTCTCTCCGCCAGCGGACGCCTCACCCGCGGCGTCGCCCACGAAGTCAAGAATCCGATCAACGCCATCGTCCTGCACTTGCAGTTGCTGCAAAACAAAATGCACGAGGATGACCCTGACACGCGCCGCCACATGGACATTATCGGCAGCGAAATTCATCGCCTCGACCGCGTGGTGCAAATCCTCGTCGACTTCACCCGCCCTCGCGATTTGCGTCTTGATGACGTCGACCTGCGCAAGTTTCTCGAAGATGTATCGGTGCTGGCCGCGCCCGATGCCGCCCGACACAGCGTGCTTATCAAGCTCGAGTTGCCCCGCCATGAACCAAACCCGGATCTCCGCAACGAAGATGACGCGCTCCTGGTGCGCGTCGATGTCGACCTGATGAAGCAGGCGATTTTGAACCTCGTGCTCAATGGGGTCCAATCCATGACGGCCGGTGGAACGCTCACGCTGAAAGCGCGGCGAGATGACGACATGATCGTCGCCGAAGTCATCGATCAGGGCGGCGGCATTCCTCCCGACGCGCAGGAGAAAATTTTCGAACTCTACTTCACCACCAAAGGCGCTCAGGGAGGCAGCGGAATCGGCCTCGCGCAAACTTATCAGATCATGCAATGGCATTATGGCTCGGTGGACTTCGACACCGTCGTCGGCGCCGGCACAACCTTCCGCCTGCGATTGCCCGCCGCAACCGCAAAGCCAGATCGCAAACTGGATCAGGAGATGACCGCCTGAACGCGCACAGGAGATTGGTCACGGCGATTCTAGCTTCATCCCTCACCGTGTTTCCAATAATGCCGAATTCCGCCGTTCGCGCCGCCGCGCAAGCTGGATATATGGGCTTTGATCGCAATGATTATCCCGGCGACGCAAACCTGAAAATTCTACGTCCGACCTTCTCTTACTCCAGCTATTGGCTGAATAACCCGCCGGGCTCAACAACGAATTCGTGGGTCGGAAAGCGGAAGGCCGTCCAGTCCTCAGGCTTCGGCTTCCTCATCCTTTTTAACGGCCGCACCTATGCCGAGATCAAGTCGGCTGGAGATGCAGCAAAGCTGGGCCGCTCCGACGCTGCCGCAGCGGTCAAAGCGGCGCGGACCGAAGGATTCCCGCCTGGCTCTATAATTTTTCTAGACCAGGAGCAAGGTGGCCGCTTGCTTCCCGAACAGCGGTCCTATCTTCTAGCATGGGTCGATGGAGTAACCGACGCGCACTTTGGCGCAGGAGTGTATTGCTCAGGCATAGCCGCAAAAGAAAGCTCCGGCGTTTCGATCGTGACCGCCGAGGATATCCGCAACCATGCAGACGGCAGAAAAATAAAATACTGGGTCGTCAACGATTCCTGTCCGCCATCACCCGGCTGCACTGTTTCGCGAAAAAATCTCACCCCTGAGTCAAGCGGCCTCGCCTTCGCCGATGTCTGGCAGTTCGCGCAATCGCCGAAGCGCCCTGATTTCGCCAAGGGTTGCCGCGCAACCTATAACAAGGATGGCAACTGCTACCCGCCAAATATCCCGGCTACGCAGCGATTGCACGTCGACCTAGACGTTGCCACCTCAAGCGACCCCTCCCACGGCAGAAGCCCTGAATAAATCACGTCTTAACCACAAAAAGGTTAGACGTCAGATTGCAGAGGTGCAGTTCACCGCGGCTGCGACATCACGTCTTTACTTCTGCAATCTGACCTCTGACCTCTGCAATCTCCCCTCCGCAATCTTCGCTCAAGCCACCCGAGTTTGCGGAGCCTGCGCGGGATGAAGAGCCTTCTTAAGCGCCGTTAACACCTTGTCGTACGACGAAAGCATTTCGTGATGATGAGGAGCCCTCGTCCACCACAACACTCGTAACTTAATCGTACCCAGATCCGCATCGCCCAGGTCCATGACCAGCGCCTCAGGCTTCGGATCCGGCAACACGCCGTCAACCTTGCCGACCGTGTCGATGATGAAGGATTTAAGCTGCCCCAGGTTGTCGCTGCCTTTCACCGACAGGTTATATTCCCAGCGCCGATTGTCGAGCGCCGTATTCACAATCACGGAGTGCGTGAACAAATCGGCATTCGGAATCACCACCCGCCTGCCATCGTAGGTCTTGATGATCGTGGCCCGCGTCTGAATTTCCTCCACCGAGCCTTCATATGGGTCTAGTTTGATTTCATCCCCTATGCGAAACGGTTCGGCCCACAGCAACAACAAGCCGGCAAGAAAATTTTGCAATATGTTCTGGAAGGCAAAGCCGATGGCGACGCCGCCGATGCCCAGCACCTTGATCAGATCGCCAGCCTGAAACGAAGGCGCAACCACGGAAAACGATACCAGGAAGCCAAGCAGAACCGTCGCCGCCCCAATCAAGCGCGCGAAGACTACACCCAGGTTAGGGCGATGCTTGCGCGTCGTGCGCAGAATGAGATGGCTGACCACCACGCTCAGCACGTAGAACACGAGAAAAACAATGCACGCGACAATCAACGAAGGCAGGCGTGCGATGAAACCGTCCACCATGCGGTGGGCACCTTCCCAAAATTTCGTGGCGCTCGAATGCATGAAACGTAAGTCCCTTTAATTAAGTGAGAGGCAAGCCGCGGGTAAGCAACTTGCCTCTCAGATTTGTCCAACTCAATCACTCAGAGATTTATTTAGGAGGTCTCCCCGCTGGCCGAGCCGCCTGTACGCGCTGCTGCATCTGCTGCGTCTGCTGGGTGTGCTTTTGCTGCAACTGTTGCGTCTGTTGCGAGTGGCGCTGCTCCTGCTGCTGCTTTTGCGCATCGGACGCCTTTTGATTCGCCAGCTTCTGATCTTCCTTCTGTTGCTGCTGTGTTACTTTTTGCCGCTCCTTCTGCTGCTGGTTATACAGTTTTTCCTGCTGCTTCTGGAGCTTCTGGTCCTGCTTCGCGTCCCCCGTATTAGGAGGTGCCGGCCGTTCCGCTGGTGGAAGCTCGCTTACATGTGTGGGGGTGCTCGGTCGCGCGGCGTTATTCTCCGGTCGCGCCTCATTCCCTCGCGCTTGATTTCCGCGATTCGGCGGAGGCGTGTAACGTCCCCCGGCTTCTTTCGCCTGCACGACCCCGGCCCCTTTAAATTCGCCGGGGCGAGCGGTCGCCGCAACCCCAGGTCTTCCCATGTTCACCGATGCGCGTTGCTGCGGATCGGATCGCGCCGCCTGCATATGCTGCGTTTGCGCCGCTACCGGTCCAACATGCCGCTCGCGCGACGCGGCGTCTTCTTCAGCAGTTGGCCGTCGGTCAACTCCGCCGTTGCCGCCGTTATAGCTGATGCGGGTATTATTGTTGACCACTATATTCGAGCTATAGACGTTGTGAATCTCGCTGACATTCACGTTCATCACGGCGCGGTTATAGAAGAAGTGTCCGCCGTCCCAACGGCCACCCTGAAACCCGACTCCAAAATATCCGAAGCCATAATTGATGCCGCCATAAAAACCGATCTGCGGTCCCCAATAGCCTTCATTCCACAGGAATGCGCCATTTCCCCATCCCCACCAGCCCGGCGTCCACAGAAATCCGACCTCGGGAGCCAGCACCCACGTGCCCGGTACCCAGTAATAATCGTCAACATCGTAATCCCAAGCCCAGTAACCCGGTGTCCACAGGTAGCCATCGCCAGGGCAAATTGGTTGCTCGTAAACAGGGATCGCAGGCGGGCCGAAAGTAATTGCCACTCCAATTTCCGCGAACGACGGCGCCGATATCGCCAGCATGATCGTCAGCCCTGCCAGCCCCAACAACAGCGTTCGAATGAATCGCTTTTGCATTGTGATTCCTCTGGCCCACCATCCCTCGTTTGCCCGGTCCTGCTCTACTGCCGCGGGTTTCGTGGATTGAGTGAGCGGAGACTTGCCGGTCCGGCAACGTTGGAGGTCAACTTGAAAACGTCTGCTCCTGTACACAAGCCGATCTCACGTCCAGGGCACGACACAGACTCTACAGTAACGCATCCGGTACAACTTGCGCCCGAACAACATCCGAGCTCCGCTGCATAAATTTAGCCAATACGTTAGATTCCGTTTCTATTCCCGCGGTTTGTCTTCAGCGCCCGCTTTTTTCCCATCGCTGGGGATCTCTTGACTAGCTTGCTGCTGCTGCGCTTCGCGGCTTATCTCCGCTACCGCCTGCAAAAACGGCGCGGCCGGCGCGGGCGCCGCAACCTCACCCGCTAATATCGTTTCGAATGTAACGCCGTTGCCATACATCGCCTTGGTGGAGCGCTGAGTACGGCAAGAATCAGATGTCGTTTCATACGCCTTTCCTTTTGCAAAATAAATTTAATCGCCGGCCATTTCACTCGAGGGCGTGAATGTCGTCGCATCATTTACGGCGAAGTTGTCGGAGCGCGTGCTCGACACTGCCTGCAGAAATGCAGCAACCTCCAGCATCCACTCCATCAATTGCAGTGCCATCATCGTCATTCCGTAAGTTGCCACGGCAATCATCACCGCCGCGAATATCGTCACCCCATAATCCGAGAGCATTCATGCCTCCGCCGATTTCCGAATCCGAGCGCCGCGTGCCAACCCGACAAATGGTTTTCGCAGCGGCGCTTTTTACAGCGGCACTAAGATGCCGACGGTTGCCGATCGGCACGTTACTGCTTATTGGAAATGCAAAAATTATGTTCGCCTCTACATAGGTCTATGTACGCGGCGATCCTCAACGATGTAGAGGTATGTGGGATGGAATGAGCGTGCTTGGAGGTCGGGGAACGGCAGTCTGTATCTTAGCCCACGGCTCGCAGTTCGTAGCTCCCTACTGCAAATCCGCCGCCTGTGCCAGGCGGAAGTTGAGTCTGCGATCAAGTCCGAAAACAGCATCCCTGTTCTCATCGTTCTTATCTTTATCTTCCGTAGGACGACGACCAGCCGCGCCAGTCGCCGGCTTGCGTTCCTCGCGCGAACCGCCTCTAGCGAAGATACTGGACGTCTCGATCGCGACCGCCTTGTGGCCAACTTTTAAACTCACCAGAACAATGCGAAGATAGCCGGGCTCATTCGCACTTTCAGTCGGACCTTCATTCGGACTCTCATTCCCACGATCATGAGCGCCCGCCGCCGCCTTCGCCTCCAGCACACGGCCCGTCACCGGAGTGCCGCGAGCAATCACCGTCTGGCCGTCAATTTCCACCGGCTCGTCGACGCTGGCGTAGAAGCTGTCGCCCGCGTGCGACGAGGCGCTCGACAACGCGCTCTGCAGACGAATCGGTATTGGAGTTCCCTCCGGCAATTTCGTCGCCGATGGAACCAGTGTCTGGCTCGGCGATATGCCGCTCGCATGCGGCTGGCGATCAAAGGGCAAGCTTTGCGAATCGGAACTCGCAGCATTTTCAGCCGGCGGCCGCCCACACGCGCACTCCAGAATGAGCATTGAGACCGAGACAACCAACAGCAACACAGTGAGAGTTGACACCGCGTCTGCGAGTCGATTGGCGTGAGACGGCATGTTTGCCCAATCTGATTTTAGTGGAGACACGACCTGGCCGCGTCTCCACCACCATCATAGCCAATATCGCCAACGAACCTTTGCCTCATGCCGCCGGTTGCTGGTGCGCCCGCGCACTGCCAAAGAGCTTGATCATCTCGCGGTTGAACGCAGGAATATCGTCGGGCTTCCGGCTGGATACCAGATTTCCATCCACCACGACTTCCTCATCCACCCACTTCGCCCCGGCGTTGCGCAGATCGCTTTTAACCGAAGGCCACGAGGTGATTTTCCTTCCGCTGGCTGCTCCCGCTTCGATCACCGTCCACGGTCCATGACAAATTACCGCGACCGGCTTATCCGCGTCGAAGAAAGCCTTGACGAATGCGACCGCGCCTGGGTCCATGCGCAGCTTATCCGGATTCATCACACCGCCCGGCAACAGCAGCGCGTCGAAATCCTCGGGCCGCGCCTTATCCAGAGCGATATCCACCGGATATTCCGCGCTCCACTCCGTGAAACTCCACGAGCGCACACTCGTACCCTTAGGAGAGACTATGCGCGTCTCCGCCCCGGCCTCATCGAGCGCCTGTCGAGGCTTCACCATTTCTACTTCTTCAAATCCGTCAGCGATTAAAATTGCGACTTTGAGTCCTTCAAGATTTTTCAAAATACAGTTCTCCATTCATGGCTGGTGCCGCTCTTAGGATGCCAATTACGCGGAGAGCGTAAATCGGTTCGCAGGAATCTTGTTTTGTTAGGGCAACAACGCTCATAATGACTTTTGGTCACAACATGATGATAGGCATATCGGATCCGGCGCTGACTGTTCGCTGTGCACTACTTTCTACGTTTTATCGAAGAATTAATTTGACGAACCGGTTGGGCTTGTTTCAGACTTACTGACGCTCCTATGCCCCCCCCAATGGAGCGCGGGACACTGGGTTTCAGCTGTTCGGTGAAAGAATGCCGACTTGGTCACCCGCCCGCACCGGTTTCGCCAGGGCCGTTGCGCCCGGTAGTTCAGCAAAAAAGGTGATCAATGAAGTCCTTCGCCATGACTCCGCTGTTGCTCGCTCTGTCCGCGACCCTGCTCGCGCAATCCAAAACTCCTGCGCTGAAGACGCCATCTTTCCCTCCGCAAATCACGCACCTAGTCGTGATCGTCCAGGAGAACCGGACACCCCGACAACCTCTTCCACTATTTGAGCCCGCTCTGCGCCATTCCCAACGGTGCCAGCGGCTTAAGCGCGTGCACACCCAACCCTGTAACTACGAGTTGCTACAACATCTCACCCTGCGGACTTTCGAATCGATCGCGCGAAGTAGTGCCGATCACCTCGTCCGGTGTTCCGATGAAAGGCAGCACGGATCCCGGCCACACTCATAAAGCGTTTTCGCTGATGTGCGACCCCGACCCCACGAATAATTTCGCCTGCCGCAACGATGGCGCGTGGCAGATCAAGCAGAGTGTTAAAGGCCAGAATTCTCATCGGTATATCCTGAACCAGTCTGTCACCAACTATGACGGCAAGCCGGGCTACCTCCTCGATCCTTACCTGACATTCGCCGAGCAATATGGATGGGCGAACTTCATGTATCAGACGAACCAGGGGCCCAGCTATCCAGCCCATCAATTTATTTTCAGTGGGACCTCGGCCCGGTCTTCCGCCGAGGACGCCACTTCTACTTTTGTTTCCGAGAACTTTTCCCCGCTGGAAAGCAGTTCGGGTTGTCTAGCTCCAAAGAACGCGACGACTCGGTTGCTCTCTCCGGCAATCGACGGTATTGGGGAGGCTTGCATTCGCTACGACAATGATTCGGTACAGGAGTGTCTGCTAACCAATAGTTCCCTCGTCTTTCCGACTAACCCGGTAGGCAGTTTTTGCGACAGCAAGCCCACCATGGGAAGCGTGCTCGACGCGCGATCCGTTACATGGAAGTATTACGCGCCTTCGGCCGGCTCCATATGGACCGCTCCAAATTCCATTCAAGATATTTGCGTGCCCAAATTCAACGCTAAACATAGCTCAGCCCTGGAGTGCAGCGGCACGGAATGGCAGCTCAACGTCGACCTCAAATACAAGGGCGCGGACGTCCTGAACGACATTACTAACTGTAATCTTGCCAGCGTAAGTTGGGTGATTCCGAATGGAGATTGGTCCGATCACGCGGGCGGCAATAACAATTACTATGGCCCATCCTGGGTAGCGGCGGTCATCAATGCCATTGGCCAGAATCCCAAATGCGGTCCGGAAACAACCGACGCTGGCGAGACTCTCTGGAGCGATACGGCCATCATCGTCACCTGGGACGATTGGGGAGGCTGGTCCGATCATCAGCCCGCGCCCAACCTGGCAGGTCTGCCGTGCACGTCAACCAATTGCCCGGGAGACTATCAACTCGGCTTTCGTGTACCACTCATCGTAGTTTCCGCCTACACGCCGCCGGGTTATATCGACAATGACAATTACGACTTCGGTAGCATCCTCCGTACCATCGAAGCAATTTACGGCATCGCTGAAGGGGCGCTAGGAGTCGCCGACGCTCGCGCCACCTCCGATCTGAGCAACTTCTTTACCGGCTCATTTCGATCGTACAAGCCCGTTCCCGCGCTGGCAGATGCGAGCCACTTCCTCGGGCAAGACGCACAAAAGGGCCCACCGACACCGCTCGATAATGACGGCGACGATGACTAGGCTAGATCGTGGAGACGAAGCGATCGGCTAAATGATCGAGGGTTCCATCCAAGCAGCTCCCTCGGATGGAACCCTCATAGTTGGGACCACTTCCTGTTATTGAATGTTCACCGTGACCGGAGCCGAAGCTAGCCCATTCACCACCACCTGTAAATTGCTGAGTCCGGTTTCGGTTTTACTTGAGACCACGAAGTTCGTGGAGGCGACGCCGGTGTAGGCGATGCCCATCGTGCTCGGGTTGGTGGTGCGCGCGTAGTAGACGTTTCCCGTGACTCGGTTGGTCAGACGGACGAGCGGATAATTCGTCGCCGCCTGCGCGTCATCTCCGTAGGCCGCGCCCTGGGTGAAGCCATTCAGGTTATAGCCCGAAACTACATACGACTTTTCGCGGCTTACCGTCGTGGGCGCGGATGTGATCTGCGGGAGCCAGGCCGGGTTCGGACTTCCCTTCGAGCGATAAACCCAGACATTGCCGAAATCCGTAAATAGAACTTCGCCCGTCGGCAGCACCAGCATATTTCCATAGTAAGAAGAGATATTGGGCGCGTCAGTATTGCCCTTGGTGACATCGGTAAAGCCGGTTCCATCCCACTCCAGGAATACGCCGCCAAGATTAAAGATGCCGGGGCTGGTCAGCATGAGCACGTTGCCATTGGGCAGTATCGATGCCGGACCGTCGGCAATATCGAGATCGCCGGGAAAATCAGGGCCAGCCGTCCAGGCCTTCGTGCTGGTGTCATAGATGGACGTGTGTCCCGGTTCTCCGGGCGCGCCATTCGCTCCTGTCGCGAATACCGTGCCGTCGTACCGCAACACCGCTGGGCCAACTTCGTGAGATGAGTATTGCGCATCGGGATACGAATCCCACAGTTGAACCATGGTGCCGGTTTTTGGCCCGCTTCTCCACGAACCAGTCGTGGGATTGTAGATTTCGTAATTCTTTCCCGTCGAGTTCTTCTTAAAGACGTAGGCATCGACGGTGAGCACCGTCCCGTCCGGCAAAAGATTCCAGCCTTCTTCATCATTAACATCGGCCTTCCCTTTGCCAGTAATCGCCCATGTCAGGTTCGAGGGATTGAGAATCGCCTGCTCCGTCGTGCAACAATTCGCCTGCATGTAAAGTCCATTGGGCAGGATGACCGATTGCGCATCTCCAATGCTGCCCCAGCCAGTTGGCGGAGCAATCGATGTCCACTGATTTTTGATCGGATCGTAGATGGCACCCAGATTCGTCCACACACCATTGCAACTGTTCGGCCCGTTGGGCGCGTTGTATTCGCCGCCCTCCATCACCACTCGTCCGTCCGGCAACACCGCCGATCCGAAATAAAGAGGAGCGTAGCCCGCGGGCAACGACGCAATCCGCGTCCACGTGCCGTTTACATAGTTGCCGAATTGATCCGGCGTCAGCTTATACCACTGCGGTCCGCAAGCCTGATGCAGGATCACGGTGCCGTCGGTCAGCAACAAAGGATTGCCCAGTCCGAGGGTATCGTTTGGTTGGTTGACCAACGGAATCCACGATTGGGAGTACGCCAATGTGGTGACGAAAAACAGAACCAGGGTGATCGCAACGATGCGCAGTTTCATAGTAGTCTCCCACGATTTTCAGAGTTGGATTGTTCTTGAATGCCGCTTTGGAACTGCCCTCGGCGCCCTGACGATCTCCCCCACAAGGGTTCGTCGCGAGCCCTAAAAAAGGCAGCCGAATTATACCTCGGACGGAACTGCATTTCCGCGCGGGATGCGGACGCGAGGGCAAAGTTTTGCGGTCAACCATTCATTGCGCCTCCCCCCGGAATCATCACAAATTTGGTGTGATGGACCGCACTTTGCCGCAATCGGATTCGCTCTACACTTTCCCTAATCAGGTTCAGGTCGGTTCATTAGCGGAAAAGCACACACACATTTCCCGCAGTGGAATCCGAGCAAAGAGTCGAGTGTCACACACTTTCTCCTGAGACCTGAGACCGACATTGTCTTATGAATGTGCTGACTCAGCTTCCGGCTGCTTACGATTACGACCGTGATCGCCGCCTGCGAACCATGTTCGAAGAAGCCGCCATTGGCATCGGGATCTGCCAACTCGATGGCCAGATTCTGGAAGCGAATACGGCGCTCAGCCGTCTGCTCGGCTACACTTCGCAGGAACTCGCCGGGACGCACGCCGGCGCACTCGCTCTCGGAACCGGCAAACAACATCATTCTTCGCCCGGTCCAAGTCTGGAGCAACGCGATTCCTCGGCCGATTCGTCGCCCGATTCTCGCCCCGACGATATTTCGCCTGACCAAAGGTGTCTCGATGAACTGATCTGCGGCCAGCGCGCTTGCTTCGAACTCGAAAAGCGCTATCTACGTAAAGATGGTTCCGAACTCTGGGGCCATCTAACCGTATCGCTTGGCCGCGATGCCCGCCGCCAGCCCGCTTTTCTGATCGCGCTCCTCGAGGATGCCACCGAGCGCAGGCTCATACAGGAACATCTGCGTGAGGCCGAAAAAATGGAGGTCATCGGCCGCCTCGCCGGAGGCATCGCCCACGACTTCAATAACCTGCTCACCGGCATTCTGCTCTACTGCGATCTCTTGACCGCCGGTCTCGAAAAAAACGGCCGCGACGGCAGCGCATTCGACGGCTTCGCAATCGAAAGCGGCCGTCCCACGACCAGCGAACTCAGCCAGCATGTCGATGAAGTCCGCATGGCCGGCGAGCAGGGTGCGGCGCTAACTCATCAACTCTTGTCCATCGCCCGCAAGCAAGCCGCCGAGCCGCGCCCTGTAAAAATCAACGAAATCGTGGCTTCCACGAAAAACCTCTTGCAGCGGCTGATCGGCGAACAGATTGAGCTGGTCACAGTTCTGGACAACGTTCTGGATAACGCTCTGGATAAGTTTCCAGACAACATTCTCAATCCCCCACGCATTGCCATCATCGATTCGGCGATCCACTCCGATGCCGGACTTGTCTTTGTCGACCCCGCTCAGTTGCGCCAGATTCTCCTGAACCTGGTGCTGAACGCGCGCGACGCCATGCCCCACGGCGGAAAGATCAGGCTGAGAACCCGTGTAACGGAGTTTCCCGGGACGCTGGGCGTTGTACGCCATGCCGTGGCGCTCGCGGTCACCGACAATGGCTGCGGCATGGACGCCGCCACGCAAGCCCGCCTATTTGAGCCTTTCTTTACCACCAAGAATCCCGGCGAGGGCACCGGCCTCGGTCTGGCCACCGTGCAACGCATCGTCAGCGCCGCGGGCGGCGTCATCGAGGTGCAGAGCGAACCGGGCCGCGGCACCTCAATCGAAGTGTTTTTTCCCGCCCTCGAAACCGTCGCAGCCATGACCTCGATCCCCGAATCATCCGAGATCCCCGAATCGTCGGACGAGAATGGTTCCAGCAGGAATGTTTGATTGAGTTACTCGTCAAGTTACGTCCAGGAGATTCACTATGTTCAGCGCATCCACCGCCGCCGTGCTCACCCACAGCCGCCCGCCGCAGATCGAAGGCGCGAATTTCCTCAACCTTCTCATCGTCGACGACGACCGCTCCATCCGCGAGGCTTGCCGCGAGGTGGCCCAGTCGCTCGGCTTCAACACCCAGACCGCCGAGTCCGCCGAACAGGCCTACCGCCTGCTCGACAGCTCGAGCACCGACGCCGTCCTCCTCGACCTGCGCCTGCCCGGCTCGGGCGGCCTCGACGCTCTGCATAACATCAGAAAGCATCGCGCCGAGGCGCTGGTCATCGTCGTCACCGGCCACGGCACCGTGCAATCCGCCGTGCAGGCAATGAAGGATGGCGCCTATGACTACGTCACCAAGCCCTTCAGCATGGAAGAACTCCGGCTGCTCTTAGAGCGCGTCGCGGGTCACCTGCGATTAAAGAGCGAAAATCGCGTTCTCCGCGAGACCATCAAATCGCGGCAGGGCTTCGGCAACCTCATCGGCCGTGCGCCCGATATGGAAAAGCTCTACCGCATCATCGCCAAAGCGGGACAGAGCGTCCATCCCGTGCTCATCCTCGGCGAAAGCGGCACCGGCAAAGAGCTGGTCGCCAAGTCCATTCACTTCTCCGGCGTCTTCCGCAACAAGCCATTCATTCCCGTCGATTGCGGATCGCTCGTGCCCACCTTGATCGAAAGCGAGCTCTTCGGCCACGTCCGCGGAGCCTTCACCGGCGCGACAAATCCAAAGGATGGATTGCTCGCGATCGCCGAAGGCGGCACCGTATTTCTCGACGAGATTGGCGAACTGCCCGTCGATCTGCAAGCCAAGCTACTTCGCGCCATTCAGGAAAAAGAAATCCGTCCCGTCGGCAGTGTGAAGCGCGTCCCCATCAACGTGCGCATTCTCGCCGCCACCAATCGCGACCTCGAACGGTCGGTCACCGAAGGCACGTTCCGTCGCGATCTCTTCTTCCGCCTCAACGTCCTTACTCTGCGCATTCCCCCTCTGCGCGAGCGCCGCCAGGACATCCCCCTCCTCGTAGCTCATATTCTCGAGCGCATCGGGCACGACGCCGGCATGGAGAAAAAGATCTCAGACGAGGCCCTCAAGGCGCTTCTGAATTACGATTGGCCAGGAAACGTCCGCGAACTGGAAAACTCACTCGAACGCGCCTGCGCCCTCAGCAGCGCCCACGAGATTCAACTCCGCGATCTCCCCACACAGATCTATGGCGCACCCGCCGACATGATGGCCATGAGCCACCCGACAAACGGCATAGTGCCCATGGCGGAACTGGAGAAACAAAGCATTCTAAGCGCGCTAACCCAGGTCAACGGAGACAAAATGCTGGCAGCGCGCCTGCTCGGCATCGGCAAAACCACTCTCTATCGCAAGCTGAAGGAATACGAGGCGAGGTAGCGGAATTTGTAATTTGTGATTTGCGGTTTGTGATTGATTTTGACTTTCGATTACCAATTACAAATTAGCCGTGACTAGTCCCGCCCAAAACGGAACGCCAAGCCGAAGCGCGTCTCGCTAACTCATTCATTTTCAGAAAAAGGCATTTGGCCTGCAAGTTGCGAAGACTCCGGCATGATCCTTCTCGTGACGCCAAGCGATCGCGCCGGCGAATGCGCAACGGCGCTGCATGGGGCAACTGGCGAAGAAGTAAACGTGGCGGAAAGTTTGCCCCGCGCCGCCACGCTCTTGCGCGCTGGCTGCTACTCGGCCGCGGTATTCGATCAGTATCTTGTCGAAGCCGAGCCCCGCGAAGCCGACACCACACTCGAACATTTGGGCACTGCCATTCCGGTGCAAGTCAACCTCGCGATCAGCGGCGTCGATCGCCTCGTCCGCGATGTCCGCGCCGCCGTCCAACGCCGCAAGCGCGAAGAAATACAGGCCCGCCAATCCGCCATTGGCCGCCTCCAAAGCGAACTGAACGACACCGTGACCGCCTTGCTCCTCTCCAGTGAGCTTGCTCTGGATACCCCAGAATTGCCCTTGGCGGCCAGCGAAAGAATACAGTCTGTCCACGAACTGGTGAAGAAACTGCGCCACCAGTTGGAGAGCACAGGCATAACGCGGGTGCCCGAAAAAGCGGCCGGTGCCTAATCGGTTCTCGCTACCGAGCCGATGGGAAGAAGTGTAGAAATCTGCGCTCGGGGACGTTTCCCCGGAGCCTACTCAACCTGCCTTTTTACTAGTAAGGCGACGGTGTAGCCGAGTGCCGCCCAAGATGCACAACCGGCGCCATGGTGCACCGTACTACAACGCTTCAAAGCAATTAGACCGGCTGATGGACCGGATCATGGACCGCATCGAGGAACCGCAAGCCGAAGCTCAGTTGCGCCGCAAGGTAAAGGTAGCCTTCGCCTTCGCCATTGTTCTTACCAGTCTGCTGGGCTCTCTTTCCTGGCGCGTGGCACAGCAATCGGCGGACGATGCCGCCTGGGTCGCTCATACCCATAAAGTGTCAACGACGCTCGAAGCCACACTAAGACATGTGCTCGATGTGGAGTCGGGAGGGCGAGGTTTTGCCCTGACCGGAAGCGAGCAATTCCTGCAGCCTTATGAGGCAGGAAGAGATGCGGTCGGCCAGGATCTGCAGCGCTTACGCTTTCTGATTGTAGATACCGATCAGCAACGGCGCCTGGAAACACTCGAAAAGCAAGCCGGGGCCAGGATCGAATCGGCCAGGAATGTGGTAACCGTTCGGCAAAATACAGGACAAGCCCCCACCGAGTCCCAACTCGAACGGGGCAAACAGCTCATGGATGCGGCCCGCGCCACCATCGCAGAAATGGAGGAAGCGGAAAGACGTTTGCTGGAGCAGCGCACTGGCCGCGCCCGTGCCGCACAACGCTTCAATTTGTCTTTCATCGCGTTGGGAGCCCTGGCGGGCGTGATTCTCCTCTCCGTTGCCGGGGCCACCGTCAGCCGCGAGATCAGCATCAGCGCCCGGGCTCGCGCCCAAGTCAATGCTCTGAACGCGAACCTGGAACGACGCGTGGCCCAGCGCACCGCCGCATTGGGCGAAAGCGAAGGCCGCCTCGCGGGCGTCATTCAGTCGGCCACGGATTCGATCATCACCGTCGATGAAGAGCAGCGGATCGTGCTCTTCAACAGCACTGCCGAAAGGATTTTTCTCTGCCCAGCAGCGGAAGCCTTGGGGCAGCCCATCACCCGTTTCATCCCGCAACGATTTCACGGCGCTCATGCCGGACATATCCGCACCTTCGGCGACACCGGCGTCACCAATCGGGGTGTGGGGCCGAAGGGCGCGCTCTGGGCGCTGCGAGCCGATGGCAAGGAATTTCAGATCGAGGCTTCCATCTCGCAAGTGGTCACCGGCGGAAAAAAGCTTTTCACCGTGATCCTGCGAGACATCACCGAGCGAGCGCTGATGATGGAAGCGCGCGAACGTCTCGCCGTCATCGTCGAGTCCTCCGACGACGCCATTATCAGCAAGACTTTAGACGGGACGATCACTGCATGGAATCGCGGCGCTGAAAAGATTTTCGGATACTCGCCCTCCGAGGCGGTCGGCCAACCAATAGCGATGCTCATACCGCCGGAGCGCGCGAATGAAGAAATAGACATTCTGGTACGCATCGGCCGCGGGGAAAGCGTCGAGCACTTCGAAACCATCCGTATGCGGAAGGATGGCAAGCGGATTGATGTTTCCGCCACCATTTCGCCGATCCGCGACAACAATGGTGTGATTGTTGGCGCTTCAAAAGTCGCCAGCGACATCACCGAGCGCAAGCAGGCCGAGAAACAACTTTCGGCACAGGCCGAGGAACTGGCCCACTCGCGAAAAGCCTTGGAAGCGCAGACCGTCATGTTCAAGCTGGTCCTGGACAACATGGGCGAGGGCTTGATCGCAGCCGACCGGGATGGCCGTTTTCTCATCTGGAACAAGGCCGCGCACCACCTGATGGGGCGTGGGGCGGAGGATTTGCCCACCGAGCGATGGACGCGGCACTACAAAGTTTTCCTGCCGGACGGAATCACGCCGTATCCGCCGGATCGCCTTCCGCTGGTGCGGGCTCTGCGCGGGGAATCGGTGCGGGTGGAATTGATCGTGCAGCCGCCGGAGAGTCTGCCGGGGAAATTTCTGGAAGTCACGGCGCGGCCTCTCAGGGACGCTGCGGGCGGCTTCTGCGGAGGTGTCGCCGTTCTCCACAACATTACCGAGCGGAAACAGGTGGAGGTCGCTCTAGCCGGGCAGGCGGAGGAATTGTCCCGGCAAGCGGAAGAATTGATCCGTTCCCGGCAGGCGCTCGAGGCCCAAACCCTGATGCTGCAGTCCGTGCTGGGCAGCATGGGCGAGGGATTAATCGCGGTGGACGAGAAAGGAAAATTCCTCCTCTGGAATACTGCGGCGGAAAAGATGCTGGGCCAGGAAGATCCGAACGTAGCCATCGAGGATTGGCCTGAGCGCTTCGGCCTCTACCTGCCCGACACCGCGACGCTCTTCCCCAGCGCTCAACTTCCGGTCGTTCGCGCGCTCAATGGGGAGGTGAGCGCGAGCGAGATGTTTGTGCGCAATCGCGCGCTTCCAGAGGGTGCCTGGATTGAGGTCAGCGGAGGCCCTCGAAACGATGGCGACGGCGTTGCGTGCGGCGGTGTGGTGGCCCTGCGAAACATTACTCAACGAAAAGCAGACGAACGCGAGATCCGCAAACTCAACGACGAACTGGAAATCCGCGTGCTCGAGCGGACCGCTCAACTGGAAGCCGCCAACAAAGAACTGGAAGCCTTCAGCTACTCGGTATCGCACGATTTGCGCGCCCCCCTGCGGCATGTCAGCGGCTTTTCCCAGATGCTGGTGGAAGAACTGGGTGCCAATCTCACTCCCGCCGCCCAAGGCCACCTCGATCGCATCCAGGCTGGAACACTCAAGATGGGCGTGCTGGTCGACGAATTGCTCAATCTGGCGCGGGTCGGGCGCCATGCCCTCAAGCGCCGGCCGGTCAAGTTGAATGCGATCGTCACCGAGGTGGTTGGCATACTCGAGTCCGAGAGCCAAGGGCGACAGGTCGACTGGATGATCGCCGATCTGCCCACCGTCGAATGCGATCCCGTGCTGGTGAAACAGATTTTTCAAAACTTGCTGGCGAATGCGCTGAAGTTTACCCGTCCCCGCACGCGCGCAACGATTGAAGTAACCCAACCCGAAAAACGCGATGCGGGTCAACGAGTCTTCATGGTCCGGGACAACGGCATCGGCTTCAGCATGAAGTATGTGGACAAATTGTTCGGAGTGTTTCAACGGCTGCATCAGGCGGATGACTTTGAAGGCACCGGCATAGGCCTGGCCACCGTGCAACGTATTGCGCAAAAGCATGGCGGCCGGGTCTGGGCTGAAGGCGAAGTCGACAAGGGTGCAACCTTCTACTTCACCCTGGGCCTGGAAAAAGAAGCGGAATCGAAAAGTAACGGAGCCACGGCGGGAGGCCAATCATGAGCTCAGAAGATCTCGACATACTTTTGGTAGAGGACAATCAGGACGACCTGGATCTTACCTTGCATACGCTGCGGCACGAAAACCTGGCAAACAAAATCCAAATCGTACGCGACGGCGAAGAAGCCCTCGACTTTCTGTTTTGCCGCGGCAAGTTTGCAGGTCGATCGTTCGATCATCCACCGAAGCTGGTCATGCTGGATTTGAAACTTCCGAAAGTCGATGGCATGGAAGTGCTCAAACAGGTCAAAGCCGACCCGCGGACCAGGATCATCCCGATTGTCGTCATGACCTCGTCGAAAGAAGAGCGCGATTTAGTGGCGAGTTACAACCTCGGCGCTAACAGCTATATTCAAAAGCCGGTCGACTTTGAGCAGTTCCGCGGCACGGTCAAGACCATCGGACTGTACTGGCTGGTCATCAATCAGCCTCCCGTAGCGCAAGATTCCCCGCCCATCGCTGGAACTACTCTCGCCGGAACTAATCTGGCCGGAACTACAGCCGGAACTAAAAATGACCGCCGCTAACGCACCCACGCTCGCGCCAACTCCGCTTCGGGTCCTGCACGTCGAAGACAGCGACATGGACGCGGAGCTGATCTCGCAGGCTCTGCGCAAGGGGGGCTTCGCGGTCACCACTGCGGTAGTGCAAACCGAAGCTGCCTTCGAGCAGCAACTGCGCGCCCACCCTCCCGACATCGTGCTCGCCGACTACAACCTGCCGCAGTGGAAAGGCGTAGAAGCGGTCGAAGTTCTGCGCCGCCAGGGGCTGGACATTCCTCTGATCCTGGTCTCCGGCGCACTCGGCGACGTCACCGCGGTCGAATGTATCAAACGCGGCGTAACGGATTACGTTCTAAAAGACGGGTTGGCGCGGCTGCCCGAAGCCATCCGACGCGCCTTGCAGGAAAAAAACCTGCTTCGTTTGCGCCGGCAAGCTGAAGAAGCTCTGGCGCGCAAGGTCGAGCAGCTGGCCCGTTCCAACGCAGAATTGGAGCAGTTCGCCTATATTGCGTCCCACGATTTGCAGGAGCCGCTGCGCATGGTCGCCGCCTACACCCAACTGTTAGCCGAACGCTATCGCGGCAAACTCGACGAAAACGCCGACAAATTCATCGGCTATGCCAGCGAGGGCGCGCTGCGCATGCAGACGCTGATTCAAGACCTGCTGGCGTTTTCCCGAGTCGGACGAAGTTCCACCGCCCGCGTGGAGGTCGATTGCGAAAAGATGATGGCGGAGATCATGCAAAATCTCGAGCCCGCAATCAGAGAAAGCGGCGCGGTGGTTATTCATGCTGCGCTGCCCGTGGTCTGGGCCGACCACTCGGAGATGACGCAGCTCTTGCAGAATCTGATCGGGAACGCGATCAAGTTCCGCGGCACCGAACCACCCGAAATTCTGGTGCAGGCCGAGTTAGTGCAGGCCGAGAAAGCAGATTCGCAGTGGCTGTTCAGCGTAACTGACAACGGGATCGGCATTGCGCCCGAGCATGCCGAAAATATTTTCGTCGTCTTCCAGCGGCTGCACACGCGCGACGAATACTCGGGCAACGGCATCGGCCTTTCCATCTGCAAAAAGATTATTGAGCGCTGTGGCGGAAAGATCTGGGTCGAGTCCGAAGCCGGTCACGGCTCCGTCTTTAAGTTCACCCTACCCTCGCGCGAACCGGCAAAAGAATCTGGCCCCGCGCGAATGGCCGCGTCCGCCTCCTAAAAGCTCGGCGCCAACCAGCCGTCCGCGAACCAAGGCCGCCGCGCGTTGCCTTCACTATTTACAAATCTCTACCTCATGACCTTGCAAGCGCGCCGCGCACCAACCGTTCTTCAGGAAAGAAAGCGAGGTTACGATGCACAACCGAACGATCGTGCTTTACGTGGACGATAATCCCAAATCCAGCCGATTGCTCAGCAGTGTCCTGGAAGAATGCGGTTTTCAAATGATCACAGTGAATGACCCGATCGAAGCGCTCGCGCTCTGCAAGAGTACTCATTTCGATCTCGCCCTCGTCGACTATGAAATGCCTTCAATGTCGGGCTCGGAACTCGCTCAGGAGGTCAAATTTCTCCGGCCCGATATCCCCGTAGTCCTGCTCTCCGGCAGCCAGTCTGTGCCCAAGTCAAAACTGGCGTTTGTCGACGCGCACTTCGGATTTGGCACCTCCCTCGACGATCTGCTGTGGACGATGCGAATCTTGGCGCGTCCGAAAACCTTCACTCTGCAGGATCATTTCGCCGATCAGCGGGCAATGACGCAGTGGGCAGATTCGACATAAGTCAGTACCCGGTACTCAGTACCCGGTATCCAGCTAACCAGCCACAGTGGCAATGCTTTGGTTTTTCTGGGTACTGGCGACTGGGTACTGTCTCACAAGAAAACTCTTTCCTCGGCATGGTCCTTGACCCTACACTAGACCCACGCAGTCTGAGGGCTCTCCCAGCCCTCGTATCCAGGGGGTTCTGTGCGCGTACTGGTCACGACCGACACGTTCAGCGGAGTCTGGACCTATTCGCGCGAACTGGTCTCCGGTCTCGTCACTCACGGCGCCCAGGTTACGCTCGTCAGCTTCGGAGAAATCCCTCTTCCTCATCAGACCGCCTGGATGGATTCTCTCCACGGCCTCGAATACATTCCGACCGCATTTCGTCTCGACTGGATGCAGGAAGGCGTGCAGGACTTTCACGCAGCGCAAGATTATTTATGCGCGATCATTCGCGACACGCGCCCCGATTTTCTGCATCTGAATCAGCTAAGTTTTGGGGCGCTGCCCGTAGCCACGCCGCGCCTCGTAGTGGCCCACGGCGACGTCATCACCTGGTGGCTGAGCATTCACGGTCACGAACCCGCCGCCTCCGCATGGCTCAATTGGTATCGCGACACCATCATCGCCGGTCTCAAGCGCGCCGAAACCGTCGTCACCACTTCGCGCTGGATGGACGAGATGCTGCGCATCGCCTATGGCGACGCTTTCGAAGGACACGTGATTCCTCCCGGCCGCAATCCAATCTATTTCAATCCCTTCGTTACCAAGGAAGAGTCGGTGCTCGCCATTGGCCGTTTGTGGGATACGGGCAAGCAAGTTGCTTTGCTCACCCAGCATACGCACCGTTTGCCCGTGTGCATTGTAGGAGCCGATAATCCCATCCCCGCCCCAGCCGTGCCGATCCGAGCCGACATTCGCGTCTCCACTGGCGAACACGACATCTCTGTCAAAGGCGCGCAAACGGAATCGCAACTGCGCTCGCTCTACAGCAAGTCAACAATCTTTGCCGCCACTTCGCAGTATGAGCCCACCGGCCTGGCGTCGGTCGAAGCTGCTTTCTCGCGCTGCGCCCTGGTGGCGAATGACACAGAGGTCTATCGCGAACTCTGGGGCGACGCCGCCCTGTACTTCGAACGCAACAACGCCGAAAGCCTCAACGAAGTGCTAAGCCAACTCAACGGCGATAGCGAACTCGCCCGGCTCTACGGAACCCGCGCCTACAATCGCGCCCGCGAACGCTTTACCGCGCGTCGCATGGTCGACGACTATATGCGGCTGTATAGGCGTCTGCGCAGTTCGAAAGTCACGGCAGCGTAACCCGCCTTCGAACTAGCTCCTTGAGTGCAATAAACCAGCCACTATATGTAAATCCTTTGCAATGTTCCTGATCAAATCGCCGGATTTCATCATTCCTTAATATTGCAGTCATGTTGCAGAAACATATCCCGCCTAATGTTCTCCAAGCTTCCGCCATGCGGCAGGTCGTGTGCCCTGCGCCAGGCAATTTCCAGGAAACGGAGAACACAGCATGTTTGATCAGCAGCAAACCCTTGCCACTTTCAGGCGGGCGATGGCGGCACTACTGACGATGACCATTGCCCTGGGACCGACCGTTGCTCCCGCATTCGCCTCGTCCGCAAAACCGGCAACAAAATACGCCGCAAGCCGCCGCGCCACAACGACACCAATTCAATATCTGGTCGTGATTTTCAATGAGAACATTTCCTTCGACCACTACTTCGGAACCTATCCCAACGCGCTGAATCCCAAGTACGAAAACAAATTCGTAGCGAAAGCCAATACGCCTACCATCAACGGGTACACCAACGCTCTTCTGACCGCCAATCCGAACCTGAATCCTGCTAACGGAACTGGCGCCACCAACCCGTACCGGCTCGACGTCACACAAGCTGCCACCCCCGACCAGGACCATAACTACCAACCCGAGCAACAGGCATCCGACGCCGGTTTGATGGATCTCTTTCCCCTTTACACAGGAACCGCCGGACCGCCGCCGGGAGGTGGTGGAATAAATAATACGAATGGCTTGGTCATGGGTTACTACGACGGAAATACCGTGACCGCCCTGTGGAATTATGCTCAGAACTTCGTATTGAGCGATAACTCCTACGGCTCCACTTTCGGTCCGTCGTCCGTCGGTGTGATGAACCTTGTGGCTGGCCAGACCAATGGCGTGGTCGCGTACTTGAATGGGACCGGAAGCTTCGTTCCCGGCGGACCCGATGGTTCGCTCACCAACATCGACGATCCAGATCCCATCGGCGACGTTTGCTCCAGCCCAACTCGCAATCAGGCACAAATGGGTGGCGTAACCATCGGCGACCTGTTAAACGCCGCTGGAGTAACCTGGGGCGGGTTTATGGGCGGATTCAATCTCTCGATCGTGAATCCGAATGGCAGCACTGGTTGCAACCGCAGCACCACCTCGAATATCACCGGCGTTAAGGAAACCGATTACATCGCTCACCACTCGTTATTCGGCTACTGGCCGTCAGTCGCCAACCCCAATCACACCCGGCCCGCTTCGCCTTCTGAAATCGGAAATGCCGGTCCCGCCAACCACCAGTACGATATCGAAGACTTCTACGCTGCGGTTCAGGCTGGCAACCAGCCAGCAGTGAGCTTCCTCAAGGCTCCCGGTTATCAGGACGCGCACGCGGGCTACTCTGACCCGATTGACGAGCAGAACTTCATCGTGAATACGATCAACTTCCTGCAAAATCCCAACAACAACCCGAACTGGGACAGCACCGCCGTAGTCATCGCGTATGACGACTCCGACGGCTGGTATGACCACGTACTCGGCCCCATCGTCAACACCTCGACCGGTCCGCTCGATGCTCTGACCGGACCAGGCGCTTGCGGCACCGCGGCAACCTCGTTGCCAGGCTACGCGGGTGCAGCGGTCAATCCGCATGCTCTGGGACGCTGCGGTTACGGCCCGAGATTGCCGTTGCTGGTCATTTCACCGTGGGCAAAAAATAACTTCGTTGACCATCAAGTAACCGATCAGTCGTCAATCATCCGCTTCATCGAAGACAACTGGCTGGGCGGGCAACGCATCGGCAACGGTTCCTTCGATGGCATCGCCAATTCCATCGTTCAGGATTTCGACTTCGCGAAGGTACGAACGAATGGAACGCTGTGCTTGAATCCGCAAACTGGAGAAAAGGAAAACCTGTCGCTCTGCGGGCTGTAACTCAAAGGCTGTAACGCTTCGAAGGCGGGCATGCGAAAATCGATTCGTATGCCCGCTCTTCTTTTGGCGGTAGATTCATTAACGAGTGCTGACAATTCCTAACTAGTGAGGAGAGCGCAGCTTTGGGAGTTACGCGGCGAGTGTTTCTAGCGCAGGGCGGAATGGCAACCATGACGCTCGCCATGCGCCAGGCCATATCGCAAGCCGCGCCTGCCATCCATGAATCCAAGGAGCGCACTCAACTCAATGCCCGGTCGCTAGCGCTATTCGTCGACCCACTTCCGCTGCCAGAAATCATCCAGCCCAGCGGACATCGACCGAGCCCGGACAATCCCACAGTCCGACTTCCTTATTACCGCGTTCCCATGCGGCAGTTCGAAACAAAAATTCACCGCGACCTGAAGCCAACTCGCCTGTGGGGATATGGCGCCACTTCGCCCGGACCAACTTTCGAAACGCGCAGCGGCCAAGGTTTGCTGGTCGAGTGGGCCAACGACCTTCCCTCCTCTCATCTTCTGCCCATCGACCACAGCATCCACGGCGCCGAAGCCGACAAGCCCGACGTTCGTGCCGTCGTTCATCTGCATGGCGCGAAAGCTCCGCCCGACAGCGACGGTTATCCCGAAAATTGGTTCGTCCCGGGCAAGTCCGCAGTCTGCTATTACCCCAATCGCCAGGATGCAGCCATGCTCTGGTATCACGACCATGCCCTCGGCATTAACCGGCTCAATGTTTTTGCCGGACTCGTCGGCGCTTTTTTCGTACGCGACGAATTCGAAGATTCGCTCAATCTGCCGCGCGGCGAGTATGAAATTCCGCTGGTAATTTACGACCGGCTTTTCGATCTCGAGGGACAACTGAATTACCCAGTGTCAGGCGATGCGAAATCCCCGTGGGTGCCCGAAGTCTTTGGCGACGCCATTCTGATCAACGGCAAGCTCTTCCCTTACCTCGAAGTCCAACCGCGCAAGTATCGCTTCCGCGTTCTCAATGGAGCCAATGGCCGCTCTTTTCATCTAACGCTGAATAACGCTCAATCGCCGCCCCCTCAGGCCTTCCATCAGATCGGCACTGATCAGGGTCTGTTGTCCGCACCCGTTGCTTTGCAACGTCTGTCACTAGCGCCCGCCGAGCGCGCCGACCTAATCGTCGATTTTTCCAGTTCGGCCGGATCGAACGTCAATCTCAAGAATGACAACCTCGACGTAATGCAATTTCGTGTCGCCGCAAAAGGTCCGCGCGACGAAAGCGCACTGCCGCAAACTCTCAGGCCCGTGCCCAAGATTCTCGAATCCTCGGCGGTCAAAACTCGCATGTTGTCGTTAGTCGAAATCGACGATCTCGTACAGCGCCCAGTCAAAATGCTATTGAACAACACGCACTGGAGCATGCCAGTAACCGAGAATCCGGTTCTCGACTCCGTTGAAATTTGGAATCTTATCAACACGACAGATGACGCTCACCCAATCCATCTGCATCTGGTGAAATTTCAAATTCTCGACCGCCGGGCCTTCAACATCGCTGCCTACTGGATGCACAACGAAATCACCTATAAAGGTCCGGCAATGCCTCCCGAACCCGGCGAGGCTGGCTGGAAAGATACTGTCCGCGCCGATCCCGGCATGGTCACTCGCATCATCGTCCGCTTCGAAGGATTCACCGGCCGCTACGTCTGGCACTGTCACGTCCTCGAGCACGAGGACAACGAAATGATGCGGCCTTTCGATGTAGTGGCGCGATAGTTATAAGTGATTGCTATAAGGGATTGACAGTAAGTGGCTCCGCTCATCCCATGCTATACTTTTTAAGCACCTTTTCTGTTAGATCATCCTGTCAGATAAGCAGACGGAGGACGGTATCGACAAGCGTTTTATCCGCATGAATGAGCGCATCCGGGCACGTGAAGTACGCGTGATCGGTGACGAAGGCGAACAGATCGGCGTAATGGCGCCCTTCGAGGCACTCAAGATGGCCCGCGAAAGAAACCTCGACCTGGTAGAGATTTCCCCAACCGCGCAACCGCCGGTTTGCCGCATCATGGATTACGGGAAATTCCTCTACCAGAACGAAAAGCGCGAGCGCGAGGCCAAGAAAAAACAAAAGACCATTACGGTCAAAGAAGTGAAGTTTCGTATCAACGTAGACGATCACGACTACGAAACCAAAAAGAATCACGTGCTGCGCTTCCTCGACGAAGGAGATAAAGTAAAAGCGACCATCTTCTTCCGCGGACGCGAAATGACGCGGCAAAGCCTGGGCCGCCAGATTCTGGAACGTCTGATTAAAGACGTCGACCAACGCGGTCTGGTGGAGTTCCGCCCGCGCCAGGAAGGCAATACGCTGCACCTGATTCTGGCGCCAAATAAGAAAGAAGGCGGAGCGCATTCCAAAGAAAAACCCGCCCCACCGAAAGCCGCGCCACCTCCCGCGTCGCGAGGCGGCGCGCAAACAGCGTAAAATCAGCAATTGGCATTTAGCGCGTAGCACTTAGCCTTGAGGGGCGGTGTGAGTTTTAGCTAGGTGCTAATTGCTAAATGCAAATAGCTGAGGTTCTATGCCTAAACTGAAAACACACAGAGGCGCTGCCAAGCGCTTCAAGAAAACCGGTACAGGGAAGATTCTGCGTCACAAGGCGGGGTTGCGTCACATCCTGTCGTCCAAGGCGAAGAAGCGCAAGAAAAAGTTGGGCCAGCCCACTTTGGTGAGTGACGGAGATTACAAAAAAGCGGCACGCATGATCCCGTACATGTAATGGAGCGACGGCTTCGGCTTTGCTCAGCGCAGGCCGCGTCCGTCCTTAACGAGTATGCAGGACTTAACTAGGTAAGACCAAGTCTGCGGAACGAAACGCTCCGCAGCGGCGCGTGAAGAGGTCGGGCTTCGGAAATCCCGCTTCCCTCAGGGAAACGCGGTAGAAGCCTCCTTACCTCCAGCCGCCATATGAAATAAAAAAGGAGACCAGCAATGCCTCGTGTAAAACGCGGAACCAAACGCCGCGCCAAGCGCAAAAAGATTCTTGAACGCGCCAGTGGATATTTCCTAACTAAATCCAAACTCTACCGCTCGGCCAAAGAAGCCGTAGATCGCGCGCTGAAGTTTGCCTATTCCGGCCGCAAGCAGAAGAAGCGCCAGTACCGCTCCATCTGGATCGTGCGCATCGGAGCCGCCGCCCGCTTGAACGGCCTGAACTACAACCAGTTCATCAGCGGCCTGAAAAAAGCTGGCGTCGAACTAGATCGCAAGATTCTAGCCGATCTGGCAGTAAACGATCCGGCAGGATTTGGCAGTCTGGCCGAGCAGGCAAAGAAGGCAAACGCGGCCGCCGCGGCTTAGCTGTACGCCATCAGTCGTCGGTCGTAATTAATCTTGTCATCCTGAGCGAAGCGAAGGACCTATGCATTTGGCCGGTGCCAGCAATATGCATAGGTCCCTCGCTTCGCTCAGGATGACACTGCCTTGAGGATTGTTCCGGAACATGCCTTTTACCGTTCCCCAACTAACCGACTTCTCCGCCGCCGCGCTCGACAGCGCCGTCCGCGAACTCCTGTCCGCGCTCGATCAAGAATCCGCCGCAGTCGCCTCCGAGAACGACTGGAAGCTGTTCCGCGACCGCTGGATGGCGCGCAAGAACGGCGTCCTCTCCCAACTCAATGACCTCTGGCTGAAACTTGCTCCCAAAGATGCCAAGCGCGACGTGGGCCAGCGCGTCAACGAACTCAAACTCAAAGTCGAGCAGACAGTCGAAGCCACGCTAACCCGCATTCAAAAGGGAGCGTCCTCGGGCAAACTTGCCGCCGAGCGTCTCGACATCACTCTCCCCGGCATTCGCCGTCCCATCGGTGCCGAACATCCCGTCATCAAAACGATGAACGAGATGATCGCCGTCTTCCGCAATCTCGGCTACTCCGTCGAAGAAGGCCCCGAGATTGAAACCGACTTCTACAACTTCGAAGCGCTAAATTTTCCTCCGAATCATCCCGCGCGCGACACGCAAGACACGCTCTTCATAGCCGGCCAGGAATCGAAACCGCTGCGCGACCGCCTGCTGCTGCGCACGCACACTTCGCCAGTGCAGATTCGTACCATGCAAAAGATGCAGCCGCCAGTGCGCGTCGTGTGTCCGGGAAAAGTTCATCGCAACGACGCCCTCGACGCGACCCACTCGCCCATCTTTCATCAGATCGAAGGTCTCGCCGTCGACACCAACATCACCTTCTGCGATCTCAAGGGCACGCTCGACCACGCCATGAAAGCCATGTTCGGATCAAGCGTGAAGACACGTTTCTATCCGTCTTTCTTCCCTTTCACCGAGCCGAGCGCCGACGTGCAGATCAGTTGCATTTTTTGCGATGGCAAAGGCACGCGCGACGGCGCTCCCTGCCGCAACTGCAAAGCCAGCGGATGGATCGAACTGCTCGGCTGCGGCATGGTCGATCCCAATGTCTACGGATTCGTAGATTACGACGCGACAAAAGTTTCAGGCTTTGCCTTCGGCATGGGCGTCGAGCGCATAGCGATTATGAAGTACGGCGTCGATGACATTCAGTTGTTCTTTCAGGGCGATGTGCGCTTTCTGGAGCAGTTTAGATGAGGCTCTCGCTCGATTGGCTCTTGGATTTTGTCGATATTCCTCTGGTCGGCGATCCAGCAGTAAGCGCTATGGCATTCATCGAATTCCAGGATCGCATGACGAGCATCGGAATGGCTGTCGAGAAGGCGGATTTTGAGATCTGCGGCCCGACGGGGCTGATTGACTTTAAGACGGCTGTTTTGGATTTTGAGATCACCACCAACCGTCCCGACGCGATGAATCACTACGGCGTAGCGCGAGAGGCCTCCGCCCTCTACGATCTTCCGCTCCGTCCGATCGATCCCAAACTGCCCGCCCCGCAAGGCAAGTCGGAAGTAACAATCGAAATTCAAGAGCCCGAACTTTGTCCGCGTTTCACCGCTCGCGAAATTCGAGCGGCTGTCATCAAGCCCTCGCTCGCGGATATCGCCCACCGGCTGCAACTGCTCGACCAGCGCCCCATCAGCAACGCCGTCGACGCCACGAACTATGTTCTTTGGGAGAGTGGCAAGCCAACGCACGTTTTCGATCTCGATCTACTCGAAGGCCGTCGCCTGATAATCCGCAGAGCCCAAACTGGCGAGACACTCAAAACACTAGATGGCGTCGAGCGCAAACTGACAACCGAGGACCTGGTCGTAGCCGACGCCAAAAAGCCTGTTGGCCTAGCCGGCGTGATGGGCGGCTTCGACACCATGATCACCGAGCGCACGAAAAATATCCTGATCGAATCCGCCTGGTTTGACCCGGTGACGGTGCGCCGCATGTCGAAGCGTCACGGCCTGCACACCGACGCCTCGCACCGCTTCGAGCGCGGAGCCGATTTTGAATCGACCGTCCCATGCGCTAACCGCGTCGCCGAACTCATCCTCGCTTCCGGAGGCGGCACGCTTATCGGTGGCGTCATCGACGTAATCGCCCGCCAACTCGATCTCGCTCCCGTAGAACTCGATCTCCGCGAAGTGCAACGCATTCTCGGCGAACCTCTCAGCACCCTCGAAATCAATCGCATCCTCACTCGCCTCGGTTTCACCATGCTCGCAGGTGCCGAAGATAAATTCCTCGTCCACATTCCGAGTTGGCGTCTCGATATCGAGCGCGAGATCGACATCATCGAAGAACTGGCCCGCCTGCACGGCTACGACAAATTCCCGAACACTCTTCCCGCCTATAGCGGTGAAGTTCGCGATCTCCCCGATGCCCATAAAGACGCCCGCCTGCGCTCCTCGCTCCTGGCGCTCGGTTACAACGAAGCCATCTCGCTCACCTTCATTTCGAAGGACGACGCCCGCCGCTTTTCAACCGCCCCCGAACTCGATCTAGCGAACCCGCTAAGCGACGAAGCCTCAGTGATGCGCACGTCGCTCGTTCCCAGCATGCTCAACATGCTGGCCTACAACCTCAATCGCGGCAGCGACAATGTCCGCCTCTTCGAAGCCGGAAACATATTTGAAGCATCCAGCGCCGACGCAAGCGTAGTAAGCATGCCGCGCGAGTTGAAGCGCATCTCCATCGGCGCGACCGGCAACTTCGACGCAGAGATAGTGCGCGGACTAACTCCCGGCGCCGCGGCGCGTCCCCTGACATTCTTCGACCTGAAGGGCGACGTCGAAAATCTGCTCGCTCCCTTCAGTCAATGGACGCTCTATTACGACGAGAAAACCGCCGACTACTATCATCCCGGCCGTTCCGCCCGCGCCATCATGGATGGCGCGACCATAGCCCAGTTTGGCCAGATTCATCCCGACATAGCCGCAGCCCGCAAACTTCGCCAGGATGTTTTCATAGCCGAGATCTATCTAGACCGCCTCTACCAGCACGATCTGCGCCAGCCGCGTTACGAAGCGCTGCCGCGCTTTCCTGCCGTAGAGCGCGACTTCTCCTTCGTGTTTGACGACAGCGTCGAGTTCGAGAAGATTCACGAGAGCGTTAGTGGATTAGGCATTGCCGAACTGCGCACTTTCGTCCCAGTTGAAATTTTCCGCGGCGACAAAGTTGGTGCGGGCAAGTACTCGATTTTGATGCGCGCCAAGTTTCAGTCGGTCGATCGCACTCTCCAAGACGGTGAAATAACGGCTTGGTGGGTTCGGATTGCGAAGGCACTGGCCACAAAGCTTGGGGGCGTTCCTAAGGAGCTTGACTCCGATCCCTTGGCCAGCTTTTTCTTGTCCGAATACTACCGTCATAATCCCCAAGACCTTTTGAACTTCGCTGACTCAGGAGCATTCGCAAGGTATGGCCAGCTCTTTTCCTCAGCCCTAAAGGTGCTCCAATTACGGAAGGAGGACCTGAGAAGTTATCCGCAATTTAACTTCGACTCGGCTGACCCTGGAAATCTCGAAGGCGCAGTTGGGGAGCTGCGGGTAGTCCTTTTCCTGCACGAGAGGGGTTTCGAGCAAATTCGTCTCCTGAGGCCGGACCAGAATACGGGCGCGGATATCATTTGCGAAAAGAGTGGCAGGAAGATCTGCTTCGAAGTCAAGACCGTGACCAAGCAGAGCGCTGGTCGGGAAGACGAATTTTTGGAAAACCAACTCTATGCAAAACTGCGAGACGTCTTGCCAAGAGCCAGTGTCCAACTCAAAACGGCCAAAACCCAGTTAAATTGCTCACTCGCTGTCGTGGTTTTCGTCGTGAATTGGCCCATTCACTCTATGGTCCTCGGGAATGACGCCTTTCAGTGGGTAGTGAACCGAATAGAAAGTGAAGAGTATACGCAAGATGTCGACGGCGTAGTGCTGCTTCTAGCGGGAGGAACGGCAGACGGCTTCCTGTCGGCGCGTGCACAGGATCAGCTGTGTTAAGACCGCGTATTTTTGCCAACCTGTAAGTACCCTGTGCTAGCCTTACTTTCCATGACCCAAGTTTCCACCCATCCCAAGCACTTTCTCTCCGACAAGGTTGAGCATTTTACCGAGTCTGTAATCCGCGAGATGACTCGGCAGGCGATGCAATATGACGCGGTTAATCTGGCCCAGGGGTTTCCCGATTTCTCCGCGCCCGCCGAAATCAAGCGCGCTGCGCAGGAGGCGATCGCCGCCGACGTCAATCAGTACGCCATCACCTGGGGCGCGAAAAGCCTACGCAACGCGATCGCCCGCCAGATGCAGGTGTGGCAGGGGATCGAGGTTGATCCGGAGAAAGAAATTGTAGTCTGCTGCGGCTCGACCGAAGCCATGATCGCCACTTTACTCGCGGTGTGCAACAAGGGCGACGAAGTCGTGGTCTTCGAACCTTTCTATGAGAACTACGGCCCCGACTCAATTCTGAGCGGAGCCAAGCCGCGTTTCGTCAGCCTCCGCCCTCCGCAAGCCGCGCACGGAGAATGGACCTTCGACGAACAAGAATTGCGCGAGGCTTTTCAGCCTAAGATCGGTCAACATCAAACCGCGACCCATAACACCAAGGCGATCATCCTTAACACGCCAAACAACCCGACTGGCAAGGTGTTCAGCCGCAAGGAACTGGAACTCATTCGCGATCTCTGCGTCGAATACAACGTGCTCGCCATAACCGACGAAATCTACGAGCACATTCTCTACGACGGATCCGAACACATTTCGCTTGCGAGCCTCGACGGCATGCGCGATCGCACCATCACCATCAACGGCTTGTCGAAGAGTTACAGCGTCACGGGATGGCGCGTCGGCTGGGCGGTTGCGCCTCCCGCGATCACGAATGCGATCCGCAAAGTGCATGACTTTCTGACCGTTGGTGCGCCCGCGCCCTTGCAAGAGGCCGGAGCCGCCGCGCTAAGCCTGCCCGAAAGCTACTACCGCGAACTTGCCGATCGTTATTGCACGCGTCGCGATCACCTGATCCCCGCGCTCGAAAAAGCGGGCTTCCTCTGTTATCGTCCGCGCGGCGCGTATTACGTGATGACCGACATCAGCGCCTTCGGTTTCGCGAACGACGTGGAATTCGCTGCGCACCTGGTAAAAGAAATCGGCATCGCCTGCGTGCCCGGATCGAGTTTCTACAAGCATCCAAAAGACGGATCCCAACAGGTGCGGTTCGCCTTCTGCAAAAAGCCTGAGACCCTGGACGAAGCGGCGCGACGGCTGCAAAAGATTGCGAGGTAGCGAAGACGCCAAGTGCTGCGGTCGTCCGCACGATTGGGCAGTCTTATGGCCTCTTCCACAGCAAACTGCGTTATACTTCGGCTCAACGCTGCTTACGTCGTCGAAAGCGAGTGCCCATGTCTGTGAAAACCGTGGAAGAGGTATCTGCCGAGGTTCCGTCTGAAGATTTTCAAGCGCTGGAAGAGAAAGTTTATCGCACTATCGAGTTATACAAAGCCGCGAAAGATGCTCGGGCTACCGCCGAGCGCGATGCCAAGCGGTTGCGCGAGCAACTCGAAGAACGCGAAGAAGAGAACGAAACCATGCGCCGCGAACTCGTACAACTGCGCAAGGATCGTGAAGATATTCGCGTCCGCGTAGAAAAATTGTTGAGCCAGATGGAGACGCTGACCCAGGAACAAGCGGCCAGCTAGTCGCGAGTCGCCAAACCGTCAAGCGCCGAGGAGTGAAATGGCCAGTGCGAGCAAGGAACCGTTGGCGGATTCGTTGAATGGTAATGAGTTAACCGCTAATTCGTTAGCGACCGATTCGGCGGCGGCTGATTCGCGAACGGCTGATTCGCCAACGAAAGACGGGCGTGCGAAAATGACTCCACCCAGAGAAATGCCTGCTCCCACCGCCGTAAGCGGAAGCGTGCGGGTTGAAATCTTCGATCAGGTTTACAACCTGCGTGGCTCCGACGCCGATTACATTGTGAAGCTTGCCGAGTATGTAGACGGCAAGATGCGCGCCGTGTCGCAGCAGACGGCAACGGTCGATTCGGTGCGGCTCGCCGTCCTCGCCGCCCTGAATATAGCCGATGAATATCATCTCCTGAAGCGCCGGCTGGACGCGCCTACTCCCGACGCGCGGCAGCGCGCCAGCAAGCTCGCCAGCGCGCTCGATGAGGTCTTAGAAGATACGCGGCGCACCGGCTAAACTGTGGAGCGCGTTTCCCCGCACCTTGGTATCGCGACCTCTAGCAAACTTCCTGCCAACTATTTTCCATTTTCCTCTTGCGAATCCGCTCCCAGTTTCCTAGCATCCTATGTGAAAGCCGACCTGCAAGGTTGGTGTTGGTGGTAACCGATTTTTGAACCAATGCCGAATGAACGGGGACTCGACTCGCAAAAAGATCCGGTGTGCTACGTTCCGCCATGCGGAAAAGCCTAATGGGTCGCGGCGGGTTCCCACCGTCTGAGACGGGTTCATTCTCGGCCCACCACACGGCACAGCGGGTCGGCTTGTCTCTTAGCCGTCAGCCGTCAGCTTTCAGCTCTCAGTTTTCAAAGCGGGCAATTCGTTGTTGGTTCGGTGGCTTATGGTGGATGGCCAAGAACAATCCCGAGAAGAGTGGGAAAAAGAATTTATCGATGTGCAGCGCCATTATACTTTCGCTGACGGGCTGCGCAGTAGTCAGATCGTTGCAAGAAAACTCTCGGCCACGCCTGCTCCAATCTCGGATTTCGCCCACCTCGTAAGGTTGTTGCTCAGTGGAATTTTGCTAGCCATAGGTTTTGTTGCATTTTCCGGCGACATCCCTTACAACACGGCGCTCGGTATCGCGATCCTGATCGCTGGCTGTTGTCTGGGGGCTACAGCATTCCGGTGGACAAGCAAACGCGAGTAGATGCGCCGCTCCGCCGGGACCCGATAGCTGAGAGCTGATTCCTGCTAAACTTTTCTAGAACTCAGCCCACAACGGAGCATCTAAACTAACGTGTTCCCGCAACTTTTTCACATTGGCAGCTTCTATCTGCCCACCTACGGATTCCTCGTCGCCTCTGGCGTCCTCATCGGGCTCTGGATCAGCGTGCGCAACTCCGAGAAGCAGGGCATCAATGGCGACGATGCATGGAATCTGGGCATTCTCGTCGTGCTCGCCGGAATCATCGGCGCGAAAATTCTCTACATCATCAATGACTGGAGCACTTACTCCAACAACTGGCGCGAAATTTTCAGCCTCAACACACTGCAAGCTGGAGGCGTATTTTCCGGCGGACTGATCGCCGCGCTCGTCATGGCGGCCTGGTACATGCGCCGCCATCACATGCCGGTCCTGCGCACCACCGACGGTTTTGCACCCGGCCTAGCCTTTGGCCACGTTCTTGGCCGCTTCGGTTGTTTCTCCGCGGGATGCTGTTACGGCAAGCCCACCAATCATTTCTGGGGCGTCGTTTTTACGAATCCTCTAGCAAATTCGGTCAGCGGAACTCCTCTTGGCGTAAGAATCGAACCCACCCAACTCATCGAAGCCGCCGCCGAGTTTATCAACTTTCTGTTTCTTACCTGGCTCCTCCCGCGCAAAAAATTCGACGGCCAGGTCTGGGGCACCTTCATGATCCTCTACGGAATCGAGCGCTACTTCATCGAGTTCCTGCGCGACGATCCCGGACGCGGCGAAGTCTTCGGCGGCCTCATGACCGGAACGCAGTTGATTTCAATTCTGCTGGTCATCAGCGGCGGCTTGATCTGGTGGTTCCGGAGCGGAGTTCCCAAGCAAATCCCGGCCCAGAGCCGCATTTAGTCGCAGCAAGTTTAATTCGCCACCCATGCCCGAATACCCCATGACTCTCGTCGTCTCTTCCGATGGCGCAGGCCAGCGCCTGGATCAATATCTGGCGACGCAGCTTTCCGAACTCAATGGATCCGAGGTCAGCCGCGCCCGTGTCCAGCAAATCATCGCCAAAGGTGAAGTACTGGTGAACGATGCCGCGGCAAAATCCTCGCTGCGGCTGAGAGGTACCGGCGAAGACCGGATCACGATCACCAAACCGCCCCACGCCCCGCCTCTTCGTGCCATGGCTGAAGAAATCGCGCTCGACATCGTCTATGAAGATGACGATCTGGCTATCGTAAACAAGCCGGCCGGCATGATGGTGCACGCCGGCGCCGGAGCGACCGACGATGCGCGCAATCGTGGAACGCTGGTCAATGCCCTGCTCCATCATTTCGCCAAGCTCTCCGCGGTTGGCGGCGACCTGCGTCCGGGCATCGTGCATCGTCTGGATCGCGCGACCAGCGGCCTGATGGTGGTCGCGAAAAATGATGATTCGCACCGTCGCCTGGCCAAGCAATTCAGCAGCCGAGGGGTGCACAAGACCTACATTGCGTTAGTCCACGGCCTGCCCAAGCAAGACCGCGGCACGATTCAGAGCCCGATCAGCCGTCACTCGCAAAAACGCACGCGCATGACGACGCGAGGCTTTGGAGGCCGCGAGGCCGTAACCCATTACACGGTGCAAAGAAAGATCGACTCTCCCTACGGCAAGTTTGCCCTCGTCGAGCTCAAAATCGAGACCGGACGCACGCACCAGATTCGCGTGCACATGTCGTCCCTCGGACATCCCGTAGTCGGCGACTCGCTCTACGGCGCACCCGGAGAATTGCGCTCCCAGTCGAACAAACGCCGGGCAGCAGGCATGCCCGCGATCCTCGCGCTCGGCCGCAATTTTCTGCACTCCGCAATGCTCGAATTGACCCACCCGCGCACCAAGAAAACCCTAAAGTTCTCGCGCCCCCTACCTGAAGAACTCACGGCGCTCCTCGACAGTCTGGAAAAACAGCCTGTTAAGGCTGGATGAGGCCAGAAGCCACAGGTGAGATTGCGGAAGTAAGAGCAGCAAAACTTCCGGGGGTCGGGCCACAGGCTATAATGAAGTAAATCGATCAGAACCTTTAGTCCCGATGAAATCGCGCATTTTCCTGTTTCTAGTTCTTCTCGCGCTGTCCGCTTATCTCGTCGGCCAGACAGCGCCTCCTGCTTCCACGCCGTCGGTGGCGCAGGCTCCCTCCGAAAAAACAAACGCGCAGCCCGCCAGTAGCGCCCAAACGCCTTCTGCCAGCGGAACGCCGGCATCGACACCTCCGCCCGCTGCCGCCCAGACTCCCGCGCCGCCCGATAATTCCGAGTCCGACGAGGCCGTCACCACACTCAGAAAAACGGTCAACGAAGTCCACGTCGTCTTCACCGTCACCGATCGCCACGGCCGCTACATCAAAGATCTGAAAAGTAACGACTTCAGAGTAATCGACGATCAACTTCCCACCGAGTTGCACAGTTTCTACAATGAAACCGATCTGCCGCTCCAGGTCGGATTGCTGGTCGACGCCAGCAACTCCGTGCGCGACCGCTTCAAGTTCGAGCAGGAAGCGGCCATCGAGTTTCTTAACTCGATTATTCGCCCCCGCTACGACGAAGCCTTCGTCGTCGGCTTCGACGCCACGCCCGAGGTCACTCAGGATTTCACCGACAGCACGGAGAGTCTCTCGAACGGCGTCCGCATGTTGCGCGCCGGCGGCGGCACCGCTATGTATGACGCGCTCTACTTCGCCTGCCGCGACAAGCTCTTAAAACATGAACAGAGCAAACCAGTGCGCCGCGCCATCATCCTGCTGAGCGACGGCGAAGATAATCTCAGCCACGTCACCCGCGAAGAATCCATCGAGATGGCGCTGCGCGCCGACACTATCGTTTACACCATCAGCACCAACATCAGCGGCATGAAGGGCAAAGGTGACAAGACCCTCGAGCGTATCGCGGAAGCGACGGGCGGCCGCGCATTTTTCCCCTTCCAGATGCGCGACGTGTCCGATTCATTTCTCTCCATTCAGGAAGAGCTGCGCAGTCAGTACGCGTTGGCCTACAAGCCCGCAAACTTCACTCCCGATGGCCGCTACCGCACCATCGAAATTCTCGCGCAGGATAGAAATCTGAAAGTGCGCGCCAAAAAGGGCTACTACTCCCCCAAGCAGTAAGGCGGAATTTTTCTCGGTGTCGTTGTGAAAAGCGTCCCTTGGAACGTTGCCGGAACATTTTCTTTGCTCGTTTTTGGGTGGCGCAGCGGTTCACCGCTGCAATCATCAGCTCATCTGGAAGCGGGCTTTCGCGGCTGTGAAATAATTGCTCGATCTCTTCAGGATTGCCGGCGTGTTCCACGCCTAATCCCTATGCCTGGATATTCCGGAACTCCGCTGGCCAAGAAGTTGGGCATCAAAAATAACTTCCGCGCCGCGCTCTTGCATGTCCCGGACGAAGTGAAATCCGAACTTCGCGAAGCGCTTTCAAAATGCCAGATTCAAAACACCGTCGCTCACGCCAAACGAGATCTCGATTTCATCTTCCTCTTCGTTAAATCGCGCGCCGCACTGGAACTCGACTTAGTACCGGCCGCAAAGGCGCCCGCGCCCGCCGGCATGCTGTGGATCTCCTGGCCCAAGAAAACTTCCGGCGTTGTCACCGACCTCACAGGCGATACTGTCCGCGAAAGCGGCCTCGCTGCCGGCCTGGTCGATATAAAAGTCTGCGCCGTCGACGAAGTGTGGTCGGGATTAAAGTTCGTGATCCCAGTCAAGAACCGGCAAAAACAATAAATCGCGCACCGCCTGGAATTGCCCGCAACTTGAGGCAGCAAGCCGGGTTTCAACAAACAACGTCGAGGCTGAAGCCATCTGATAAATCGGTTTTGGGTAGGGCACGGCTTAACAGCTTGCGGAAAAAAAGTCGGATTTTCCTTTGCCTTTGGGTGGCGCAGCGGTTTACCGCTGCGATAAACGGTTTGTCTTCAGTGCCGGCTTCAGCCGCTGAGGTCATGCTGCGGCGAGACAAACACTTTTCCCGCAACCTCTTCAGCCGTGCCGCAAACGCCAATAGGGACGTGGGCTTTAGCCCCTGCGGGAGACGCTAGTCTTCTTCCCAGGTTCATTGTGAGACGGCTTCTAGCAACTCTGCATCGTTAGTAATTTGCCGATGTAGCGGAGACTAACCATGCAATTCAGAACTCGGCTGGCGGCAGGGGCAATGGCGGCCATGATGCTTTGTTGGTCGGCTCACAGCCAGACGTCTGTAACTCGCGCGGAACGAGAACTTTTCGCGTCCGTCAACCAGGCACGGCGGGCGCAGGGATTGGCTCCGCTGCGTTGGGACGAATCGCTGGCCGCAGCCGCGCGCCGTCACGCAGCGATCATGGCGGAGCGACGGACGGCTCAGCATGGCTTTGAGAATGAGCCGAGCCTTTCCGCCCGCGTCAAGCAGGCGGGCGCCCACTTCAGCTGGCTCTCGGAGAATGTATGCGAGGGGCCGACACCGCGATTCATCCACTCGCAGTTCATGAAGTCCCCCGCCCACCGCGCAAATGTTCTCGATCGCAATATGGATTCGATCGGAATCGGCGTCGCCGATCACGGCGGCGAGTTATTCGCAGTCGAGGATTTCTCCCAGGCACGCTAAGCGTCGAGATGAATCGCCGTTCCCGCCGCTTTCAGTCTTCCTGCCGAGCCACCGCGTAATAGCCGCTGCGCGCCTGCACCTTATAGTCCCCATCCTTGGGCTTGATCTCAACCTTGCGGAACGAGCCGTCCCGCGCCGCATTGGTCGGCGTATAGCCAATGTTGTATTGGCTGCGCAGTTCCTGCGCAATCTGGTCAAACGCCTGCCGCAGTTTGTCGATTTTGTTGCCCACTTCGATGACCCGTCCGCCGGTTTCCTGCGTCAACTTTTTCATCTCGGAGTCGCCGTGATACCCGCCGAAGCCATAAAAGCCACGGTCCGCGATCAGCAGCACGTAGCAGATCGCGTCCGCCTTCTGTGCCGCTTCAACCGCGTCTCTAATCTTCAGCCGGCTGCCTTCGTCTTCTCCATCGGTCAGCAGGATCATCGCCTTCCGCCCCACTTCATGGCTGAATTCGTCGTGCGATGCAAGATAGACCGCGTCATAAAGCGCCGTCCCGCGCGGGCCGGTGGATGAACATGGAATCGGCCCCTGCGGCCCAATCGGCCCACCCGAACAGCTCACGCCGCCCGTATTGATCCTGGCCTCATTCAGAGCATGTCTCAGCCGGCTCACCGACGTCGTAAAATCCTGCAACAGTGTAATGTCCACATCGAAGCTGATGACGAATGCCTCATCCTTCGGCCGCAATATGCTCTCCAGGAACGAGCCGCCCACTTCTTTTTCCATGTCCAGCACGCGCGTCTGGCTGCCGCTCGAATCGATCAGAATGCCGAGCGTCAACGGCAGATCCGATTCCGCTTTGAAATACTTGATCGTCTGCTGCTTCCCATCTTCAAATATGTCGAAGTTTTCCTTATTGAGGTGGGGGATCAGCGCGCCGTGCTTGTCTTTCACATTGAAAAACAGCTGCACGACCTCGACATTCACCTTCACCGTCGCGGCCGACTGATCCTGCGACTGATCTTGGGATTGGTCATTGGAATTGGAACTGGGAGGGGAATTCGTATTGTACGTGGGGCCCGTCGATGAACTGGGAGGCGGGGCTTCCTGTGCGCTCACCGCAAGCGACAGCGCGGTTACCAGACCTGTCATCGCGGCCAACGTGATAAGAATGACCAGGGCATGAGCGAATAGGCTCGTGCATAACGACCGTTTACAATGTACTTTTGCCATCAGAGTCTTTATCCCTAGATTTTGCTAGTCTATCCTGTAACAGCCTGTAACGGTTAGATGCACCGGAGGGATGCGCTTACGCATCTCAATTACTGAAAAAACGGCTGGAGCCCTGGAGCCGCAGACGGCTCGAAGTTCCGCGCTAAAATAGCAGAAGACGAAAAAAGGAAAGATGATCAAGACAGAGGTTTCCGGGATGACCACGAAAATTAGCGCAGCACTAATATTATTTCTGATCTTGCTGCTGGCAGGCTCTTTAACGGCTCAACAAAACCCCGATAATAGTATCCCGGACGCGCCCTCAGCCACGCGCCCCCTACCCCCGCCGAGCCCGCGTCCCGGAGCCGATAACGGCTCGCAACCCGATGCCTCTACCGGCGAGAGTTCCAGCGTCAACAGCAACTCCAGCGACATCCCACGCAGCGACTCGGACTCAAGCGTTCCGCCTCCGCCGCCCATGCCTCCGATCAAAACCGTGCCTGCCGGCAGCGTTCCGAAGGATGCGGACACGGGGGAGACGATCTACACCATCAAGGGTTACTCGACCCTTGTGCTGGTTCCCGTCACCGTAACCGACCGCGACGGGCGCATGATCGGCGGCCTGCGACCCGACGACTTTTATGTCCTCGAAGGTGGCAAGCGGCAGACTTTGAAGTTTTTCACCAGTGATCCGTATGCGCTCTCGGCGGCCGTGATTTTCGATACCGGCATGCCCGATGTCGGACTGAAGAAGGTGCAGGACACTCTGTCCGCGCTGCAGGGGGCCTTCAGTCAATTCGATGAAGTCGCCATCTACAGTTACAGCAGCACCGTCAGCCAAATCGAAGATTTCACCACCGCCGGCCAGCCGCTGACTGCAGCCCTGAACGAAGTCAAAAGCTTCAAGGGAGAGAACAACGGACCTCCGGTCGTCAGTGGTCCGCTAGGTCCTGGCGGCCCAATCATCAACGGGAATCAGGTTGATGTTCCGGCGCCTCCAGTTTACACTCCCCCGCGAGAAGCGCATGTCTTGAATGACGCCATCCTGCGGGCCGCGCGCGATCTTTCCAAGCGCGACCCGACGCGGCGGAGAATTATTTTCATCATCAGCGACGGACGCGAACTCAATTCCACCGCCAGCTACAAAGACACGCTGAAAGTATTGCAGACTCAGAACATCACCGTTTATGCACTCGGAGTCGAAGGCGCCGCCATCCCCATCTACGACCGCCTGCAACGCATTCACCTGCCGAAAACCACCAAACTGCTCGGCTATAGCGACATTCTCCCCAAATATGTCACTGCGACCGGCGGCGGTACCGTGCTCGGCGAAATGACACAGGCTTCGATCGAGCGGGCCTACAACGAGGCCATCGGCAGCGCCCGCAACCGCTACACGCTCGGTTATTCGCCGAGGGCCGGCATCGGAGGCTACCGCGAGATCGAGGTCCGCGTAAAGCTTCCCAACGTAAAAGTCTATGCAAAAGCCGGATATTATCCGCTGCCAACGCCTCAATAAACGCAGTGCGGCTGTGAGGTAGGGCGGCTCGCAAGATCGGCGACTGCCATTGGTAACATGGGTAACCTGCACCCAAGCCTTCCGGTGTGGTATAAAAACCAGCAGTAACCGATACTGTAGTCAGGCGAATTTGTAGCGAGATTGTTAAGATACACTCGCGCATCGAGGGAGTAGTACGCGAGCATCTTTTTCGCGGCGTTTCTGTTCGCCCGTTTTCCTGAGGAAGCCTTTTGAGTTTCATCAACTTCGCAGCGCGCGAGATCAACTGCAAGATCGTCTACTACGGTGCCGGATTAGGCGGCAAGACGACGAATCTCCAGTTCATCTTCCAGAAAACAGCCGAACAGCAAAAGGGCAAGATGATCTCGCTCGCCACCGAGACCGATCGAACCCTCTTCTTCGACTTTCTCCCGCTCGATCTCGGCTCTGTGCGCGGCTTCAAGACCCGCATTCACCTTTACACCGTTCCCGGGCAGGTCTTTTACGATGCCAGCCGCAAGCTCATTCTACGCGGCGTCGACGGCATCGTCTTCGTAGCCGATTCCCAGCAGGAGCGCATGGACGCCAACGTCGAGGCCCTCGACAACCTGATGGACAATCTCAAAGAACACGGCTACGACTTCAATAAAATTCCCTACGTGCTGCAGTTAAACAAGCGCGACCTTCCGAACGTTCTGCCCATCGACGCCCTCTCCAAAGACTTGCGCAAGAAGAATGAGCCCGTAGTCGAGGCGGTCGCCTTCCAGGGCGTAGGCGTGTTCGAAACCCTGAAAGAAATCGCACGCCAGGTCCTAACCGAACTGAAACAGGGCGGCTAGAAGCCATCTGGCTCTCTGTTGACATCCCCGCAAACTTGTCATGCTGAGCGGAGCTTGAGCTTCGCGAATGCGAAGCTCAACCGCAGTCGAAGCACCCCTACAGCACCCAAACTTTCCCTGGCGCGACGATAAAACCAGAATGCCAATAGCTCCAAGTGTTCTTCAAGACCTCGATAACTAAAGGCACGAATCCTCTCGTGCCCTTCCAAAACGCCAGACCTTTCGCGTCCCGTAAACCCACCTACGCAGCCAACGACAGCGGCAGGTTATTGAGCGCCTCAGTGGCTCCGCCACCCAACTCGAACTCCTGCAGTTGCTGCTGCAAGCTGGCGTAGGCCTGCTGCGCTCCGGCAAGGCTCGTCGACGACAGGCTCTGCCCAATCTGATTCAGGTCCTGCAACAGCGAATTCTGGCTGCCCGAGTTGCTGCCCCCGCCAATGTAGTGCGAGTTGAACGGTATCGCTCTTCCCCGACTCTGCAAATCCTGTTGAACCGTAGAAAAATCTTTTTGGGCAGCCGACAGATTGCCCGACTGCAAGTCGCTGCTGAGCTGGTTGAAAGCCTGTGCGATAGGGCTGGCTGGGGACCCAGTCGCGGGGTTAGTAGTCGAAGCCGTGGTGGTGGACGATTGAGAGAACGCTGCCTGCAAGCTGGCAAATTCCGATTGCGCCGCCGATAGATTTCCCGACTGCAAATCCTTCCCCAACTGGCTGATGCTCTGCTGGTAAGGATTATTGCTGGAACCGATCTGCGGTTGATTGTAAGCACTGGTGAGAATCGCGGAAACAGACATGGATAGACCTCACTGTGAAATTTGAAGTAGCGTTCCGCAGGAAATTCGCCGGCAAAAAACAAAGACAGAACATGAATTCGGCCAGCCGACGAAATTCCTGTTGAACGTTCCGTCAGGTTAAAGCACGCCCGATTCCATTCGCGGTAACCCAGCGCCGTCGAAGCCCAGGAAATCTCGCTAGCATTTTGTATCGATTACACGCCAAGAACACCTTGGCGGGCGCCGCGGACCGGCCCGACCAGGCAAAGCATGCAGCCTCAGGCAGGCAACAACTGCATCGCGATCGAATGCAAATCCTGTTCTCTTTTTGGTTCGCGCTGCAGACTCAAGCAGGTTCTTGGGAAGGGCACCAGTTTCACTCCTGCCATGAACCTTGAAATACGTCCGCGCTTCAGCGCCTGCGGCCAGCTCCTTGTCGCCGTGACGATTTTTTCAGCGCTCTGCTGAGCCGCTAAGGGCGTCTCACAGCCTAACGAATACCACGAAGGTATCGACACGGTTAGGACTCTATTAATCCCGCTGCTTGAAACCCAAGCCAGAAAAAGTACACTTGTCGCATGGCACGAAACTTCAAAGATCTAACCGAGCGCGAAATTCTTGCGCTCGCTATCTCCCTCGAAGAAGAAGATGGCCGCGTCTACGCCGATTTTGCCGACGGCCTGCGCGAGTCTTATCCTGCAACGGCTAAGTTATTCGATGACATGGCCATTGAGGAGTCGGGGCATCGCGCATCCTTGTTCGAAACCTACCGCACCCGCTTCGGCGAACACATACCCCTGCTCCGGCGCCAGGACGTAAAGGGCTTTGTGCAGCGCCGGCCGATGTGGCTGACACGTCCCCTAAAGATCGCCGACGCCAGGAAACAAGCCGAACTGATGGAACTGGAAACGCGTCGCTTCTACCAAAAAGCGATGCGCCAGGTAACCGATGCCGGAATCCGCAAACTCCTTGGCGATCTGGAAGAAGTCGAGCGCAAGCATCAGGTGGCCGCGGAGGCGATGTCCGAAAGCATCACGCCGGCCGACAAAAACGCGGAGGAAGTCGCTCAGCGGCGATTGTTTGTTCTGCAAATTGTCCAGCCCGGCCTAGCCGGTCTGATGGACGGATCGGTATCGACGCTTGCTCCAGTATTCGCGGCCGCGTTCGCCACAAAAAGCAGCCACGACGCATTCGTAGTGGGCCTCGCGGCATCAATCGGAGCCGGAATTTCCATGGCATTCGCCGAAGCGCTCTCCGACGACGGATCGATGACCGGCCGCGGCCGTCCCATGCTCCGCGGCGCGGTCACAGGATTGATGACCGCCGCCGGCGGCATCGGCCACACCCTCCCCTTCCTGCTGGCAAATTTCCACGCCGCCTTCACCGCAGCAGTGGTCATCGTGGCCCTAGAGTTAGCCACCATAGCCTGGATCAGAAATCGCTACATGGATACTCCGCTGCTCTCCGCAGCGTTCCAGGTGGTAGTAGGAGGAGTGCTCGTATTTATAGTTGGAATTTGGATTGGTAGTTCATGAGCAAATTTAGGTTCTGATCGCGTAGGGACAGACGCCCTCGTCTGTCCAGCCGAGCGCAACTCGGCAGTCGCTAGAATTGCAACGCAATCGGCACTTCGAGCCAGGAGCATGCTGAAGTGCGGAATCGAAAATCTCTGCGTCCCAGCGCTTCTCCCAGCGATCTATTTCCTATGGAAGCACCTGCTCATCCTCCAGTCTGGAAGACGCTACTGGCCTTCGCCATCATTTATTTTGTCTGGGGCTCGACCTTCCTGGCGATCCGCATAGGCGTCCACGAAGTCCCGCCTTTCCTCTTCGCCGCCATGCGCTTCTTCATTGCCGGCATCGCGCTCTATGCGTGGATGCGCCTGAAAGGCACGCCCAACCCCTCACTACGCCAGTGGGTCGCCGCCACCCTCCTCGCCATCTGCATCTTCGTCGTCGACTACGGATGCTTGTTCTGGGCCGAACAGCGCGTGCCTTCAGGCATTGCCGCCGTCATGCTCGCAACCATCCCCGTATTCATGACGCTCTCCGAGATCCTCATACTCCGCACCCAAAAGCTCACCGCCCGCCTCGCGCTAGCTCTCCTCGTAGGGATCGCCGGTGTGGCTGTCCTAGTTAGCCACTCAGTAAGCTTTGGCGAAGCCCCCATCGATCCCAAGGGCGCGATGGCTCTCGTCATTGCCTCGATAAGTTGGTCGATCGCATCGTCACTAACGCGTAAGCTCCCTCTACCCGAATCGAAAGCCATGAGCGCCGCCGCCCAGATGCTTACTGGAGGTATCATGCTCGGCCTGGTAGCAGCGGCCTTCGGCAACTTTCGCGAATTTCACATTCAAACCATGTCGCGCGGAGCCTGGTTCGCGCTCGCCTACCTGATCGTCGCCGGCTCGATCATCGGCTTCACCGCCTACGTCTGGCTCATCCATCATCAATCGCCCACCAAAGTCGGCACCTACGCGTATGTGAATCCGGTAGTCGCCGTAACCGTCGGCTACTTCCTAGGAGGCGAAACCGTCGGCCCGCGCACCATCCTCGGAACACTCCTGGTGCTGGTCAGCGTGATTGTAATCACCACCACCCGCACTAAAAGGCCCGTCGCAGCGCCCGTCCCAAATTCACTTCAGGAAGAATTGGCGGAACCGTAATATGCGAAATAGAGCTCTAGCAGGCTACGGAAAAGTCGGTTTTGCCTTTGCCTTTGGGTGGCGCAGCGGTTTACCGCTGCGATGAACGTTTGTTCAATGCCGGCTTCAGCCGCTGAGGTTATGCTGCCGGGAGAAAAACACTTTTTCCGCAACCTCCTACCGAAAGAGGTCCGCCAAGCTTCCCCAGACTCGTTGCCACAGATTCTTCGGCGGGCTAAGAAAAGCCGATTGTGGCGGATTGTGCTCTATGCGCTCCACAAGTTTGAATCCCTCGGGAATTTCGAACAGCGCCGGATCCAACGACGCTCTCTCGATCTCTGTTACTCGCATTTCATTCTTCGAATCTAACTGCTTCTCGGTCCCGTCAGGCAGCCTGCGTGCGCTCTTGAATGTAGTCACCGACTGCACTGCAAATCCGGTCTCCGCCTCGCCGATGTCGACGAACTCAGTCCCATCCGGCGGTCGGTTCCCAGCGATCGCGCGTATATAAGCGTGACTCTTCTTTCCTTCAGGCCACTTCCGGTCGCACGACAATCGCTGGTAGAGATCAATATCCGAATCGGGCGCCTTCGAATCGATGTACCAGGCATCCGTTACCGATTCCTGCGCCTGCGAGACAGAGTCCTCTAGCGGCGTTTGCTTTCTCGTCGTGATGACATGCCGCGCCGTCTGCCCGAAGATTTCCCTCCGCTCGCCGGTGTCAGTGGTCGTTGTCTCGATTCGCAACGTTGGCTTATCCGAGACATAAGTCAAGGGGCTCCGCATTCCCAGTTTCGCCATTTCCTCCCTCGTGAGCGGCTTCCGAGGATACGGCGTCGACGTATATTCGCGCGTGTCAAGATTCAACTCAAAAGATTGTCCCAAGTCACAGCGCGTAATGGAAACAATCCGTGGCCCGTAGATCGGTCGCTCGGAACCATCCGCCTGCCGCTGCCCAAAAGAATTTTGATATGCGAAACGCTTGCGGTCAGCCTGAAAATAAATGGTTCGCCGGGTTGCGTTTCCCGGCTGCCCGTGTTCGATCGTCATTTTGATGCCGGGATTTTCCGCAGCTTGCACCAGCGTGATTCCAAGGAGAACAAAACCGGCGGACCAGAGATTCATAGCGCGCCCTCTGCTAACCGATCAGGAGATCGTCGCAATCAGGCTAGTCTGGCAATAATTCAGAGTCAAGGTTCACATTCAGAGCTCGCTACTTTCCAACCTGCCATTCACCTACCCACAGCACTTCCCGCGTTTTCATCGCGACAGACCGACACCAGCGCGTTTATCGGAAGCCCGCTTCTTATTACCTGGTTCATTAGTGCACTCCGGTCACTGCTAGTGCCATTTGCCTCCCGAGCATAAGAATGATATCTCCTAGTCTTCCCCCGAATCCCAAATCGGCGTATCTTAGTTGTCATCCTACGAGGGGCTGTCACAACCTCCTCTGAGAAGCAGAAGTACGCGGCCTCCGGAATCAAATCTGGCCAGTTGTAGATTGTAAGATTCCTGATAGGCCGCTGAGGGTGAGCCATGGCATCGCACCCTGCAGAAGGAAAGCGCCACTTTCCTGAAGAAGCCTCAGTCGGCTGGGATCCAATCCGGCGCGCTCTCGAAGAGAACGTCGATTGGTATCGCGATCTGGTCGAGCACAGTCAAGACCTGCTCTGCGTCCACGACCTCAAAGGCCGATTCCTCTCCGTTAATCCCGTGCCCGCTCGTCTTCTCGGCTACAGCGTGGAAGAAATCCTGCGCACTCCGATGCGGGATTTTATCGACCCCAGATTCCGCCACGAATTCGATGCCTATTTGCGCGAGATCGAGCGCGCAGGCGAAGCGCACGGACTCCTCAGGGTCATGACCCGTTCCGGTGAACAGCGGGTCTGGCAATTTCACAACACGTTGCGCACCGAAGGAGTGCCGGAACCAATCGTCCGCGGCATAGCGCATGACGTGACCGACCGTTGGCGAGCCGAGAACGCGCTGCGCGTGAGCAACGAGCAGTTGCTCCGGACCGCCAGCGACCAGAAACGTCTGCTCGACGGGCTGACTTTGTTCCGTACTCTCCTGGATCAATCCAACGATGGCATCAAGGTGATCGACCCGGAGACCCTGCGTTTTCTCGATGTCAATGAAAAGTCATACCTGGAGCTGGGATATAGCCGGGAAGAGCTGTTGTCGATGACGGTGTTTGACATCGATCCTAACAATGACGAAAGCTCGGCCGCCCTAGTGCTGCAGCGGTTGCGCGAATCGGGATTCGCGGTTATGGAAACACTGCATCGCCGAAAAGATGGAACAACCTTCCCGGTGGAAGTGAATATGCGAACGTGCGGCTGGATCGAGAATATGTCGTCGCTGTATCGCGCGATATTACCGAACGGAAACGCGCAGTTGACAGACTGCGCGAGTTCGAAAGAGTAATCGAAAATCTCGAAGATATGATCGTCGTGGTCAATCGCGAGTACCGCTACGTCCTGGCGAACAAAGCATTCCTCAACTATCGCGGAATGAATCAGCAACAGATCGTCGGAAAGTTGATTGTGGATGTATTGGACCCCAAGCTCTTCGAAGGGGTGGTGAAGGAAAAGCTGGATGAGTGTTTCGGCGGGAAGGTCGTCAGCTACGAACTCCAGTACCAATACCCCGAGTTGGGTACCAGGGACTTATCGATCACCTATGTGCCGGTAGAAGGTCCGACCGGGATCGACCGCGTGGCTTGCGTCCTGCAGGACGTGACCGATCGCAAACGGTCGGAAGAAGCCCTCCGAACCAGCGAGCGGGAGCAGCACAAGATCGCAGAGCAATTGGAGACAGAACGCGCCCGCTTGATCGAGGCCCAAGCGGTGGCAAGAGTGGGCAGTTGGGAAACAGAGTTGCCGAGTCTTGACATAACCTGGTCCGAACAGACATACCGCATATTTGAGACTGACCCCTTCACTTTTCGCCCCAGGCGCCCAAGCTTTGTGGAACTTGTTCATCCGGAGGATCGTGCGAAAGTGGATGCGGCCTTTGAGGCTTCGCTCGAAAAGGGCGCGCCTTCCACGGTCGAATACCGGATCGTCATGGCAGACGGCCGCGTCAAAGTCTTGGAGGAGCGCTGGAAGGTTTTTCAGGACGGACAAGGGCGGCCGGCGCGCCTAGTGGGTACTTGCCAGGACATCACCGAGCGCAAGCGGGCGGCCGCGATGCTGCAGGAAAGCGAGCTGCGCTTTCGCACGGTTTATGAGCGCGCCCCCGTCGGTATTGCGCTGGTCGACTCTTGCACCGGCCAATTCCGCCAGGTTAATCCCCAGTTCTGCGCAATTACCGGCCGCACCGAACAAGCTTTGCTGCAGACCGACTTGGCTGCCATCACCCACCCTGACGATATCGCGCTGACCACAGAATACCTGCGCCAATTAACCGACGAAACCAAGCAGGAGTTGGAGAAAAGGTATCTGCGCCCGGATGGATCGGTGCGTTGGGTCAGAGTTCTGGGTGTCCCCATGCGCCGCAAAGGAGAACAACGGCGCTGGCACATGGGTCTGGTCGAAGACATCACCGAGCGCAAGCAGTCGCAGCAAGCAATTGCCCGCCTCGTACAAGAAGTCTGCGAAGCCAAAAGAAAACTGACCGAGGAAAAACTCTACCTCGAACAGGAAATCAATACCGAACTCGGCTTCGGCGAAATCATCGGACAAAGCAAGGCTCTCCAGTCCGTAATGGAGAACGTGGCAAGGGTCGCATCCAGTGACGCCACCGTGCTGCTGCTCGGCGAAACCGGCACCGGAAAGGAACTGATCGCCCGGGCCATCCATCGCTTGAGTCGGCGCGCCCATACCAGTTTCATCAAGATGAATTGTGCCGCCATCCCCTCCGGCCTTCTCGAGAGCGAACTGTTCGGCAATGAGAAGGGCGCCTTCACCGGAGCCGTAAGCAAGAAAATTGGACGCCTTGAACTCGCCGACAAGGGCACTCTTTTCCTCGACGAGATCGGGGACATTTCCCTCACCTTGCAACCCAAGCTGCTGCGAGTTTTGCAGGACCAGGAATTCGAGCGCTTAGGCGGAAACCAGACCCTGAAGGTGGACTTTCGCCTGATTGCCGCAACCAACGTCGATCTCGGTGCAGCGGTGCGCGAAAAGGAATTTCGCAGCGATTTATATTACCGCCTCAACGTCTTTCCCATACACGTGCCCCCATTGCGGGAACGGCGCGAGGACATCCGCTTGCTCGTCGAACACTTTGTCCAGAAGTGCGCGCGGCGCATGAACAAGTCGATCACCAGCATTCCCAGGAAAACCATGGACGCCCTGATGGCGTGGCAATGGCCCGGCAATGTACGCGAGTTGGAAAATTTTATCGAGCGCTCCGTGATTCTCACACAAGGTTCTGTGCTGGTCGCGCCCTTAAGTGAAATGCAGCCAACTAGCGCCGTGGCGGCGGCAAAAAAAACCGACGAAACCCTGGAGGCGAAAGAGCGCGAACACATCCTGCAAGCTCTTCGCGCAAGCCGTGGGCAGATCGGCGGACCGCGCGGCGCAGCCAAGCGTCTCGGTCTGAAACGCACCACGCTGCAATCGAAGCTCAAACATTTGAAGATCGATCCCCATTCCAAATCCATCAGCCATTAGTCGCGATGAGGGAACTTCTGATTAATTCCCCGGGGCTTCCGTGCGCCCCTGTGTCCCCTGTGGTTTATGCTTTTTTTCGGCACTTAATCGGAGTCTCCTTAGCAGCCAGGATATAAGCTCTCTTTTGATCTTCTTTCCAGCCCTTCTTCGGTTACAATCCTCGCGCAGATGAACCGCGAATATAACAAACAATACAGCCACGAATTGGGCCGCGACATGGAGTCGCTCGTCTACGGCCACGCCGGCCAACCAATCCTCGTTTTCCCCACCTCCCAAGGTCGTTTCTTTGAATACGAAGATGCCGGCATGATCCACGCGCTCGCTGGCAAATCGGAAGGTGGCGCGATCCAGATCTTCTGCGTGGACAGCGTCGACAGCGAGAGTTGGTACAACAAAAGCGTACATCCGGGAGCCCGCATCTGGCGCCACGTTCAGTACGAACGGTACCTGCTCAACGAGTTTCTCCCCTATTTAAAGTGGAGAAACTGGTCTCCCCAAATCGCCGTGACCGGCTGCAGTTTTGGCGGTTATCATGCTCTGAATTTTGCCATGCGCCATCCCGATTTAGTTTCGGGCTGCGCGACCATGAGCGGATCCTACGACATCAAGAGCTTTCTCGACGGCTACTACGACGACAACGTCTACTTCAACAATCCTCCAGACTACCTTTCCAACATGAACGACGACTGGTTCCTGAGCCGCATCCGGCAGATGAACATAGTCCTCGGATCATCGGACTGGGATATGTGCCTCGATGCCAACGTAAAGATGTCCGCCATTCTCCACGGCAAGGGCATTCCTCATTGGCTGGATATTTATGGAGACAACAGCAAACACGATTGGCCGCTGTGGCAGCGCATGGCACAAAAATATTTTTGACGAAGTATTTCTAAGAGGGTGCGGAAAAACTCGATCTTGTCTTGGCTTTGGGTGGCGCAGCGCTTCAGCGCTGCGATAACAGCTTTGTTTTGACTGCGCCTTTAGGCGCTGAGGTCGCCCTCTCTGGCCCGCGATAGACATTTTCCGCAGCCTCCTAGGGGCGAAATTGGCACGTTGCTCATCGCGCTTCCACTAGCAATCGCAATTGAGCGAGAATCAATTATGGCAAACAAGAAAATCGCAATTCTCTTTGGCATGGAAAACACCTTCCCGCCAGCCCTCGTCGAAAAGATTAACGCCATGAAGATCGACGGCGTTTCCGCCGAGTTTGTAAAAATCGGCGGGATCCGCATGGACGAGCCGAAGAAATACGACGTCCTCGTCGATCGCATTTCGCAGGACATTCCCTTCTACCGCGCGTATTTAAAGAACGCAATGCTGCACGGGACGATCGTCATCAACAATCCCTTCTGGTGGACCGCCGACGATAAGTTCTTTAACTATGCGCTCGCGCATAAGATGGGCGTGGCCATTCCACCTACCGTGATTTTGCCGCATCACGAGCATCCGCCGGACACCACCGATAAGTCGATGCGCAACTTAATCTACCCGTTGAATTGGGAAGAACTCTTCGACTATGTCGGCTTCCCGGCGTTCTTAAAGCCCTACTCCGGCGGCGGATGGAAGCACGTATACAAAGTCCATTCTCCCGAAGAATTCTTCCATAACTACAACCAGACGGGAGACCTTTGCCTGACCCTCCAACACGGCGTCGAGTTCGAAGACTATTACCGCTGTTACGTAGTGGGCCAGGAAAAAGTCCACATCATGAAGTACGATCCGAAAGCCCCGCATCACGAGCGCTACGTAAAGGGCAATCCGCAGCCCGGAGCAAAGTTGAAAGAGCGCATCGAAAAAGATGCGCTAGCCCTATGCCGCGCTCTAGGCTACGACCTGAACACAGTCGAGTTCGCCGTCGAGGCTGGCATCCCCTATGCCATCGACTTCATGAATCCCGCGCCCGACGCCGAGATCACCTCAGTAGGACAGCAAAATTTCGAATGGATCGTGGATGCCGTAGCGGACATGGCGGTCAAGAAAGCCCTGAGCGAAGAAAATCCAGTGGAGGAATTGCGCTGGGCCGCGTTCCTGAACGGCCCGACGCCAACTGAAAGCCGCTCGTCAAAAGTAAGGAAAAAGGCATAAGCCTAGGCCGCTCCCCGATCGAGACTCGATAACACTGTCCGCGCCGTACCGGCTCATTGATATACTAGTTTGACTTACTGCCAGCTACTCCCGGGCAGCGCCGGATGCCGTGATGAAGCCTACATTCACGCTAGGAATCGAAGAGGAATATCAGACCGTCGATCCCGAGACTCGAGATCTTCGCTCGCATATTCACGCCGAGATTATCGAGAAGGGCAAGCTGATTCTGCAGGAGCGGGTCAAGACGGAGATGCATCAATCCGTCGTCGAAGTAGGCACCTCCATTTGCGCCAATATTAAAGATGCCCGCGAAGAGCTGCGAAATCTCCGCTATCACATCATCCGCCTGGCCCGCGAAAATAATTTGCGCATAGCCTCCGCCGCAACTCATCCCTTCGCCGATTGGCGCGTCCAGGCCCTCACTCCCGGAGAGCGCTACAAAAACATAGTCGAAGATATGCAACTGGTAGCCCGCGCCAACCTGATTTTTGGCCTGCACGTCCACGTTGGCATCGAAGACCGCGAGACCCTGATTCATTTAATGAATCACGCCCGCTATTTTGTGCCACACCTGCTGGCGCTTTCGTCGAATTCACCCTTCTGGCTGGGGATGGATACGGGGCTAAAGTCCTATCGCTGCAAGGTCTTCGACAAATTTCCACGCACCAACCTTCCCGATTATTTTCCCAGCTGGGGCGAGTACGAAAATTACGTCAAGTTACTCGTGAAGACAAATTCAATCGACAACGCCAAGAAAATCTGGTGGGATATCCGGCCCCATCCATTCTTTCCTACCCTCGAATTCCGCGTCTGCGATCTGCCCATGAGGCTCGACGAAACCATCGCGCTCGCAGCCCTGATCCAGGCAACCGTGGCCAAGCTTTATAAGCTCTACTCCCAGAACCAGGGATTCCGCCTCTACCGCCGGTCGCTCCTCATGGAAAACAAGTGGCGCGCGGCGCGCTACGGCATCAACGGAAAACTGATCGACTTCGGCAAGCAGACGGAAGTTCCCGAGCGCGACTTGATCGAAGAATATCTCGCCTTCGTCGATGACGTGCTCGACGAACTCGATTGCCGCGAAGAGGTCGAATACATTCGCGAGATCATGAAGATGGGAACCGGCGCTGACCGGCAATTAGAGGTCTATCGCAGAACCGGCGACATGAAGGCCGTAATGGACTACATCATTGAGGAGACAGAGGTGGGCGTCGATGAAGCAGACAGTTTGCCCACTGCGCGCGCCGTCTAATGAGCTTGATGAAAACTGACTCGCAATTAAACGCAGAATCCAACCGGCAACTGAATCAGATGGCTTTTGATCCGCAACTGACCCTCGGGGCGCGGAATGCAGTCCGCGTCTGCCTGCGCGTGCAGCCCTCCGAAAAAGTTACAGTCATCACCGATGAAGTCAGCCTCGAAATCGCCGCGGCCATCGTCCACGAACTCGAAGAGTTGGGCTGTACGTACAAAACCTGGGTGCTCGAAGATGTCGCCACTCGTCCGCTGACCGATTTGCCGCTCGTAATCGCGGACGACCTCGAATCGAGCCAGGTCAGCATTTTTGCCGTGCAGGCGCAGACCAACGAACTCCGCTCGCGCATGCAGATGACCGACATTGTTAACCACCAGAAAATCCGCCACGCGCACATGGTCAACATCAACAAGCGCATCATGCTCGAAGGCATGCGCGCCGACTTCCAAAAAGTCGATCGCTTAAGCATAAAAGTGCTGGAGACAGTCCGTAAAGCAAAACAGATTCGCGCGATTACCCCTTCAGGTACGGACCTCGTGGCCGATCTAAATCCGAATTATCGCTGGGTAAAAACTAGTGGAATTATCAGCACCGAAAAGTGGGGTAACCTTCCCGGCGGCGAGGTCTTCACCACCCCCGGCGAGGTCAACGGCACATTCGTCATCGATGGAGTAGTCGGCGATTATCTGTGCGCGAAGTTCGGCGACTTAAAAGCGCATCCCTTGACCATCCTGGTGAAAGGCAATCGCCTAATCGAAGCGCACTCCTCAAATAAAGAATTAAAAGACGATTTCTGGGCCTACACTCACACCGACGAAAACAGTAACCGGGTAGGCGAGTTCGCGATAGGCACCAACATCGAACTGAAAGATGTAATCGGCGAAATATTGCAAGATGAAAAATACCCCGGCGTCCACATAGCCTTCGGAAACCCTTACGGCGCCCACACCGGCGCAGAGTGGTATTCCGCAACCCACATCGATGTCGTCGGACGCAAATTCGATATCTGGGTCGATGACGAACAAATTATGCGCGGCGGCCAATTCTTAATCGAGGCGTAAATATTTTTCACCGCCGAGGCGCAGAGAACATCGCGATGGGCTTGACGCGCATTGAACGCCGATGATTCCCGCTTACCGCGAAGACTTCAACGCGCGCTTCACCCAAGAAAAGTACGACCGCCTTCAGCGCGAGATGACCTCCCGCTGCGGAACGGAAGTCCCATTCGCTCTCTGCGAGACTCCGTGTTTCTTCCCCGACGCTCTAGTTCAGCGCATGGCCGAAGACGGAAAAGCTCTGATCCTCCAGTTAGTCGAGAATAAGGATTACCGCGCCCGTTCGGAAGCCTCGATCCCCGCCCAGTTTCGCGTGCCGAATGAATCGCCGCATCCGATGTTCATTCAAGTCGACTTCGGCCTGGTGCGCGATTCGAAAGGCGACTTACAGCCCAAGTTAGTCGAGTTACAAGCCTTCCCTTCCCTCTACGCCTACCAGCCCGTTCTAGCTCAGGCTTATATCGACGTCTTCGAACTAGACACGAAGCTTCGCTTCTTTCTTAGTGGTCTCGACTCGACTTCCTATAACCAACTCCTAAAAGACGCCATCGTGGCAGGCCACGATCCTGCGAATGTAGTACTGATGGAGGTCCATCCCGAAGAACAAAAAACACGCCCCGATTTTCTGCTAACCGAGAAGTTGTTGGGAATTCGCACCGTCTGCATCACCAAGATTCGCAAACAAGGGCGCCATCTGTTTTATGAAGAACAAGGCAAGCAGATTCCGATAGAGCGAATCTATAACCGCACCATCGTCGATGAACTGGAACGCAAGGGTGTAACACCACCCTTCGATTTTCGCGACGATCTCGACATAGAATGGGCAGGCCATCCCAACTGGTATTTCCGCATCAGCAAATATTCAATCCCCTATCTAAAACATCCCTCAGTGCCGCGAACCTGGTTTCTAGATCAATTATCAGAAGTCCCCGCCGATCTCGACAATTTCGTCCTCAAACCGCTCTACTCCTTCGCCGGTCTCGGAGTAGTCATCGCCCCGACGTGCGCCGACATCGACGCGATTCCCGCTGCAAAACGCAGCAGCTACATCATGCAAGAGCGACTGAATTTCACTCCAGTAGTAGATACTCCGTACGGCCCAACTAAGGTCGAGTTACGCATCATGTATGTGTGGGTCGATAAGTTAGTACCTGTGCTCACGATCGTCCGCATGGGCCGCGGCCTCATGATGGGCGTCGATCAAAACAAAAACATGAAATGGGTAGGCTCGTCAGCGGCGCTGATTGGTTAACCCGCGCTTCTCGATCGCCCAATGTTTTCCGCCAATCTCGGTTGACCCAACCGCGCTGACCGCCTACCATTACGCCTTCGCGGGGACGGTCAAATTTCAGCGTTACAAATAGAATCAAAGTCAACAGCCGCGGGCGGGGCGCCCGCGCCACATGAGCTATGGAGATCATCGGCCAAACCGTTTCCCACTACCGCGTGCTCTCCAAGCTCGGCGGCGGCGGAATGGGAGTGGTTTATGAAGCCGAAGATCTCCGCCTCGGCCGCCATGTCGCGCTGAAATTTATTCCTGAACACCTGGTCAACGATAAGCGCGCCCTCGACCGCTTCATGCGCGAGGCACGCGCCGCTTCGCAACTCAACCACGCCAACATCTGCACCATTCACGATATCGAAAACAACAACGGGCACCCCTTCATCGTGATGGAAAAGCTAGAAGGTGAGAGCCTCAAGCAGCGCATCCATGGCCATCCCCTCGAGATCGAAGACCTGCTCGACATTGCCGTGCAAGTGGCCGATGCGCTCGCGGCGTCACACGCCAAGGGAATCGTCCATCGCGACATCAAGCCGGCCAACATTTTCCTCACTCCCAACGGCCAGGTAAAAATTCTCGACTTCGGCTTGGCCAAGCTCGCCAAAGACCAGAGCCTCGGCATGACGACCGACTCGTCAATCGAAGAATCGCTGACACAGGTGGGCGTTATCCCCGGAACCGCCGTTTACATGTCGCCCGAGCAGGCGCGTTCCGAAGACCTCGACGTGCGCAGCGACATTTTTTCATTCGGCGTAGTGCTCTTCGAAATGGCCACCGGCAAGAAGCCATTCACCGGTACGAACGTGGTGATGACGCTCCACGCCGTGATCAATTCGAAGCCCGCATCTCCGCGCTCCATCAATCCCGCCGTACCGCCAGAACTCGAAGCCATCATCGGCAAAGCGATGGAAAAGGACCGCGACCTACGCTACAAAAACGCCATCGAGATGAAGGCCGACCTCGAGAAGTTAAAAATAAAGAAAGCCACAGATCCCGCGCTGCGCAGCAGCTTTCAGCAGGCTGTCGGCATGCGCCCGATGCCTAAGACCTTTCAGCAAACGAAGCCCACCCAGCTCTGGATCATCGTCGCCCTCGCCGCCGCGCTGATTACCGTAGTCGCAGCCGCAGGCACATGGTGGTTCAAACATCGTGTTACAGCGATAACGGATACGAATCGCACCATAGCCGTGCTGCCGCTGCAAAATGTCAACAACGACGCCGAAAGCGAGTTTCTGCGCTTCGCTCTGGCCGACGAAATCGCCAATGCCCTCACCTACGCCCATTCGCTGGAGATTCGCCCCTCCACCGCTACGCAAAAATACGGCGACGAAGCCGACCCGGCAAAAGCCGGTCGCGAGTTAGGCGTGAACACTGTGGTAGTCGGACATTTTCTGCGCCAGGGAAAAGTGGTGCAAGTAACCCTCGAAGCGGTCGACGTCAAAGACAATAAAGTGATCTGGACCGGCACGCTCACTTCGCCAACCGACAGCTTGATTGATCTGCGCAACCAGATGGCGAAAAAAGTGCGCCTCGAACTCGTGCCAGCTTTGGGCATCAATCGCGGCACAGTCGAAACAGGCAGCGCCCCCGCCAATCGCGATGCCTACGATGCCTATCTTCGCACCCTCGCCATCCCCCACGAGGTCAAATCCAACAAGGATGCGATTACGATTTTGGAAAAGGTCGTCAACCAGGATCCAAATTACGCGCCCGCGTGGGAGGCGCTCGGTCGGCGCTACTACTTTGACGCGGTTTACTCCGACGGCGGCGACGCCGCATCTCAGCGCTCCAATGCGGCCTACCGGCGCGCGCTTTCGCTCGAACCCGGCCGAGTCAGCGCCGCTGGCCTGCTGGCCGCGAATGAAGCCGAAGGCGGGAACCTCGACCGCGCCTATGACGAGGCTCACGCCTTGGTGCGCAAGCGTCCCGATGCTGCCTTCGCGCATTTTTCGCTGGCCTATGTGCTGCGCTACGCCGGACGGCTCGATGAATCGCAGAGCGAATGTGACAAAGCTCTGAAGATCGATTCCAACTACAACTGGCGAACCTGCGCCCTCGCGTTTGCCGAGGCTGGCAAACCCGAGCGCGCGCTGGAATTCATTGAACAGGATGCAGGTTCGGAGTGGTCGAACGCAGTGCGTGTCTCCGTCCTGATGCGCCAGGGGAAGATGACAGAAGCCAGGCAAGCCACGTCGCAGATGACCGACAATCCTATGTGGATGCGCGGAATGCTCGAAGCATGCCTCGATAAGGCCCCCGCAACGGATATCCATCGCTTTGCGGAGCAGGCAAAAACCGAATTACTCGCGAAACAGAATCCCGAACTAAAGTATCAGCAGGGCGCATTGCTCGCCGCCTGCGGCGAACCACAAATCGCATTCGAGTTTTTGCGCCAGGCCGTTGCCGGAAATTATTGCGCCCACCAGGCTTTGCAATCCGATCCGCTTCTCGCAAACGTGCGCACCGATCCGGACTTCCGCCGCATTGTGCAAACCGCCGCCGAATGCCAGCAGAAGTTCGCCGCCGCCCAGGGAATGCCTTCTAAAGAATGAGCCGATAAATTGAACAGAATATATTTGCTCCTTTCATTGAGTAAAATCGATCAGATGGTCATGTTTGCAATGCGCATGTTTGCAATACAAAAGAAGCCTACGTTCCGATTGTCGCAACCTGTGCGCAATCGCCTCGCGATCATGCTATGCGCGGTCCTAATGCTGGGCCCTGCTGCGTTTCTCGCCGTTGCACAACCGCCGGACCATCCTGCAATCGATCGCAACCCCGATCGTCCTGCGGATCATTCTGCCGACCGCGCGACCGATCATCCCGTCGATCATTATTACGAGCCTGTCCCGCAAGACACGGGAGCCACTGGCCTGAAGCTGATGCTGCGCCGCCTGCAAACCACCGCCAGCCTGATGCAGACCGATGCCCATCCCGACGACGAAGATGGCGGCATGTTGACCCTCGAAGCGCGCGGCAAGGGCGTTTCGACACTGCTGATGACGCTCAACCGCGGCGAAGGCGGGCAAAATAAACTCGGCAGCAACCTCTTCGATGCCCTAGGCGTCCTACGCACTCTTGAACTGCTGGCGGCCGATCGTTACTACGGCGTAGAGCAACGCTTCTCGCGCGTGGCTGATTTCGGATACTCAAAAACTCCCGAAGAAACATTTCAGAAATGGCAAGGCCACGACATTGCCCTAGGCGACATGGTGCGCGTCATTCGCACCTTTCGCCCCGACGTCCTGGTGGCACGCTTCTCCGGTACCGATCGCGATGGCCACGGCCATCATCAAGCCTCCGCGATATTGACCAGAGAAGCCTTCCGGGCCGCTGCCGATCCCAATCGCTTCCCCGAACAAATCAAAGAAGGACTCGAACCCTGGCAGCCCAAGAAGTTGTACATCGGCAATGTCTGCGGCTTCGGAGCATCCACCTGCGATGCGGCCAACTACACCGTAAAACTGAATACAGGAAAAGAAGATCCAGCACTCGGAACTTCGTACGTTCAGTTCGCGTTGAAAGGCTTGCGCCATCAGCAATCGCAAGGCGTGGGAGGTTTTACCGTCCCACCCGGAGACCGTTTCACTTTTTATAAACTGGTCGACTCAGTGGTCGATTCCACCAAAGATAAAGACGGGCACGAACAAGATTTCTTCGACGGCATCGACACCACACTGCCCGGGCTAGCTTCGCGGCTAGGTGAAGAAGAAAAGAAAGTTCCATGGCTGCGCGGTGAGTTAGTCGCGATTAAAGCGAAGATAGACGAGGCAGCCGTTGCCGGAGAGGCCAGCCCGCCGGCCGCCGCGAACGCTTTGGGGACGGCCCGCTTCCTGATGCAAGAGACTCGCAAGCAGGTCAACGAATCGGAACTCTCGCCGCTTGGAAAGAATATCGTTCTTCATTCGCTCGACGAAAAAACCAGCGAAGTCGCCAAGGCGCTCATCCTGGCGGAGGGCGTGACTCTGCACGTTGTCGTCGATGCCCCCGTCGGAACGAGTCCCGAAGACGCCTTCATGGCGGTGCCCGGCCAGACGTTTGAGGTCACAGCTAGGCTCTCGGCCGAACGCCACTCCGACAGCCATTCCAACATCACTCTGCTGCTACCGCCGGGGTGGAATTCCAAGATTCTTTCGAAACAGGCTGAAGGGAACGACCTCGTCACTCGATTCAAAGTGTATGTTTCCGCGAGCGCACAGCCCACCCGACCCTACTGGCACAGGAACAATCCTGAGACCGAGGCGCTCAACACGATTGACGATCCGCAATATCAAAGCCTCCCTTTTCCGCCGCCTGCGGTTAAAGCGCTGGGCATGATCGGCGATCCCGAAGCGGTTGCGATGTCCGTTTGCATGGTGAAATACAAAGATGCCTCCGGAGCAATCGCCGAGCGCCCGCTAGCCGTCGCTCCCGCTTTTTCTGTCTTACTCGATCCAAGCGAGCAGGTAATTCCGACCGAAGACGGTCCGCAGCCAACAGTGAAGGTCGATGTCTCAAGCAATCTCGATGCGAAGACGCTGAAGGAAACGCACTGGAAAGGCGATCCAGAAAGGGATGAAGGGCTGTTGCAAGTTGCGGGTCCGGAGAGCTGGCGCACCGAGCCAGCCGAAAAGCCGCTTGCCTTTCACCAGCGCGGAGAAAAGCAGAGCGCCGATTTTACCGTCCATCCCGGAAATCGCACCGAAGGAAGAAAAGAAATTCAAGCCACGCTAACCAGCGGCTACCAGCATTACAAAGAAGGCTATTCCGTCGTCACCCGCGAAGATCTGGGCACGTTTTACTACTATCAACCCGCGGTGCAGCGCGTCAGCGTCGTCGATGTAAAAGTCCCGAAAGATCTCAAAGTCGGCTACATCATGGGCGCGGGCGACGAGATTCCGACTGTGCTGCAGCAGATTGGCATGGACGTCACGCTGCTTCCAGCAGAGAAACTTGCCGTGGAAGATTTGAGCAGTTATCAAACTATCGTCCTTGGAATTCGCGCCTACGACACCCAGAAAGATGTAATCGCAAACAACAAGCGCCTGCTCGACTATGTGCAGGCCGGCGGACGCCTCGTAGTGCAGTACAACACTCTCAGCGCCGCGACCGGCGATTTCAACAAAGGCAACTTCACGCCCTATCCCGCAACCCTGGGCCGGGCGCGGGTTTCGGTCGAAGAGGCTCCGATCATGATCCTCGATCCCGCCAATCCCATCTTCCATTCTCCCAACGAAATTACGCAGAAAGATTTCGACGGCTGGGTGCAGGAGCGCGGCCTCTACTTCATGACCCAATGGGACAGCAACTTCACCCCGCTCCTCGAATCGCACGACCCCAGCGAACCCGAGCAAAAGGGCGGCCTGCTCGTCGCGAATTACGGCAAGGGCACATACATCTACACCGGTTACGCATTCTTCAGACAATTACCCGCAGGGGTACCAGGGGCGGTGCGGCTGTTTGTGAATCTAATCAGCAGTCGCTAATCTCGGTGACAGTCATTTAATAATTAAGTTTGTCATCCTGAGCGAAGCGAAGGACCTGCTTTTTGCACCGCCCAACTCGCATGCCGCGCGTGAACGACGATTAGCGATCGACGAACGACCATCGACCAACGACTCTTCATGCAGAACGACACAACCCCGCCCCCGCCCCAACTCGTCCGCGGCATCGGCCTCGGCTCCGCCACTGCGCTCAACATGATCGACATGATCGGCGTGGGCCCCTTCATCACCATCCCGCTGATCGTCACCGCCATGGGCGGCCCGCAGGCAATGCTAGGTTGGATACTAGGCGCGCTGCTAGCCATCTGCGACGGCCTGGTCTGGGCAGAACTAGGCGCGGCATTGCCCGGATCGGGCGGCTCTTACCGTTACCTCAAAGAAATCTACGGACCCCAAAAACTCGGCCGCCTCGTTTCTTTTTTATTTATCTGGCAACTGTCATTCAGCGCTCCGCTCTCGATTGCCTCCGGCGCCATAGGCCTCTCGCAATACGCCGCCTTTTTCTGGCCAAATCTCGAACACGTCTGGTCGACACGCTCTTGGAGCCTCAACCTCCCGCTCATCGGCCCGCTGCAACTCTCATGGGTCGCAATGCCCGCAACGCTGCTAGCCATAGGCGTCTGCGCCCTCACCGCATTTCTCCTTTACCGTCGCATCACCGCCATCTCCCGCCTCACCAACGTCCTCTGGGCCGGAGTAATGGCCACCATCGGATGGATCATCTTCACCGGCCTCACCCACTTCAATGCCCATCAGGCGTTCGATCTCCCACCCGGCGCGTTTTCCTTCTCTCGCGACTTTTTTCACGGACTAGGCGGCGCCATGCTCATCGCCTCCTATGACATCGGCGGCTACTACAACGTCTGTTTCCTCGGCGACGAAGTCAAGGATCCGGGAAAAAATATTCCGCGCGCGCTCCTGCTATCCATTCTCGCCGTCGCGAGTCTTTATATCGTAATGAATGTCAGCATTCTCGGGGTCATCCCGTGGCGCGAACTGGTACAATCCGGCGCGTCAGACACGAAGCTCTACATCGTCTCGACTATGATGCAGCGCGTCTACGGTCACGGCGCGGCCTCGCTTATTTCGGTGCTCGTCATGTGGACCGCCTTCGCCTCCGTATTCTCGCTGACCCTAGGCTATTCGCGCGTGCCCTACGCCGCCGCCCTCGATGGCAATTATTTCCGCGCCTTCGCCCGCGTGCATCCCAAATATCAGTTCCCTTACGTTTCGCTGCTCGCGCTAGCCGGAGTCGCCGCCCTGTTCTGTTTCCTGCGCTTAGCCGACCTGATCGCCGCGCTCATCGTAATCCGCATCGTGCTCCAGTTTCTAGTGCAGAGCATCGGAGTCATCGTCCTCCGCATCCGTCGCCCCGATTTGCCGCGGCCGTTTCGCATGTGGCTGTATCCCGCTCCGGCTCTGATCGCAGCGGCCAGCTTCACCTTCATCCTGATTTCACGAAAGAATTTTCTCCGCGAGATCCGTTACGCGGGAGTGATCCTGGTTGTGGGATTGGCGATTTACATGGTGCGATCCTGGCGGCGCCGCGAGTGGCCGTTTCGAGATCAGGCGTTAGTCGTTAGTAATTAATCCTCGATCGCGGTTCACCGCACGAATTTTTCGCATGGCCGAACTGATCAAAATGCCGATCGGCCCAGTCGCCAGCAGGGTTTCGCCATCCCCCTGGGCGCCGCTAGGCGAGCCATTATTTCGCTCCCTCTGGATAGCCTCCGTTATTTCCTACACCGGCACCTGGATGCAGAACGTCGGCGCCGGTTGGCTAATGACGCAGATGACGACTGACCCCCTGATGATCGGTTTGGTGCAAGCCGCAGCCGCGCTACCCGTCTTCCTCGTCATCCTACCCGCAGGCGCCCTCGCCGACATGGTCGACCGCCGCCGCTTCCTTCTTCTCACCCAGGGATGGATGGTCTTAGCTTCCGCAACTCTCGGGATCATGACCCTAACCAGTCGCATCGGCCCATGGGTGCTCCTGCTTTTCACCTTCTTGCTAGGCCTAGGTGCTGTGATGAACGATCCCGCCTGGCAGGCGATTACGCCCGAATTAGTCTCGCGCAAGCAACACGCTTCCGCCGTCGCCCTCAATTCCGCCGGCTTCAACGTAGCCCGAGCCGTTGGACCAGCGCTAGGCGGCCTGGTGGTGGCTGCCGTAGGCTGCGGCACCACGTTCCTTCTAAATGCAGTCTCATTTTTCGGCGTTATTCTTTTTCTATATCGATGGAAGCGCCCCGTCGAACCTCGCCCCAATCCGCAGCGCGTCTGGCCGGCAATCGTTGACGGATTCACCTACGTACGCGAAAGCGGCCTGGCAAAATCAGTCCTCCTCCGCACCGGAACATTCAGTCTCGCAGCCGTTGCCCTTCTGGCCTTGCTGCCCATCATCGCCATTCCCTACGGCGCGCGCGGCTACGGCATGCTGCTTGGAAGTTTCGGCCTAGGCGCGCTCCTCGGAGCATTAGCCCTGCCGCGCCTGCGCGAAAAACTATCCGTCGATGGCGTAGTCGGCGCCGCCATCCTCATCTTTGCCGCCATGACCTTCGCCGCCGGCCGTGCAGAGAATTTCATTCTCCTCTGCGCCCTGTTGCTGGTAGCAGGCGCCGCCTGGATCGGCATTCTCGCCTGCCTGAACGTAGCCGCACAAACCATGTGTCCAGCCTACATACGCGCCCGCACCCTCTCGTTCTACCTCCTCGTCCTGCAGGGAGGCATGGCCATAGGCGCCGCGCTCTGGGGCGCCCTGGCAAATAGAATTGGCGTCCCCGACGCGCTCGGCGCAGCCGCCGTCGTGCTGGCGCTAGGAGTATTCGCGCTGCGCGGCCATCGCATCACCGCAACTGAACTCGACTTAGCGCCCGCAGTAGTAAGAGATTGATGGAGAGGAGTGACCCAGTCTCGCTAGTTTTGAAAGGGCACGGCTTCAGCCGTGCCGTAACCATCGCATGTTCATTGCGGCTTTACAGCCTGCTGAACAACTCGCCTTCGTCCTTGGTTTTGGGTGGCGCAGCGGTTCACCGCTGCGATACAAGACATTTCGGTGACGGCTTCAGCCGCCGAGGGAATGCAATTTTCAAGCTGAGCCATTACCTGATGAACGCTTAACTCTAGGAGGCACCATGAAAACCATGATCGCGATCGCGATCGCGCTCGCCATTTCAGCCTTGTGCAGCGTTGGCCTGACCCAAGCCCAAGCGCAAACTAAAGACGAAAAGAAAACCATCAGCGAAGTGATCGACACCACCACCAAAAGAATAGAACGCGACTTCGTTTCCGCCGCCGAAGCCATGCCCGAGGATAAATACAGCTTCGCCCCAACCAACGGAGAGTTCAAGGGCGTTCGCACCTTCGCCGAACAGATCAAGCATTATGCCGCCACCAACTACCTGGTTGCGTCCTTGATTCTCGGCGAAAAGCCGCCCGTCGAAATTAACGACGAAAAAGGCCCCGACAGCGTGAAGTCGAAAGCCGAAATCCTTAAATACCTGAAAGACTCGTACGCGTACGCCCACAAGGTCATCGCAACCATTACCGAGGCGAATGTGGTGGAACCGATTCCCAGTTTTGACGGCAAATCAACAACCACGCGACTCAGCCTGGCCATGCTCTTCGCGTGGCATGGCTATGACCACTACGGGCAAATGGTGGAGTATCTGCGCATGAACGGAATCGTGCCCCCCGCCAGCCGCAAGTAGGCACTTATTTTTTCGCCGGCCCGTAATGCTTCTTCCAGTCCGCGCCGTCGCGGCCACCATGTTGCGCGATCTCGGTAAGAACGAGTTCGGCCGTGAGCCGGCGCTTGGCGAGATGAGCCGCGATCCTCTGCTTCGCCCTTTTGGTCGGCACCTTCGGATCGAGAAACACCAGCACCGACGGCCCCGCTCCGCTGAGCGCCGCGCCCAGCACGCCCGAATCTCCGGTCAATTCCTTCAACGCCGGCAGCAGCGGACAGAGCGGTGCCCGATAAGGCTGATGTACGCGATCCTCAAGCGCCGACGAAAGCAAATCCTGACGATCCTGCGTAAACGCCGCCAGCAGCAGCATCGCATTCTGAATATTGGTAGTCACATCGGCGCGCGAATACTGAAACGGCAACACGCGACGCGCCTGCTCCGTCGAAAGCGGCGCATCCGGAACTGCCAGCAATAGCGGCCACTTCCCTTTCGGCTTCACTTCCACCACCTGCGCCTGCACCTGATTCGCCATGCGCGCCACCGTCAGCGCGCCCATCCAACATGCCGAAGCATTATCCGGATGCTGCTCGCGCATCGAAGCCTCGCCAACAATCCGATCATCCTTCCAGCGCAGATGCCCAAAATGCACCGCCAGCGCAATTCCCGCCAGCCGCGCCGCAGCCGACGATCCGCAACCCCGACCGATCGGAATCTCATTGTCAATATGTATGCGCAGCGGCGCGATCTTGCGATTCTCCGATTCGAGCACCTCGCAATAAGTCGTAACGATGAGATGGTTCTCCATCCGGCTGCAGATCTGCGCGTCGCGCCCCTCCGCGGTCACAAAGAAATCAGGCGCGCGCTCAGCGCGCAATCGTAGATGGAAATCCAGGGCAAGAGCCGCCGCGTCAAACGCCGGACCCAGGTTGGCGGAAGTCGCCGGCAGCGCCAGGCGCAATGATCGGTCTAAAGATGCAGGGCGTGAAGGCATAGTTTGAGAGCAAATTCCGCGGCGACCAAATTCGGCCGAAACAATAGAAATGGAAGGCGTTAGCCAGATTCTGCCCATCCAGAATCGCTAACCGTCGCGACGGAGGTTGAACTGTGTTTTATACACGAGTTTGCGGCAGAGTGCTACGAATTTCTATTCCGGTGAGTGGCTCAATCTCCTCGCCATCATAAAAGTTGTCATCCTGAGCGAAGCGAAGGACCTGCTTTTTGTCGGCGCGAGTGACTGCTGGCCTGCCCCCTTTTCCAGACTGAGCCCGTAACGCTACGGTCTCTCGGCCGCTTCGAGAGCGGCCACGACAACGCCCAGATTCGCGTCGAGCACCACAGGAGCCCGCTGCAAATATTTTGCCTGCGCATTCTCGGACTCAGCGGAAGCCCCGCCCAACAAATCTCCCCGATGAAACTTGATCGTAAAATCGGGATCCTTGAGCAAATGCCCCGTCAGTATCAAGACAACTGATTCTCCCGCCCTAACAAATCCGTCGCGCCGCAGTTTCTTCAGCCCCGCCAACGTCACCGCAGAAGCCGGCTCACACCCAATCCCATCAGCCCCAATTTCAGCTTTGGCGATCGCGATCTCAATCTCGCTAACCTCTTCAACTTCCCCGCCCGTGGCTTGCAACACGCGCAGCGCCTTTTTCCACGACGCCGGATTGCCAATCCGTATAGCAGTAGCCAGCGTATCCGCCGTCATCGGCTCCAGCTTCTTCCCGCCAAACTCCTTCACGCTGCGATAAAACGGATTCGCCCCCTGCGCCTGAATAATCGAAAGCTTCGGCAACCGCGAAATCAGCTTCAGCTCATGCATCTCAATCAGCGCCTTGCCAATCGCCGAACTGTTCCCAAGATTCCCGCCCGGAACAATAATATGATCCGGCGGCTCCCATAAAAGTTGTTCCATCAGTTCAATCGCCGCCGTCTTCTGCCCTTCAATGCGATAAGGATTCACCGAGTTCAGCAGATACACCGGCTTCTGCCGAACCAGTTCATTCAGTATGCGCACGCATCCATCAAAATCGGTGCGCAACTGGCAAGTCAGCGCCCCGTAGTCGAGCGATTGCGAAAGCTTGCCCCACGAAATTTTTCCATCCGGAATCAGCACCAGGCTGTGCATCTCGCCCCGCGCCGCATAAGCTGCCATCGATGCCGAAGTGTTCCCCGTCGAGGCGCAAGCCACCCACTTGAATTTTTTCTGATGCGCCGACGAGGCGGCAAACGTCATCCCCGTATCCTTGAACGATGCCGTGGGATTCATCCCCTGATGCTTAGCCTGTAAATGATCTACTCCGGCCACCCGCGCGCACCGAGGCATGTCGTATAGCGGAGTATTCCCTTCGCGCAGCGTAATGGCGTGCTCAGCCGGAATGTGCGGCAGCAGTTCGCGAAACCGCCAGACTCCGCTCTGGTCCAGCACTTCCCGTGAAGTGCGACGAGCCAGCCACAAAGCCTTCAACACAGCCGCGTCGAAAGCCGCAGCTGGCGGAGCCCATCCTGGAAAAAAGAATTCCAGCAGATCGCCGCACGATGTGCAGCGAAAATCTTGGCTAGCAGAATCGGGCATAGCGCCGCAAGCGATGCAACGCAGGCGCGCCATCATCTCCAGATTTTGAATAGTCCGCACTGACCCAGTGTCCGGTCCCGCAAGTTCGCATCAAAACGCTCACTGTCATCCTGAGCGAAGCGAAGGATCTATGTATTTTGTTGGCGCCACCAACGCGCTTCAAGTGAGCGATAATGGCCCTGATGGTTATGCCGCGAATTTCGGGGACGCGACACTACATACATCATACGGACGAACCGAGCAGAACGCAGGGCGACAAAAGTTTTTCCTTATGAATTCTCTGCGATCTCCGCGCACTCTGCGGTGAACCCGCCTCTCACCGCAAATAATTATTCGTCTTATTAATCCAATCAGCGCGCGGCGGATTAAATACATCAAAATCCACCGTGTCTTCAAGCGCCTCCGCCGAGTGCGGCATATTCGGAGGAATGGTCAGTACCTCTCCCGAATTCACAATAATCTCCTTGCCATCGATCCTGAACTTGAGCGCGCCCTCCGCAATAAAAGTAACCTGCTCGTTAGGATGACTATGCTCCGGCACCACGCATCCTTTCTTCAAAAGCACGCGGGCAAGCATAATGTTTTGTCCCACCACAAAGTGCAGCCCCAGCAAAGGATTCAGCGCTTCGACCGCCACCGAACTCCACGGAACATGCCGCAGCTCCCCCTTGCGCGTCTTGCCCTTCTGCACAGTGCCCTGAAGCGCGACCCTACTCGCAGGTCGCAAAGCCGCAGTCTTTTTCGCCGCCGCAGATGTTTTCCGCGCACTAACTTTTTTCTTTTTCATAAGAATATCTCCCTAAAATCACAAGCCTTTATAAAGCCCGCCGTCCACCAGCACCGTCTGCCCCGTGATATAAGAAGCCCGCTCGCTGGCCAGCCATACAATCGTATCCGCAAGTTCCCGCGGTTCGCCCAGTCGCTTCAGCGCCGTATCCGCTGCCCACCCGTCAAATATTTCCTCCTCGCTTTTGCCCGAGCTAGCAGAGCGCGAGCGCGCCAGTTCCTTCAAACGGTCCGTAGCCGTAAATCCCGGCCCAACATTATTCACCAGGATGCCATCTTTACCGAACTCATTCGCCAGACTCTTCACCAGCCCAACCACCGCCGCCCGCACCGCATTCGAATACACCAGATCGGCCACCGGCTGCTTGGTAGTAATCGAAGTAACCGTAATAATGCGTCCCCATTTTTTCTTCTGCATGTGCGGAATCACTTCATGCGCAAAATAAACCGCGCTCATGAAGTTGACTTCCACCGCCCGCTTCCACTCCTCGATCGTCGTCGCCAGAAACCCCTTTGCAGGCGGCCCTCCCGCATTGGTCACGCAAATATCAACGCCGCCAAATCTTCCCACAACCGAGTTGACGAAATCGCGCACCGCCCCCGCATCCGCAACATCGAACGCCTCGGCCATCACCTCTGCCCCGTACTGACTGCGAATCTTCTCGGCGACCGCGTTAAGCGCTTCCCTCTTGCGCGCGCAAATCGCCAGACCGCAACCTTCCGCGGCAAAGCCCTCCGCCGTAGCGCGCCCAATCCCCTGACTCGACGCGGCCACGATGGCGACGCGGTTCTGAAGTCCCGTTTCCATAGCCGCGCCATTATAGAGTAGCGCCGCCGTCCCGGCGGCTGTCGTGGGGGCGTCCCGCCCGCACGAGCGCGCGTCTAGCCTCCTCCACTCGACTCCGCAGTACCGCGTGGCGCCTCAATTTTAATTTGTTTTGAAAGGACACGGCTTTCAGCCGTGCCGTAACCACCGCGAAAAAGACGCGGCTTCAGCCGCTGAGGGTATGTGCATATAAACCCGACTAATCGCCCGAGCAACGTGGCTTGCCGCGTCCGCCGAGCGCAGGTAATCTAAAATAGTTCCAGCTTTATCGCGATCGTCTAGCAACGACCGTTCAACAAGGATCACTATGGCAGCCGCCCGTTACATCTGGATCGACAATTCTCTTCGACCCGCCAGCGAAGGCGTGGTTCCCTTTCTCAGCGCTGGAATGCAATTCGGCTTCAGCGTCTTCGAAGGCATCCGCTGCTACTCCACTGACAACGGCCCCGCCGTTTTCCGCATGAACGAGCACGTCGAGCGCCTCCTCGATTCCGCTCACATCATCGGATTCCGCGACCTGCCCGTCACCGCCGACCAGGTGAAGACGGCCATCAACCAGACAATCGCCGCCAACGAATATTCCGCCTGCTATATCCGTCCCATGATTTACCTCGACGGCGCCATGATGATGACCGTCGAATCCGGCACGCCGCGCTTCGTAGTCGCCGTGTGGGAGTGGAAGAATTTTCTCGGCGCCGAAGCGAAAGAGCGCGGTATCCGCGCCAACATTGCATCCTTCACTCGCCTGCACCCCAACATCATGATGACCAAAGCCAAAGTTTCGGGCAATTACGTGAGCTCGATCCTGGCCAAGACCGAATCCCATCGCGCCGGATTCGACGAAGCCATCATGCTCGGTCCCGACGGCTACGTCGCCGAGTGCACCGGCGAAAACCTCTTCATAGTTCGCAATAAGCAGGGCGAAAAAATTATCTTCACTTCGCCCCGCGCCGGAATCCTCGAAGGCATCACTCGCGACAGCCTCATCACCCTAGCCCGCGACTTAAGCTACTCCGTAGTCGAAGAGCCCATCTCCCGCGATCAACTCTACATCGCCGACGAAGTCTTCGTCTGCGGCACCGCCGCTGAAGTAGTCGCCCTGCGCGAAATCGATTTCCGCACCATCGGCGATGGCAAAGCCGGCCCAGTGACCCGCGCCCTGCAACACGAATTCGACAAACTCGTAAATGGCCGCCACGCACGTTCCGCCGAGTGGCTAGCGCCCGTGCCCGCGCTGAATGCCGCAGCCGTGCGAGGATAGCCGCCCAATTCGCCGAGGAGATCGAGCATGAAAAAACACAAATTCCGCCGGGAAACCGAAGCCGTCCGCGGCACCGCCAGCCTAGCCAAAAAAAATGGCCCACTAGCCACACCCATCTATCAGACTTCAACTTTCGAAGTTACCGATATGCAGGAGCAGTTGCGCGTCACGCCGACCGACAGTTTCTACACCCGCTACGGCAACCCCACCAACACCGTCGCCGAAAATGCCATAGCCCAACTCGAAGGCACCGACGCCGCGCTGCTCTTCTCCTCCGGCATGGCCGCCATCACCACTTCGATTCTTTCCCTAGTAAAGGCCGGCGACCACATCGTGGCGCAGCGCGATATCTACGGCGGCGTAACCAAGTTTCTGTCGCAGTGGCTGCCCAAACTCGGAGTCGAAACCACCTTCGTTGATACCAACGACATCGCCCAGCACGAGCGCGCCATCCGTCCCACCACCAAACTCCTCCACATCGAATCGCCCACCAATCCCACCGTTCGCGTCGTCGATCTCGAAAAAATTGCGACCCTCGCGCGCAAGCACAACCTGATCTCAACCATCGATTCCACCTTCGCCACACCCATCAATTGCCGTCCAGCGGAGTGGGGTGTCGATTTGGTTCTTCATTCCGGCACCAAATACTTTGCCGGACACTCCGACCTGATCTGCGGAATCGCCACCGGCCGTCGCGACTTGATCGAGCAGATCCACCAAACTCGCACCACGCTCGGCTGCTGCCTCGATCCCCACGCCGCCTTTCTCCTGTTGCGCGGCATCAAGACCCTAGCCGTCCGCGTCGAGCGCCAAAATCAAAGCGCGCTCCGCGTTGCCGAATTCCTCAGCCAGCATCCGAAAGTGGCGCGCGTGCACTATCCCTTCCTCAAAGATCACCCTGACTACGCCATCGCCAAAAAGCAAATGGCCGGCGCAGCCGGGGTCCTGAGCTTCGAAGTCGAAGGCAACGGAGCCGATGCCTGCCGCGTGGCCGAGGCGCTCAATCTATTTACCCTCGCGCCAAGTCTTGGCGGAGTCGATTCCCTCGTCACCATCCCCGTCATCACCTCGCACGCCATGATCGCCGCCGACCTCCGCCAGAAAATGGGTGTGACTGATCAAATGATCCGCATCTCCGTAGGCCTTGAGCACGTCGATGATCTCATCGCCGATCTCGATAAGGGTCTGGCTGTTCTGACAGGTACGCGAAAAGAGGCCGTGGTCGCCGATTAGCGCGCTTTATCTGAGGACGATTTCGCTGGAAAATTTGATCGATTCTACTTCACACTGCAAGTCGATTCGCGCACAATCAGCTCAGGCACGATTCTTCGGTGAATCGTGCGCACCGTTTTTTTACCCGCGCTCTCGCTGCCACTAGCATTGGCATTAATGGCCTCCAGCACAATCGTAGCCGCTGCCGTTCCCATAATTTCCATGGGCTGTCGCACCGTAGTAAGCGCGGGCGAATAAATCGCCGCCGGCGCGACATCGTCAAATCCCACCACCGAACACTCCTCCGGAACCCGCACACCCGCCTTGGCCAGCGCCCGAATCGCGCCAAACGCCGTCATATCATCAAAAGCCATCAGCGCCGTAAACGGATGTCGCCGGTGCAGTAACTCCTCGGTCAGCTTGTATCCCACTTCAAAACTCGAAAACGGATCGCCCGACTCCGGCAGATCAACCACCAGCCGCGGATCAAGTTTCAGGTTGCGTTCGCGCGCCGCCGCCCGCACTCCGCGCCACCGCGGCTCCGTATCCGAAAGTGCGCGTGGCCCGCGGATAAACGCGATCTTGCGATGGCCGAGCGAATACAAGTGTTCGAAAGCAGCGCGTGCTCCCAGATTGTTGTCGACAATCACCGAACTGATGCTGTCATTATTCAGTTCGCGCCCCACAATCGAGGTCGGAATATTATTCTTCTCCAGATCGGCCAGTACATTGATGTCGACAAACAGCCAGTTCGCCAAAACCACCAGCCCCTCTATGCGGCGGTCCAGCAACATTTCAAGATAGCGCTCAAACCGGCTGCGCTCATTGTGAACATCCGTAAGAATCGGAAGAAATGACGACTGGTAAAGCGTATTCTCAATGCCGCGCAACACCAGCGTGCAATAAGGGTCGGTCATGTCGAAAACCATCACGCCGACCGTATGGCTGCGCCGTCCCCGCAACGACCGCGCAAACAGATTAGGACGATAGCCCAGCTGCGAAGCCGCCCGCTGGATCCGCCCTTTGGTGATGTCGGGAATGTACCGCGCCAGCGGAGCATTGTTCAGCACGATCGAAACCGTAGCCGAAGAAAATCCGCTGTGCTCGGCAACATCGCGAATCGTAACCGCGGTCGACTTTTTGCGCGAAGGCTCCGGCACACGCCGCGATTTCGGCGCCGCGACAGGCTTTGGATCAGAAGATTCCATGGGCTCCTTCGTGTACGCCTTTGCACGCGGACACTACAGGACGACGAATCGAGTGTCAAGCGGTTGTACTCGTCCAGTAGATGGGTGACACTTTTCATTCCTTTCGTTGGGATAGGTTCTGTCGTAGGAATTGCAGCGGGGTTAGGTAGCCGAGCGCCTGATGCGGGCGCACGGTATTGTAGATT